>Ga0316204_10003487_pt1 | contig 31241 bp, 27 predicted proteins | sample 6monrhotite_MG_2_FD_205661 | JGI IMG/M metagenome (GOLD analysis project Ga0316204, IMG submission 205661) | Microbial mat bacterial communities from mineral coupon in-situ incubated in ocean water Damariscotta River, Maine, United States -... | ecosystem: Environmental > Aquatic > Marine >... | reverse complement strand
CACCGTTTCGCTGCGCCAGCACCACTCCGCCATTAATCAAGCCGCCTGGCCAGTCGCTTAAGTGATCCTCCACCCAACGGCCAGTATCGGCATGCAGGTCCAACACTGCGATGCGAATACCATCGCCGTCAACAATCGGTACTATATTTTCGTGAAAGCTAACGCCTTCGGCCATCAGGTCATCGCTAGAAAGCTTATCTGCCGCCCCCGAGCTCACCTTTAAAATCTCGTCCGCTGGCTCAAAAGAGCGCATCAACTGGTCGCTTCCCATGCTGGCATCAATACTTCTAAATAGCTCGTCACCATTGGGGGCCACTACACGCACGGCTGAATAGCGACCCTTCACAAAACTATCTAAATATGACTGAATTTGTTGTTGATCCTCGAGGGAAATAGCCTGAGCATATTCCCTGACAAATTGGGATAGGAAGGGGGATTGAGCTAAAAAGAGAGCATCATGATCGCGCTCCTTCAACCATAGCTCGACACTTTCGGCTTTATTTTCAGCAACATGACTAAGGTCCGAGAATACTTCCTCCTCGACCATGCCATATATCACGCTGTAGACGGCCAAACCAACGCAAGTATAAACAAACATCACTAGCGCAAAAAAAATACCATTACGAGGTTTGTCGCCTTTAAATACTTTAGAAAACAAGAAGGCCTCCTGCCAAATAACTACACCATCCAATAAACAACACTAAGCAACGGAAAAACCGGACTCACTTAGCTCTAGCGTTATCGGCAGCAGAAGAAAAATCTTCAGGCTTATTTGGAATAGTTTAGGAGGAAAATTTCCCATCAATATGGCAAATGTAGCTCCCCCTCGACATAGAACGACGAGGGGGCGGGAAAGGTAAACACAGAGGAGTTTACAAGCTCAGGTCAAAAGCTTTTTTATAGCGTGCTTCAAATTCTTCACGCGTAAATGAATGATTCTGAGTACCTGGGTGCTCGATCTTAATCGCTCCCATCAACGAGGCAATACGCCCTGTTGTGGCCCAATTCAACTGATTGCTAATACCGTATAACAAGCCCGCGCGGTAAGCATCGCCACAGCCCGTCGGATCAGCGACTTGCTTGACCGGTGCGCTGGGCACCTCGATACGATGCTCTTTGGTGTAGATATGAGAGCCTTCACCACCCAATGTCACAATCAAAGCGTCGACAAGTTCTGCGATTTCATGGGCCGACTTGCCCGTACGCTCTTGCAATAACTCCATTTCATAATCATTCACCGTGACCCAAGTGGCCTGCTCGATAAACCGCATCAAATCATCGCCATCAAACATCGGCATGCCTTGGCCGGGATCGAAGATAAACGGAATACCCGCTTCTGCAAATTGGCGAGCATGCTCAATCATGCCATCGCGACCATCAGGGGAAACGATACCAATGCTGACGTCCTTGGCTTCACTCACCTGTTGGTCGTGAGCAAAACTCATCGCCCCTGGGTGAAATGCCGTGATTTGGTTATCATCCATATCGGTAGTGATAAAGGCCTGCCCCGTAAAACTAGCCTCGACCACTTTCATGTGCTGGCGCGAAATTTCGCACTGATCCATCCACTCAGCATAGGGGCCAAAATCAGTCCCCACCGTTGCCATGGGTAAAGGCTCACCACCCAGCAACTTTAAGTTATACGCGATATTGCCAGCACAACCACCAAACTCACGGCGCATATCTGGCACTAAAAAAGACACATTCAACATATGCACTTTGTCAGGCAGAATGTGATTTTTAAAACGATCATGAAACACCATGATGTTATCGAAGGCATACGAGCCACAAATCAACGCAGACATGAACAATTCCTTTAGTTTTTAGATTTAATTTCTGTTAGAAAATTAAGACACAAGCCCAAACAATCACGACATTTGCCAAAGCGACAAAAACGGCCGCCGAGCCAATATCTTTGGCTCGGCCAGACAGCTCATGCATTTCGCCACCAAAGCGATCAACCACCGCCTCGACTGCAGAATTGACCAACTCAGCAATCAACACCAGCATGACACTGCCGATTAAAAGCGCATAATCAACTCCATTCTCGCCCAGCCAAAAAGCCAAGGGCAGCAAGATTAACGCTAATAATAACTCTTGACGAAAAGCCGCCTCGTAACGAAAGGCCGCTTTGAACCCCTGCCACGAGTAGCCACCGGCTTTGATAATTCTCGTCAATCCCGTATTACCAGGCTTCATGCCCTTACTCCGCCTTCCACGTTAAATCGAGTTCGCGGGCGGCACGCACATCATCCAAACGTCGCATAGGCAAGCAATAAGGTGCGCCCTTTACATGGTTAGCATCGTCCTTGGCTTCTTGCTTGATCTTAATCATCGCTTCAACAAAACCGTCCAAGGCCGCTTTGTCTTCGGTCTCGGTCGGTTCGATCAAGAAACACTCGGGTACAAGCAATGGAAAATACGTAGTCGGGGCATGAAAGCCGTAATCTAATAAACGTTTGGCAAAATCCATCGCGGTGGCATCCAACTCTTTGGTTTGACGCTTTAATGTGACGATAAATTCATGACTGGCTCGACGCTCAGGATAGGCCAAATCAAAGCCGGCCTCTTTTAACCTGGCGGCCATATAATTTGCATTCAAGGTCGCATATTCTGCCACCCGCACCATTCCTTCGCTGCCGAGCATTTTAGCGTAGACGTAGGCGCGTAATAACACCCCAACATTGCCAGCAAACGCGGATAAACGACCGATCGTTTCAGGGCAATCTTTTTCCGTTAACCAGCGATAGCTTTCGCCATCAAAGCCGGCCATTGGCACCGGCAGATAAGGGATCAAACGCTCACTGACCCCGACTGGCCCCGCACCTGGACCACCACCACCGTGCGGCGTGGAGAAGGTTTTATGCAGATTCATGTGGATCACATCAAAGCCCATATCACCGGGGCGACACTTGCCCAAAATAGCATTTAAGTTCGCGCCATCGTAATAAAGCAAACCACCCGCTTCGTGGACGATAGCGGCAATTTCTTTGATTTTACGTTCAAACACACCCACAGTGGATGGGTTCGTCAGCATGATGCCCGCTGTTTGCGGCCCGACGGCTTGGCCTAGGGCCTCGATATCGATGTCGCCGTCATCTTTGGTTGGCAACTCTTTGACTTTGTAACCACACATGACCGCAGTAGCGGGGTTGGTGCCATGGGCCGCATCAGGCACTAATATTTCATTTCTCGCATCATCACCGCGAGCATCGTGGTAGGCACGAATCATGGCCACACCGGCAAACTCGCCTTGGGCTCCGGCAGCAGGCGTTAATGACACGGCCTTCATGCCGGTCACTTCTTTAAGTATTTGTTGCAGATCGTACAAACATTCCAAAATACCCTGACCCGTAGACTCAGGCTCATAAGGATGACGTTTAGCAAAGCCTGGCAACAAAGCCACGCTATTGCAGATGCGCGGATTGTATTTCATGGTGCAAGAACCCAGCGGATAGAACTGGGTATCGATGGAGAAGTTTTTCTGTGACAGGCGGGTAAAATGTCGCACTACCTGCATTTCAGAGACCTCAGGCAGAAGTGGACGTTTTTTACGACGCAACGCCGCCGGAATGTTGGCTACATCGGCGGACTTGCCTGGGGCTTGCGCCGCCGCATGACGACCGGTGCGCGATTGTTCGAATATCAACATATTCAATATTCTCTCGTAACTGTTTAGATTTTATGATGACAGGGCAGCGCGAATAGCGCTGTAGTCAGGTTCATGAGTAATGTCAGCGACCAGCTCTTGGTGTAGCACTCGATTGTTTTCATCCAGCACAAGTACCGCTCTGGCACATAGCCCAGCTAAAGGGCCATCGCTCATTAACACACCGTAGTCTTGGGCAAAGTCGAGTGAGCGCATCGTCGATAGGGCCTGGAGGTTTTTCAACTTTTCGATGCCGCAGAAACGACCTTGGGCAAAAGGTAAATCAGCCGAAACCACCAACACCGCCACATCAGAAAATTCTGCAGCAAGATCATTTAAGGTTTTGGTCGATTTGGCACAAACCGGCGTATCTAAGCTCGGCACGATGCTCAATAATTTTTTCGTAGCTCCATATTCAGCCAGACTGCGATCACGCAATTTGGCATCGACTAAGACAAACTCAGGTACTTCGCTACCCAACTCAGGCAAGTCACCCACGGTATTGACCGGCTGACCTCGTAAACTAATTTTAGCCATGGTTTATATATCCCTATGCCGCGAATACGCTAGCAAGCGCATCAGTGTAACGGGCTAAATCAGCCGCTGTTTTGGTTTCTGTCGCGCAGACTAACAAGGCGTTTTCAAGCTCGGGATAATCCTGACTGAGATCAAAGCCACCATGAATGCCTTGCTCTGCCAGCGCGGCCAAGACCTCAGCCGTAGGTTTTGTTAATGACAACACCACTTCATGAAAACCAGCACCCGTGAATGCCTTATCCACGCCATCAATCGCACACAATTTATCAGCCAGCACGGCCGTGTTTTGCAGACTTGCCGCACCGACTTGCTCCAAACCCTCGGGGCCCATCAAAGACATATAAATCGTCGATGCGGTGACCATTAACCCTTGGTTGGTACAAATATTAGAGGTGGCTTTGGAGCGACGAATATGTTGCTCACGCGCCTGTAAAGTCAGGGTAAAACCAGGCTTACCTTCTAAATCAACGGTACGACCAATGATTCGTCCAGGGAGCTGGCGCACGTACTTTTGTTTACAGCACATAAAACCAAAATTAGGCCCGCCACTGGATAAAGGAATACCGAGAGGCTGGCCCTCACCACAAGCAATATCCGCCCCCTCTTCACCCCATTCACCGGGTGGCGTGAGCAAAGCCAGCGAGGTCGGATTAACCACAGCAATCACCAAGGTATTGTTCGCATGGGCCCAGTCCGTCAGCGCGTCCACGTCTTCCAACACACCAAAGAAGTTCGGCTGAGGAATCACCAAAGCCGTGTAATCGTCGCCCTCAAAGTGTTTCAAGGCTCCCGCTAAAACCCGGCCCTCTTCAGCGCAATACGGCACATCAACCAAAGTAATGCCCTGGTTACGCACGATGGCATCCACCACCTGTCGATAAACAGGGTTGACCGTGGTCGGCATCAAAATACGTTTTGATTTTGATTTGCGATGAGCACGCACGGCCATCAAGACGGCTTCGGCCAGCGCCGATGCGCCATCATATAAAGAGGCATTAGAGACATCCAAACCGTTAAGGCTAGCCATCATGGTTTGAAATTCGTACAACACCTGCAAGGTCCCTTGGCTAGCTTCGGCCTGATAAGGGGTGTAGGCGCTGTAAAATTCACCACGGGTGGCAATATCCCACACCGCTGCTGGAATATGATGCTCATAGGCACCTGCTCCAATAAAATTCAACGCACCCGCATCTTTCGCTGCACGCTCGGCCATCATACGACTGACGGCCATTTCATTCATGCCTGCTGCGATGTCGGGCAGACCTTTAACGCGCAACTCGGCGGGAATTTCATCAAACAGGGTTTCAATGCTGTCCACGCCAATGGCGGCCAGCATCTCTTGTACATCGTCTTGAGTATGAGGGATAAATGGCATGAGTTTTTTCGTCGCTTATTCGTCTTCGGCAACTACTTCAGCGTAGGCATCCGCATCCAGTAGTTCATCTAATTCTGAAGTATCGGACAAGCGCAGTGTAAACAACCAACCATCACTGAACGCGCCAGTGTTCACAAGCTCAGGACTCTCAGCGAGGTCATCATTCGAGGTGAGTACTTCGCCTGACAAAGGACTATAAACATCAGATGCTGCTTTAACAGACTCAACCACCGCGCATTCGTCACCGGCAGAGACCTCACTGCCGACCTCGGGTACTTCAACAAACACCATATCGCCCAACATTTCTTGAGCATGATCAGAAATACCGACGCGCGCGGTACCATCGTCGTATAACTCAACCCATTCGTGAGATTTAAGAAACTTCAGGTGAGAAGGAATATTGGCCATGAGAGTAACCCCTTGTCTAAAAATTAATGTAATTTGTTGATAAAGTATCGAGCCAAACAGCTCGGCAGTATTTTAGTCTAATTCTATGCAGGCTTCGCCTTTACGTACGAACGGGGGCTTAACCACTTTGCAGTTCAGCTGTTTACCACGCACATCGACCTGGCATTCATCCATCACCGCAACATCGACTCGGGCCAAGGCAATCGAGGTATTTAAACTGGGAGAAAACCCGCCGCTGGTGGTCTCGCCCACCGCCTGACCATTCACTAAAACGCGTTGATGAGCACGCAGTACACCGCGACCTTGTAGCACCAAGCCCACAAGTTTTTGTTGCACACCTGCAGTTTTTTCGGTTTCCAGTGCGGCGCGGCCGATAAAGTCACGCGAACTAGGCTCTAGGGCTACCGTCCAGCCCAACCCTGAGACTAACGGAGAGGTAGTTTCATCCATATCAGAGCCGTAGAGATTCATCCCAGCTTCTAAACGCAAACTATCACGCGCACCCAAACCGATGGGCTCAACGCCTTGTTCGATTAAACGATCCCACAAACCAGCAGCTTGGGTGTCTTCGATCATAATTTCGTAGCCATCTTCGCCGGTATAACCCGTGCGAGCAATAAAAATACTGCCCAGATCAACCGCGGTAAATACCTTCAAATCTTGAGTTGCCGCTCGCTGACTGTCATTCATTAGGGCGGCGACCTTTTCTCGTGCTTCTGGCCCTTGTACCGCAATCATGGCCAAATCACTACGCTCAGTAACTTGCACATCAAAGGCCTTGGCTTGGGCTTCGATCCACGCTAAATCCTTATCTCGTGTGCCAGCGTTCACCACCAAACGAAAATATTCATCGCCCATAAAATACACAATCAAATCATCGATCACGCCGCCATCATCTTTCAACATACAGGTATATAGGGCTTTACCTGCAGTTTTTAACTTGGCCACATCGTTGGCAAGCAAATGCTGTAAGAATGGACGAACCCGCTCACCGTACAAATCAACAACCACCATATGCGACACATCAAACATGCCCGCCGCAGTGCGTACCACATGATGTTCTTCTATTTGGGAGCCGTAGTTAAGCGGCATATCCCAACCGGCAAAATCCACCATCTTGCCACCAGCAATGACGTGCTGTTCATAAAGCGGCGTACGTTTGGCCATGAATGAGTTTCCTCAGTTTTCTTAGAATTTAATCGATGATGACATACTAAAGGCGGGGGAAATTTCACAGCCCCTGGATAATCACCACAATAAACGCAAAGAGCGACAGCTAAACCGCATGGCTTAGCTGTCGCTCCTCTGTCCGTTTACCTGAGAGTTTAGTTTCCTGTTAGAAAACAACCCCTTCGGTGGGCCCATTGAATAGACCTCTCTCCAGAGCCAACAACCAGTCTGCGGTCCTGATGCCTGAGCGATTCCGAGCGAGTTGCGCCTTCGGCGTTTCGGGCCAGGCCGAAACTCTCCCACAGCTGGTAGATGTTGGTAGCGACACTATACCTTTCAATACCAGCAAAACCAAATATTGACTGTTTAAAATCCGGTCAATAATTCAGCTAAATGGACATTCGGCACAGCAACATCTGCCGACCCAACACCGTAGTCAGACGGCGACATATTGCCTTAATCCGTTGACATCATTCGTATATAACCGCATTGTTCAACAGCAGAAGACGCTGTTTGAGTAGGCTTCAAATATTCACGCACTAGCCTCCCGTCGCATTAAAATAAAAAAATAAGCCGTCGCTGACTCAGAAATGGCATAAAAATTAAGCAATAACATGGCAGGTATTTATATGAGGGGACAACGCATACGTCAATCCACCGCCAAGGCTGGTGCAAATTCCCAGTCGATGCCCCCCATCGTTCCCCTATGTATACGTAAAACAGAACCCCCGCTCATTCAGAGCACGCGCACCTCAAAACTTCAGCCTCGCATCATGATTTATGCTGAAAATGTCCGCCACAGCCATCGTTTCCATCACAATTCAGCCATTGCACAAGCGCTGGCACACTCTCACCTTCATGCCGATGTGTTATTGATCTCTGATCAAGACGCACCCCAGCAATTAGATTCCCATATACAGTGGGTGACCGTATCATCAGAAAACCTGTCGGCAAACACTGAACGAGTGCAGCAAGTCCATCAGATGCTAATGAGCTTCGCGCCAGATATATTAATTGTCGAAAACAACTGCAGTGGCACCAGTCCTGATTTAGCCAGCTTGCTGCAAAATGCACGGGCGTTGCACAACACCCGCTGCGTATTGGCCCTAGACTCTGATGTTAATCCGCCTCAAGCCAGCACAACCCTTTACAACACACTCGGGCAAGGCATTCATAGTTATTACGATCAGATATGGATTTATGGCGATGCTCAAGTCGAAGACGCCATTCACGCCATCAGCTTCGCACCGCTCATACGCAAAAAAATTCGCTATACTGGCTACATCACACCGAGACAAAACAAACAGGCCACCACAAGTAAGAAAAAACGCACCAAAACCTTACTGGTATTTGGCCAAGGCGAGACCCTAGCCCAATCTACCGACCTCATCATTAACACAATATTGGCCACACCCGGTGGGTTAACCATCCTCACCTCACCTCATATGCCAATTAACGCTGTAAAAAGCCTCGTCGCATTGAGTAAAACTCAAAAAGCCTTACTCATAGAAACCGACCCTACACAATTATTTTCATTGCTAGAAAAACATGACCGCGTCATTACTCTTGACGATGAAGAAACAGCCCTGAGTGCGCTAGCTCAAAATAAACCACTATTGGTGATTCACGACGAACAGACAAACCGGCAATCAGTCACCAATCAGCGCTTCCAACAACTACAGAATTTAAAACTAACCAACGTATTACTGAGCAATGAGTTAAACGCACAAATGCTGCAAGCGTGGTTAGATGCGCCGCCATCGATCACCACAAGCACCCCATTAGACTGCGATGGATTAAAAAACTTACCTCAGCTGGTAGGCACGCTACTAACCACCGATAGAAGGAAATCTTCTCGCTAATTAACAAAATCTTATATTTTGGCTCGGCACTCACACGGAAGTGAGGGTAAAATGGCGACGATGAAATAACGGCATTATTGAGTATCCCACAACATGTTAAGTGATTCAGACGCCGAACTCGTCAGAAATGACCCCGACATCCCCGGACTAAGGTTACTGCTAGATGCGGATGCCTTCGGCAAAAAGGTGGCCCAACATTGGCCCCAATTACAACTCACCCGTATAGAAGCGCTGCAAGTACGTTACGAAAAAAGCCAACAATGCTTGGCCGCATTTCGACTCTATAGCAAAGACACCGTTATCCGTGTTTACGCCAAGGCTTATCATCGCGATATCGCCCCAATGGAGCTACTCAACGCTAAGGCAAAGCGATACGCCGCAGGCGATGAAGGGATGACCGTTAGAATTTTAAGTGACTTCGGCCTCGTCATTTACGCCTCACCCAATGACAAAATTCTGAGTAAACTCATCCATACCTATGACCCAGATCAGCTATACGATCTACTTCGCACGATCTTCCCTTTGCAACCAACCTGGTGGAATGGCCATTTAGAAACCATCGGCTATTCCCCTGAACGCTGTTGCGTCGCAAAGCTTGTTGCCCAGAATAAAGCCCAGGCCATCATCAAATTTTACGCCCCAGATATTTATAATGATCTCATTGAGCATAACCAAGGTCTGTGCTCGATCACTGGCATTGGCATGCCCAATATCCTCGGCTATAGCCATGAATATCACGCCATTGGCTTTGAATGGCTGCCAGGAGTACTGCTCAACAAAGTTATGATGCGCGAAGATAAAAACTCGCTCATCGCACTCCGTATGACAGGGAAAACTTTGGCTCGATTCCATCAAGAAGCCAATGGCAAGGTCGAGCAAATACTCGACCATAATAGCCACACATCGACACTACAACAGCAGGCCAAACAACTTAGCCAGCTAAGTGATTACCTAAGCGCCCCAGCCCATGAACTGGCGCAAATACTCAGTGAACGCCTACACCAAGAAGAGGCTATTAGCAAAGTGATTCATGGTAGCTTTCACTACCGCCACGCCCTGGTCAGCAAACGAGGCATTTCTATCTTAGACTTGGACACCTTAGCCTTGGGTGATCCAACCTCGGACTTAGGCCATTTTATCGCTCAACTTGAACGCAACAGCCTGCGCGGCATGCTCAGCCCAGAGCGCACCAAACACTTCACCGCCGCATTCTTAAAAGGTTATGGCGAAACCAACATCGCCCGAGTGGAGTTGTACACCGCAATCGCGCTATTTAAATTGGCGGCTAATCCCTTTATCTACAGGGAAGAACAATGGCTGTCTCACACGCAAGCAATGATCCAACAATCACGCCGAAAATTAACTGCCCTACCTCAACGCTCTGCCAATGCTTTTTAAGCCCCCCAGCCCTCACCATAATAATGGGTAATTTCTTCATCTTTTTTGATATTTTTTAGAGCCACAACAGTAAAGTCATTGTAATAAACGGCGTTGGGTTTCTCACTATGATTTATATACTTCATCGCCCCCTCGACTTGATAACCTTCCTCCTCTTCAAACCAAAGCACATAAGGGCCATCCACAGTCGTCGACACCGCCTTTTCAATCACGCCTATTGGATCGCCTTTTTTTATTTTTTTATTGGCAAAGAGACCCAAACCGTGAATTGAACTTTGCTTCACATACACCAATTCTTTATTCTTTTTAGCATTCTTTTTTTTCATAATTTTCCTACTCTTCACCGACAATAAATTCAGCAAATATTATACCTAGCTTTGCATCCATACATTCGGTTAGTGATAAACTCAGGCGATCATTATATTTCACCCATCAACTCAGCAACGTAGAAGGGATAAAGCTCGTGCCCAAAAGCAAACACCCCATTCCCGAAACAGCCGCCGCCATCGATCTAGGTTCAAATAGTTTCCATATGATTGTCGCCCGCTTGACCGATGGTGTGCCCACCATCATCGACAAAATTAAAGAGTCGGTGCGACTTGGCAATGGACTTGATAACGAGGGAAATCTTTGCAACGAATCGAAACAACGAGCCCTAGATTGCCTCAAACGATTTGGCCAACGCCTGCAGGACATGCCACCCGGCAGCGTCAGAGCCGTGGGCACTAACACTCTACGCAACACCAATAACGCAAAAGATTTTTTAATTGAAGCCGAACAAGCACTAGGTCATCCCATTGATATTATTGCCGGGGTGGAAGAAGCCCGATTAATCTACCTGGGCGTTGCTCAAAGTCTTGCCACAGATGGCCAACAACGTTTTGTCATGGACATCGGCGGTGGCAGTACTGAAATAATTATCGGCCAAGGTACTAGCCCAAAATGGATGGAAAGCTTGGAGATGGGCTGTGTCAGCATGACTCGTCGTTTTTTCAGTGATGGCATCGTGACTGAAGAAAAGATTAAAGCCGCAAAACTATATGCCTTGGTTGAACTCGCCCCAATAGCACAAACCGTGCGCGAACAAGGCTGGCAGCAAGCCATCGGTGCCTCAGGCAGCATCAAGTCTGCCGCCAATGTTATCCGTGAAATGGGGCTTAACGATCAAGGCATTACCGTAGACGCGCTTGATCAAGTCATCGAAAAAATACGTGAATTTGGCGCGCTAGAGCAGGTCGACCTGCCAGGTTTAAATCCAGAACGCACGCCGGTATTTCTCGGAGGTTTAATCATTCTACGCGCCACCCTTCACGTATTAGGCATCGATTGTTTAATCGCATCTGAAGGCGCGCTGAGAGAAGGCTTACTGTATGACTTACTCGGCCGAATCCACAATGAAGATGTTAGAAGTCGCAGTGTAAAGCTGCTTGCAAACCATTATCAAGCCGACGCTCACCATGCAAAAAACGTCGAACAAACCGTAAGCTATGGCCTCGATCAAATTGCTGATCAATGGGATATTGGCGAAGAAGATATTCAATGGGCACGCTGGGGTGCACAGCTGCATGAAATAGGCTTAAACATTGCCCACAGCCGCCATCACCATCATGGTGCTTACATCATAGCGAATGCCGACCTGGCTGGCTTCTCTCGACTAGAACAAGCGATGCTAGCCAGTTTGGTGCGTGCGCATCGACGCAAATTCCCAAACAAAACCTTAAAAGAACTGCCAAAACGCTACAGTAAGATTGCCAAAAAACTGGCCATTATTTTACGCCTCGCCGTGATCCTTCACCGCAATCGTAGCAGCGCCGCTTGCCCTACGTTTACACTGCAAGCGGAAAGCAAAAGTTTACATATTGAATTTCCAGACCAATGGCTTGAACAATCTCCACTGACGCAGGCGGACTTGGAGCTGGAGGCTGCCCACCTGGCAAATGCCAATTTTCAACTGACGTTCGCCTAAGTTAAGGCCGCTCCGCCAAGGCTTCCAACAAGGTTAGCTGTGCTGAAATAGGTGTATCACCTTCAGCACAGCTAACCCGCTCATAGCTCCCATCTGAATTCAAAACCCAGGCCTGCATATTGTCTTGTAGATAATAATTCATCTCCTCAATCACACGCTGACGTAACTTTGGGGCCTCAATCGGGAAACAAGTTTCTACTCGGCGAAACATATTACGCTCCATCCAATCAGCACTGGAGCCATACACCTCTTCGTCACCCCCATTATAAAAATAGAAAACACGCGTATGCTCTAAAAACCGTCCAATAATTGAGCGCACTCGAATATTGTCAGACACACCCGGCACACCCGGGCGTAAACGACACATGCCTCGAACCACCAGATCAACCTGAACACCAGCAATCGAGGCACGGTACAAGGCCTGAATTAATTGGCTATCGGTGAGTGAGTTCACTTTAATCATGATGGAGGCTTTACCGCCTTCCTGAGCAGCTTGGATTTCGCCCTCGATTTTATCAAGCATCCCTTTGTGCAAGGTAAAGGGCGATTGCAAGAGGCTGTGTAACTTAGGCACTTTACCCAAGCTCGTGAGCTGGTTAAAGACCTGCTCAACATCCGCGCCCAATAATTTATTGCGCGAAAACAAGCCGTAATCAGTATAAATACGGGCCGTACGAGGGTGATAATTTCCCGTACCCAAATGCACATATTGACGCAGATGTTTGCCTTCACGCCGCACGACCAACGTCATTTTGGCATGCGCTTTATAACCCACAACGCCATAAACCACATGAGCGCCCGCCTTTTGCAAGCGATTAGCGAGCGCAACGTTAGCCTCCTCATCAAAACGGGCCCGCAGCTCGATTACGACCGTGACTTCTTTGCCTAACTGGGCAGCCTTGACCAAGGCATCAACAATCGCTGAATTAGGCCCTGTACGATAAAGCGTTTGTTTGACCGCTAGCACATTGGCATCTTCAGCAGATTTTCGAACAAAATCAATAACAGGAATAAATGACTCAAAGGGCAAGTGGGTCAAAATATCTTGTTTGGCAATACTCTCAAAGATGTCCTTACTCGGATCAAACTGCCTAGGCAATCGAGGCGTAAATCCTGGAAACTTAAGCTCTGGCCGATCAACCATGTCGTAGACTTCCTGTACACGACTTAAATTTACCGGACCCGATACTCGATACAAATCAATCGATGTCATCCCAAACTGCTCTAACAAAAAGTCTGCCACATCATCCGGACAATTATCAGCGACCTCTAAACGGACCTCATCACCGTAATGGCGCATCAGTAACTCGCCCTCTACGGCCCGCAATAAATCATCTATCTCTTCTTCATCAACAAATAAATCACTGTTGCGTGTCACTCTAAATTGATAACAACCCTGTACTTTCATGCCGTTAAACAACTCGTCAACAAAGGCATGCATCACTGAAGATAGAAAAACAAAATCATAAGGACCACTGCCAGTCTCCGCAGCAGGCAACTGAATCATTCGAGCCATAGAGCGCGGTGCCTGAACAACCGCCATACCACTATTACGACCGAAGGCATCTTTGCCAGATAAGGACACTACAAAATTCAAACTCTTATTAAGAATGCGCGGAAATGGATGGGCGGGGTCTAGCCCGATTGGCGTCAATAGCGGACGAAGAGATTCATCAAAGTATTTTTTTAACCAAATTTTTTGCTCGTCACTCCAATGCGTACGACGTATAAATTGCACCCCTTCAGCTTTTAGTCCGGGTAACAGTCCCTCATTCCAAACACGATACTGTTCAGCGACTAAATCTTGCGCCCGCTCAGCCACCGCTTTGAGTGTATCTTGGGGCGTCATGTTATCGGGGCCCACTTGAGTAGAACCCAGCTCAACTTGCTTCTTCAAGCCGCCAACCCGTACCTCAAACACTTCATCCATATTCATGCTAGAAATACATAAATAGCGCACCCGCTCCATTAACGGCACGCCAACATCTTTTGCCTGCTCAAGCACACGACGGTTAAATTCCAGCAGACTTAACTCACGATTGATATACAACTCAGGTTGGCGGAGATCAATCTCCCCACTACTCGATTCAGACATTGGTTGAGACTCTTCAATCATAAGAATACAAACTAATAATAGGCAATCATTGAGGCGGACTAAAGGAAGGAAGGTAACAAAGCATTGGACCACACTAATATTACTTAGTTTTGACAAATAATAAATACGGACATAGAAACTAAAAAGGCCCAGCTTAAATAAGCTAGGCCTTTAGAAGATGGTGGCTATGGCGGGATTCGAACCTGCGACCCCATCATTATGAGTGATGTGCTCTAACCAGCTGAGCTACATAGCCTTTTGTAAGGTATCGAGAGATGCGCTACAAGAGAGGCCGAATTTTCCATTCTTTGGACTCTCTTGTCAAGCTTCTAAGCCAATTTTCTACTAAACATTAAAACGGAAATGGACAACATCGCCGTCTTTGAGAACATAGTCCTTACCCTCTAAACGCCATTTACCTGCTTCTTTGGCACCAGACTCACCGTTACCGGCAATATAGTCATCGTAGGCAACCACTTCTGCACGAATAAAACCTTTTTCAAAATCAGTGTGGATAACACCCGCACCCTGAGGAGCAGTGGCACCAATTTTCACAGTCCAGGCCCGAACCTCTTTAACACCCGCCGTAAAATAGGTTTGCAAACCTAGCAACCCATAGCCCGCACGAATAACTCGATTCAAACCAGGCTCTTCGATACCAAGATCAGCCAAGAACTCAGCTTTATCCTCTTCCTCAAGCTCCATCAATTCAGACTCGATCGAGGCACAAACAGAAACAACCACAGCTCCCTCAGAAGCCGCAAATTCTCGTACCTTGTCTAGCAAGGGATTGTCTTCAAAGCCATCATCGGCCACATTGGCTAAATACATCGTCGGCTTAATCGTCAATAAATGCATGTCACGCAATAAATAACGCTGATCCGCATCCAAATTCATAGATCGAACTGAATTTCCTTCATCCAAACAAGCTTTAACTTGCTCACACAAAGCCAACTGAGTTTTAGCATCTTTATCACCCGTTCTAGCAACACGTGCAACACGCTGAATGGTTTTATCAACAGTCTCCATATCAGCCAAACAAAGCTCAGTATTAATGACTTCGATATCATCCAACGGACTTACTTGGCCTGCTACATGGACAACGTTACCATCGTCAAAACAACGAACAACATGGGCAATAGCATCAGTTTCGCGAATATTGGCTAAAAACTTATTGCCTAAACCTTCGCCCTTCGACGCACCCGCGACCAATCCTGCGATATCAACAAACTCAATCATGGCAGGCATGACACGCTCTGGCTGAACAATCTCAGACAAGGCATCCATACGAGGGTCAGGCACAGCAACAACACCCACATTCGGCTCGATAGTACAAAACGGATAATTGGCCGCTTCGATACCCGCCTTCGTTAAGGCATTAAATAAAGTGGATTTACCTACGTTCGGCAAACCTACGATGCCACACTTGATTCCCATATCAATTCCTTAAATATCAAATAACGAGGGTTATTTAGTTGCGCTATGCAAACCATTCATGGCTTTTTCAAACTCACCACTCAGCACCAAAGGCAGCACAGCCTGCGCTTCAGCCATAGCGTCGTCAATTAAGCGCTCTTCACTACTCGGTGCCCTGCCTAAAACAAAAGCACTTACATCACGCCCGACACCTGGGTGACCAATACCAAGCCGAAGCCGATAATAATCTTTACCACCCATTTGAGCTGCAATATCGCGCAGGCCGTTATGACCACCATGACCACCGCCTTTTTTAAGACGAGCAACGCCAGGAGCAAGATCTAACTCATCATGTACAACCAGAATATTTGCGAGAGGGATTTTGTAGAATTTAGCCAAAGCCGAAACTGCTTGGCCACTACGATTCATAAAGGTGTTCGGCTTCTGCAACCAAACCTGCTGACCATCAACAGCGAGCTTACAAACATCGCCAAAAAATTTTGCTTCTGAACGAAATTGGCCACCATAAACACGGGCCAAAGCATCCAAAAACCAAAAGCCGGCATTATGCCGGGTTTGTTCATATTGAGCCCCAGGATTACCTAGACCCACAATTAATGAAATCGCACCCGACATAATACCGGCTTCCTTAGTTACTCAACGGCAATACCGCTAGCAACAAGATTACTCAGCAGCAGCTTCTTCTGCTTCGCCTTCATCCTCATCATCAGCACCACGACTTGCGCGAGTACCAACAACAGTCACAACCGCTTGATCATGTCCTTCGCCATGAGCCAATTCAACAATGGTCACACCTTCAGGCAACACAAGATCAGACAAATGCACAGAATCACCGACGTTCAAGCTGCCTGCATCAACTTCCAAAAATTCAGGAATCTTTGTCGCAACACAGCTCACTTCAACACTCGTCAAAATATGGCTAGCAACGCCACCTGCTTTTACGCCAGGAGCTGTCTCTTGGTTAATGAAATGTAGCGGTACATTAACCTTGATCACCGTAGTATCATCTACACGCTGTAAATCCATGTGCATGATGATTGGCTTATAAGGGTGCCACTGCATATCTTTAACGATGGCCTTTTCTTCAGTGCCTTCAACATCAATAGTCAAGATACTGGTATAGAACGCTTCTTTTGCTACATGCTGAGCCATTACATTTTGCTCTAGCGTAACAGCACGAGGCTCCGCGGTACTACCGTACACAACTGCAGGAAACTTACCCGCATGACGTAGGCGGCGGCTCGCACCTTTCCCTACGTCTGCGCGTGCTTCTGCAGCAATATTAAATTGATTTACACTCATTTTATTTCTCCAACATCGTTAGATTTTGCCAAATCCGCGACCAAATTTGGCACCACAAAAACCAAAACCGCCACCACCCTAATGGGAGGTAGCGGTTTTAGAAGAATTTTTACTCAACAAACAAAGAACTAACAGATTCTTCGTTACTGACTCGGCGAATAGTCTCACCCAAAAGCTCAGCTAAACTTAACTGGCGGATACGAGAACATGCCTGAGCCGCTGGTGCCAGCGGGATACTGTCAGTAACAACTAGCTCATCCAAAGACGAACCTTCAATATTAGACACCGCTGGGCCCGACAAGACAGCGTGAGTACAATAAGCAGCCACCTTAGACGCACCACGCTCTTTCAAAGCCGCCGCCGCCTGACACAAAGTGCCCGCCGTATCAACCATATCATCGACTATTATACAAGTGCGACCCTTAACCTCACCGATAATATTCATTACCCGCGCTTCATTCGGCCGAGGTCGACGCTTATCGATAATAGCAAGATCCGCATCATCAAGACGCTTAGCTACAGCACGGGCGCGCACAACACCCCCAACATCCGGTGAAACCACAACCAGGTCTTCCCCCTTTTCTTTATGCTTCCAAATATCACCCAATAAAATTGGCGAAGCATAAATATTATCCACAGGAAGATCAAAAAACCCTTGGATTTGGTCGGCATGAAGATCTACCGTTAAAACACGATTCGCACCACTCACAGTAATCATGTCAGCAACGACGCGAGCGGTAATTGGCACACGAGCTGAGCGCGTACGGCGATCCTGACGGGAGTAACCAAAATAGGGAATAACAGCGGTGATTCGCGCAGCAGATGCGCGACGCATAGCATCCATCATAACGCATAATTCCATTAAATTATCATTAGTGGGTGCGCAGGTGGATTGAACAATAAATACATCACGGCCACGAACATTTTCAGTAAGTTCGACCATTATCTCGCCGTCACTAAAACGGCCAACAACGGCTTTGCCGAGCGAGGTATCTAGATACTTAGCTACAGCCTGAGCGAGCTGTGGATTGGCATTCCCAGTGAATACCATCATGCTGCTATCAGACACGCTGATTACCTCACATTATACTTATTTGTTATAAAGAATATGGCTGGGGTGCCAGGATTCGAACCTGGGTATGCATGGATCAAAACCATGTGCCTTACCGCTTGGCGACACCCCAATATATTTTACTTGCCCATTTTACCGAGCTTATCGATCAGAGGTGATCGATTCAAACCTTTGGCTGCAAAACCTTCCCATCCTTCAGGAAGCTCTTTCAGAACGGATTGCGCCTGAGTCTCGCTATCAAAGGAGGCAAACACACAAGCACCTGTCCCCGTTAGTTTCGACCTAGAGTATTTTTCTAGCCAAAGTAACGCTTCGTCCACTTCGGGGTAGGCTTCCCGAACAATCGGTTCAAACACGTTCTGTGTCTGTCCGTCAACGAAGGCCGGCATTTTAATCAGGGGGACATCCCTTGTCAAATTTTTATTCAAGAAAAGTTCCGGCGTTGACACATGGCATTTCGGTACTAACACAACAAACCAAGGCTCAGGCAGTGTTATAGGGGTTAATTCCTCACCAATACCCTCCGCCCAAGCCGCATGACCTCGGACAAAAACAGGCACATCAGCCCCTAAAGACAGACCAAGCTTCGCCAGCTCATCCACTGATACATTGAGTTGCCAGAGTCGATTGAGTACCACCAGTGTCGTCGCTGCATCTGAACTACCACCACCAATACCACCTCCCATCGGTAACCGCTTATCTAACTTGATCTCAGCACCTAATTGGCAAGCACTGTATTGCTGCAATAGCGCGGCGGCTCGCATCACCAAATCATCGGCCACATCAACCCCTGGCAAATCTACAACTCGAATCAGACGGCCATCAGTCCGAGAGCTAAATTCGAGCCAATCACAGTAATCAATGAACTGGAAGGCTGTCTGCAACAGATGGTAACCATCGGCGCGCCGACCAGTAATATGGAGGAACAGGTTTAGCTTTGCTGGCGCTGGCCAGCGAGTAGATGAGACCGACATATAGTTTAAGAATCCAACTGCCATCGATCAATCACAAGCTTCACTCGCAACTGATCGTTGATTAATTCAATTTTACGCGGCAGATCAATGCCAGCAACGGTACTATAGCGTTTATAAGTGATATACCAACCCGATTGAGTCAATTGGTTCAATCGACCCAAAGCATCCCATTCGCCACTCATCATAAGATCGGGATCAGGCCGGCCAGCTAACCAATATTTAAGCCCCTCAAGAGGCACTGTCCAGCCAATGTGATGACGCAATAACTCTTCTGCACTCGGAGCTGACATTTGAGGGCGCTCCGGCACATCAATAACGGCAAACTCGCCATTCCCGTACAAATGAGCCGCCCCCTGACCAAAAGGCGCAATGATCCGAATATCAAAATGCTCGTTCGTTTGCGCCCAATTCAACTTCATACTCCATGAATCAGTGCCATCTTTAACCGCAATTCGACCTTGAAATGCCCATTGATCCATTCCCTCTAACACGGCTAAATGCTGCGTCCACAGAGGTGATGCGCTCGTCAGCAATGGCGACTGCTTTGTGCTGCAGCCAAGCAATGAACTCAGGCAAACCGCACCAGCAAAAAACATACGAGCGGCAACAGCGATGATAGATCTCACGGATCAAGACGCTTAATGGAGTTCAATAACACCTCACTGTCGGGTGATTTCCCCAAGGCCTCGTCCCATACTTTTTGCGCCGCCTCGTACTCCCCTTGCACCCACAACACTTCTGCCAAATGAGCCGCAATTTCAGGATCATACATTGCGTCGGAGGCTTTGCGCAGATAGATTAAGGCCTCATCTAATCGACCTAAACGAAAGTTAACCCAGCCATAACTGTCCATTATGTGCGCGGCATCTGGGCGCAAATCCAATGCTCGTTTGATAAAGGCATAGGCTTCATCATAACGTTGAGTGCGATCAGCCAGGGTATAACCTAGCGAATTAAGCGCATCGACATGGTCGGGCTCATTTTCCAAAATCGCCATCAAATCACGCTCAAGCAAGACAAGGTCACCAAGCTTGTCCGCTACCATTGCGCGTGAATAAAGCAGCTCAATTCGGTTCGGTATTTCACCCAGTGCGTGATCATAGAGCGCCTTAGCTTCGACATACATTTTCTGTTCACGAAGCATTTCTCCCTCAGCGATATATAGCTTTAACCGTTGATTAGGGCTTTTGGCAGCAATGGCTCCCAAGTGCGCTCTCGCACCATCCAACTCACCGGTTCGAGCCATTAACATTGCATAGCGAATTTGCGCATCGACATAATTTCCACTCAGACCAACGCGTTCGTACCAGCGCATGGCCTCGACATCGTTTTTACGAGACTCTTCGATTCGACCTAAGTAGTAGCTCACCTCATCTCGACGCTTGCCCAGATCCCACAGTTTTTGCAGGTAGGTTTGAGCGACGTCAATATTTTCTATACGCAATGCCACCAGCGCTGCGGCAAATAAAATATCTGGGTTTTCTGCATCACGCTTTAACACTTTTTGAAACTGTTCTAGTGCTTCTTTCGGCCGAGCCACATCCACTAACATTCGCGCATAAGCGGTGCGTAACTCACCATCTTTAGCGTTTCGTTTAACCGCAGCAGCAAGATAGGCTAGTGCTTCATCATCCTTGTTCCTAACCTGCATCAACCGAGTTTTTACTATAACGGCTAGGGTCCAATCTTTTTTCAGCAGCAGCAAACGATCAATGGCCGATTCCGACATCTCAGTTTTGCCATCACGCAAGGCCAGTTGGGCCAAGGCATACAAAGCCGCAACATCCTCAGGGTACTTGGCTAGATACTGCTCCAACAATGCACGAGCCCCATCTTTGTCTTGCTCTCGCCCAAGCAACCGAAGAATCAGCACATAACGCTTTTGTTCATCATTGCCCGCCTCCTGAAGCAAACTTTCCAATAAACCGAGGGCCGCATCATAATCGCCCTCCTTCACCAGCAGGGCGGTCATTATTTGACGTGCCTCGACACTGCCTGGCACTAGTTCAACCCAAAGCCGTCCCGTCTCCAACGCGGCGAGACGATTGCGCGCAAACAAGGCAACGCGTGTTGCCCGCTCCAATAATCGGGGGTCTTTGGTGGCAAGGGAGACTTCACGGTATAAATCCACCGCAACGCCATATTGCGCCCGTTGAATCGCAATTTCAGCTAAAAGATACTTATTCAACAACAAAGGGGTCAGCTCAACATCGGGTAACACGGGGGCCACAGAAACCGCCTCAACATCAACCGCCCCAAGCTCTGACGATTGGGGGGCCATGACCGCGCAGCCAGAAACAGCCATTGCAGCCAAAGCAACCATCCACGTTTTTAATCCAGGCTTCATCGCTTCTCCATCATTAATTAAGCTTCGCCACGAGTATAATTTAATTAGGAATACTATAACTTTGAATTGGTTCACGCCAAGCCTTTAAAAAGGCCCAAATCCATCACATGCACAGCTCTGACTTGCTAATACACTAATTTTGCCTCAGAATCGCTACTCTTTTTCTCAGAGCACAGCAGTATAGTTCATGGGGCTGATCGCCGTTGGAATCAACCATAAGACCGCACCTGTCACAATTCGTGAACGGGTATCTTTTGCGCCTGAACGTTTATCAGATGCGTTAAACGAACTCACTGCCACCTCCGCCGTCAGTGAAGCCGCTATTCTTTCTACCTGTAACCGCACTGAGCTCTTGTGCTGCGCTAATGAAGCGGAAAGCAAAATAATCATTGATTGGTTTGAGCATTACCACAAGCTCAATCCCGATGAAGTCCGCCCTTACCTGTATATTCACCCTGAGCAAATGGCCGTACGACACATCTTACGCGTTGCCAGTGGGCTAGACTCACTTGTCTTGGGTGAGCCCCAAATATTGGGTCAAATAAAAGATGCCTATAGCAAGGCGCAAGATGCAGGCACTATCGGCAAATTTTTAGGTCGCTTGTTCCAGCATACCTTCTCGGTAGCAAAGCAAGTGCGCACCGATACCGCTATCGGCTCCAGCCCGGTCTCCGTTGCCTTTGCCGCCGTTAGCCTGGCCAAGCAGATATTTTCCAACTTCGAAACCCAAACAGCCTTGCTGATTGGTGCCGGAGAAACCATCGAGTTGGCCGCTCGCCACTTGGCCGCCAGTGGTATTGGCCGCATCATTATCGCTAATCGTACCCTGGAGAAGGCTCATGCACTTGCTCAAGAGTTCGACGGCTACGCCATTGCGCTCAACGAAATTCCTGCACACTTGGAAGAGGCTGACATCGTCATTTCATCAACCGCCAGCCCGTTGCCTATATTGGGCAAAGGCGCCACAGAGAGTGCGTTAAAAAAACGTAAACATCGCCCAATTTTGATGATCGATATCGCCGTACCTCGCGACATTGAGTCTGAAGTCGGTGAGTTAGAAGATGTTTATCTATACACCGTTGATGATTTGCAAGACATCATCAATGAAGGTTTAAAGTCTCGCCAAGAAGCGGCCAAACAAGCCGAAGAAATCATCGATGCTCAAGTCGCTCACTTTATGGGCTGGGTTCGATCACTCGATTCCGTCTCAACTATCCAACAATTTCGCCATCAAGTTGAAATTGTGCGCGAGGCTGAACTTGATAAAGCCCTACGTCGGTTAAATGCCGGCGATAATCCAGAGCAAGTATTGCAAAAACTAGCACACTCGCTCACCAACAAATTCACCCACCAGCCCAGCGCCCAAATGCGCCAAGCGGGGTTCGATGGTCGCGACAAATTACTTACTGCCGCCCGCGAACTTTTTCAGTTAAAACAAATAGATTAAAGACCGTGAAAGCATCCATACGCAGCAAGTTGGAGAACCTCTCTGAACGCCTGCAGGAGATTAGCGCCCTCCTGTCCGACCCAGAGACCATCAACGACCAAAATAAGTTTCGGGCCTTATCACAAGAGTATGCCGAACTGGATCCCGTTGTCGCCTGCTTTGCTCAATATCAACAAACTGTTGACGATATAGAGTCAGCCAAAGAAATGCAGCAAGAAGATGATGCCGAAATGCGCGCCATGGCCACAGAAGAGCTGCTTGCCGCAACCAAAAAGCAAGATGAGTTCGAGCTAGAACTCCAGAAGCTATTACTGCCGAAAGACCCGAACGATGACAAGAATATATTTTTAGAAGTTCGTGCTGGCACCGGTGGTGATGAAGCCGCTATTTTTGCTGGTGATTTGTTCAAAATGTATTCTCGCTACGCTGAATCACAGCGCTGGCAAATAGAAATAATTAGCGAAAACCAGGGTGAGCACGGCGGTTATAAAGAAATCATTAGCCGTATTATTGGTGCTGGCGCTTACTCGAAATTAAAATTTGAATCTGGCGCTCATCGTGTACAACGGGTACCAGAAACGGAATCTCAGGGCCGCGTTCATACCTCTGCCTGCACCGTCGCCGTTATGGCCGAGGCTGACGAGATGGAAGCCATCGACATTAATCCAGCCGATTTAAAAACAGATACCTTTCGCGCCTCAGGCGCAGGGGGGCAGCACGTTAACAAAACCGATTCCGCCATCCGTATAACTCACTTGCCCTCAGGCATCGTGGTGGAATGTCAGGATCAACGCTCGCAACACAAAAATCGTGCTCAAGCCATGTCGCTGCTAAAAGCAAAATTGATCTCTGAAGAAGAAAACAAGCGCGCCTCTGAAGAAGCGCACACACGCCGTCAACTCGTCGGCAGCGGTGATCGTTCCGAACGAATTCGCACCTATAATTATCCACAGGGGCGCGTTTCTGATCACCGCATCAATCTCACCCTTTATAAGCTCGATGATATAATGCAGGGCGGTCTAGCTCAGGTCATCGAACCCTTAATTAATGAACACCAAGCAGACTTGCTGGCGGCAATGGGCGACTAGCCCGTGCCAGCAACCACTAGCATAGAGTCAGCACTCGATGCGGCCACCAAGGCCTTGTCGACAATGTTCGATAATCCAAAGCTCGAAGCGGAGGCTCTACTCAGTTACGCCACAGGCCACAACCGTACCTACTTTCGAACCTGGCCTGAGAAAGCACTAAGCAATGAGCAACAACACCTGTTTAATCAGTCGCTTCAGCGCCGCTTACAAAATGAACCCCTGGCTTACATTACTGGCCAGCGTGACTTTTGGTCACTCTCGCTCAAAGTAAATCCAGACACTTTAATTCCAAGACCAGACACCGAGCTACTGATCGAACAGGCCCTTGCTCGCATCCCAATCGATGCAAACTGGCAGTTAGCTGATTTAGGCACAGGCACCGGAGCCATCGCACTGAGTCTCGCCATCGAGCGACCTCACTGCCACATTATCGCCACCGACATCAGCCATAAAGCCCTGGCCGTCACTGAGCAAAACCGCCAAGCCCATAACTTACGCAACGTCACACTAAAACAAGGTGATTGGCTTAAGCCTTTAGAAGGCCAACACTTTCAGATTATCGTTTCAAATCCACCCTATATTGACGATAATGACCCCCATCTTGCACATGACGGATTGCCCTTTGAACCCCAGACTGCACTGACGCCCGGACCAAATGGACTCGCAGCATTAGAGATTATCATTGCCACCGCTCACCAGTATTTAATAGCCCCAGGTTGGTTACTGTTAGAACACGGCTACAATCAAGCGGATGCCGTGCAAACACTTCTTCGTCAACACGGCTACATAAATATCCAGACATATCAAGATCTTGGGGATAAGCCTCGCATGACCTGCGCGCAATATCCCCTTGCCCCATCGGAGAATTGATAAGCACTATGAATGAGATACTAACAATCAGTCGCCAAGTCGTTAACGACATGCTAACTCAGGCCCAAAAATCGCCCGATGCTGAAATCTGTGGATTGGTCGCTGGTCACGAAAATCATGGCCAGCACATCTATCCGATTCGCAACATTGCCGAGTCAGCAACAACACGCTATCACCTTGATCCAAAAGAACAAATTGACGCCATGCGTCACATCCGAGACAACCAACAAAGCCTGATCGCCATCTACCACTCTCACCCCAGCAGCGCAGCGTTACCTTCAGCGACCGACCTTGATGAAGCCAGCTACCCTGATGCGATCTATCTCATTATTTCTCTCAACACGATAGGGGTGCTTGAGCTATCCGCCTTCAAAATTAGCGACAAATCCTACAAAAGCATCGAATTAAAACTCGAGTAATGACAAAGCAGCTCGATTTGTACGTATAAATCCGGTATTTTGGAGCAAATAATAATACGCTTGTACCCTTATTTAATAACAGGGTCCTGTGGAGAAGGAATACTCAGATGCTACCAAAAACTTACCGTGCTCGACTCATTGCCTACATCACCCTGCTAATTGCGTTCGTCGCAGGCACGTTAGTCTATTCTTTTCAACACTCGCGCGACTTGATGTTAGCCGAGTCCGCCCAATACCTTGACGAAAGGACCTTGGTAGACGCCCAGCAGCTAGAGCAGAGAAATGCCGAAATTAGCCGTTTTGTTAATCTCACCGCCAACGATTCACGCATGCAAGATTACCTGGGCTTTGCCATATTAAATGGCGATAACGGGCCGCTACAACGCTTGCTTGATCAAACCTTTAACCAGCTCACTGCCAAACGAGGCCTGGTGCTGTCCAGCGACGGGCGTGTCATGCTCGGCGGTAATCACATTCATTTAGTGGCTGAGCTACTCAAGCAAAGTTCGTGGAAAGCACCTAGTTCAGGCCATTTCTACTACCAAGGCCCAGATGAATTGGAATTCGTCGCCTTTGCGCCTATTTTGCTCAGAGGCGAGGTGCTTGGCATTGTGGCCCTATCACACAGCGTAGCCAGCTCATTAATGAACTACAGCCAGCTATCAAACACAGGACTGTACATTGTTGAAAGTAACGGCCAAGTTCTTCGTAGTAATAATGAAAAAAGTATCGGTCAAGCCTTTACCCCCATTAATAATCACATCACCTTAGAGCAACAAACTTACCGCATTCAAAACGTCGCCAAAATTCAAACCAGTGCGGGCGAGGTAAGCTTGTGGCGTGGAATTGAGGAAACAGCCCTGCTCAACAACTTAATCAGCCAAGGGCAGCGTATTATTGCGCTCGCCGCAGCGGCTGTATTAATCATTTTCTTGATTGGTATCCTTGTCATTCGCAGCTTTAACACGCCCCTCTCTGCCCTAATGCGCTTGACTCAAGATGTCGCTAGCGGTCAGCTACCCGATATTAAGAAAACTCGCCCCCAATCTGAGCTCGACGCCTTAACCAATAGTTTTGTCGATATGATTCAGGCGCTAAAAGACAAACAATCGGAGATCGATAAGGCTCAGCGGGCCTTGGAAAAATCGGCCATCACCGATTCATTAACCAACCTATACAATCGCCGCCACTTGCTCGATATTTTTCCAAAATTACAGGCCCAGGCTCGGCGGGACCATCGCTATGTGGTCGCCGTACTTTGTGATTTGGACTATTTCAAACAACTCAATGATAAGTTTGGCCACCTAGCTGGCGACAAAGTTCTGCGAGAGTTTTCAGATATATTGATTGGCCAATCTCGCAGCAACGACTTCTCCTACCGCATGGGTGGCGAGGAGTTTTTGATACTCAGTCTTAGCGACAGCCCTGCCAGCGGCTCCGTGTTGGCGGAAAAAATTCGCTCCGCCATCAGAGAGCAGGTGATTATTTACAAGAACCAAACCATTAATCAAACTGTCAGCTGCGGAGTTAGCTTTTTGGCACCGGGTGATGATGTTGAAAGCTCGCTCAATCAGTTACTCTCCAAGGCAGATCGGGCCCTGTATCAAGCCAAACGACGCGGCAGAAACCAGGTAAGAACCTTTGATGAAGTGGATGAATTTCACTACCCCAGCAACTACAAATCCGCCTAAGCCAGTGGCCCAACACTAATGATGTGAATGCATGCCCTTGGGCATTGCCTCTGCAGCGCCATCGACTGGCGCATTTGAAGGAGTTTGCGCAGCGGCATCATCATGCCCTCCATGACCGCTGCTCGTTAGGTGCGACAAAGGCGTCGCCAAGGTCCACACACCAAAGCCGATCACCAGTAGCGCTGCAACGTTTCTCACCGCCGCTTTTTGGACAACCGCTTTCACTTTATTAGCAAACGCACCAGTCAACACCATCACAGGAAGCGTTCCCAAGCCAAAAGCAATCATGACCAAGGCCGATTCAGGGCCGTAGCTCACGCCCGCAGACAAGGTCAGCGCGCTGTAAACCATACCGCAGGGCAACCAACCCCAAACCATACCGAGAAACAACGCCTGCCAAGCTCTGGTTACCGGCATAAAACGATTGCCAATAGGCTGCAAGTACTTCCAAAACACACCGCCCACTTTCTCAAGGTGAGACAAACCTTTCCACCAACCTGCGATATATAGCCCCATGGCGATCATCATTACACCGGCCAATATCCGCAGCGCTATGCCTGAGGGGCTGGCAATAAACTGCATCCACGAGCCCAGCCAGCCAATAATAAAGCCGGCCAGCGCATAGCTAGTAATTCGACCCAAATTGTAGAGCAACACGATCGGCAGGACCTTACGGGTCGAGCGCATATTCTCCGGCACGGCAAATACCAAGGCATTCATTATGCCGCCGCACATGCCAACACAATGCGCCCCACCCAGTAATCCGACCATAAACGCTGCAGTTACGTAATAAAGTGTATCAGGCACTGATTTTCTCGCTTTTTTGCTTCAGAACTAAATCTACCACTCGCAGTATGCCTATCGAGTTCGGTACAATTAAGGGCCCTGCCCTATAGCTTAGAAGTTTACTCATGGAATTAAAAAATATCTTAGGTGTTATCACACTAAGTATCGTCTTTATCCTCATCGGCTTAATGATCCCCAAGGGTGATCAAGAAACTCAACAGATTTTACCCTGGCAAATTGAGAAAACTGCCACGGAATCCATTAAGGTCTTCGATCTTACTCTTGGCGAAAGCACATTAGGTGATGCTGAAAAACGCCTTAAAAGTAACGCCGTGGTCAGTCTATTTGCCCAACCAGATGGGACAATGGCCACTGAAGTCTTTTTTGAAAAAGTGGAACTCGGTGGCTTAAGTGCCAAAATCGTCATCGTTACAGACCTGAATCAAGAGCAACTTTCCGCCATGTACAGCAACGGCAGCCGCATCAGCACCTTGGGCAGCGGCACCAACAAAGTCACGCTGAGTGCGGCTGACCTTAAACAGATTCGCCTAGCCCGTATCGACAGCCTGGCCTATTTACCACGCGTTCGCCTAGAAGATGATCTCATTAAAGCCCGCTTTGGCGAGCCGTCAGAGATCATCACTGAGGCCGAGAATAAAACCGTTCACTGGCTTTACCCCGAGCTAGGTTTAGACCTCACCATTAACGAAAAAGGGGGCGCGGTGCTGCAATACATATCACCCAAGAAATTTGATAAGTTACTCACCCCTTTACGCAAGCTTCAAGAAGAACAAAAGCTCACGCAAGAGCAAGTGCCCGACGCAGCTTAATCGGCATCAGGCCATTGGCGGCTATCTTTTGGTGCTTCTTTTGAGTGACGGCCCTTACGTTCATTGGACTTAGGGTCGTCATCCATCAATATACGATTGGCATCGCCTTCAAAGTCATCGTATTGACCACTTTTTACTGCCCAGATCAACACACCCACCATGACCAAACCTAAAAATATCATGGCGGGAATCAGCCCATAGATTACTTCCACCGCTAGTCTCCTTTATTAAACATAGTTCGAATCCGAGCCGCATTTCCAATCACCAGTAACGAACTCACTGGCATTGCAATCGCAGCCGCCAGTGGCGTAATAAACGTCATCATAGCTAAGGGAATCATAATGACATTGTAGACTAGCGAGATACCGATATTTTGCCGAATCGTACGCAAGGTTCGATGTGACAGCAACATTGTTTGCCTCACCTTGCTTAACTCATCACTCATTAAGACAATATCGGCACTATCGCCCGATACGTCAGTGCCAGAGCCTAAGGCGATACCCACATCGGCACGAATAAGCGCAGGCGCATCGTTGACACCATCGCCTACCATGGCGACCTTGGCTCCGTCTTTTTGCAACGATTGAATCACTTGATCTTTGTCTTCAGGCAATACTTCTGCAATCGTTGCCATACCGCCTAATTGCTCAGCGATGGCCTCAACCACTCGGCGGCGATCACCGCTGAGAACCGTCATCGGAATATTCAAAGCGCGCAGCGAATCAACCAGACTCCGGGCATCAGCTCGCAATTTGTCAGCCACCACCAGCAAGCCGACGTGTCGACCATCAACGGCGACGTAAACACAACTGGTGCCCGCCGCTTCGTATTCATGGGCCTGAGCTTGTAGCTCTTGCGACACGTCAACGGCGTTCGTTCGTAACCAAATGGATGTGCCTACAATGACACGAGTCTCACCTACCTTGCCTTGCAAACCAAAGCCGGGGGTATTTTCTACTTGAGTCGCACTCAAGCGAGGCAGATCGTTATCTTCAGCATACTGTATGACGGCTCGCGCAATACTGTGTTCAGAAAAACGCTCTACCGCAGCCACTTGCGCCACCATATCAACTTCATTAATCTTGGCAGCGGTAATAACGCGCTCAATCCGCATCTTACCTTCAGTTAGGGTGCCTGTTTTATCGAAAACAACATGATCGATATGCGAAAGACTTTCGAGCACCCCGCCGTTTTTGATTAATATTCCGTGCCGTGCACCTAAGCCTGCTGCTGCCGCAATCGACATCGGTGTCGCCAAGCCAAAAGCACATGGGCAGGTGATAATCAGCACCGAGGTGGCCGCCATCAGTGCAACTTCAAAATCTTTACCTAACCAATAGGCAAACGTCAGCGCAGCTAAAGACAAGGTCGCCATGACAAAATACGGCACCATTCGATCAGCCATACATTGGATCGGCGCTTTAGATGACTGAGCGTCCTCGACCAAACGAATAATACGACCGAGCGATGTGTTTTTTAGCGTGCCCGTCACTTCCACAGTCAGTGAGCTATCGACATTAATCGTACCCGCAGCGACCGTATCACCCACCTGGCGCTTCACTGGCACTGACTCACCACTGAGCATGGACTCATCCACGCTACTACGGCCATCAATCACCACACCATCCACCGGAATATGATCGCCTGGCTTAATTAATACGTGCTCACCGGACTTAACCGCGCGAATCGGCAATAACACCTCGGCACCATCGCGCAGCACTGCGGCACCTCGCGGCTGCATATCGAGCAATCGCTGAGTTGATGACACCGCCTGGCGCTTGGACATGGCCTCTAAATAACGCCCGACCAAGATGACGAAGATAAAATTCACCACTGTGTCCCAGTAGACATGACCCACTTCATTGCCTGTTACGGTGATGTAGAGTGAATACAGGTAGGTCACTGACGCGCCAATGGCAATAGGAAGATCCATGGTTAAGTGGCGATTTTTTAAGCCCGTTAGTGCATTACGAAAAAACGGAAAACCTGAATAAAGAAGTGTCGGCGTCGCAAGACCAAACCCTATCCAGTGAAATAGATTGCGAAACTCATCATCCGCCGCACCAGCATACAAAGCGATCGATACCCACATTAAGTTCATCGCACAAAAGCCGGCAAAAGCCATGCGAAACAACATAGCGCGATTATGCTTTTTGATTTGACCCTCGGCAACGTCAGGATCGTAAGGCACCGCTGCATAACCAATACGGCCCAATGCGGCAATGATCTGCGATAATTTTATCGCCTCATTGTCCCAAGCGACGGTTAAGCGCTTGCCGGATAAGTTCACTTTTATCCTCAAAACGCCATCATAAGTCGCTAAAGATTTTTCGATTAGCCACACACAAGCGGCACAGTGAATACCCTCAACCAACAAATTAATTTCACGCTCTCGCGTCAGTGGACCAACGTATTCTTCTTGCACCTCATCAACATCGTAAAGCGCTAAGTCTTTGGTCGCCATCGGCGGTGGGGCAAGCTGGGCATCCGCAGGTGCGAGACCATAGAAGCCGTCCAG
>Ga0316204_10003486_pt1 | contig 31244 bp, 28 predicted proteins | sample 6monrhotite_MG_2_FD_205661 | JGI IMG/M metagenome (GOLD analysis project Ga0316204, IMG submission 205661) | Microbial mat bacterial communities from mineral coupon in-situ incubated in ocean water Damariscotta River, Maine, United States -... | ecosystem: Environmental > Aquatic > Marine >... | reverse complement strand
GCATGAATTATAGTCTTAGAAAGCAATTCAAGCGACAGTATTTTCAAAATAGACTAGTATTATTCGATACTTGCAGCTAATATTTAATGCAAATACACACAAAAGAGCTATAACTACTTATACTCAAAGTGGATTAAGGGGATTGAGTCGTGTTTCAAATGAAACGCAAAAAACCATCATTACTGGGAATAGACATAAGTTCGACTTCTGTCAAGGTAGTTGAGTTATCTAAAACTGACTCTGGCTATCGCGTTGAAAGTCTGGCGGTTGAGCCATTACCTGCTAATGCTGTTGCCGAGAAAAATATTCAGGATGTTGAAGCCGTTGGAGAATCACTGGTTAAGGCTTTAAAAAAATCAGGCTCCAAGTGCAAGTTAACCGCACTCGCAGTACCTGGCTCATCTGTTATTACTAAAATAATCACCATGCCTTCAAGTTTAACTGACGCTGAAATGGAATCTCAGATTGAACTAGAAGCGGATCAGTACATTCCATACCCACTGGAAGAAATCAATCTTGATTTTCAGGTACTTGGTGAGACTGAGGGCAACCCGGACACAGTTGATGTTTTACTTGCCGCTTCACGCAGCGAAAACGTAGAAATGCGTACCGCTGTTGCAGAAATAGCAGGCCTTACAGCAAAAATCATTGATGTCGAAGCTTACACAATAGAAAAAGCCACCAGTTTACTAGCAACCAAACCTGTTAGTACTGATGATGAAAGTGATGAAGCCGAAACATTTGTAATAGCGGTACTGGATGTAGGCGCCACCATGACCAGCCTCAACGTTATAGAAAATAACGAATTAATTTATACGCGTGAACAGGCCTTTGGCGGCAAACAGCTAACTGAGGAAATCATGCGTCGTTACGGGCTGGCTTATGAAGAAGCCGGCCGTTTAAAGAAAGTAGGCGGCTTACCGGATAACTATATACCTGAAGTGTTAGAGCCTTTTAAGGAAAACATGGCGCAACAGGTTAGTCGTTTTTTACAGTTTTTCTATACCGCTGGACAACATGAGTCAGTTGACATGATCGCACTTGCCGGTGGCTGTGCCTCAATCCCCGGTATAGACGAGTTAATTGCCTCACAACTGGGAATTGAAACCATAATTGCCAATCCATTTGCCGATATGGATCTATCTAACAAGGTTAACTCTCAAGCTTTAAGCAATGATGCTCCCGCATTGATGATTGCCTGCGGACTGGCTATGAGGAGTTTCGACTAATGGCGCAAATTAATCTACTTCCATGGCGTGAAGAAAAACGTAAAGAACAAACTAATCAATTTTTGAGCATCACGGGCCTTGCCTTAATGCTAACCGCCTCCATTATTGTTCTGATTCATATGAACATAGCTCGCATGATAGATCACCAGAATAATAGAAACTCCATTTTAACAACTGAAATTAAAAAGCTAGATGTTCAATTGTTAAAAATAAAAGGACTGGAAGACACCAAAGCAAAACTTTTATCTCGAATGGAAATCATTCAATCCTTACAACAAAAACGCCCACAAATTGTTCACCTGTTTGATGAAATGGTTAAAACCATTCCTGAAGGATTACATATAACTGAAATTAAACAATCATCCAACAATATCACCATAAGTGGTATCGCGGAGTCTAATGGCCGGGTTTCAGCGTATATGCGTAACATTGACGCTTCAGAATGGATGACAAAACCTAAACTACAGGTGATAGAAAGTACCCGTAAAGATGGTCGTGGCAGTAAGTTTATTCTAGTCGCACAACAATCAGCTCCTAAAGCTGATGAAGATAAGGCGGGGGAATTATAAAATGGATCTATCAAAACTAAACGAAATTGATCTCAATGATATTGATATCAATGACATAAAAAAAATAGGTGCTGCATCTACTCCGGTTAAAGTCATCATTATTGTTTTACTATGTCTGATAGCTGGTGGTGCCGGAATATTTTTTGATACCAACGAACAACTTAAAGTTCTTGAAAAGTCTGAGCAGGAAGAACAGGCTCTTAGAGACACTTTCGATAAAAAGCAAAGCAAGGCAGCCAACCTTGAAGCTTATGCACAACAACTGGAAGACATGAAACAGTCTTTTGGTGCATTACTTCGACAACTACCTAATAAAACTGAAATTGAATCGCTACTCACTGATATTTCTCAAACGGGCATTGCCAGCGGTCTTGAAATCGAATATTTCAAACCTGAAGGTTTATCACCTAAAGAGTTCTATGCAGAATTTCCAATTAAACTAAGAGTAACCGGTCGTTATCACCAGTTTGGAAAATTTGTTAGCGGGGTCGCTGCTTTACCTCGTATTGTTACAATGCGGAATATCAGCATACATAAACCAAAAGCAAAATCGGGCGTGTTACTTCAAATGGAAGTAACGGCTGTGACCTATCAATATTTAGACGAACAAGAGGATGTTTAGTAATGTCCTTAAAGTTTAAAAGTTCACTTTTAATATTAAGCATTGCTTTAAGTGCATGCTCACAAAGCAATGAGGATCTCACTGCTTATATTGAAGAGACAAAATCAAAACATCTGGGTAGCGTAAAACCTTTGCCGACGTTTGAACCATATAAAAATTTCACATATTCTGCTGCTGAACTGAGAGACCCTTTCGAAGCAGCATTTGAAGCAGAAATCGGCAAGGATAATGCGACAAACGCAAACGGCTTACGTCCAAGCGCAAACCGCCCGAAAGAACCATTAGAAACCTATCCATTAGACACATTAAGAATGGTTGGCATTTTAGTACAAAACGAGAACACCTGGGGTTTAGTTAAAGATCCTAACAATGTTGTTCATCGAGTACAAACAGGCAATTATGCTGGACAGAATGAAGGTCAAATCATATCTGTTACAGAAAAACAAATAGACATTATTGAAATAATCCCGGATGGACTTGGAGGCTATATTGAACGTACAGCCTCTCTAGCTATCGGCACAAAATAAGAAGAGTATGGAGCAATCATGAACAGCCTAATAACAAGCATTAAAAGCTCAATGCATAAAAAGATATTTTTTAGCTTCATACTTGTGATGCTATCGGGGTTTAACTTACAAATAGCCCATGCTGAGACAAACAATATTGAAGAGATAAGTTATTCTTCATTGCCTGGTAATCGCTTACAGATAAATATTCGCCTTTCTGAAGTAAGTGAAAAACCATTAAGCTTTAATATTGACAACCCTGCTCGTATTGCTTTTGATTTTATAAACACAAAGAGCAAATTACCTAAAAGAAAACAACAAATAGGTATTGGTGTTGCACAGTCTTTAACGGCTGTGACCGTCAAAGATAAAACACGTGTTATTTTAAACTTATCTGAAACTGTTCCTTACCATGTTTCAATGAATAGAAACACTGTTTCAATTACACTTGAAAGCGAGTCATCTAACACTTCTGATTCTAATCAATCAGGCGGTATTGCCGCAGCAAGCAGCTCAGGCCAAAGTAATGGCAGAGCTGTTACGAAAATAGATTTTCGTCGTGGTGACAAGGGCGAAGGACGCGTTTTGCTTTCATTAACTGAAGCTAGTATCCCTATGGATATCAGTGAAGAATTTGGAAAAATCATCGTTAGCTTTTCAAACACTAACCTCCCTAAAGATCTTCACCAACGTTTAGACGTTCTAGATTTTGCAACACCGGTTAAAACTATTGATAGCTTCCAGATTGATGGCAACTCTCGAATTCTGATAGAACCCAGTCATAAAGACTTTACACATCTGGCATATCAGACAGATAAATTATTTACCATTGAGTTCATACCTGTTTCTAAAGATGATTTAGAAGAACAGAAAAAAGCCAAGTTTGGTTATACCGGTGAACGCCTGTCATTAAATTTTCAGGACATTCCTGTACGTGCAGTTTTACAACTTATTGCTGACTTTACCGGACTTAACGTAGTCGTTAGTGACTCGGTTGATGGAAATCTAACTCTACGACTTAAAAATGTTCCCTGGGATCAGGCTCTTGATATTATTTTAAAAGCCAAAGGTTTATCAAAGCGTGAATCAGGCAATGTCATGTTAATTGCGCCTAGTGAAGAAATTGCCGCTCAGGAAAAAATTGATCTGGAAGCTCAGGCACAGGTTACAGAACTTGCGCCAATACGTAGCGCTTTCTTTGAAATCAATTTCGCCAAAGTAACTGATCTGGCACAATTATTTGAAGGCTCAGGAGAAGAAGGTAGTTTAAATCTATTATCACCTCGTGGCAGCGTCATTATGGACGAACGTACAAACACGTTAATCGTAAAAGACACTGATACTGTTATCTCTGAAATTAGACGAACTCTTGCCAAACTTGATATCCCTGTAAGACAGGTTTTAATTGAATCAAGAATTGTTATTGCAGTTGATGACTTCAAAAAAGAACTCGGTGTTCGATTTGGTGCCACCGGCGCTCAGGCAAGTGGCTCCAATGGTTTGAATACAACATCTGGTTCTCTTAATGCTACCGACACAATGACGGGCAGCGCTATTGAGAATATACAGAACACTGGCACGGCTTTTCCTATTACTACCCCTACAGGTACAGACAGATTAAACGTAAATATGCCGGTAGTCGGTGCCACAGGTAGTATTGCTTTTACTATACTTAGTGGTGGTAACTTGTTAGATCTTGAGTTGTCTGCTCTACAGTCTGAAGATGATGGTGAAATTGTCTCAAGTCCACGAGTAGTTACTTCTGATCGGCACGAAGCTTTTATTGAACAGGGTGTTGAGATACCTTACTTATCAGCCACTTCAAGTGGTGCTACACAGGTTGAATTTAAAAAGGCTGTATTAAGCATCAAAGTAACACCTCAGATTACACCTGATGACAGAATTATTATGGATCTGTCGGTAAACAAAGACGCCGTAGGTCAGGTGTTTGCGAATATTCCGAGTATAGATACTCGTCAGGTTACAACTCAGGTACTAGTCGACAATGGAGACACTATCGTGCTTGGTGGTATATATGAAACCGAAACACGTAATGAGCTGGATAAGGTTCCCGTTTTAGGTGATCTGCCATTAATTGGCAGCTTGTTCAGACATACGCTGGAAAGTATTGAGAAACAGGAGTTACTAATATTTGTAACACCTAAAATTTTAAAAGATTCGCTTAGCCTATAATTTGCTTAGTGCCTGCACGGAGTTTAGTAATGAAACAACTGTTTAATTTAATAACCACAGCAATCCTGGTTTTCGCTTTATCTAGCTGCGGTGGAGATGAGGCCTTTACAGGCGGTAGCGGGTCTTCATCATCTAATATTATTTCTGCTGCTAACTTTGGAGTGACAGCCAGTGACCTTCACCCAGAGGTTCTTCAATTCGCTGCTGGCAGCATCACAAACCCAACAAGCGATAAAACAGCCAAAAAGTCTGACTTTATATCTAGTTTGTCTCCTGTAGATGTAGAAATCAATGTCACCGCAGCGGATAATGAAGGCGCTTTAGTAAGTTCGGGAACCGTTTATTTTTCTACCCAATATGGAATTCTAAGTGCATCTTCATGCGAGCTTACAGCTGGCCGATGCTCTGTGACATGGCAGAGTGTCGCTGAACTTTCACAGCTAGATGTAGTAGGAGACCCTACACTAAGAGACATAATAAATGTTGTAACCGTTTGGACCCAAGGTGTTGAAGGATTTACAGATCTAAATGGAGACCAGTCTTTATCTGACTTAGAAGTGTTTTTTGATACAGATTCTCCTTATCTGGATAGAAATGATAATCGTATCTATGACATAACAACAGATGATACGATTCTACCTACGCCATATACTACTTTCAACAACCTTTACGATGGCATTAATTGCAATACAACTAATCAAGTAAATTGCGGCGTCACAAATTTAATTCCAATATACGATAGAGTCTATTTCCGTTTGAATTATGACAGCGCAACTGTAACGGCATTTAATATAGCCATTAATACACCAACAAATAACAGCAGAGTTTTATTAGGTGACACCATTAACTTCACGGCAACAGCCTCTGACCCTGACGATGGCCCCATAATTGGAATTGGGGATCCGGAAACTAACAACAATATAATCTGGACTTCTAGTGTGGATGGAACATTAATCGGTAACACAAACAATATTAATGTTGCTACATTAACACTTGGAGCTCACGTTATTACCGCCACAGCAATTAATAATACAGGTGCCACCACCACTGACACTGTCAGTGTTATAGTAACCGCTCTCCCTGCTGTTACAATTGATACACCTACAACAGGTGCCAGCGTAGGTAATGGGGTGAATATTAATTTCACCGCAACCGCTACAGATAACGAAGACGGTACTATTACAGGCACAAATGCACCTGTTACAGGTGTAGACATTGCCTGGTCATCAAGCTTAGATGGTGCTTTTGGAACAAATAGTAATAATATAAATGTGACTACGTTAAGTATTGGTGCTCACGTAATAACTGTTACCGTCACAGACAGTGATGGCAACACAAACACTAGCACTATAAATCTAACAATAACTTAATCTCTAATAAGCCTCATAAAGAATTAAATCACTTTTTCTTTCTGGGGCTTACTATAAAAGCATTTATTAACCTTTTACCCATAAGCCGGCACTTTACACCGACTTTATATTGTAAAAAACACAATTCAAGCATTTTATAAAAGTTTTCTCATTTTTCCACACTCTAAATATGACCGAGAAAACCTTCTGCCATCTCAAAACGATAACTATAAACCATCTTTTTACCTGTCACTTTTTTGCGAACAGAATTTAACTGGGCTTAAACAAACGACAGTTAACAATAAATACGCTTCAGCAAAAGCAGCGAAAAAAGCCAGTTCGTATGGGTCTGTTAACCTTTTCAATTCTGTTTTAATCTTTGTGTATATACCTTTTCATAAATGATAAACTCCGTTGTTCTATGATGAACAAACATAATATCTTTCTAATTGGCCCAATGGGTGCGGGTAAAACCACAATGGGGCGGCAAATTGCCAAACGCCTGAATATGGATTTTGAAGATAGCGATCACGCTATTGAAGAACATACAGGTGTTGATATTCCGTTGATTTTTGAGAAAGAAGGTGAAGCGGGTTTTCGTAAACGTGAATCAGCGATTATTGATGAGTTAACACAAAAATCTCAACTGGTGTTAGCGACTGGTGGTGGCGCAGTGCTTTCACGGGAAAACCGCCAACATTTGAAAAATCGTGGCACAGTTATATATCTGCATAGCGATATTAAACACTTACTTGACCGAGTAGGTCATGATAAAAATCGCCCCCTACTACAAACACCTGACCCGGCTGCTACGCTTAGAGAAATTATGAAAATTCGTGAACCTTTATATCGAGAAACCGCTGACATTATTATAAATACTGGGCAACAGTCGATTAGAGCAGTAATAAACGTTATGCTAGATAAAATTAAAGCATTCAATAACACTTCAGGCTTAAGATGATATCGTTAAAAGTTAATCTGGGTGAGCGCAGTTATCCAATTTGTATTGGTAGTAATCTGTTAGAACAAAGTGAACTAATCACCCAACATATTCCAGGTAACAGCGCACTAATCGTTAGTAATGAAACCGTTGCCCCTTTATATATGGATGCGGTGGAAAAATCATTAAGTCATATTCGATTTAAAACACTGGTATTACCTGATGGTGAAGAGCATAAAAATCTGAATGTGCTTAATTCTATTTACGATACACTTTTAGAAAATCGCCTCGATAGAAATACCACACTAATTGCATTAGGCGGTGGCGTTATTGGTGATATCACCGGTTTTGCAGCTGCAACCTATCAACGGGGCGTACATTTAGTGCAAATCCCTACCACCTTATTATCACAGGTAGATTCTTCCGTTGGTGGGAAAACTGCCGTTAACCACCCTATTGGCAAAAACATGATTGGTGCGTTTTATCAACCTAAAGCTGTTATTGCTGATACAAACACTTTAAACACCCTTGAAGAACGCCAGCTTAGCTCCGGTATAGCCGAAGTAATTAAGTACGGCCTCATTAGAGATATCAGCTTTCTTGAATGGCTAGAGAGCAACATAGACAAGCTACTTGACAGGGATCCCGTCGCTCTGGCTTATGCCATTGAGCGCTCCTGTCGTAATAAAGCTGAAATCGTAGCGGCGGATGAAAGAGAAAGTGGTCAACGAGCTCTTTTGAATTTAGGTCACACTTTCGGCCACGCAATTGAAACTGGCATGGGTTATGGCGTATGGTTACATGGTGAAGCCGTTGCCAGCGGCATGGTAATGGCTGCGCGTTTATCCAATAAACTTGGCTGGATTTCCGAAAGTGATGTCAGTCGAGTAATTGATTTACTTGAGCGGGCAAACTTACCTATAACCGCTCCAGAACAAATGACTGCGGATAAATTTATTGAACTTATGTCTTTAGATAAAAAAGTTTCTGATGGCATTTTAAAACTCGTATTATACAAATCAGTGGGCAAAGCGGTTATTTCTAAAGATTATACTGATGCTATTTTAAGAGAAACCATTTCAGAAAGTTACTGAGTTTAAAGAGATTATTAAACATGCACAAAGGATATGATTTACGCAACCTCGCTCCCTATGCATGTAGTGAGGCAACCTCTAGAGGCCGCCTGCACCCTGAGCCAGACCCTGTCCATAGAACTCAATATCAGCGAGACCGCGACCGAATAATACACTCTGCAGCTTTCCGCCGTCTTGAATATAAAACGCAGGTTTTTGTGAATCACGAAGGCGACCTGTTCCGAACACGCTTGACCCATTCACTGGAAGTGTCACAAATAGGCCGTTCTATTGCCAGAGAATTACATCTACACGAAGACCTGGCAGAAACCATTGCTATAGCACATGATCTGGGGCACGCCCCTTTTGGTCACGCGGGTCAGGACGCATTAAACCGCTGTATGAAAACTTACGGTGGCTTTGAGCACAACTTACAATCTTTACGTGTAGTTGATGAACTGGAAGAAAAATACGCTGAATTTCCCGGCCTTAATCTAAGCTTTGAATCCCGCGAAGGCATACTCAAACACTGTTCCACAAAAGATGCGCGTAATCTTGGTGAGCTAGGCCAACGTTTTTTAGATAAAAACCAACCTAGTCTGGAAGCACAAGCCTGTGATAAGGCGGATGAAATAGCCTACAATAACCATGATATTGATGATGGGGTCAGATACGGGTTGATAACAATAGAACAGCTATTAGAAACCCAGTTATTCAGGGACCAACATGAAATTGTTATGCAGAAATACCCTAAAATTAGTCGTAACTGTTTAATTCACGAAGTCATTCGCCGTATGATCAGTCGCATGGTTGTTGACCTGATCGAAACCTCTAGAAATGAAATTGACAGATTAAATATAAAGCACCCGGATGACGCTCGAAAACAGAACAGAAACATCGTCGGCTTCAGTAAAGACATGCAAAAACAAACGCTCGAATTAAAACGATTCCTGATGACAAATCTGTACCGACATTATCGCGTTCAACGCATGACTACTAAAGCGGAAAGAGTCTTAAACTCATTATTCGAGGCGTTTATAAATGACCTTCGAATACTTCCGCCAGATGCCTTACAACACTGCAATAATTTGAAAGATAAAATTGGTGACAATGGAATTGCCAGGGGTGTTTCCGATTATATTGCTGGCATGACGGACAGATATGCAATCGTAGAATATGAACGAATCTTTAACCCCAGACAATTATCATTTGCTAACCTGATACCTTAAAGCATTATCTATGGCCAGAAAAAACAAAAACAATAAAACTAACGGCGAATTAAATGCACAAAGCCTGGATTTTTTAGGCTTAAGCAAACAGCCTTTTGCAAACGAAATTCTGACAGAAAAAAGCTTCTTTAATACTCAGTCTCTTGCTAAAATTTCTGACAGCCTAATTCATCAGATACAATTCAGTGACCTGTTGTTATTAGTTGAAGGGGAACATGGTTCAGGAAAAACCTCCCTCTTCAGGCAATTCATACAAAATGATATAGCCAACACCAAATCATTATCCATGCAAGCTGAAGCAACAGACACACTGGTTCAAATTCAACAAAAAATGTCTTTGCATATGCAGGACCTGGGTGACGCAAATCATCTGAATGAAAACCTGAAAAGTTTGCAAATGTTTGATCAGACTCCCTTAATTATAATGGATAACAGTCACGTTTTAAGTGATACGACATTACAGGAGTTATTTCGTTACCAGCAACAGTTAAAACAGGAAGATGAGATTACTTTAAAAATATTATTGTTTGCTAATACGGGAATGTCAGAAACATTACAAAAAATAACCGATCTACAGACTGACCAGATATATGTACAGGCCATGCCTGAGCTTTCACCGAAACAACTTGATAACTTTATAACTCATCGTTTACACGGCGCAGGTTATTCTGGCGAGCCATTACTAACCAATAACGACATTCAACAACTGTCAAAAAAATGCAATGGCACTCCTTTGGAAATCATGAGCCATGTTGCGCCTATTATTGACAAAATAATACACGATCGGTTAAACCCCGCGACACCTGTCTGGGTAAAAGCATTAATCGTTACCGGTATATTATTTATAGTTATTGCAGGTGTTTATTTTTATTTCTTATTTGATAAAACACAAAGCGAAGCAACTGTACAGACGCCTTTAACTACTAACCCTATAGCAGAAACAAGCATTGATGAAACAACAGATGTGATTAACGTTTTAGAAAGCGATCAGACTACAGCCGACACAGATACTGTAGAAGCAGGTATAGAAAAAACGGACAGCACTTTAATTACAGAAGCCTTAATAAAACCAGCCGTAACTGAAGTTCAAGCACCTGAAAACATTGATACAGCCAGCACTAATACAGTGAGTATTAAAGATAAAACGGCTATAGACGTGGCACCTCAACCTCAAATTATTAAAGAGCCAGAACCCAAAACCGCTCCAGTTGCACAACAGGAAACCGTGCAAAAAACTGCACCTGTAAAAGCAATTGCTAAACCAGAAATGAAAGCTGTTGTTAAACCTGCTGCACCGGCAAACCCAATAATACTCGAACTTGATAAAATGGGTTTGCAAAATGCTGAATGGTTGAAAACTCAGAATAGTCAAAACTGGACGTTACAACTACTTGGTGCACGTGACCCGGAAACACTTTTAAAGTTTGCTCAACGTAATCAGCTATCAGCTAATGCCGCATGGTATAAAACCTGGTTAACTTCAAAACCGTATTATGTATTAGTGTACGGCAGTTATAGCTCCCGCGAGACAGCTCGCAACGCCATTAATGGATTACCCCAGCAATTACGCTCACTCAAACCCTGGGCCAAAAGTTTTAATTCTGTTCAGCAAGCGTTAAAATAATGTCGTTCAGCATAACTAACATATGCTTGTCTCGCTCAGCACTTCGTTTAAATCTAAGCTAAAGCGATGTATGCATTCCCACGGAGGACCGTGGGAACGAGATGAATGTCAGACTCTTTTGATCTGAGAGAGAGCGCACTGCTCTGACCTGGAAAACGACAGATTGTCATGAACTGAAAGAGACGGCACTGCTCAGGCACATCTCTCTCGGGGACAGAACTCCGTTTTTTGGACCTCTGTCCCCTTATTGATACCATCAAGAGTATTACGCAGTCGAATAACTACACTGCCAACTCCTGGTGGTATGGGTTTAGGGGACAGAGCGGGAAAGATGCTCTTTCCCCGAGAGAGATGTGCCTGAACAGTGCTAATGATATCAACCAATTTAAAGCTAACCTATCCTTTGTGACTATCTGGATTTTTTGTATACCCACCACCACCCGGCGTTTTAATAACTAACTTATCACCTGCCTTAACTACCTGTGAAAATTTTGCTCCCTGAAGCTTTTCATTAATTAAGTTTTCACCAACTGCCCCATCACCTGCATTTATTCCCCATGGGTTATGCCCTCTTCTTTCTGTTAAAAGGGTGATATGTGTATCCTGTAAAAAAGTATAAGAACGTACCAGGCCTTCGCCCCCTGAGCGGTGACCCGTTCCAGCAGAATTTTTACGCAGCGCATATTCGTTTACCCTGAGCGGATAGTTCATCTCAAGTACTTCAATCGGTGTATTTAACGTATTCGTCATATGTGTTTGCACGCCGCTCAACCCGTTATATAAGCAACTTGCCCCCATACCGCCACCAATCGTTTCATAATAGTCCCAGGCCGGTGTTTTAAACCCCTTATCAAAACTCTCCGCAGCACCCATAGCCAGATTATTCATACTGCCATGACTGGCAGCCGGCAACTTTTCCGGTATTGCTTTGACAAGCGCACCGATTATTACATCAACTATACGAGTACTGGTTTCAACATTTCCTGCTGCTACTGCGGCAGGTCTTTGCGCATTAAGTAAACAACCATCTGGTGCTGACAAACTAATATGACGAAAACTTCCTGCACAGGCAGGGGTATTTGCCGGCATCAAACAACGAAAAACATAATAAACGGCAGCAGCAGCGACAGATAAAGGGCAATTGATATTACCCGTAACCTGATGAGCTGAGCCTTCAAAGTTTACATCTATCAATGTATCGGAAACCGTGATTGTGGCCTTTATTTTAATATCGGTGTTGCCCTGCCCGTCATCATCCATTACATCTGTAAAGTCATAAACACCAGGTGTGATTGATTTGGTTGCCTCTTTAGCAACTCTTGCCGCATAGTCATTTAAAGCTACCAGCGCCGACTGATACTGTTTTATACCTAATCCGCTAATTAACTCTTCTAAACGTTGTATACCTCGCCTATTTGCACTAATTTGTGCCGAGAAATCGCCATGTGACTGTTTTGGATTTTGTAAAACGGACAATAACTTATCCATTACATCTTTTTCTTCCTGATTATTCTTCAATAAATGAGTAGGCGGAATAATCAGCCCCTCCTCACTTAATTTAGATGATATCGGCATAGAGCCAGGACTCGACGCACCTATATCCGCATGATGAGCTCGATTAGCTACAAACCCTGACAACTGTTGTTGAATAAAGACTGGTGCAATCAGGGTAATATCAGGCAGGTGGGTCCCTCCAAGGTACGGATCATTCAGGACCACCATATCACCCGGCTCCCAGTTAACCTTACTGACAATATCCCGTGCGGCATAAGCCATACTGCCTAAATGCACAGGTATATGCGCTGCCTGAGCACAGAGCTCCCCCTGGATATCAAAAACAGCACAGGAGTAGTCCAGACGATCTTTAATATTGGGTGAAAAAGCAACACGCTGCAAAACAGCCCCCATCTCATCACAAACCGCTTCAATTCGACTTGAGAACACACTTAAAGCGATAACATCCATTTGAATCCTTAAAAACAATGATATAAGTCAAATAATACCTTGAAATACAGGCGCTTCTAACATATCTTAATGCCCAACTAAAACACTCAAGTATTTTAACTGAAAATTCACAGGAAATTATTATGAATCCTTTATTATCTATCAAAGGCACTATTGCCGTTGGTTTCGTTCTTGCTATGGCAGTAGCATTTGGCATGGGCACACTAGAAACGTTTAAAGGTGTAGCAACAGTCTGGTTACATATTGTTGCGGGTATTACCTGGATCGGCTTATTGTACTATTTTAACTTTGTTCAAGTACCTGGCGTAGGTAAAGCATTAGCTAATCCAGATGGCCCACAACCAGCTGCGATCAACAAATACATCGCGCCTACTGCATTACTTTGGTTCCGTATGGCAGCAGCCGTAACGTGGTTAGCCGGTATGGCATTATTAGCACAGCCTAAATTTTCTGCATTGGGCGGCGTTGTCGGCGCCTTCACATTCCAGGAAGGTTTGCAAGTTATTGGTCTAGGTGCGTGGTTAGGTACAATTATGTTATTTAACGTATGGGTACTAATCTGGCCTAACCAGAAGAAAATTCTAGGCCTTGACGGTTTGACTCATGAAGCAGACGTAATTGCAAGCGCTAAGAAAATTGCTCTATTAGCTTCTCGTACTAATACTGTACTTTCTCTTCCTATGCTACTTTGCATGGTGGGTTCTGCTCACGGGCTATAATTTATTATAGTTAAGTCATACTGCCAAAACGGCGGAACAGTTTAACTGTCCCGTCGTTTTTTTTGCCTGTTATTTCTTTGCTGAAAACACAATTTGATAAAGTGGTCTAAACTTAGACCATATAATTGATAAGGACTTACACATCTGTAAAGCACTTATGGGAAAATATCAATGCACAGCTGTCGAGACTATACAAAATATACTAGACACTTTCTGTTATTTAGCATAATTCTGTATATATTTTCTATTACTAACAGCCTTGCAGATACCCAAAGAGTTTATAACGTAGGCATAGTCCCACAGTTCGAAACAAAACGCCTGCACAGTATCTGGCGCCCTGTACTTGACCGGCTGGAAATAGAAACCGGGCTTAAATTTAAATTACTGGGCTCACCCTCTATCCCTGAGTTTGAAAAAGAATTTCTGGCTGGCAAATTTGATTTTGCCTATATGAACCCTTATCACCTGAGCTGGTCACATGAAACAGTCGGCTACAGACCTTTAATCAGAGACCATAGTAAAAAGCTCCAGGGTATTCTGGTCATACGTAAAGATAAACCTATCAGCGACATCAATCAGCTCGATGGAAAAAATGTGGCCTTCCCTGCTCCAAATGCACTGGGTGCTTCTTTACTGTTACGAGCAGAGCTTCACAATAAATTTAATATCAACATTATTCCACGTTACGTAAAAACCCATGATTCAGTTTACTTAAACGTAGTCACAAAACAGACGATGGCGGGTGGTGGTGTGCAGAAAACCCTGAATCGACAAAAACCGGCTATTCGTGAAAAACTCAAAATATTATATAAAACACAAAAAGTTGCACCCCACCCCTTTTCAGCGCATCCCAGAGTTGATGAAAAAATCGTCCTGCAGGTTCAACAGGCAATGCTTAATCTGGGCCTGACAGAAATCGATAAAAACCTGCTCGCAAGAATACCTATTAAAAAAATTGGCATCGCCACAATGAATGACTATCTCCCATTATCAAAAATGGGACTTGAAAAATTTCGCGCTGAATAAAACATATGAATCTACGCTTCAAACTTATTTTCCCCGTTCTTGCCGGTTATATTTTGATTACCTTGCTAGTACATTTTTTCTGGATACCGGGTCTATTATCCGAAGAACAAAAACAATACAGGCAAAACCAGCAACTCATTATTGACACCATAAAACCTGAAATTATTCGTAATATGTTGTCAGGTGATCTGGCAAATTTATACTCTTTTCTTGATTCACAAATGGACTTACACCAGCATGACTGGCTAAAACTACAGTTAATAGAGCTTGATGGCAGTTTGCTTTATCCATTCGAGGAGGTCGAACACCTAAACAACGAAAACACGATTGAAATATCCTTCACGTTTAATTATTTAAATGAAAACCTTGGCTCCTTATTTTTAGTTGCGGACTGGAGTCACCAGCAAACAATTGTTTTAAGCAAGTTACGGCAACTGGAAATATATCTGCTAGTTACTTTTGGATTAATTATTCTCGCTGGCATGCTCTGGCAGGGGCATCAGATAAACACCCCCATACTGCACTTGAAAAATGCAGCTACCCGCCTGGCTGCAGGCGACTTTAATGTTAAGTTAATCAAACCTGGTCCTGATGAAATTGGTCAGCTCGGCTCCGCTTTCTTAAATATGAAAACTGATTTGCAGCGAGCTATTGAAAGCGTACAGGAAAGTGAAGCCCGGCAACGTGCTGTTATCAACACCATTGCTGATGGTGTGATTACAATTAATGAACAGGGGTTAATTGAAAGTTTTAATCCGTCAGCTGAACAAATTTTTGGTTACGATGCAACTGAAGTACTGGGTCAAAATATAAAAATATTAATGACTCTCAAATATGCGGAAATGCAGGATCACTTTCTTCAACAATGCAATGAGAACGGCATACCACCGACATCTGGCACTGCTCGGGAACTGGAGGGGCTACATAAAAAAGGCTATATTTTCCCTATTGAAATCACAATCTCTGAAGTTAGCCTGGACACACACAAACTGTACACGAGTGTAGTACGTGACATCAGCGAACGAAAAAAAGCAGAAGCAGAATTGCAACTAGCCGCCGCCGCTTTTGATACCCACGAAGGCATTTTAATTACCGATCAAAATTTTACTATCATAAAAGTAAACCCTGCTTTTCTAGATATCACCGGTTACCTGGAAAGTGAAGTCATTGGAAAAAACCCTAATATTTTATCTTCGGGTCGACATGACGATATCTTTTATAAAAACATGTACGAACAACTCAACAGGGACGGTTATTGGGCTGGGGAAATCTGGAATAAAAATAAGACTGGAGAGATTTATCCCGAATGGCTGGCCATTACTTCCATTAAAAACCGAAATGGACAAATCATTTACTATATAGGTAATTTTCTTGATATATCAGAGCAGAAAAATCAGCAGTTATTGTTAAAAGAAAAAGCAATAGAACTGGAAAAAGCAAAAAATGCAGCCGAAACTGCCGGTAATGCTAAAACAGAGTTTCTTGCAAACATGAGCCATGAAATTCGTACACCAATGAATGGTGTTTTAGGTATGACTCAGCTACTAACGAACACACCGCTGAATGAGACTCAACGCGAATATCTGGATACCCTGGAAAACTCTGGAAAAATGTTACTGGATATCATCAATGATATTCTCGATTTCTCAAAGGCTGATGCTAACAAAATGCAACTGGAGCCCATTTCATTTGATCTGGAACAGACCGCATTTAATAGCATGACCATGTTATCAGCCAAAGCCGAAGAAAAAAATCTGGAAATAATATTCAACTATGCAAACCGTTGTCCCCGACAATTTCTCGGGGATGCTGGTCGCATTCGGCAAGTTATTGTAAACCTCCTGGGTAATGCTATTAAATTTACGCATGAAGGTCATGTCTGGCTGGATATTGATTGCGAAACCGTATCGGATATAGATGCTTTGTTACTAATAAAAATACAGGATACGGGAATAGGTATACCCCTCGACGCACAGAAAACCCTATTTAAAAGCTTTGCCCAGGCCGATGGTTCAACTACGCGGAAGTATGGTGGCACAGGTCTGGGCCTTGCTATCAGTAAACAACTGGTTGAACTTATGGATGGAGAAGTCGGCATTAACAGTACACCTGGGAAAGGGTCTGAATTCTGGTTCAAAATAAAACTTCCCGTAGTAGATAAACCAGCCCCCTTGCCAAAGGCAAAACTGGATAACATAAGAGCACTCATTGTCGATGACAATTCAATCAACATAAAAATACTCACGGAACAGTTAAATGACTATGGCATGGACGTCGTCTCTGCAGAGTCTGCTCAACAGGCGATGCAGGAACTTCACTCAGCCGTTGAAAAAGAACAGCCCGTTCAACTAGCCATTCTGGATTATATGATGCCTGAAATAGACGGTATGATGTTATGCAAAATGATAAAAAGTGATGCCCTGGCGGAAATCGCAGGACTACCACTCATACTGTTAGCATCTGGCGCACAACGAGGGGAAGCAAGTAAATTACACCAATTCGGGTTTTCCGCCTACCTGTCTAAACCAATAAGACACAACATACTACACCAGACACTGGAAGCTATTATCGGACTGCAACAGCAGAATAGAACCCATGACCTGATCACGCAGCATAGTTTTACTAACAGCCCGGCAAAAAGTATTGTAAACCCTGTATTTAATGCGCGGATACTGCTCGCTGAAGATGACATTACTAATCAGAAAGTAGCTGCAGGTTTGCTTGCTCAATTTGGTATTAGTGTAGACATTGCCAACAATGGCAAGCAGGCTCTGAAAATGTACCTGGAAAATAAATATGACCTGATTTTAATGGATTGCCGTATGCCGGTAATGGATGGTTATGAATCCACGCAGAAAATTCGTGAATCAGAAGAAACTACTCACATCCCCATTGTAGCACTGACCGCGAATATACAGACTTCCGATAAAGAAAAATGCAAACAGGCTGGCATGGATGATTTTCTTGGTAAGCCATTTACAACCAGTGAACTGGAAGCCATTCTCTGTCACTGGCTCGAACTTCAGACTGATAGCCCGCCCTGCACCGATGCGCCTGACATCACACAGAAAACTGACTGTCCATCAGTAGATACAGCTGTACTTGATACTTTGCGTAGCAACATGGGGGCGCATTTTTCTAATTTACTTCCTGAATACATAAAGGACAACCTCATAAAAATCAACAAAATGAATGGGCAGCTAGATAACCTGAAGGACCTGGAAATCATGGCACACAGCCTTAAATCCAGTAGTGCAATAGTAGGTGCTCTAACCTTGTCAAATATGGCAAAAGACCTTGAGGAAATGATACGAGAAAGAAAAAGTGCAGATGAAATAAAAATAATCCTGACAAAAATCACCTCAGAATTCCAGCAGGTTAAAACAGAACTTGAAGCCTACAACAGAAGTTAGCCTGTAATTAACAGGGTGTTTTAATTACCCTATTTGATAAATAAACAAACACTAGTATAATTACTCGTTTACGGCAGCTTTTACTGCCGTTTTTGCTTTTTAGGGCTTCTGAAATCTGACACATGCTTTCAGACGTGGGAATAATTATGAGCGGATCTGAACACCTGATGAAAACCTATGCACCTCTTGATGTCTGTTTTGACAAAGGTGAAGGCGCCTACCTGTATGATGATAAAGGTGAAAAATATCTGGATGCGCTCTCAGGTATTGCAGTTTGCGGTCTGGGCCATGCTCACCCAACTGTAACCAGAGCCATTCAGGCTCAGGCCGAAAAACTTCTACATACATCCAACCTCTATTGCATTAAAAACCAGCAGCAGCTGGCTGATAAATTATGTAAGGTTTCAAAAATGGAGCGGGTGTTTTTCTCAAATTCTGGTGCAGAAGCCAATGAAGCGGCTATTAAACTGGCCAGACTTCATGGTAACAGGAAAAATATCGATAACCCCTCAATTATCGTTACCGATAACAGCTTTCATGGACGTACTTTAGCTACTTTAACCGCCACAGGTAATCGTAAAGTTCATGCCGGTTTTGAACCACTGGTGCAAGGTTTCACTCGCGCACCTTACAATGATATCGAAACCATAAAATCAATTGCTCTAAACAGTAATAATACGGTCGCTATACTGGTTGAGCCGATTCAGGGTGAAGGCGGCATTCGTTTACCTGATGATAATTACCTAACTGAATTACGTGCCATTTGTGATGAGAATGACTGGTTATTAATGCTTGATGAAATTCAAACCGGCATGGGCCGTACGGGCTCCTGGTTTGCTTTTCAGCATAACAATATTATTCCTGACGTTATGACACTGGCCAAAGGACTGGGTAATGGAGTCCCCATCGGTGCATGTTTAGCTCATGGTAAAGCAGCCGATCTGTTTCAACCAGGCAACCATGGCTCAACATTTGGTGGTAACCCGCTAATGTGTGCTGCGGCTATTGCTGTTGTTGATACGATCATTGAAGACAATTTATGCCAACGGGCCGATCAACTTGGCAAGAGAATACTTGAAGGTTTTGAAGCACAACTTTCAGAGCTTTCAGCGGTTAAATCTATCCGTGGTAAAGGTTTAATGCTGGGCATTGAGCTTGATAGAGATTGTCCCGAGCTGGTTAATCTGGCGCTGAAGCAAAATTGCCTTATTAACGTAACCGCAGGTAATGTTGTGCGTTTACTACCCCCTCTCATTCTATCTGACCAGCAAGCTGATACCATCGTAGATATCGTCAGCAAGCTCATTATAGATTTTTGCAACTAAATTTAAGCGGAGACGCCCAATGGCGACGCGTCATTTTTTAAGCCTACTCGATCTTAGCCCTACAGAGCTCAAGCAATTACTTAAGCGCGCAAGTGAACTTAAGAAAATGCAGCATGCGGGCGAAATATACGAACCACTAAAAAACAAGGTACTGGCAATGATTTTCGAAAAATCATCTACCCGCACCCGCGTTTCATTTGAAGCAGGAATGGTTCAGCTGGGTGGCCATGCGATGTTTTTATCTCCAAGGGACACTCAGCTAGGTCGCGGTGAGCCTATAGAAGATACAGCACGAGTACTGTCCAGCATGGTTGATATTATTATGGTACGGACGTTTGAACATGAAAAAATCAGTATCCTTGCAAAACACTCGTCTGTACCTGTTATCAATGGACTGACTGACTGGCTACACCCCTGCCAGCTGCTAGCGGATATGCAGGCATGGACCGAGCATCGCGGTGACGTACAGGGTAAAACGGCCACCTACGTTGGTGATGGTAATAATATGTGCCATTCTTATATTAATGCGGCACGACAGCTTGATTTTAATTTACATGTCGCCTGCCCCGAAGGTTATGATCCTGACCCTGAGTTAGTAAAAGCAGCGGGGGATAAAGTAAAAATATTTCGAGACCCTAAAGAAGCTTGCACCAATGTAGATATGGTTGTTACTGATGTATGGGCCAGCATGGGTCAGGAAGAAGAGCAAAAAGAGCGGGAAAATGCATTTGCCAATTTTCAGGTCAATGATGAAGTCATGGCTCTTGCCAATAAAGACGCTCTCTTTATGCACTGCCTGCCAGCACACCGTGGTGAAGAGGTTAGCGCAAGCGTCATTGACGGAAAACAAAGCGTGGTTTGGGATGAGGCTGAAAATCGCCTGCACGCTCAAAAGGCTTTACTCGAATTTCTATTAACCTGAGACTTTGTTAACAAACCACGTAACTATGATAGTTACATGGTTTGTGATTTACGTAATGTCATATACTGTTCTAAAATTTTATCTGTCTCATTTGCAAATTCGGTGTACACAAAAGCCAGCCCATACAAACTTCGACTGCCAATCACTACTGAGCGAACCACTCTTGCTTTAACTATTACCCTTTTGAATTCATTTGTGAAGGGTAAGTCAAAAACCAGATCAAAGACCTTTCCCGCCTCCGCAGAGGCTCCATATTCTATATATATTCCACCCATAGAAATATCCACAGCCTGCGCCTGTGCAATACCGCCATCAGACAAACGAATAAATGCTTTAAAATTTATTCTAAACCGTTCATGGATACGTTTATCAGCAGTTCCTTCAGATATTCCAGGTAAGGCTTCGGCCAATTGTTCTTCATCCATACTTAAACACTCTCTTCCAACGGATAAACCTTCTACAATTCTTGTCTAATCGGCTACAATACGCCATTAAATTACACTGCCCTTCTCATTAACTGTCGAATAATAATGACTTTCAAGCGTCTCTTTTTATATAGCACTCTATTGGTAACCTCGCCAACACTGTTATCGGCGGCAGATCAACGTAATTACGCAGGCTCAATCAACTCGTGTCCTGCTGACAGCTATTCTTCTATAAAGTATAACGCCCCACCTAAATTTAGTGGTGAATTACTTAATTCAACCGATGTCAGTGCAGAACAGGTACAAAATGCAGGCAACGCTGTCAGTATATTTTCCGGCAATGTAATCATTGAGCGTAATGGCCTCAGATTACAGGCTGACAAGGTCACTCACGATAAAAACGCCCAAAAGCTTGAGCTCGATGGCAATATTCATGCAGACACGGAGAACATGGCTCTCAATGCCAGCAGAGGCTGGATGAATATGCTAACCAATGAAAGCGAATTCATTGACAGCTTTTACTATATACCTGATACAGGTCTAATGGGCAGCACCCCGTTATTTAGTATTACAGCCGATCAGAAAACAATATTACGGGACACTCAATTTTCTACCTGTCCTGAAAACAAACTGGATTGGCACCTTGATTCCGGCTGGTTAGAGCTGGATAAAAACACCGCTACTGGCACAGCTAAACATACCGTTTTCTGGATTAGTGAAGTACCTGTATTTTACTTACCCTGGATACAATTTCCCCTGGGAGACGAACGCCGTAGTGGTTTTATGATGCCGGGCATGGGCACATCCAGCTCAAGTGGCTTTGAATTTAGCACTCCCTGGTACTGGAATATCGCGCCTAACCAGGACGCACTTATTACGCCAACGTTTATGAGTAAACGTGGCGAAATGTTAGCAACTGAATACAGATACCTAACTCACAGCAGCAGTGGAAATTTAGAGTTTGAATACTTAAACAAAGATAAAGAATTTAATGACGAAGAACGTTATCTGCTGCATTTCGATAATAGAAGCAAATTAGCAAACAATTTAAATTTAAGCCTGCTGCTTAACGATGCATCTGATAATGATTATTTAAAAGATCTAGGTAGTAGTATTAGCGTTACTAATACGACTCATCTAGAAAGAAACGCTAATTTAAATTATGTTAATGGCCCATGGCAAGCTGGCCTACTGGCCCAATCTTATCAAACAATCGACGACAGTATAGCACTGTCTAGTAGACCGTATAAACGTTTACCGCAAGTCACCCTAAAAGGAAAAGGCGAATTATTTGAAACGGACAGTAGTTATTTACTAGGCTCTCTGGATAGTGAATGGGTTGATTTTGAACACGAAAGTACAACCTTAGAACAAGGTTCACGTTTTCATATTTATCCGAAGCTGAGTTTACCTGTAGAAGGTAATGCCTGGTATATAAAACCCAGTGCCGGTTATATGTTTACACAATATGACACAACAGATGTGGCAGGTAATGATGCCAACCTTGACGATCGAGGTTTAAGTATATTAAGTCTTGATAGCGGTTTATTTTTTGAACGTGATTTATCTGGTAGTTCTTTTTTACAAACTTTAGAGCCCCGGTTGTTTTATTTAAATATTCCATATGAAGACCAGTCATTAAATCCGATATTTGATACTTCAGAACAGGATTTTAGTTTCGCATCTCTATTTCGAGAAAATCGTTTTAATGGCATTGATAGAGTGGGTGACGCAAACCAGTTAACCCTGGCCTTAAGCTCACGCATAATTAATAAAAATACTGGCCGTGAACTTTTTAATCTAAGTATTGGTCAAATTTATTACTTTGAAGACCAGCAGGTTTCTTTAGATAACACTATAAACACCTCTGACAGTTCAGACATAATTACTGAAATTGGTGGTAACCTGAAAAAATGGCGAGCCAGGGCAACTTTTCAATGGAACACTGACACCAACACGTCAGACAAACGCAATGCGATGTTAAGTTATGCAGCAGCCGAAGAGGCCGTTTTTAATATTGGCTACCGTTTTCATCGAGATCCGAATGATGAAACTGATAATCTGGAACAGACAGATTTATCGTTTGCCTGGCCATTTGCAAATAATTACTCATTGTTAAGCCGCTGGAATTATTCTCTGACCGATGAGCGTGATATTCAAACGCTGGTCGGCCTGCAATATGAATCCTGTTGCTGGGCATTACGTTTAATATCACAACGTTATATTAAAGATGACACAACAGACCCATACGATACATCTATAATGCTACAGTTTGTATTAAAAGGCTTCGGCAGCATTACAGACAAAGACTCAACTAGCACTCTTAAACATGCTATTCTAGGCTATCAACCGGATTACTAAAATGCAGCACAACAGAATGAATTTTATATCTTTATTTTTACTCACATGTATGACCTTTTTTTCTAACCCTTTAATGGCAATAGAAGAAATTGATTCAGTTGCAATTATTGTAAATGAAAGCATTATAAGTAATCAGGAAATCAATAGTCGTCTTGAAGATTTCAAAGGCCAGTTACAACTTCAAGGAAAAAAACTGCCACCTGAAAAACTGCTAAAAAAACAGGTCATTGAACGCATTATTCTTGACAGCATTCAATTGCAACTTGCAAAAGCTCAGGGCATACACATTGATGACCTTAGTTTAAATAAGGCACTTGAAACTATTGCCCAAAAAAACCGAACCACGTTAGATCAAATGCATCGCATGTTAGAAGACAAAGGTATAAGTTATAAAAATTTTCGCGAACAAACTCGCAAAGACATGATTATTCGACAAATTCAAAAACGTATGATTTATAGCCGTGTAAAAGTATCTCAACAGGAAATTGATATTTTTCTTGAGCAGCAAAAAAAATCAGGTGATTCCGCTAATGACAAATATCACCTTGCACATATCTTAATTGCAACACCCGAAGCAGCTTCACCTGAGGATGTAACAAAAGCACTTAATAAAGCAAAAGAAGTGATAAAACGCCTAAATGATGGCGAGTCATTTAATGACGTAGCGCTTCGTTTTTCTGATGGCCGCCACGCACTGAAAGGCGGTGATCTTGGTCTACGTAGCGCTGCTGAACTACCTTCATTATTTTTAGATGCTGCTAGACGCCTTAGCATTGACCAGGTTACTGAACCTCTACGTAGCGCGGGCGGCTTTCATATAATAAAGCTTGTAGACAAAAAAACCAAACAACACTTAGTTAAGCAAACCCACGCTCGACATATCCTGATTAAAGCCGATGAAATAACCAGCAACGAAGAGGCGCGAATCAAACTCACCCAGGTTAAAGAGAAACTTGATAAAGGTGCCGACTTTGCAAAGCTCGCAGCAGAATTTTCTCAGGATCCTGGCTCGAAAAACAATGGTGGCGACTTAGGCTGGGCAACAGAGGGTACGTTTGTTCCCCGTTTCACTGAAGTTATGAATACACTTACTGATGGCCAGACTTCAGAACCATTTAAAAGTCGGTTTGGCTGGCATATTATTCAGGTTTTAGAGCGCCGCCAACAAGATGAAACTGAACAACTAATTCGACAGAAAGCAGAGCTGGCCATTCAAAATCGTAAAGCCGACGAAGAGCTTCAACTGTGGTTACGTCGCGCACGTGACGAAGCTTATGTTGAATATCGAATAGAGAATGATAGTTAATAATGAAACCTGTAATTGCCATTACACCAGGCGAGCCTGCAGGCATAGGCCCTGACCTTTCTATCATTACCGCAAAGGAAAATTTTGCTTGTAATAGAGTCTATTTTGCTGACCCTGAACTACTTAAGACTCGTGCACGTGCATTAAACTCTGACGTAACTATTCAGTCACTTACTTCCCTCGACAATATTCCTGACCCGGTTAACAACACAATGTATGTGTGGCCGGTTAAAACTGCCTGCACTGTTAATGCAGGCGAGTTGAATCATGAAAATGCAGGCTATGTATTAGAGAGCATACGATTAGCGGTTCAATCACAACAAAACAAACAAACCCATGCTTTAATGACAGGACCAATTCACAAAGGTGTAATTAATGAAAGCGGTATAAACTTTTCAGGGCATACTGAATACCTGGCAGAATTAAGTTCAGGCACTCCCGTTATGATGCTTGCAGCTGAAGCTGAAAAGTTACGCGTTGCACTGGCTACTACACATTTACCGTTAAGCCAGGTCAGTGCTGCCATTAATAAAAACAATCTGAAGCAAGTACTAACAATTTTAGATACCGATTTAAAACAAAAGTATGGCATAACTAATCCACATATATTAGTTTGCGGATTGAACCCTCATGCCGGTGAAAATGGTCACATGGGCATGGAAGAGATCGAAATAATTTCACCCGTATTAAATATGCTACGCGAGCAAGGTTTCAATTTAACAGGACCGTTACCTGCAGATACGTTATTTACACCAAAGTACCTTAAGAATGCAGATGCTGTTTTGGCAATGTATCATGATCAGGGACTGCCTGTACTGAAGCACGTAGGCTTTGGCCATGCTATAAATATCACACTGGGTTTATCAATTATTAGAACATCTGTTGATCATGGCACGGCCCTTGATCTTGCGGCAACCTCTAATGTTGATACGGGCAGTTATATCGCGGCCTTAAAAACTGCAATTCATCTGGCAAATAATCAGGCCATTACAACGGCAATTTAAATATGGCAATACAACACCGTGCAAGAAAACGCTTTGGCCAGAATTTTTTATCTGACCCTGGGACTATTCATCGAATCATTCAAAGCATTAACCCAAAACCCGGCCAAAGACTTATTGAAATTGGTCCGGGTTTAGGGGCACTTACCTGTCCTATTTTAAAAATGGTAGGTGAGATGGATGTAATTGAGCTTGATCGAGATATAATTCCTAAGCTGCAACTCAATTGCGGTCTTGATGCCGTGCAGAACAATCAACTTCGTATTCATAATACGGATGTTCTGCAATTTAATTTTGCTGAGCTGGAATATGATGAACCTTTACGAATTATTGGTAATCTCCCTTACAATATTTCTACACCCATCATATTTCACCTGGTAGAACACAGCAAAATCATTAAGGACATGTATTTCATGCTTCAAAAAGAAGTCGTACTACGTCTTGCAGCAAAACCTGATACAAGTAATTACAGCCGTTTATCTGTAATGGCACAATATTACTTTGACGTTACTGCGTTATTCCTGGTTCCGCCAGAATCCTTCGACCCCATACCCAAAGTAGAATCTGCTATCGTTCGACTGGTACCCCACGCAGAAAAACCTGTAAAGGTAGATAACGACAAGGCATTTTCTAAGCTTGTTACACAGGCCTTTTCACAGCGTCGCAAGACATTACGCAACGTTCTCAAGGAAATTGTTAGCGCTCAACAACTTGAATCAATTGGCATTGACCCCACTACCCGTGCCCAGTCGCTTACATTGCAACAATTTGCAGACATTTATCAGTTAACTATCAAATAATACCCCATTAAAAACAACTGAATTATTGTCTATATTTTGATAGGATATAGTCAAAATCAATGGTGGTATTTATGAATAATGACTCTTATAAGATTAGTGTAGATGTAATACCTAACTACATAGAAGACCAGTCTCAACCAGAGCAGAGTCATTATGTGTTTTCTTACACTGTGACGATTATGAATGATGGTGATAAGCCGGCACGACTGCTTACCAGGCACTGGGTGATTACTGATGCCATGGGTGAAACCCAGGAAGTTAAAGGCGACGGTGTGGTAGGTGAGCAACCTTACCTCAAACCTGGCGAAGGTTTTCAATACACAAGCGGTACTATGATGAAAACACCAAATGGCTCAATGACAGGTAGTTATCAAATGATTTCTGATGATGGCTTTCATTTTGATGCTGACATTCCAGAATTTTTCTTACTCTCTCCAAGTACTTTGCATTAAATATTTTAGAATTTAAAGGGCTAACAATATGGGGCTAAAACTAAGCTACACCTTGTTAGCGCCTATCTATGACTCCATAGTTGGTTCATCTACTCAGGAAATGCGTTTAAATAGTCTTAAACGCATTGATATAAAAACATCACAACATGTATTAATCAACGGAATAGGGACTGGACTCGATTTACCTTTTCTACCTGACAATCATCGTTATACCGCAACCGATCTTACGCCCGCTATGCTTGAAAAATGTAAATCGAGATTATCACAGTATGATTTAGATATAGAGTTACACACAGCAGATGTTATGCGTCTTCCATTTGAAGATAATTCTTTTGATATTGTCTTAATGAATTTGATACTTGCTGTGGTGCCAGAACCAATAAAAGCGTTACAGGAAGCAAGCCGAGTTTTAAAACCCGGAGGCAAGATTTTTATAATGGATAAATTCATACGACCGGGACAATTGGCACCTACCCGTCGCTTACTGAATGTTTTTATAAGACATATCGCTACACGCACAGATGTTGTATTTGAACATTTGTTAGAATCATGTCCTGAACTTATATTAACAAATGACAAACCAGCAATGATGAGTGGCTGGTTTCGTTTCATTGATCTAGAAAAAACTGATAAATAAATGGCCACCTATGCAATTGGTGACATTCAAGGATGTTACAAACAACTTAAAGAACTATTGGTTAAATTAGAATTCAAATCTGATAAAGATAAACTATGGTTTGCCGGAGATATTGTTAACCGCGGACCAGACTCATTAAAAACAATTCGTTTTATTAAGTCACTCGAAGGTAATGCTGTAACTGTTTTAGGTAACCATGACCTACATTTACTAGCGGTTGCTAATGGCCGGAAAAAGCAGGGTAAAAAAGATACCATACAACCGATTCTTGATGCTAGAGACTCGGACAGTTTACTAGACTGGTTAATTCATCGCCCTCTTGTACATTATCAGGAAAAAAATCATATCTGCCTTGTACATGCTGGCGTTTATCCAGACTGGTCTCTAAAACAGATTCTAAGTTACTCAAAAGAAATGGAAACAATTCTACAAGGACCTAAATCCCATGAATTTTTTCATCATATGTATGGAGACAAACCTTCGAAGTGGTCTGAAAACCTTAGAGGTTGGGATAGATTACGATTTATCACTAACTGTTTTACCCGAATGCGTTATATCAATGACGACTTAAAACTTCGTCTTAAAGAAAAGGGAGCACCTGGAAACAAAAGTGACAACATCCATCCATGGTTTGCATTTGAAATGGAAGAAAAAGAATTAAATATTGTTTTTGGTCACTGGTCTACGTTAGCAGATCCGAAAGAAAATCACTTTTACCCTCTAGACACGGGATGTTTATGGGGAGGAAAACTAACTGCACTTAAAATAAATAGCAAACTTAAGAAAAGAACGTCTATTAAGTGCCCTAAATCACAAGCGATTATATAATGCGCTTTATCTTTTACGCTCATAGGAAATAATATTAAAATCGTAATTATTTTTTTCATCCATTTTCACAAATAACTCGCTAGTAATGTTCCAGTCATCTTTTTCAAAATCGGGAAACCAGGCATCACCTTCACATTCAGCATCTACATGTGTTAAATATAATCGATTCGCTTTGTCTATCATCTGCTGGTATATATTAGCGCCGCCTATAATCATCACCTCTTCTACATCATTGACTAACTGAAGTGCTGTATCAATACTATCTGCAGATGTCACTCCATCAGCTGAAAACCCCTTACGACTAATAACAATATTTTGTCTACCGGGTAGTGGCCTACCAATAGACTCAAATGTTTTACGGCCCATGACTACGGGTTTACCCATAGTGATTTCTTTAAAGTGTTTAAAATCAGCTGGTAGGTGCCAGGGCATGCCATTATCAGCACCTATAAGTCTGTTTTTATCAAGAGCTGCAATAAGAGATATAATCATATAGATATAGGTGCTTTTATATGAGGATGAGCTTCATAATCAGTTAATTCAAAATCTTCGAACTTAAAATCAAATATATCTTTTACATCTTTGTTAATTTTTAAGCAGGGTAACTTATAGGGTGTTCGAGACAATTGCTCATCAACTTGTTCAAGGTGATTATTATATAAATGCGCATCACCCAGAGTATGTATAAAATCACCTACTTCTAAATCACAAACTTGCGCAATCATCATGGTGAGTAATGCATAAGATGCAATATTAAAAGGCACACCCAAAAATATATCAGCGCTTCGCTGATATAATTGACAGGAAAGTTTACCGTCTGCTACATAAAACTGAAAAAAGGCATGACAAGGTGCTAATGCCATTTTTCCTGTTTTTACATTTTCCTGTGGTGAAATAGATTCGTCTGGTAAATCTGCGACATTCCAGGCAGATACAATAATACGTCGACTATTTGGCGTGGTTTTTAATAACTGGATTATTTCAGATATCTGATCAATTGTGCCTTTATCTGGAGAGGGCCAGTTACGCCATTGATAACCATAAACAGGTCCTAAATCACCTGCATCGTCTGCCCAGGCATCCCAGATTTTCACACCATTATCTGAAAGGTACTTTATATTTGTCTCACCTTTCAAAAACCATAAAAGTTCATGAATAATTGATTTTAAGTGACATTTTTTAGTAGTGACTAAAGGAAACCCTTCAGACAGATCAAAACGCATTTGGTATCCAAATACTGATAATGTACCTGTACCTGTTCTATCACCTTTTTGTGATCCATTTTCTTTAACATGACGCATTAAATCTAAATATTGTTTCATAATTTATTAACTGCTTTTTTTCTATATGCCAATATCAATACACCTAATCCTATTAAAATCATAGGTATCGAAAGTTGCTGCCCCTTTGTCATCCAGCCAAACATTACAAAATTCAAATGTGCGTCTGGTTCTCTGAAAAACTCAGTTATGAAACGGAATATGCCATAACATAAAACAAACATGGCACTCACTGCCATACGAGGTTTATCTGTTCGAGAGTATAAAAATAAAATTACAAAAAGAAGCAACCCTTCAGTTAGCGCCTGATATAAAGAAGATGGATGACGCGCGATGTGATCGCCATAATCCATGGCCCATGGTAGGGAAGACTCTACTGGACGTCCCCAGAGTTCTTTATTAATAAAATTACCTAAACGTCCAAAACCTAATCCAAGAGGAACCATTGGCGCTATAAAATCATTCACTTCGAAATAGGTTTTACCTGATTTACGGGCAAATAAATACACGCCGATAATGACACCTATCAAGCCTCCATGAAAAGACATTCCGCCTTCCCATATACGAATAAGTATTAACGGATTATCTATAAATTTATCGAAGTTATAAAAAAGTATATAACCAATTCGCCCACCAAGAATGACACCTAAAGCGCCATAAAATAATACATCTGATACCTGATCTTTATTCCAGCCAGAATTTGCCTGCTTAGCCCGATAATTACCCAAGGCCCAGGCAGATAAAAAGGCAAGAAGGTAGGTTAAACCATACCAGTGTACTTGTGCGAAACCCAAATCAAGGGCTACGGGATCTATTGTAGGGTATAAAATCATGAGAAGGATATTATCAGATTTGAGGTTTTATTTTTATGCTTGTTTTGTATTTCTTGAGATTAGGTAAACCTGGAGTTTCATAAAATTTATTTTATGTCTATCCAGTTCCCTCCCTTGTCGAAAGACCGCCGTCTTTTGGCGCTCTGTCTCCTTGATTGATACTCTCAAGAGTTTTACGGCGTCGGTCCCCTACTCTGTCCACTTTTGGTGGTCTTACTACAGGGGACAGAGCGGGAAAGATGCGCTGTCCCCGAGGGCGATGAGCCACAGCCGCTTTGATAGGCGAGTGAGATTTGAACGGCCAGGTGGTTTTTTCTCGTTCCCACGGTCCTCCGTGGTAATGCATATTCAGAATAAATAATGACTGAAAATAACAGATTAACTCTATGCATTCCCACGCGGGAGCATGGGAACGAGGTAATATTAAAACAAAACCGATTATTGTATCTCTAACCCATTCCTTCTATCGGGGACAGAGCATCTTCTACGTTCTGTCCCCTTAATCCATACCACTAAGAGTTTTACGGAGTCGGCTCCCTACTCTGTCCGCTTTTGGTGGTCTCACTACAGGGGACAGAGCGGGAAAGATGCGCTGTCCCCGAGGGCGATGAGCCACA
>Ga0316204_10003484_pt1 | contig 31259 bp, 24 predicted proteins | sample 6monrhotite_MG_2_FD_205661 | JGI IMG/M metagenome (GOLD analysis project Ga0316204, IMG submission 205661) | Microbial mat bacterial communities from mineral coupon in-situ incubated in ocean water Damariscotta River, Maine, United States -... | ecosystem: Environmental > Aquatic > Marine >... | reverse complement strand
TGATACCTGCTCTTGCGGTTGCCGTAGATGCCAACGTTGCGACTTTGGATGATCATTGGAACAAGCTGTTTCTCTCTGGAATTGAGCCTAACTTCAACGACTTCCCGGTTTGGGCTATTAAACCTCGAACAGACTCAGCAGAATCAACACCTGGTATTTTATTTTCATCCGACAATCAATTTGTAAATTCAGGTAACAATATTACCCTTTCGTGGCAAACAACCAACGCAACCAGTTGTTCAGCTGCTGGTGATTGGTCAGGAAGTGTTAGCGGGAGCGGAATTGAAGTAGTTTCCAACATAACAACACAGAAGACGTTCATATTGACATGTCAAAACGACTATGGCCAATCAAGTAAAACCGTGACTATACAATTGAAGCAAGAAAACACAAACCCAACTCATGAAACACCGATCATTGAATTCTCTGCATCCACTTCGCTGTTAGAGAATGAAACTTACGTTACACTAAATTGGAATGTGGCTAACGCAGCAAGCTGTATTGCATCTGGAGGTTGGAGTGGCTCAAAAAGCCTCGCTGGCCAAGAAACATTAGGGCCAATCACTCAACAGATCGACTTTACACTTAGCTGTGAAAATAATTCGATTAACAATCAACAAACGTTAAATGTAAATACCCTAGAAGCTATTGATCCAGATGCAAATGAACCTCCCCCTACTGAAGTGATTAATGAGTTCACACCAGTATTGACATTCTATTCGGACCAGGATTTAATTTATGTCGGCAGTTACACCACGTTAGACTGGGAAGCACAAAACGCAGCAGAATGCACCGCTTCTGGCGATTGGTCAGGCGGGAAAAACCTCGTTGGTAGGGCTAACATCGGCCCCCTCACAGAAAATGCTCATTTCGTACTGAAATGCTCCGGACCACAAGGTAACATAGAAAAAACGGTTAATGTTGCAGTAGAAATACGAAGTAACCCAGTGATCGCACTCAGTGCAACCCCCCTAGATAACTCCTTTACACAGTTTGACGTAACTTGGCACGTAACCGATGGTCAAAGCTGTGAAGCATTTGGCACCTGGAGTGGAAAGAAGAACAACCAAGGAACCGAACAGGTGACCATAAGTGGTTCTGAAGGCCATTTTGCTCTGGTATGTACAAATGAATCAGGTAAGAGCCTGCGCTTGATTAAAGTAGCTAGAGGCGAAGAGGCAAATAAGCCAAACATGTTATTTAGCATTTACCCCAACATCATAAAACGTGGTGAGACTGTTAATTTGCGCTGGTTAAGTGAGAACGCCGATACATGTGAAGCAAATGGAAATTGGGGCGGGTTGAAACCATTGGAAAACAGCGAGAGCAGTGAAACTCTCTATGAAAGTAGCCTGTATAGTTTATCATGCTACAACGATGACGGAGGCACGACTATTGAAATGCCAGTTCCAGTGCTTGACCCCTCGGAACCATTAGTCTTATTTGTTTACGCTCTTGATACAGAACAACCAAATAGTGATGGTTCTGTCTTCTGGTATTCTGAAGGGGTATCCTCTTGTAGAGGAGAAGGGGACTGGAGAGGAAAATTATCCACAACGGGCAGCAAGCAGATCAAACTTAAGCGTAAAAAGACAGAGTCTACTTTTGTTTTAGTTTGTGAATCTGGAGAAAATGTCGTAACGAGAAAGCTAACCATCTCTCCAAGCACCGACTCGTCTGAAGTTTTAGCAACTGCAGGTGAAGAATCTAACGAAGCAACTAACTTAGCCGCTAATAGCTGGTTTATTTTAATAATACTATTTACAGGAATAACTAGCTTACGAGTTTTTGTTAGAAAAGCTCATTAACCATCCAATGCTGGCCACATATTAATTATGTGGCCACATCTTTCCAATCAAATATGTACTTTGCGCAACATGTTGTTTATTGTATACATTAACTTATATTTCAAAAAAACAACTTCAATAATGGCGTATTGCGTTACATGAATATTAAACCTGATTGCATCATGATCGGTGCTCAAAAAGCTGGTACTACATCATTGGCAGACTTATTAAGCCAGCACCCTTCTATTTGTCTACCCACCCCAAAAGAACCCGATTTCTTTACACGCTTCTATAGCAACGGGTTCGACTGGTATAAAGAAAAATTTGAATGTATTAACAAAGAATTCCTAATTGATGCTTCAACCAGCTACTCCATGTGTCCGCTCGACACAAGCTCCAAGGACAACCCGCTAATTGGTGTACCTGAACGTATCCACCAATGCAATCCAGACGTTAAATTCATTTATGTCTTACGCAACCCTATTGCGCGAACATACTCATCATACTGGCATGCCGTGCGCGCTGGTGATGAATCTCGATCAATTAAAGAAGCTCTAAGCCAAGAATCACTTTATGTAAGAGCTAGCTTATACGATTACCAGTTATCAAAATATTTGGAATACTTCTCTCTCGACTCTTTTGTTTTTATATTATTTGAAGATCTTATTAAAAACCCTCAAAATGTGTGTGAGCGTTGTTTTAACTTCTTAGATTTAGAACATAAAGACTTCTCGGTAACACCTATATCAGCAAAAAATCAGTCGTTTCAATGGTCCAACTCTGGTTCCTATTTAAACAAAATCCTTCCAAATAGACAGCTGTTAAAACGAGTCACACAAACAGCAAAAGCAATACTACCTGAAACGGCAATAGAAAAAATAAAAGGTAGACTCACAGAAAAAGTACCTCCCATAAGCGACGAAGAAAAATCATTTTTATCGAATTACTTTTCTGAAAGTATTGTCAACATGGAGCAGATGGCCAATTTAAACTTAGCCTCTTGGAAAAACAAGTGATAAAAGAATGCTTCATCAACATCCATCACAATAAATTTCATAATTACTTCATGCAGGTGCAATCAAAGTGTTAACTTCATTTGCAATCAACTCAATTTCACCCTTTGATAAACCCTCATGACATGGCAACTGAATAAGCTTATATTGATAATATTTACTAACTTCACACTCAGAGTCCCCCAGTTCATCCCAGCGGAACATAGGAACATTGTTTTTTTTCAACAATTTGTGATACGCATCTTCATTTTCTAATATCACCAAAGGGAAAACATAAGGCATAACACCGTCAGGAAGATCTTTATATAAACTTTTAACCAGCTTGTTCTCCGCAAACGCATTCACATAATATTGATAATAGTCGCGACGAGTTTCATAACTTCTTTTCGACACTCCGTTACGAAATAAAATTCTTGAAAACCAGGAAACAGATCCGTTTGAAGAGCTTTGCGAAAAACGTGGATCTTGATATTTTTTCCTAACGATATTTCCCTCTTGCGCTCGTGGTGCAACACTATCACTTACATTAGGCTTCCTACGTTTTGAAAAAAATGGTGAAAAAAGAGCTAACCTGCCATAAGAGACAGATGTTTCAATATCGTTAATAATAGATTTAATGTTGTATCTTATCCCCAAAGAACTCTGTGATACATCGTTCATATCAGATTCATTTGAGTAGAAAAGCCCTCCATCGTATGTTGGGAAAAACTTACGCGGACTCGCAACTACAAAATCGCCAAACGTTCCAATATTTCGCTCACCACCTTTTCCTATCAAAGCATGAGAACAATCTTCAATCAATGCTATTTTATAAGATTGACACCATTCGCGTACCTCCTCAATATTCGAAGGAAAACCAAAATAGTGGACCATTAACATAGCTTTTGTTTTCTCTGTCCGTTGCTGATCTAAACTTGGCAATATTGCATTTAAGTTACTATCTAGAGAAAAAAATTTTGCTTTCACATCAATCCACTGCAAGGGTTCCAACATAGAAAGACAATGATAAGAAGGCATCAACACTTCATCATCATGAGCAATATTCATCTGTTTCAGCACGTTGAAAATAGCTATTCGACCACTTGGACAATAGTACAATTCATCATGATCAAAAATATTTGCGCACTCTGATTGACTCGACCGAACCATGTCTATAAATCGAAGTACGGGGGTTCGTGGAATTGGCAACAAACTCAAAACTTGTTCCTCATTTATCCCACGCCCCTTTTCTTTGAAGTATGTTTTTCAACCCAGGAAGCGGATAACCTTGTCGATAGGCAATTTCAGCATGCTCCTTTGCTAGTTTAAATTTATCTAACTTTGTATAAAGAATTCCGATATTGTAGTGAACCTCAGTAAAATCAGGATTCAGAACAAGTGCATTTTTATACTGCTGAAGAGATCCATCAAAATCACCTTTTTGATACAAATATATACCATACAAACTATAAACCAGGGGATCATCAGGTTTAAACTCGATCGCTCTTAGAAAATAACACTTACCTGAATAGAACCGGTCGTTGGCTGTTTTCGGGTGTTTCAATCGATACCGCCCCACTGCATTTAATGCACGATGATGATTAGGAAAAGCCCTGAGTGTATAATCAATGTCACCAATTGGTCTTACTCCAGTTTCTCCTCGCTCCAATCGCTCAACGCGAGAAGTGAAATGAGCGTAAGTAACAATCGGTAGCTTGTTCTTAACGTGATCGGGGTTTGTATAATCAAATGGGCCATATCTATTTTTGAGCGTTCCACAATCATCTGATGAATATACAGACGCGGCATTACACAACAACGCCATAATAGCTATCAGCTGGCAAAGCTTTAACATTTTAATCTTATGTAACATCATAAAAGTCTCTCTTATCTCATATTGCAATACTACTTCAGTGTAACCATTGTTATTGATTTTTCTTATACACGGTTACCGAACAAACACTCAATCCACATCATGTCCAACAGTACAACATGACGCCTAGCCCTCAAAATAGATGGCTCATTCTAATAGTAAGAATGTTCGTACGCTATTTCTATCAAAGGCTTGAAATAATACTAGATCGCGGGACGAGGTCTAGGCAAAAGCAATCGAAGAACTTTGGTTATAACGATAAATGAGCCTTTTCCACAGAAGCTTTCGATGATCTGATAAATTCTGCCTCTCCTTTCTTTTTGCATTATACCAAACTAACTCTCCTATTCAGGGGATAAGAACTCATCCCGATCAAATACACGCAACGGGACGGGATGAGACGATACCTTCGTTTATATAACAACCTAACTAGCATCTTCAGCTTAAAAAACGAACGCATTACTCTCGCCACTCTGCGCTAGGAGCAATAGCGAATATCAGCGTTGGATACTAAGAATAACCTGCTTCAAAATGTAATCTTCCAACCGATACATGCAAGCATAAATTCCAAGATATAAATTCCCACTAATATCGCTTAAAAGGAGTTATATTAAATGCTAAAATTTCGCCTCTAAATAATACAAAAATAATTATAAAATAACCGAAAGACCAAAGTCTCACCTCATTTATGAATAGTGCAGAGCTGGTTGCTCGAACAATTGGATGATATTTCTATATGACAACATACATTGGATGTTTATTCCCGGAATCACATGTTATTAACAGCTACATCAATCCGGAAAAACAAAGCAAAATTTATCATGCACTTCACGGTGGCGGAACCACTACTACCAACAACGGGGAGAACTGGGTCTTATTCCAGAAGAATGGCCACCCAGCAACTCAATCTTGCCAGCATGATGGGTTCACTGCGGTAGTTGATGGCCACCCTTGGTGGAATGATGATACGCTCGCAAATATTGCCAAAGAAAAAGGCCATTCATTCGCTCTGATTCAAGGGTTTATACAGTATGAAAGAAGAGTGTTCGACCATCTAAGAGGTGCATATTCGTTTGCCCTTTTTCATCCAGAGAGAAAAATAGCATTACTTGCAATTGACCGAATGGGAGTAAAACCCATGTACATTCGTTTCAATAGCACGATTTTGTTTGGTACAAACATACAAGCATTAACTGAAGCTAGTAATCAAGATGCTAGCATCAACCAACAGTCTATATTTAATTTTCTCTATTTTCATACTATACCCAGCTCCGCCACTATCTATAACGATATTACGAAACTACAACCAGCATCTTACCTTTATTTTGATGGCACAAATGTAGAAACAAAAAAATATTGGCACCCAACATTTGATGACAGCAACTCTAGAAGCATTGAAGAGCATAAAAGTGGATTATTTAACCATTTGAGAAAAGCCGTAGAAAGAACAGCACCAGGTAATGAGACTGGTTCGTTTTTGAGTGGTGGCCTAGATAGCTCGACAGTAAGTGGAATATTGTCAGAACAGGTTTCTGGTGCAAATACTTTTTCTATCGGTTTTAGTGAGCAGGGCTATGACGAAATTGAATATGCCCGAATAGCCTCAAAATGCTTTAATACGACAGCTAACGAATATTATGTGACTCCCGACGACATTCTCGCCTCAATTGTTGATATAGCCAATGCCTATGATGAGCCTTATGGAAATTCGTCAGCAATTCCTGCTTTCTTCTGTGCAAAACTAGCTCGATCAAAAGGAATTACAACACTACTTGCTGGTGATGGAGGCGATGAAATATTTGCAGGAAATAAGCGATACGCAAAGCAAAAGGTCTTTAACATATATCAACAAATTCCACACTCTTTACGCAAATTGATTTTGGAGCCAACACTTGTCAACGGGATTGCTAAAAACATTCCAGGTGTTAAAAAAGCATATAGCTACATAGAGCAAGCCCGGATTGATATGCCAGATAGAATGGAATCATATAACTATTTGCGTCGTATGAACCTCAAAGATATGTTAACCCCAGAGCTCCTCTCAGAAATTGATCCTGACGGCCCACTCGACTGTCTACGAGATACCTATAACGATTCAAGTGAGGACTCATCGCTACTAAACAAAATGCTCTACCTAGATTGGAAGTTCACTCTTGCCGACAACGATCTTCGAAAAGTCAATCGCATGTGTGAAATAGCAGATGTTGAAGTACACTATCCAATGCTTGATGATGATTTAGTAGAATTTTCTACATCCGTACCATCGTCGGTTAAGTTGAAAGGGCTAGAATTACGTTCTTTTTATAAACAAGCCATGACGGGCTTTTTACCTGAGCAAATACTCAACAAGTCTAAACAAGGATTTGGCCTCCCGTTTGGGGAGTGGTTAAAACAATCACCTGACTTACAATCGTTTGTCTACGAAAAACTAAATCAATTCAAAGAAAAAAATATTATCAAAGATAGTTACATTGATGAGTTAATTCAATTACACCGTGGTGGCCATGCGGCATATTATGGCACTATGGTCTGGGTAATTCTTATGCTTGAGTTATGGTACGAAAAATATAAGTCTTAATCTATTGCCAATAACTTTTTAAAACTCGGTATAAAAATTTCTCTGGAGACTTATCCCAAGAACTAATTCTCGGCAGCTGATAAATATCATTCCCAACAGCTGCCGATCCCCAATTTGTACTAACAGCACCGCTAAAGCCGATAGATTTAAGTATTTCAACATGTGCATCTGTATAGTCAATATTATATTTTCCGTTTGGGTATGCGAATGTAGTTACTTTTTTTTCTAACAACTGCTCTAGATACTCTTTACTACCTCTTATCTCTTTCTCTGCATCCACTAATGGAAGCCTCTCAAGAATAGGGTGGCTCAAAGTATGCGCTCCAATCTCCATGCCCTGCGCGTCCAAATCCAAAACTTCATCATCCGTCATCATAATTGCATCGGGTAACTTTACATTTGATATGCGATTCAACTCCATTACTTTATCAAATCGCTCATCCATTCCTAAATACTTTAGTCCAGCAACAATTTTTTTTACGCTATCAACTTTTTCTTTATCATTTGAAGTTGAAAATGTGCTTAATCCTATGGGCCGTAAGTCAACTTCAGTTTGCTCTATTCCTCTAATCGACTCGATAACCACATCATTCCACATGATGCCGCCATTTAAATGGCCAGTTGATATAAAAAAAGTAGCTGGTACTTTATGCTTTTTTAGAATGGGCAGTGCCAATGAGTGGTTATCTGCATAGCCATCATCAAATGTAATGCAAACTGTTCCCTGTTTTAGAGTTCCATCATTTAGTTGTTTTAACGCATTATCTAGCGTTTCAACATTGAAATGTTTTGCAAGTATCTGTACTTGCCAATTAAATACCTCTTTTGTCACATCGCCTTTCAAAAAAGGGTCGAACTGACTCAATACTCGGTGATACATTAATATAGCTAAACGAGGTTGAAAGCGGACAATCCCAGCAAGCTTAGCAAGTGTTCCATGTAACATAATAATTATTATTTCTTTTCTGTTAACTCAATGTATGCCTTAGCGTACCTGGCCCCTAATGTGCGATAACCATCAGCGGTATAATGCACATAATCTTTTAGCGGTAGATCATCAGTTTTGACCATGATCGAATTATCTACATTTGCGTTTGCCTGTTGTGCTTGCAGTTTCGTCCAATTAACAAAACGATCTGATTTGTTTTTCCCCATTTGAGTATAAACTACAGGTAATTGAGAAATACCCAAGTCATGCCTTAAATCAGTAATCATTTTCTTAAACAGAATCCCCCAAGTATCTGGAGAAAATGGTCTATTTCCCTTAGGTCTTATGGCATCAGACTCACCTTGCTGGAAAATAACACCAATAATTTCACCTTCTTTGGCAGCCTCTCGAGCGCGATTAACACAAGATCCATACAAGGAGTTTCGCTTAAGATCCCGTTGCCAACGTTTTATTAAAGTCCCCCCTTTTGAACAATGTACGACGCCAATAAGCCAGTCTGGCCTTAATCTATTCATCTCTTTGGTAAACGTAACTGCAGGACTAACTCCAGCGTCATTATCACGAGATATTCTGTCTACTTGATTATAAGCGCTGTCTGTTGGCTCCTTGGCAATCTTCCACTGATAGTCATTCCCAAATACAAATGCATTTTTGTTAATATTCAACGCTCGATCTTTCTCCATCAATCGACCTCTACCGGAGATTTGAGATTGCCCAATGAAAAGGAAAATTTTTAATTTCGTACTCGCTTTAGAAGGTAAACCAATTGGCAAGCTTGCAGTTTCGTCGCTATAACGCTTAGCGACAACTGCCGATGAAAAACTAAGAAGTATCAGCCCCACAAATATAACTATACAAATAGAGTGAAACCCATAATTTTTCATCAGCATTCTCCCAAGAGTTCCATCATTCTATTTTTTTACAAGGCTAGCATATGTCTTAGCATAACGCTCCCCAAGTGTTCTATAACCATCTGCGGTGTAATGCACATAATCTTTCAATGGTAGATCTTCAGTTTTTACCATTGCAGAATTTGCAACATTAGCGTTTGCCTGTTGAGTCTTGATCATATCCCAATTAACGAACCTGTCAGATCCATGCTGTCCAACCTGAGTATAGATAACGGGTAAATCAGGAATTGATAAGTCATCTCTCATCGCGGTAATTGTATCGTTAAACAACTCTCCCCACTGATCAGGAGCGACGGGTCTACTCCCTGGTTTTACTGCATCTGACTCGCCTTGCTGGAAGATTATACCAATTATATCCCCTTCTTCTTGCGCCTGTTTCGCTCGATGCATGCACGAACCATACAGAGAATCTCTGCTAAGATCTCTTTGCCATTGCTTTATTATAGTTCCGCCCATCGCACACTGTACAATACCAATATGCCAATCCGGCTGTAAACTATTCATGCTTTTAGTAAATGATACAACAGGTCCAACACCCGCATCTTTATCCAACGACACTTTATCAACTTGGTTAAACGGACTATCGGTTGGCTCCATAGCAATCTTCCATTGATAGTCGTTCCCAAACACAAATGCATTTTGATTGACATTAAGTTCTTTATCTTTCTTTAACAAAAGTCCACGTCCTGATACCTGCGATTGTCCGACAAATAGGAATATTTTTAACTTGCCCTTCACTTCAGACGGCAAACCTGTTTGTAAGCTCGGTGTTTCGTCATCGTATTTTTCAGCTTTTGGCGAGTTTCCGTCGTTTGAGCATGCAGTCAACAACAGCAGAGATATTCCGCCGACGACTAACATAAATCTACCGGTTAATTTTTTTTTCGATTTCACATCTAAAGTTTTATTATAAGAACCCATTTCTATTTAATCCCTCATCTTTGTTTTCGTCTTTATCAAGAAGTTTTTGTTTATGTCGTTTCACACACACCGTCAATCCAACAATAATGGACATTAAATGGTAAGGTAGGTCGTAGAACGCCAATCCTAAGAAAGCTCCCCCTACGAGATAACCAATTAAGCTCACCTGCACCATAGCCGCTAAGTCTCGAGCCCAAACTAAGTCTTCATGTTTTTTTGCGTATCGAATTACCCCTCTTCCTGCTAAAAACACTGAAGCCCACAGAGATAGAAACAAGATCAACCCAATAAAACCGTGTTCTCCCAATATCTCAAAGTAGACGCTATGCGCATCATGGAAATCATCTCGAATTGGAGCATATTTTTGAAAACTAGTAGGAGTAAACGACTGAAATCCCCCCCCAAAAACATTATCCTTGGCCACATTAAATGCGTAGTACCAAGCATTGATTCTACCCATCGCCGAATTATCTTCTTCGTACGACTCAATAGTATTTAATCGATCAAAATATTGATCCGGCATAAATGAAAGCGCACCAGCCACCAATAACCCGCCGATGATACCAAACAATATTTTGTTTCTCCCCTTCCACCACAGGAATAACAACATCGCAGATACTGCGAGAAAAGCCCCGCGAGAATATGAACTTAATATCGATAACAAACATAATCCTATACACCCTAATAGAATAAGTTTCAACCATTTGTTATTAAAATACATGTGCAAAAAGCGGATAAGAGGAACCACGATGACAAGGGCAAGTGCCAACTCATTATTCCCCTCTATAAATGAATCAGGTGGGCCCCAAACACGATAATTCCCCCCAGTAAGCGCGCTAAAAATTCCGCCCTTCACTCCAAAAAAACCAATCGAAACGGCTATAACACAAACAAGCTGGATTAACCGATCTTTTTGCTGAAAAAGCAGCAATGTTATTAGCACACCAATTTGAATCTTAATAACTCGGGTAAGCTCACCAAATGAGTGAGCTGGATCAAAAGCCGCAGCGGTAGATAAACACACCCAAAGAATAAGCATCATCCATATAATGACCATACCATTTATTGGAAGTGTTTTTTTTTCCTTAGAAACAATTAACGCAATGAATAGAACACATGCAGTAATCGCAGCAAAAGGAAAGCTATAAGCAAACCCCCATGCTAAGCGATGGGGGTTCATGTATGAAATCCAAGACCAAAGTAACACTCCAATATGTGGCCGCATAAATACATAAGGTAAAATGCCAAATATAATGAGCGCTATTAGTAGTGATCTCATGGTTTCTTAAAACACTCCGTGGTAAGTCACGCACTCATGTTTTCAAACAATGACACAATCCGTTCTGCATTATTCTTCCACGTGTACTTTCTATTAAATACAGTCTCTCTTGCGCCATCTGAAATTTTTTGACGCAAGTCTTCGTCTTCACACAACTCTTCTACAGCAACAAATAACGCATTGATATTACCTTTTTCAAAAAGCAACGCATTCTCGTGATCAGCTAATACCTCACGAATATTTGCCATATCAGGCGCAACGATGGCTCGAGCCATAATCATATATTCAAAAAGTTTGAGCGGTGAAGCATAGTCAACAACATCCGGCTGTAACGCAACATCAAATGCAGCAACATATCGAGATATGGAATCGCGCCCGACAATGCCCGTAATTGTTAGATTATCTTTAACACCTAACTCATCCGCACGCTTCTCAATACTCTTTCTAGCAGGCCCATCACCCACTAAAAGTAAGTGACGCTCTTGAGCGGAGTCGGATGAAAGCAACTCCAACACGCGTTCCAATCCATGCCATTCACGCATAAAACCTGTAAAGCCTAACACCAACTTCCCAGACAAACCCAGTTTTTCTTTGGCTTCATCATCACTGAGTGAATTGCTAAATTTCTCTAAATCGATCCCATTGGGAATAACAATTAACTTATCATCAGCTACACCGGCCTGTCTTACTCTGTCCGCCAGGACCTGAGTAACTGGCAACGCATAATCAGCGTTCCGCCAAGTATAATTCTCTGTCCACCGAGCAAGCCAGGGTATCGCAATCCCGCCAAACTTACTTCTTTCATCAAAGAGCGGTGCATTCACTTCAAGCAGCATAGGTAGATTAAACTTTTTCTTAATCCAGATTCCTGCCGGCATATAAAGGTTGTAACGTTCATACATAACGTCAGGCTTATGCTCGACAATGGCTCTCTTAAGCTTATAATATGCATAGAAAGCATAGAAAAACTCCATGAGTTCATAGGCAAATTTAGGAATATAACGCTTCAATATTGATACAATACCGCCTTCAGAACCAAAACTATCCGTCTCAACACTAGCGGGACCAACCATTATGATCTCATGTCCCATTGCCTTTAACGCTTTTGTTATTTCCTCGACATGAACATATTGCCCATCTTTGGAGGCTATTCGGTGATGATATAAAATTTTCATCTATTTGTTTCACTTAAAATTTTCGAAAATAAATCGAGTTGCCCTTTAGTGGTATCATCCCAACTAAATTTTTCAGCATATAGTCGAGTCGCATCTCTATTAGGGTAATTTTGGAAAAGTTGCATTACCCCTTGGGCGATTGAATGTGGATCACGATCAACCAATACACCAGCTTCTGGCGTGGCCACAACTTCAGGTGTCCCCCAAATACTGGTGGCTACCACAGGAGTCCCACATGCCATAGATTCTAACAAAACATTTGCCCACCCTTCACGACTCGAAGCTAATATCATGGCATCCACTGCACCATAATAATCACGCAACTGTTGATGGGGTATAGCTCCTAAAAAAGTCACGCGATTTGTTAACCCGTGATCTGTCACAAGTTTTATTAGATTAGCTTCTTCTTCGCCATCGCCTGCGATCAATAGTTTCACGCCAGGCATTTCAGTCAACGACTTGATCACTAAATCGTGGCCTTTTCGCTCAATCAAATGACCAACCGACAGGATGGTTTTGTCACTGATGCCGAGATTATCACGTAACGCTTCACGATCATTTGGGGGAGTAAAAAGCGCCAAGTCGACACCATTTCGCAACACATGTACACGCTCACTTTCCACACCTAATTCAACGAGCACATCCTTAAGCGCCTGACAAACCGTTATCATGGCATTAGCCTTAGATGCTGCCCACTGAATCATTGCTCTAGGCTTGGAATACTGAGGAATTAAATTAAGATCAGTCCCCCGAGCGGTAATCACAAAAGGCTTGCCTAACTCTTCAGCAACTTTAGCAATCGCCACCCCATCGGGGTAAAAATAATGAGCATCGATAAGATCAAAGTCATAGCCATCTTCAATAACCTGCTTTAACACTTTTTTTAATGCATGCGCCATAAAGCCCGGCGTGAGATTCATACCAACCTTTGGTATTAATAAATACTTGGGATGCTGAATGTCGACACCGTGACGAGACTCAAAAGCGGGTACATTGGCAAATCGACCGTATTCACCAAATGAGCTAGATTTGAACGGAAACCACGGCACTGGCGCAACCACCCTCGACTCAACTTTTCCTGATTGCAATAAATGGCGTAACCGATTTTCAACAAAAACCCCGTGCCTTGGCATTGTCTTATTGGGGTATAGCGTGGAAACTGTAAGTATTTTCATCTGTATCAAAAACTATTTTGATAAAACTTACCGACGGATGACTGCATCACAACAGCCTCAACAAGTTTGATCTTCTCAATGTCCAGCACTTTTCTCCACTTGTTTGCCGCCTGCTCAGGATTTTTAAATACGCTGTAATAAGAATCAGAGTTTTTTGTTGTGCTTTGAGATAAAAAGCGTTCAGTTTGAGCCGACCATTCCAGCCCACAAAATTCAAAATACTCTTTTGCAGTACCTACGGGGTCAACACACATATCTTCGTACTTAAGCGGCTTAATATTTTGCTCATCAGCTGTATCATCCAAAGCTTTTTCGTTAAAAAGAACCCATCGCCATGCTAATCGTTCTTCTGGAGATAGCGCTTTGAAGCCATCCATCGTCAATCCATAACGTCGTGCTTGACTTGTTTCCAACATCTTTTCATACAGTGGATAATCCTCACTCGCGGCAACATAGCTCGTAAATTTCTTTTTACTTTCGCCACTTAATACTGATGAAATATATCCACAAGGATGTCGAAGAATGACAACTCCCCGACAATTTGGCAAACACTTAGAGATAACTCCCATCCGCCCCAGCAATTGAATCGATTTCCAGGTAACAATAAGTTCTTCAGAGCGACTCATGCTAAATGGACGAACAACAGGTAACCTAGAATCCGATTTAATGCGAGAAACTGCACTTGAAAATAGAACACTACCACGAAACATCGATTCGCGTACCGCAGACGCGTAAGACTTCGAAAAAAATGGTAACTTACCATTAACTTCTGGGCGACGAGTATAAGTAAACTCTTCAACATATGAGTTTACAAAATCACAATATTTCTCTGTATTTTCAGTATTCGCTAACAAAGGAATTTGTGTGATTTTATTCCAGGTATCTGGCTCATGGCGATATAGCGTACGCTCATGACTATCAAAAATCTTTCCGATCCAGGTAGTACCAGAACGAGGCATACCAAATAACAAAATAATTGGTTTATTCATTATTCCTCACTCCTTAACAACGTTTCGCAAAAAAGACTCGAACATCAATAGTGACCATAACGGGGCACTATGCTCACCAACACCAGACTGATGCTCATCAACTAACTGTTTTAGAAATTTCTGGTCGAACATGCCGGTGTCTTGCAACACATCCCCAAGCACCGCCGATCGTACTCGCTCTTTAAGAGGCCCACGAAACCAAGCAGAAATTGGCACTCCAAACCCCATCTTCGGTCTATACAAAACATCATGAGGCAAATGAGGTTCAAGGGATTTTTTAAAAATATATTTCCCTTCTTGGCCTCGGAGTTTAGTTGACGGTGCTAACCTAGCAGCCCATTCCATAAACTCATGATCTAGGATGGGAACACGAACTTCCAAGGAATGGGCCATACTTGCACGGTCTACCTTCACCAAGATATCACCTGGCAGATAGGTTTTCATATCAATATACTGAATTAACGATAAGGGATCATCAGTGGGAGATCGCGATGCGTGTTCGCGAAAAACCTCCAAAGCGTGGTATTCCTGCAGTTCGCTTCTAAATTTATCTGAGAACATTTTGCCTCGTAAACCATCTACCACAACAGATATGCTATGAAGATAGGCTTCAAAACTATCTTTAGCCAATGCTTGGAAGGTTGATTTCGCGCGAAGATATTTGGGTGCCCAATCCATCTTCGGATATGCACTCCCAAGAAAACCAAATACAGGCTTTCGTAATGGCTTGGGAATCATACGCCGGACGTTTTCTTCATTCATATGCCAACGATGACGTCGATAGCCAGCAAAGTTTTCATCACCACCATCACCGGATAAAGCAACTGTTACTCGTTTTTTTGCAAGTTCACAAACACGATAGGTCGGCATGGCTGAGCTATCGGCGAATGGCTCATCATAAAATGATGCTAGCTTATCAAGTAAATCAAAATCTTCGGGATTAACCTGTTCCAAATGGTGATTCGTTTTATATTGAGTTGCCACCATTTGAGCAAACTCAGTTTCGTTGAACTTAGGATCACCAAAGCCAATTGAGCAAGTATTCACAGGGGCATTAGGATTGATTTGTGCCATCAGTGCGACTATTGCACTTGAATCAACACCGCCAGATAAGAATGCCCCAAGTGGAACTTCAGACATTAAACGAACTTCTACGGCTTCGCGAAGGTGCTCTATCAACTCCAACTGTAACTCTTGTTCCGACTTACGATAAATCGGATCAAAAGAGATATCCCAATACTCTTTAGGAGAAGCAATCGGCTCTCCCTTTTTGATTGTTAAAGTATGTGCAGGTGGTAATTTGTGAACGGATTTAAATATGGTTTTAGGGTCAGGCACATAACCCAGCGCGAAATAATCTTCAACAGCTTGGGGATTTAATTCTCGTGACAGCTCTTTGTGGACGAGCAGAGACTTTAACTCTGAACCAAAAACAAACAGGCCGCTAGGCAAGGTTGTATAATAAAGTGGCTTTTTACCAATTCTATCTCGTGCTAAGAATAGCGTATGTTTATTTCTATCCCACACAGCAAAGGCGAACATGCCACGAAAACGCTCTACGCATTTTTCGCCCCATTCTTCCCAAGCATGGACAATAACTTCCGTATCACTGTGTGTTTGGAAAACATGACCGCAGCGCTTTAACTCTTCACTGAGTTCAGGAAAATTATATATTTCCCCATTATATGTCACAACTACTGTTTCATCTTCATTAAACATCGGTTGTTTACCAGAAGATAAATCAATAATCGATAATCGACGGTGACCCAAACCAACACCAGGCTCGAGGTGTAAACCACCGGCGTCAGGCCCTCGATGGAACTGACTTTCATTCATTGCATGAAGCAATTCCCTATTAATAGGGGACCGCCCCTCCGTGTCTACTATCCCAACAATACCGCACATTTAAGCAATTATTCCTTTTTTTATTTCGCATTATACGTTTATAGAGCGAGGATGAGAAAGCCTTATTTATCCGCTTATAAATAGATCAAAAAAATATTCTGATGAATGCATACCCAATCATCTTTAGCGCGATAGCAATTGATCGTAAGCATTTTCATAACGCTTAATCATTCCATCCAAACTAAATAAGCTTTGCACTCTCTCTCTTCCCGCTACACCGTGCTTAACAGCTTTTGCGTCGTCCGTAATATACATCGCGATAGCATCAGCCATTTTTTCTGCATTACTGGATGGGACTAGAACACCTGTCACGTTGTCTTCAACAAGCTCTGGATTACCGCCGACTCGTGTCGCCACGACAGGCAAACCAGACGACATGGCTTCCAATATCGTATTAGAAATTCCCTCACCTTTTGAGGGCAGTACAAAAACACGTAAATTAGAAAGTATGTCTGGTATGTCGTTTCGTGCACCAAGAAATAAAACTTGACCACCTAGTTCATTTTTTTTAACCAAAGACTCCAGTCTAGATTTATCAGGCCCATCTCCAACCAAAACCAGCTTAATTTTTTGATCTTTAACTCCATCCGTTTTCAGCATGAGCGTAAACGCCTCAATTAGCGTTGCTTGATCTTTTTCTGCCTGCAAGCGCCCAACCGTACCAATCAGATAACAACCATCAAGCTGTAACGACCTGTCAAATATTTCATTACGTGTAATGGATGGTCTTTCGGTAAATCGTGTCAAATCAACACCATTATAGAGTTGCAAAACTTTATCCGGAGAAATATCAACCACCTCTATCAACCAGTTCTCTAGGTCTTTTGACATGGCGATAAAGCGATGAATAAACAATGCATAGACCCGCCTCAAAAAAATATACTTCTTGTTGCTGCCATCAATGTCTGTCATATCCCTACCATGCTCGCCATGCACACGACGCGATACGCCTGCCAACATAGCGGGAACAACATACTCTATCGTGCCCAAATTTCGAGTATGAACAATATCTGGTTTGAGTTTTCGCAATAATTTCCAAAGTCGATAGTATGCACCTAAATCATGACCAGCTTTTTTGTGCAAAGCATAAACTTCAACGTCCGATTTTTTAACGCGTTTTCGAAAATCTGTATAGTCACTAACGCAGATAATAGCGTGATGATATTTTTCTTCGGACATATTGTTAATTAAGTTAACTACTCCATTTTCAAGACCACCAAAATCAAGACGGTAAATAATGTGTACTACGAGTGGCCTGTCCTTCATTTCGCATTTCCTGAGTTATCAATTGATATGAATATTGCTTTATCCATCTCACTCGCAAATGCCTGAATATTTTCCACCACTTGATCTCGGTTATCATCAACACGAGAAGATAGCATCACAACGGATGCCGAAAGATCTCCACTAAACAGTTTTGCTTGCGCCTCTACTAACTTAGCCCTGTATTTGTTGGTTATTACTTTTCCATCAAGATAATAAAAATAGGCAACAAGTATTTGCTCTGTTCCTTTTTTGAGATGAGCTAGAGGCACGGTAACATCTCCACTAGCTAGAGATAGTTTAATAGATGAAGCACCAATATTATTCCACTCTTCACTTTCTTTGGTGAGCACGTTTACTGAAGTAATCAGCTGGGCACCATCTCGCTGATAAGTATAATATCCGACAAAAAGATCTATTTTGGCATCGTGTTGAACATAGTTTGCAACGAGTGTTGCATCCATATTTCTGTAACGTGGCGTCCAATCGCTAGCTAACTCTTCAGACTCTTCCCATTTCGCACTATTGGGTACGGCTATTTCAACATTTTTCAATAAATCTTTGTTGCCAGCATTATCAATGTATGCTTTGACTGGCAATATACTCATTGCCAGCATTAACGCTAAAAATACAATAGCAAACTGCTTAGGCTCTGTCTTGCGCTTCGTTTTGTCTACTTGTTTAGCTTCAATCTCTTCCTGATCCCCTTCATCAACATCTTCACGCCAAAACGAACCAATATAAAACATAATGACAATAATAATACCAAAAAAAACCCAGCCGTAAATTAAGTGATCAACACCCGTTGCCAACTGCATATCACTAAAGTGGCCTATCATGACGATCATAAATGCTCTTAAGCCATTCGCTATAATCGGAACGAAAATCGATGCGACAATAAAAATAACTCTTCGCTTCGTACTTTTATAGGTTAAATACGCATACAAAAAGCCAAGAGTAACTGATGCAATTAGATAACGAACACCGCTACAGGCAGTAACTACCGACCAACTCCCTGTTGGCAGTTGGAAAAAAGTACCCTCTCGATAAATAGGAATTCCGGTCATTTGAACCATAGCAACAGTAAAGTCGGCGGTAAACTCAATCAAATATGGGACTAACTCCTCCCCCATTGGAACGGCAAATAACAAAAAAAAGAGCGGAAATGCAGCAGCTTTAACTGTTTGCAATCCCAACAAACCATAAACAAGCAACGGTATTAAGAAAACAAACGCCAGTTGCTGAACAATTTGCACATCAACAAGGTAAGCTAACAGCCATGCAAAGCTAACAAGCAATATAAATGGGATCGAAGCGTAATTTACAGAAGGTGAAAATGAGTGAAATCGGAACCTATTTCTCCATACTAACCATAGAGAGATCGGAAGAATGATGTAACCGTGAGAAAATGTTTCGGAGCTATTCCATGTATTGACTATCGATGAAGTCGTCGGATAATAAATTAAAATCAACGATACGATAAGCACAGAGACAAGCGCTAAAGGCAATTGCCAAACATTAACAAGCCCAGCACGCATTTCGGGTTTCTTATTCATTATTTCCCCTCAAAACAAAGCAATAATTTTGCAATATTCGATTTCCAACTGTATTTAGCAACAACACAATCTCGCGCGTGTTTACCCATATCTCCTTCTGGACTATTTACCACTTCAATGACTTTAAGTATCCACTCCTGCTTTGAGTGCAAAAGAGTCAGATCTCGCCCCGGCTGGGCATCTATTCCCTCAAACCCTTGTGGCGACACCAAAACATTTTTCCCCATGGACATCGCCTCTAACACTTTATTCTGAATGCCTCTAGCTATTCGCATGGGGGCCACCACCAAATCAGCATGCATAATATAAGGGCGGACATCGTCAACAAACCCAGTAACCGACACACCATCAATCGCTTGCAAATTCAATACTTCATGTGTCGGCTTACTACCTACAATCACAAACCTTAAAGCACAATTTTCCCGCTTTACGTCAGGGAAAATTTCAGATGCAAACCATTTAACAGCATCAACGTTTGCCCAATAATCCATTGCACCAGTAAACACAATAACCTTCTCATTTTCTTGATAAGGAGAGGCAAATTCATCACTAACTGAAAAATAGTTTGTGTCTACACCATTATTTACGTAATCAACCTGAACGCTTTGATCTTGTAACTTAGTTGAAAACAATTCGGCTTCTTTGCTGGAGACAAACAGACTCTTATTAAAACTTCTAGCCGTCGTCTGCTCATACTCTAATAACTTACTCGCTTCGCGTTGATATATCCAAGATACCGGCCATGACTTATTTTCCGCATATTGCATCCATTTATCCGAATCCATGTCAACAAAATCGACAACTCTTAAATAGTCAGAGTCTTTTGGTCGATCGATGTATTGAACCATAGACGAAGAAAATACTAGTATGTTGTCTACTTTCTCTCTCTCTAATACGCCATCTAACCAAGTTTGCATACTTTTATTTTTATAATAAGGGATGGTCAAAGGCTCACCTGTCACCAAGCCTAATAAACTTTTCAGTTTGGCTTTTTTTGGCTCTAACTTTTGGACATAAACCTCTGCACAAAACTGCTTTAAATGATCAACATATTGCCAATCGTTTTCGTCATCAACAAATGTGCCTAGATAGATATCAAATGACTCTGCAAGCCCTTTCAACCAGTGAAACGAACGGATTTTATCCCCTTTATTGGGCGGATAAGGAATTCGATGGCATAGATAAAGCATTTTATTTTTCATTATTATTTTTTGCTCTTTGTCAGCCTAGCCTAAACTTTTGACAATTCCTGGCCCAATAATTTTAGTCATCGCAAATGGCATTTTTTGCCAGGCCTTAATAAACATTTGTAGCTTTGGGTTCATCGGATTCAAATCAGGAACTTCCTTAGCTTTCACTAAATAGTATTGATAATGGAGAGGGACCGGTTCAAACCCCCAATTTTTTTTAAAACTATAAGAACCTGCCCCTTCCTTGCTTCGCCCATAATCAAACACTTTGATCCCTTTCTCACAAGAACGCCGCATTAACTCCCAATACATGAAGTCGTTACCTTTTACAGCTCTTGCTTCACTAGTTCCCCCGCCGTAATAAGGTAATACCTCATCCTTGAAATAAAAACTTAAAACACTGGATATCAAGCGGCCATCTTTTGTTATGGTAAGAATATCTGCTCTATCTCCAAACTCTTCCATTAGTACTTGAAAATATTTTTTTGAAAATACAGGTGTACCTAAAGCATGGACACTACGGGCATAAGCTTCATAAAATCTATCCACAGACCTGTCAATTTCGCTGGTTAAATCCGCTTTAATACCTTTGCGGACCATTGCGCGTTGTTTTCGAGGAATGTTTTTTAAATTCTGTTCTACATCAGGATCAATTTCTTTCCTGAAAGTTACGTATAGATCTTTACTCTTCCAGTTTGTTTTTGATTCATCTTTAAATCTTAATTCTAAATGATCAACATTTTTTTCTTTTGCCTTTTCAATCGCCGCATTCTCAAGAGCACAGTAGGCTTCATCACTACTCGCTAAAATGCCGCCGTATACGCAGAAGGGCAAAGAGACAAGCGAATTCCCGAACAAAAAACTCTTAACCTGTGCAAGCGGCAATACACCTGTTATCACCCCATTTTCTTCGGTATATATAAAAAACGTGTTGTGGCCAAACGCTTTTTCGATAACATCTTTCCAACCTGCAAGATGAAAAAAAGTCCCATTATTCTGACTGCAAACAAATTCATCCCAGCGTTTTTTATTATTAGAATCTAGCTGTTTAATATTCATAATTTATTCATTTTATCCAAAAATATATTGTCCATTCTATCCCACTGAAAATCGTTCAATAGCATTCTTAATCTAGGAAGCATTTTATCGAGATTTAAGTAGTGTCGGAATTTACTTTTTCCATTGACCCCAGGCACCTTAGGTTGTTCGACGTCAATTTCCCAGGGATGAAAATAAAACATTCCCGATTGTCCATCTATCAGATTCACTTGCCTCAATGCCCATCGCGAAAAAAAATAGGGGTAGAAGCGGAAAAAACCACCACCACCGGCGGGTAATTTTTTACCCATCATATTTAGTGTCGTAATAGGGATTTCGAGAATACCATCCTTACCACGCGGATAATATTTAAACCTCGGGGCATCAGGTATTCCGTATAGGTCATGTTTAACAGGATAGATACTTGAACTGTATTGATGTCCGGTTTCGTAAAGAACATCGAGGGCCCAAAGGTTTGTTTTTTTGATTGAATAGCTTGCGGCTCTATAACCATTAACTTGCTCACCAGACAAATCTTCGAGAATACGCTTGGTTTTTATAACATCTGCTTTAAATTCTTCCGGCGTTTGATGGATCACTCGAACATGATCATAACCATGACTTGCGAGTTCATGTCCTTCTGAAACAATACGTCTCACTAATTGAGGATACCGTTCGGCAACCCAACCAAGGGTGAAAAAAGTTGCTTTGATATTTTTTTCTGCAAATAGATCCAATATTATGTTAGTGCTATTTTCAACACGACACTCTTGCTTTCCCCAGCTGGATTTATCGATAAAAGTTTCAAATGCAGAAACCTGAAAATAGTCCTCAACATCAACAGTCATTGCATTTTTTATTTTTGTCTTTTCCATATGACTTGTTATTCCGCTCAATCTTAGTGGTGATTTAAATCCATTTATCAAGAATTTCTACAATGCGCTCAGATGTTTTACCATCCCATAACTCTGGGACACATCCTGCCTTCCCTCCAGTTTTAAGTATATCGTAAAACGTTGATTTAATTTTTTCCGCATCTGTACCTACAATTGTATTTGTACCCTCTCCTACGGTTATTGGCCGTTCGGTATTTTCCCGTAAAGTAATGCAAGGAACGCCCAACGCAGTGGTTTCTTCTTGAATTCCACCTGAGTCAGTTAAAACAACTTTAGATTTGGCCATTAAACCTAATAAATTTAAATATCCTAACGGGGGCAACAACGTTATTCCGCTATCATTTAATTTATTTTTAAGTCCAAATTTTTCCAGTTGCCCGAGCGTACGTGGATGAACAGGAAATAACATGGGCAATTGACCAGACAATTCAACGAGAGTATCCACAAGCAAAGCCAATATTGACTCATTGTCAACATTTGACGGTCGATGCATTGTGATCAACCCAAAATCCCCGCTGAGAAATCTATCGATATTTTCAACACCTCTTAATGTATCCTCCAGCGGAACTGCGTTTTTTACATTTTTCAGCAGGGTATCTATCATTACGTTACCCACAAAACGAACCCGATCTAAAGAAACTCCCTCTTTTGACAAGTTGTCTTGTGCGGATTTCTCTGTAGTAAACAGTAAATCAGATATTTGATCGGTTAAAACCCTGTTCACCTCTTCAGGCATTTTTCTATCATAACTTCTCAAGCCAGCTTCCACGTGAATAACGCGAACATCTTTTTTTACAGCAACCAAAGCACAAGCAATAGTAGAATTCACATCTCCAACCACCAAAATAGCAGCGGGATTTCTCTCATCAAGAATAGGTTCAAATCGTTTCATCACATCAGCTGTTTGTACTGCATGACTACCGGAGCCAACTTCTAAATCAACGTCAGGCTCAGGAATACCTAATTGATCAAAAAATGAAGCTTTCATCGCTTCATCATAGTGTTGCCCTGTATGCAATAAAAAAGGTGTGATATTTCGGGAGTGAGAATTAATCGCCGCAATTATTGGTGCAATTTTTGTAAAATTAGGTCTCGCACCCACTACACATATTATCTCTTTTTTCATTTTTGTTATGTATCCACTCTAATTAAAATCCATTGTTAATTGCGCAACGACGCGATTTGCTGAGTAGTTAATATCAGTTGACGTGCTTCTTTTGCTCCACACGTAGCTGAGGCTAGTATTTATCTGCCTCTGAATCTGACGATTAATGCTACATTCCGCGCTATATAAATTATCTCCTGATGCAGACGTACTAAAATAGTATCTACGTGCGGACATCGAACCAGATAATGATGTTCTCCCGCCAAGTTGCAATTGTGCACGAGAATTTACCTCAAATTGCCTGGTAACTATATTTGCTGTCTGGTACTCACCTCGCGAATACCCCCCGCCCCCCGACAAAACAAGCCTACGATACTGGATCGACATATTTCCGTTAAGTTGTTGATGAAGCAAGACATCATTAGTGACTGCTAAGTCAAATAATCCGATGTTAGTACCTGACGCCGTCCCTCCAATATTATCCCCACCTAAACCAATATTCTCATTGCCACTTCCCAACGCTTGAGCTGCTCGAGTCTGCTCCCGTAATATTTGTGGAGTAGTTAAAGCCTCACTGTAATTCGCGGATATAATAACTCTTCTCATCGTGTGCGAGAAATTTAGCGACTCTCGACTACCAAACACTGCCTCATCCCGGCTAATGGACAAATTAGTTCTGTTCGTCGGCCTAAAATTAATGGATGCTCTCCATGTTTTGTTTTCAAGTTTGACATTACCATCAGTCAATCCCGACTCGTTGATTCGCGTCCCGACTCCCAATTCAAACGCTATTTTACGAGATGGGGTCCAACCAGCGCCTCCTTGTGCATGAATAAAATAAGGGGAAAGCCCTTCTAAACCACCCAAATAACCATATTTATTAGCAGCCCCCGATGCAAAAACATACCATTCATTAATCGTGTAGTTCATGCTACCATTTGCTAAATAGTTGTTGGCTAGACGATTTTCATCTTCCTCTTTGCTTAGGGTTAACACCCAGCTCAACCGATCAAACAAATCTCCAGAATTGAATTCCCCCCTTAGATTGGAATGTTGAGTCTCCTCAATCCTACCTTCAGTATATTCGGTAAAGGTTGATTCATATAGAATTTCGCTCAACATGAAACCACCAAATCGATTGCGTAAACGAGGACGATAATAAAACGTTCGTGATTCAGTCTCATTACCGACAAACACTGCCGACCCTGCATTTGAAGCTTGCGCAGGATCGAGCACTTGCTGAGACACAACTACGCTAGAATCTAGAAATAAGTGATTTTCAATTAACTCAAAGTTTGCCGTTGCGCTACCGGTGTTTGACTGTCGATCCTCAAACTCATCCCCATAATATTTATAGTAATTAAACTCATAATCTAAATTGAGTTCAGTTTTTCTAGTAGTATGGGAAATCAAAATTCCAGGTTGGAGCTGCCCCACAAGTTCAGCGTTTTTGTTTTGCGAACTTAATGTAATATTGTCGTAATATGTACCAATAGCTGAAAACTGCGGAACAATTTGCAGCTCAGCCAAGCTATATTTGCAAAATGTTAGCAGGAAAGCACAAAAGCAAAATTTAGTATATCTTCCAACAATCAATTAGCTAACATCCCTAAGCAACTATTTTACTCGTCGTGGTAATAGTGATATCCATATTGAGAACTACTGCTTTTGATGCGGCTTTTATTGAGAATCAGGCCTACTATATTTGCATTAGGAATCTGGGACAATGCCTCGTTTAACAACAACTCCGAAGTCTTTTCTGCTTCGACAACTACAACAACTTGCCCAACTAAATTCGCCAAAACCTTGGCTTCACTTGTTGCGAGCAATGGCGGCGAATCAAAAATAACAATTCTATCGTGGTATCGATTTGCTAACTCGACCAGCAATCTTTTCATGTTTTCACTAGCCAAAAGCTCCGATGAATGATGATGCTGCCTACCGGCAGGTAAAACAGACAAGCTTGGTAAATCTGTCTTCAATAGCAACTCAGATAAATCAAGATTATCCTCTATCAAATAATCAACTAGCCCCTTTCTTGGCTCGAACCCCAAATAACCAGCTATTGAGGGACGAGCAACATCGGCATCCACAAGCAGCGCGGTTTTATCAAACTCCATTGCTATACTTATTGCCATATTAACTGAAGTATAACTCTTGCCTTCGCCGGGAACAGAGCTAGTAATCATAATTAAATTTTGCGCATCATTTCCATTAGAATGCGAAACATTTTTCAATAATGGATGCTTTATTGTTCGCATTTCTTCTGCAACACTACTGCGCCCTTCTTCAGGAACTAAAATGCCCTTCCGCATCAACTCATGCCAGGGCAAACAAATATCGGCGTCTTCTGATCGATATTTTGCTCGACCTTCTTCAGCAGAACCAGAATTTCTCGGAAAACGAGCCGTTTTTTGAGTTTGAGACGAAGGGGCTGCAGGCCCTTTTCGAAACTTGGAAATTGCTTTTTCAATGGTACTCATGGGTTTACATCTCCAAATTTCTTATAAAATCTGACCCACTTGCTTCAAACAATAATACGAGAGCATAAGCAGACAATAACAACACTCCTACAACGGCAAACGACGCGATATTAATAATCCTATTTCTCCTTTCTCTAGAAGTCCAAGCTCTGGATATACTACCCAACACAACTTGTTGAGTTTTCTTCTGTAGCTTACGAGGCGTATCAAAAGTAGGTTTGATTTCGGCCATCAGCAAAGCAAATACCAAACCTGCAACTAACGCTGCTACCAATACAACAGACTCAAATAGTGGCCTGTTAGGACCAATTGGATCGAATGGCACTCGTGGTGGATCGATAATCCTAAAATTAATACCGCTGCTGGAATTTTCAGCTTGCTCTGCCATTTTTGCAGATTCACGACGAGCAAGTAACGTTTCGTAGTTAGTTCTATTAACCTGATAATCCCTATTCAAACTGGCTAGATCAGCCTCAATTTGAGGAATGGTGTCAATCAAACCTTCTAATTTAACAACATCTTTCTTGTACGCTTTCATCCGAGGTTGCAAAGACTGCACTCTCGCTTCAGCCTGACTCAGACTAATTTTCAACTGTTGATAAACCGGATTTTGATTCAGCCCCCCCGAAGTACTGCGGGGAATTTTTGGTTTATTTGCTTCTGCTGCTTTTAAATCTTCCTCTCGTTTTTTGCGCAACGCTTCCAATGTTGCTTTTGTCGACTCAACATCAGGATGTTTTTCAGTATAACGAAAACGGAGTTCATCCAACCTTCCTTCCAATGCCGAAATTCGCACATCGTATGGATGCCCCACAAAAACAGGTGTACCACTACCTGTCGACTCACTAGGCATTAACCCAAAAGTAGGCTCCTCACCAGCAAGCTGCCGCTTCAATTCATCGCGCAGATTCTCCGCTTCTTTCAGCTCTAGCGCTGCACCATCCAGTTGACTCCTTACTGCGTTTAGCTGCTGAAAGTATGTTCCCCCTTCCCCCGGCATCAAACCAGCATTTTTTCGCTTAAAGTCTTTTAATTTGTTCTCGGCCTCGGCTAACCGGTCCTCATATTCTTTTATTTGAGTATCCAGAAATTTACGGGCTGCATCAGAGTCTTTTCTATTATCCCCAAGAGTCGACTCAACAAAAACTGTTAACATAGCCTGAACAACATTTTTAGCCAACTGCGGATCGTTATCGACATAAGATATAGAATAGAGATTAGCATCCGACTGACTTCGAAAATCAATTGTTTGACTCAAACGGGAAACAAGCGCATCCATCTGCTCTGGCGTTTTAGCTTCCAAATCCATATCGGTCATACGAGCAATTTTTTCGAGATTAGGCCTATTCATTAAAGTTCGAGTCATCATTTGCAGACCTTCATCTGCAGAGGAGGTTACAGCAAGGCCGCGCAAAAGAGGCGTTAACGCCGAAGAAGTATCCACTTGAACTCTTGCAGCAGCTTCATATTGATCAGGCATTTTGTGGACAAACCACCACCCCCCCAAACAAATAGGCCAAGCCACAAGATAAATAAACCATCGATAACGCCATCCCCCTCGTATATATCCCCATACTAATTCAATTATTTCATGCATAACTTGTAAACTTTTTTAAGTAGTATAATGTAAAAATCGATGTCAGCTGCGTCAAAACCAAGATTCCGGAATTAACAGCGTATCCCCTGGAAGCAAATCTATGTTTGCATTGATATCTCCGTCTTTAATCAAATCATCCAACCGAACCCTTATTTTTTGTTGTTTCCCATCAATCGATCGAATTAATATGGAACGATTTCCTGCGGCAAACTCAGTTAATCCGCCCACCATTATCATTAAGTCCAAAGCAGTCATCCGCGCCCGGTATGGTAAAGCTCTTGGCTGCCCTGCTTCACCAACCACCTTTATCTGTTGATCAAACGGCCCCGCAAAAGAGTTAACTATGACTGTTACGACAGGATCTTTAACATAAACAGATAATTTTTTTTCTATTTTTCTTGCAAGTTCAGTTGGCGTCTTCCCAACCACGCCCAAATCTTCCACTAAGGGTATGGAAATGCGCCCATCGGGCCTTACCGGCACAGAATAAGTTAACTCTGGATTTCTCCACACAAATATGTTCAGACTATCGCCAGGCCCAATTAAATAATACGGGGAATGTTTGACCTGTGTAGGGATTGCCTCATTTCCTTTGCCCACATCAACATCCAAGCCTTGTTTACTCTGGCCACCTATTTCTATTTCCTTTGCCTCATCAGAATAAGACGACATTGATGACAGTGACAAAAAACAGCTTAACGATAAAATACTCAGTCTTTTTTTCAATGGGATATCTCACAGTATTTAGTATGCCAATAAATATGTGGCAGATTTGTCCAGAATGGTTATGATTCACCCAAATAAGCAGTAAATCCAAGTAATTATAACCTATTCTTCCTAAATATTAAGAACGTCCTTCTTTCAAAAAAGAATATCCTCCCAGAAGTCTGCCCCTCCCCAACAACAACTGAACCTAAACCTAGTGTAATTAGATTAACCTGTTAACTAGCTCATGGTTAGCAGGTCTTTTTTTACCCATTACATATTTATTAATTTGCTGTCTTCGCCGATTACTATCAATACGAAAGCAATCAGATAATAATAAGGTGTACATCTACACAAACCAATACCCCAATACCGCGCGAGAAATCAGTAAAGCTCGAAACAGAAAAGCTCCAAAAGCTCATTATATGGACAGAACCTCAAATTACTTCGAACAAGAACAAAACATTTGTCGAAATATTTAACGAACCGAGAAACACATCAATGACAACCACCAGTGATACAATATTTTCTCTCAGACAATCAACAAGATACGAAATTGGCATCATATCTGCTTAACACCCAATGAACTCATAAACCAATAACTACACTTGGAGTAAATGAAATGAAATTGAAATCCTTATTAGGTTTAGCTGCTGGAGCTATGATTCTAGCTTCCTCTGCTTCTCATGCTGCATTCGAACTACGTTTAACTGACGAAGCCACTGGAAATTCAGTGACAATTGCAGATGGTGGCGCAGGGGATACTAATGCGCTTGCTGGTGTGATAACTTTCAACGGCGCAATTGGCGGTACTGTATGGGGTGTTAACGTATCGACTGGTCTTGGTTACCCAACAATTGGTGCTGCCGACGACCCACAAATTCACCTTAACTCTGTCAATGTTTCTTCTGGTGGAAAAGGTACACTTAAGCTAGAACTTTCACAAACTGACTTTGACTTAGGAACAAATCGAGTTGCCTTTAACACTCTAGTAGGCGGCGTATCAGGTGGCGGTGGTATCGCTGATTTCCAAACATACTTAGACCAAGGAAATGCGCTGTATGGAGCAACAACGTTACTTCATGATACTGGTGCAATGACAGGTGCTTTTAGTGATGCATATCATGGCGGTCAAGACGTGGATGGTGCATTCTCGTTGACAGCTGTCGGAACTATTACTCACAAACAAGCCAGCACATCTAGCTTTGACGTCGATATTTCGGTTCCAGAACCAGGCACATTGGCCATTATGGGTCTTGGTTTAGCAGGTCTTGGATTTGCTAGCAGAAGACGTAAATCTGCATAAAAGCGACACATAGGCTTTAAAAACCCAAGAATTTATTCTTGGGTTTTTTTTTACGTAACATTAAGTAACATTTATGCTACAAAGACTCCCCTTTAAAAAACAAGAATGCATGTTTTTCTTTTAGGTAAATTTTACACACTGTACAATCTATTATTTACGCTGCTTCAAACGTCTAAATCGCCCTGATAAGCTAATTTAACATTAATAAACAGCGTAGAAATTAAAGCAACCCGCAATCTATTGAAGTGCTGGCTAAATGAGGCAAATTATGAGCATAAAATACAAATCTTTAATTATTAGCATTTCAGCATTGCTCTTTAGTCTAGCCATTTTTCACCCGACACTGGCTCACGCAAAAAATTTGTCCCAAATTAAAGCAGAAGAACTCATGGAAGAGTCCGGGCTTAATCTGGCTATTAAATCAACAGAAAACCAAATTAACGCGAGCCTAATTCTTGAAAGAAAAAACAACCCCGAAAAAGCTTTCAGTCACAATGAACAAGAACTATTCACCCGAGAACTAAAAGAAAGTAATTTCAGAATAAATATAACTGAGGCAATTCAACAACAACTAGACCGAACAGAAATTGAGTACTTAATAAATTATTTTAATAGTGACCTTATTAAGCGCTCGCTAACAGAAGATAACGCACTAACTGCCCCTAATCAGCAAAAGCAACAACAATTATTTTTTGATGAACTAAGTAGTAATCCGCTTTCTCTATCGAGAACGAAACTCATAGAAGATTTAGAAAAAGCTTCGTTAGCAACTCATGCTGCAGCTTACAATATGATCACGATGCAAAAGGCCCGGATAAAAGCATCCATGCAATTTGACAACTCTTTCGATAAAGAGGCTGAATTAAAATTAAACGCATACATTAACAAGCTAAAATTAGACGTAGAACCAAGACTGCGTCAACAAAAAATACACTTAATGAAGTATGTATATCGTAACTTTTCCGATAACGAGTTATCTCTATTAATAAAGTTATTGAATGATAAAAAACGAGTGAAATATTTTATTCTAGTCACAGATGCATTTGCTAACACTTTGTCAAGTGGAATCAGTAAAGGGCTAACAGCAGTCCTTCAGCACAGGAAAAACAACAAGTAGCAAGCCTATAAGTAACAACCAATAGGATAGTCAACTAGCATAAAACTAATTGACTATACATAGACAGCAGTTATTCAATAATGAAACAGTAACTTGGCTTTCAGAATAAATCAGAGTTCCTCTCTCCAAATAAACATCCCCAGAGCAAGCCCTCTCGCTGACCACTCAACTTTCTCGCTTCTCACGTGAGATATTTAAATCGAAACCCATTTATGTTTTCGTTGGGACGGGGAATAAAACCCTAAGAGATTCAACCTGTATAGGGGAGTATTTACAAATTTTCGCCATTCATGGCTATATCCAATATGCCATGAATAGAAATCGACAATCCGCTTTGATAACTAGAGTCTCCTCAAAAAGATGAAGCTACTCCTTTCCTCCATATAACAATCCCAATGAGCTTATCGCAAAAACATGAATTGACTGAACCTTCAAGTACCGATTGAGCCGCCTAATAGTACTTATTAGA
>Ga0316204_10003483_pt1 | contig 31262 bp, 34 predicted proteins | sample 6monrhotite_MG_2_FD_205661 | JGI IMG/M metagenome (GOLD analysis project Ga0316204, IMG submission 205661) | Microbial mat bacterial communities from mineral coupon in-situ incubated in ocean water Damariscotta River, Maine, United States -... | ecosystem: Environmental > Aquatic > Marine >... | reverse complement strand
TTCTGGTCGATTATCAGGCCGAGAACCCCGAGGTGCGGGTGCGATACCGGACCGGGGATCGGCTGTTTCGTCTTGAATACGGTGAAGCGCATGTGGCCATTCGCGCCGGGACGATGCCGGAAGAACCTGACAATGTGGTGCAACCCTTTCTTCAGCAGCAAATGGCACTCGTTGCATCAGATGCATATATCGCCCGGCATGGGGTGCCCAAAGACGAAGCCGATTTGCAGAACCATTTTTTTGTCAGTCAGGACAGTGAAAACAGCCGGGCCCCCTTTACCCGCTGGCTGCGTGACATCGTGACAGAAGATCGCTTCGTGTATCGCGCAACCGACAACCGCAATATGCAGGATGCGATCATCGCGGGGGCCGGTATCGGGTTTGTGGTGGCGCAAGCGGTGAGACTTTACCCGCAACTGACCGAAGTAACAGAGCGGCGTGATGAATGGTTTGGCGCGCTCTGGATCGTGACCCATGTTGATTTGCATCGAACGACAAAAGTGCAGTCGTTCCTGCGTTTCCTCAAAGACCGGGTCAAATCGCTGGAATGCTGATGACAGGCCCACGCGCCGGGCATCTGGCGATGCTTGCCTTTTCGATGCTGGTCGCGGGGTCATTTGCGCTGGGCGCGCTGGCGGCCAATGAAATGGCACCGAGCGCGCTCAACGCGGTCCGTTTCTGGATTGCGGCGGGCGTCATTGGTGCGGTGGTATTTGCAACGGGGGGCGTGTCGCGCAAGGCGTTGGCGGCGCCTTGGCGCTATGTGCTGCTGGCCGCGTTTTTCGCGACCTATTTTGTATTGATGTTTGAAGGGTTGAAAACCGCGCCGCCGGTCAGTGCGGCGGCGGTCTTTACCCTGACCCCCGTTCTGACAGCGGCATTCGGGTGGTTCTTGCTGCGTCAGGTCCTGACCCTGCGGATGACGCTGGCCTTGGCGATTGGTGCCCTTGGCGCAATCTGGGTCATTTTTCGCGCGGATACCGCTGCGATCATGCGCTTTGAAATTGGACGCGGGGAGGTGATCTATTTCTGGGGCTGCGTGGCCCATGCCATTTACACACCACTGGTGCGCAAGCTGAACCGCGGAGAAACTGCCGTTGTGTTTTCCTTTGGGGTTTTGCTGGCCGGATCAGTCCTGCTCACCTTGTGGGGCTGGAATGATCTGGTGGCGACGGATTGGTCCCGTCTGCCGGGCATTGTCTGGATCACCATTTTTTACACGGCGATCTTTGCCAGTGCCGCGACCTTTGTTCTGCTGCAATTTGCAGCGCTGCGCCTGCCCAGTTCCAAGGTCATGGCCTATACCTATCTGACCCCGTCATGGGTGATTGTCTGGGAGTTGGCCTTGGGTGGCACGCCGCCGCCGGGGTTGGTGCTGGCGGGATTGGTACTGACAGTCACCGCGTTGGTTTTATTGCTCCGCGAAGGGTGAGAGTAGTTGAGGGAGGAAGCAAAGCATTGGCAAAGCCCCCAGAGTTAACGCGCCCTTCTTAGGTTTCCAGCTCTTGCGCCAGAAAATTCTCGAATGCATCCAGATCAATTGCATCCATCTGACCAAAGGCCTGCATCCAGACCGATGCCCCGCGCAGCGCATCGGGTTCCAGCTTGCACCACTTCACCCGTCCCCGCTTTTCCTGCGAGATCAGACCGGCCATTGAGAGCACACCCAGATGCTTGGAGATCGCGGCCAGTGACATCGCAAAGGGTTCTGCCACATCCGTGACGGCCATATCGTCCTCCAGCAGCATGGCAAGTATCCTGCGGCGGGTCGGGTCGGCAAGGGCAGCAAAGATGATGTCGAGAGGCTCTGTCATAAGGTGCGATCTTAGCGACCATTCGCAGGCCAGACCAGCGTTTCATGAAAGGGGCCGGTCGTGCAATCAAGCGATAATCAACCATTTGGTTGAATGTCGCTTGGTAGGAAGTCATCGCAAAATGATACAGATTTCGCGAATGTGTGGGCTTGTAAGTGATTGAAAAAACACAGAGAAAATCAACTTTTCATTCTCTTGACTCTGATGCAGCCAGAACATAGACCCTGCACAACCTTTTGATGGGTGCAAACCGATGTCTGACCGCCAAGACGCTGACCGCCTCAAGGCACTTGAAGCGAAAATTGCGGCGCTCAAAGAGCCGGAACGGGAAAAGCACCATTCAGAAGAACACTACTCGCAGGCGCAACTGGCCTGGCGGATGGTGATAGAGCTAGTCGCCGGTCTTGGGATCGGTTTTGGCATCGGATACGGGCTGGATTCCATGTTTGGGACCATGCCGATTTTTCTGGTGCTGTTCATATTTTTTGGCTTCGCGGCGGGTGTTCTCACCATGATGCGGTCGGCCAAAGAGGTCCAACGCAAGCAGCTTGAAGCTGCACAAGATGAGGGTGACGCAAATGGCTGAAGACAAGGCAGAACCTGGTCTGGTATTCCATCCGCTGGACCAGTTTATCGTGGAGCCGCTGTTCGGTGATGGCCCGGTAAGCTGGTATACACCCACGAACCTGACCTACTGGATGGCGTTGTCGCTGCTGGCGATTGTTGCTGTCTTTGTTTTCGGTAGCCGCGGACGGGCTGTCATTCCAACACGATTGCAGTCAATCGCAGAGCTGATTTACGGCTTTATTTACAAAATGGTCGAAGATGTGACCGGTAAAGAGGGCGTGAAATACTTCCCTTATATCATGACGCTCTTCCTGTTCATCCTGTTCTCGAACTATCTGTCCCAAATTCCGGCGTCTTATTCACCAACTTCAATGATTGCAGTGACCGCTGTCATGGGTTTTGGCGTGTTCTTCGCAGTGACCATCCTTGGCTTTGTCAAGAATGGCCCGGCATTCCTAGGATTGTTCTGGATGTCCGATGCACCCGCGATCCTGCGGCCGGTCATCGCGATCATCGAAGTGATTTCCTATTTTGTGCGCCCTGTCAGCCACTCCATTCGTCTGGCAGGCAACATCATGGCGGGGCACGCTGTGATCAAGGTGTTCGCGGGCTTCGCTGCACTTACTTTGGTCAGCCCCGTTGCCATCCTTGGCATCGTTGCAATCTTTGGGCTTGAGATGCTGGTCAGCGGCATTCAGGCCTATGTTTTCACAATTCTGACGTGCGTCTATCTGAAAGACGCGCTTCACCCGTCACACTAACGACGTGGGTTTCACCCACCCTACATTTAACTTCCAATCGTAAGGAGAATTCACATGGAAGGCGAACTCGCACACATCGGCGCTGGTCTGGCTGCAATCGGTTCCGGCGCTGCCGCAATCGGTGTTGGTACAGTTGCAGGCAACTATCTGGCAGGCGCACTGCGCAACCCATCTGCTGCTGCTGGTCAAACAGCAACATTGTTCATCGGTCTGGCATTCGCCGAAGCTCTGGGGATCTTTGCGTTCCTCGTGGCGCTTCTGCTGATGTTTGCTGTTTAAGAACACAACCCATATCCTTACGGCCGACTGACGCGGGTGCCCGCGTCAGTCGGTAAACCATCAAGGTATTCGGGGGCCATCATGGCAATAGATAAAACAGAAGTCATAAGTTCATGCGTTGATGCAAAGGGGTCAGCCCTTGGCATGCCGCAGCTTTGCGCTGATTGGATACCCAACCAGATTTTCTGGCTGCTGGTCACTCTGATCGCCATCTTCTTTGTGATGTCACGCATCGCGCTTCCACGCATTGGCGCGGTTCTGGCCGAACGTTCTGGTACGATCACGAATGATATCGCGGCCGCCGAAGAGCTGAAGAACAAGGCGGCAGAAGCAGAAGCTGCCTATGACCAGGCCCTTTTGGACGCCCGCGCAGAGGCCCACAAGATCGTGGCCGAAGCGAAAGCCGAAATTCAGGCGGAACTGGACGTCGAGCTGCAAAAGGCCGACGCAAGGATTGCTGCCAAGACCGCAGAGAGCGAAGCCGCAATTGGAGAAATTCGCGCCGGTGCCGTGAAAAGCGTCACAGCCGTTGCCAAGGACACGGCCAAAGAACTGGTTTCAGCCATGGGCGGCAAGGCGGATGCGAAAACGATTACTGCTGCGGTGACCGCACGGGTGAAAGGATAAATCATGCGACTGATACTTTCATCCCTCTTCGTACTCGCCGCAAGCCCCGCGCTGGCGGCAGTCGATAAGAAAAAGCCGTTCTTTACGCTGACGAATACAGACTTCGTTGTCTGGATTGCATTCGTGATCTTCATCGGTGTTCTGATCTACTTCAAGGTGCCCGGTCTTGTGGCTGGCATGCTGGACAAGCGTGCCGACAGCATCAAAGCCGAACTGGAAGAAGCCAAGGCGCTGCGTGAAGAGGCCCAGGCGCTTTTGGCGAGTTATGAGCGCAAGCAAAAGGAAGTGCAGGAACGATCCGCACGGATCGTTGCCGCAGCCAAGGAAGAGGCGACCAACGCGGCCACCGCTGCCAAGGACGATATCGCCAAGTCCATCACACGCCGTCTGGCTGCCGCCGAAGAACAGATCGCCAGTGCCGAGGCCTCCGCCGTCAAGGAAGTGCGCGATCAGGCGATTGTGGTGGCCATTGGCGCTGCCAAGGAAGTGATCGCCAAGCAGATGGACGCAACATCCGCTGGCGCGTTGATTGACGAGTCTATCGTGACGGTTGCTGAAAAGCTGCATTAGATTCTGCCCGCTACCAAGCTAGAAAGCCCGGCTGCATGAATTGCGGCCGGGCTTTTTCGTTGACAGGCGCTGGGGCGTCTTTGACACTCACGCAGGTGGGCGACGTGCGGGAGTTTTTCAGGATGTATAGCCTCCGGCTTGGGGTTTCGGCCACGGTGACTTATGCCGCGATCATTGCGGTGGCGACCTTCTATTTCTTTCAGGTACGCGACGGCCCAACGGATATTCGTGGTCTGCTGACCCTGCTTTTCCCCGTGCAATTGATTGCGGTTATCTTTTGTCTGGCTGTTGTGCTTCGCTATACTGGCTGGCGCGCGGCGGGTTTCGGCTATTTGCGCTGGTCGGGCATGATATGGTTCTTGCCCGGATGGGCAGTGCTGGGATTTATGGGCTGGGGCATCGCAGGGGCCGCCGCCGCGGGAAATCTGGGCGGCTGGAACGCCACGGGCCTCGTTCTGCTGGTGCTTACGACGCTGCTGATCGCCTTTGGCGAAGAGGTCATATTCCGTGGCGTCTTGCTGCGGAGCGCCATGAGCCGCGTTTCACCGCTGATGGCGATGCTGGTCAGTACCGTATCATTTGGCCTGTATCACTGGGTGAATGCATTGGCAGGCCAGAACGCCGCTCAGACATCGCAGCAGGTCATTTTCGCGGTGCTTTCAGGTTTCTTTCTGGCCCCACTTGCGGTCCGAACGGGCAATCTCTGGCCGCTGATTATCTGGCACTGGCTCTGGAATATGGGCCTCATTCTCAGTCAAGCGGTCGGGGCGTTTCATCTCTTTGCGCTTGTCGGTATCGCTATTCAGGCCGTCGTTTCAATCTGGCTTTGGGCCGCGCTGATCCGGAAGTGACGCGCCACTCAGCGTTCGACCTCATGTTTGAGCCGCTTTTGCGCGAAGGCTTCGTTCCGGTCGGATTTCTGCTGATCTGACAGCGCGGCCTCGACAAAACTCAGATGTGCCTCAACCGCCCTGCGGGCGCCGTCAGGGTCGCGGCTTTGCAGCGCGGTGTTAATGACGCGGTGCTGATCAAGCAGCGTGTCACGGGTCATGCGCTGTTTGAACATGATGCTGCGGTTGTAGAACACGCCCTCGCGCAAGAGTTCATACATCGACCGCATCATATGCAACATGATGATGTTATGGCTGGCTTCGATGATGGACAGGTGAAAATCCGCGTCCAGTTGCGCTTCATCTGCCGGATTGCGTTTCTTATGGGCGGCTTCCATTTTTTCGAAGATCGTGTTGATCACCTTGAGGTCTGTGTCACTGGCCAGACGCGCCGCGCGTTCTGCGGCCAAACCCTCCATATCGCGGCGAAAGCTGATGTAATCGAAAACCGCCTCATTATCTGTGGCAAAAAGCGTAACCAGTGCCGGAGAAAAGGCAGAGCCAAGGACATCGGCGACATAGACGCCAGCCCCGGCCCTTGAGGACAGCAACCCACGATCCTGCAGATCGGCTAGCGCTTCCCGTAGTGAAGGACGCGACACGCCCATGCGTTCGCTCATTTCACGTTCAGACGGAAGCCTTTCGCCCGGGCGCAATACGCCACGCAGGATCAACCCTTCAATCTGTCGGATCACACCGTGGGAGAGTTTTTCTTGCTGGACCGGTTCAAATGGCATGGGATAATCGCTTTTTATTGGTCAGATGATATGACCAAAATGAGCGGGTCACAACAAGAAAGGGGTCGCATTTCTGCAACCCCTTGGTTCGCTTGTTGGCGCGCGCGCCTTAGTTTGGCGTGATTACAATCTCGACTCGGCGGTTCATCTGCCGCCCGGCGGCGTTCAGGTTGGACGCGATTGGAGTGCTTTCGCCTGCGCCGATCGTGCGAAGGCGGTTGCCGGCAACACCACCTGATCTCAGGATCGAGCCAACGGCCTGTGCCCGACGCTCTGAGAGACCCTGATTATAGCTCGCGTCGCCGACGTTATCAGTATGCCCGATCACGTTCACGGTCGTGTCTGGGTATTGGTTCAGCGAGTTCGCCACGATGCGCAGTTCGTTTTGAGACTGGCTTGAAACCTGTGCGCTATCGGTCGCAAAGAGCAGGTCCTGGCTCAGGACAACGACAAGATTCGTGCCGTTGTTCGATACACCGATGTCACTGCGCAACTGGCGGCGCAGATCCTCGGCCTGACGATCAAGCGAATTACCGACGCCAGCGCCGACACCGCCCAGAATGGCTGCGCCAACCAGCGCACCTCGCTGACGGTCCTTCACAGAGCCGTCCTTGTTGGCCAAGATGCCAAGCAATGCGCCGGCACCTGCGCCAATTGCGGCACCCTGTTGTGTGTTCTGATACTGGTTCGGTCCGGTCTGCTCGCAGGCTGCGACAAGCGTGAATGCGGACGCTGCCAGGATGAGGGGGTATTTTCTGAAGGTCATGGTGATATGTTCCATTTTTACGGGCTGCGCAAAGCGCTGTGGGATGACCGCCTTATGCGCCTTTTCGAGATGTTATCCAATAACGGATGACAGATCAGCCCGTTCCGGCGAAAACCGGATCATCTTGCATCCGCGTCCAGACGCGCCGATTCCCATGCCAGCATGGCCCGTTTGACGGGCAGCCCCCAATGGTACCCCCCCAATGCACCGGATTTTCGCAAGGCGCGGTGGCAAGGGATCAACCAACTGACCGGGTTACGACCAACGGCAGTACCGACCGCGCGCACCGCTTTGGGTTTACCGATGGATTGCGCGATTTCAGTATACGTCGTGACATGCCCCGAAGGGATGGTCAGCAACGCCTCCCATACTTTAAGCTGAAAGGGCGCGCCGATCATATGCAGTTTTGTTTCGCCATTCATCCCAAGCGCTGCTTCGGCCCACGGGCGCAGAAAATCGGGGTTTTCCACGAATTCCGCCTTGGGCCAGCGCGATAGAAGGTCGGCCATCGCCGCTTCCGGCCCTGCTTCGGCGGCGAAGGCAAGGCCGCAGATGCCTCTGTCCGTGCCCATAACCAGCGCGCTGCCGAAGTGACTGTCATACCAGCCCCAAAAAATAGTGAGGTCCGCGCCGTCGCGGGCATAATCGCCGGGGCTCATCGCTTCCCAGCGCACAAAGAGGTCGTGCAGTCGCCCGCTGCCCGAAAGCCCTACCGCCTGCGCTGTTTCCAGCGTCGTGAAACGGTCGCGCAAAAGCGTCTTGGCATGCGCCAAAGCCAAGTATTGCTGATAACGCTTGGGCGACACCCCGACCCATGATGAAAAGAGCCGCTGAAAATGCGCCGGGCTCATGTTCATCTCGGCCGCCAGATCAGCCAGCGCGAGCGGTTCGTCGCCTGCGGTATCGATGGCTTCTATTGCGCGGCGCATGACCTGATAGTGATATGTCTCTGCTTGTTCCATGTCACTCAAACTAGGGAAAGCGTGCCCTTGGGGCGACCCGAAAATTGCGCATCTGGCGCTTGCCCCCTTTGGGCCTTCAATGCATACGGGATGGCATGGCCAAACAGCTTGATTATCATACCATCCGTGCGATTTTTGAACGCTTCCAGACGGCAGAGCCCGAACCCAAGGGCGAGCTTGAGCATGTGAATGTCTATACGCTGGTGGTTGCGGTGGCCTTGTCGGCACAGGCGACGGATGCCGGCGTGAACAAAGCCACGCGCGCCTTGTTCAAGATCGCCGACACCCCGCAAAAGATGCTTGATCTGGGGATCGAGGGGCTGACCGCGCATATCAAGACCATCGGCCTGTTCCGACAGAAAGCCAAGAACGTCATCAAGATGAGCCAGATATTGATGGATGACTACGACGGTATCGTCCCCAATTCCCGTGCTGCCCTGCAATCGCTGCCCGGGGTGGGCCGCAAGACGGCCAATGTGGTGCTGAACATGTGGTGGGGCCAGCCGGCGCAGGCCGTTGACACGCATATTTTTCGCTTTGGCAACCGCAGCGGCGTGGCGCCGGGCAAGGATGTCGCGGCGGTCGAGCGCACGATCGAAGATCACGTCCCGGCCGATTTCCAGCTTCATGCGCATCACTGGATGATCTTGCATGGACGCTATACCTGTGTGGCGCGAAAACCCAAATGCGCGGCCTGTCTGATCCGCGATCTGTGTATGTTTGAGGATAAGAACCTATGAAGAAATATCAGGTTGTCGGCATTGGCAATGCAATGGTCGATGTTCTGGCCCGCGCCGAGGATGCGTTTCTGGCCGAAGCTGGCGTCGAAAAGGGCATCATGCAGTTGATCGACATGGATCGCGCTGTCGATCTTTACTCCCGCATTGGCCCTGCCAAGGAAGTCAGCGGGGGCTCTGCTGCGAATACGATCGCCGGCATTGCCCATCTGGGTGGGCGGACAGCCTATGTCGGCAAGGTGAAGGACGACCAATTGGGCGCGATCTTTGCCCATGATCTGCGCGCGCAAGGGGCGGTTTATGCAACCGCCTTGGCCCCCAGGACCGAAGAGGCCGAAACAGGCCGCTGCATCGTCATCGTCACCCCCGATGGGGAACGGTCGATGAACACCTACCTTGGTGTGACCGAGTTTCTGTCCCCCGACGACATAGATGTTGACCAGATGGCCCAGACAGAGTGGATTTACCTGGAAGGATACCGCTTTGACGGCCCCGACAGCCATGCCGCCTTTGCCAAGGCCGTCGCTGCGTGCAAGGGCGCTGGTGGAAAAATCTCTCTCACGCTTTCTGACCCGTTCTGCATCGAGCGCCATCGCGATGCTTTCCGCGATATGGTGCGCGATCATGTCGATTTGCTGTTCTGCAACCGGGCTGAGATGGGGTCGATGTATCAGACCAACGATTTTGACGGAGCCTTGGCCCAGGCCGCCTCAGAGGTTGCGATTGTGGCCTGTACTGACAGTGAAAACGGGGTGCATGTGCTGGCGGGTGGGGACCGTTGGCATGTGCCAGCCGTGCCGACTGATATCGTGGATGCAACAGGGGCTGGTGATTTGTTTGCAGGGGCCTTCCTTTGGGGCCTCACTGACCGGCGCGATCTGGAAACCTGCGCCAAGATGGGCAATGTCGCCGCTTCCGAAGTGATCAGCCATATCGGTGCGCGACCCGAGGCGGACCTGATGGGGCTATTCAGGCAGCACGGGCTGCTTTGAGCCACAGCGCGTCGAGCGCATCAATGGCCGCGCGGTCAAACCGGCTTTCTTCCTTCCAGTATTTTCCGGAAGCAACATAGTATTCAAGGCGCGCTTCCTCTGTGAGCGCTGCCGCGACGGCCTCTCCTGCCAGCGCCTGCGGACTGGCCTTTGCCGCATCTGCCGCACGCGATCTGGGGAATACCAACCGGCTTTCGCCCCGCGACAGGTTTACCATCGCACAGTTTTGTCGCGCCGCCATCGCCATCAGGCGCGCCGATTTGGCTTCTAGCGAGCGGAGGGTGACATCCTTGCGCAATGGATCGGCAGTGCCTGCGCCATAGAAATGCGTCTTGCCGGACGGCGCATAGATCATATCGCAACCCAGCAGGGCAATCACGCGGGGCTTTAGCGCGGCAAGTGCCCAGTAAGACGCGGTGAATGCCATCGTTCCGCCAGCATAGACAAAGCCGCCAAATGCGTTCTGCATTGGCACATAGTCCGCCGCGCGGATGATCCGCTGATGCGAGGCAACATCAAGTGGCTTCCGCTCGACCGGAAAATCATCGGGATGGATCAGATAGTCCCAATCGGGGCGCACGGCCCAAGCATTGTTGATCGCTACAATCTGGTCAAACGGATCGCGCGGCCAATCGCGACACGCCACAACATTCGGGCCACTGCCCAAGATCAGCACGACAGACATCCGCCAAATTCCCTTGCTCTACGCATTTGCAGTTAGGCTGATCTGCCACAATGTCGAGCCCCCCGGGCCTTTCAAGTTTGCGCCCCCGGGGCGCAAACCCCGTAGGCCGATTGACGTGCGGTCGTCAGTCCTCTTGCGCCTTGCCGACAACTTTTTCAAACACCGAAAGGGTCACCTGCGAAACATGGTGTTCGATCCCTTCGGCATCGAGTTCGGCAATGTCTTTCGGCACCCCCATCTTGATGAGAAACGCAACGACGGTTCTGTGCCGTGCCCGGACCCGCATTGCCAGTGCTGCACCCTCTTCGGTGAGAAAGACCCCCCGATACGGGCGTGATGTCGCCAGCCCCTCGCGTTTCAGGCGCGCAATTGATTTGGTTGCCGTGGGCTGTGACACGCCCATACGGGCGGCGATGTCGGCGACACGCGCTTCGCCCAATTCTGCGATCAAATCACCGATCATCTCGGCATAATCCTCGAGCAATGCGGCCGATTGCGCATCTCTGGCCCGCGCAAATCGATTGGCAGGCTGGTCTTTGTCGAGGAACGTATCGGTCACTGCATCAAGTCCTTCTGTGAGGATCAACAGGTAGCACATGCCAAATCTTTTTCCAGCGGATGCGCCGATCGTGCAGCAAAATTGCCGTGGCACGAATTTACCACTTGCAACAGTTATAGCCATAGCTATTTAGCACTGAGTGAAACCGGAGCCAAGAAATGTCCAATCTTACAGATCGCACCCAGCGCGGCATCTCCTCCGTTCTGCGCGGTGACGCACGCGGCTGGCGCAGCCGTCTGGTTTTTGCCGGCCCCGCGATCATCGCCTCGGTCGCCTACATGGACCCGGGAAACTATGCCACGAACATTCAGGCAGGTGCGGGGTACGGATACAAACTGCTTTGGATCGTGCTGCTGGCCAATCTGATCGCGATGCTGTTTCAGGCGCTGTCAGCCCGGCTTGGCATTGTCACCGGCAAGAACCTGGCCGAACTGTCACGAGACAATCTGCCGCGCCCCCTGGTCTGGGTTATGTGGGCTGTCTCGGAAGTGGCGGCGATGGCAACGGATCTGGCCGAGTTTCTGGGCGGCGCCATCGGTCTGGCCTTGCTGTTCAACCTGCCCTTGATTGTCGGCATGGCGATTACGGCGGTGGTCACCTATGGCATTCTGATCGTTGAAAGCCGAGGTTTTCGCCCGATGGAGCTGATTATTGGCGCCTTTGTCGGTGTGATCGGCCTGTCTTATCTGGCCGAGATCCTGATCGCGCCTGTTGATTGGGCGGCGGCTGGTATGGGTATGATGACCCCGGCCTTGCCCGACAGCATGGCCCTGACCATTGCAGTAGGGATCATCGGGGCCACGGTCATGCCGCATGCCATTTATCTCCACTCCGGTCTGACACAGGCCCGCGCCGTTGTGCGTGATAATGCCGATCGCAGCAAGCTGCTGCGCTATTCCAACATCGAGGTGATTCTCGCCCTGACTTTCGCGGGCATGATCAACATGGCCATGGTCATGATGGCAGCCAGCGCGTTCAATCAGGGCTATTCCGATGTCGCCGAAATCGAGACCGCCTATTACACTTTGACCCCACTTCTGGGGGCCGCTGCTGCGGGGTTCTTTCTGACTTCCTTGATCGCTTCGGGTATCTCAAGTTCGGTTGTCGGCACCATGGCAGGACAGATGATCATGCAGGGGTTCCTGCGATTTTACGTGCCGATTTGGCTGCGGCGGTTGGTGACAATGGTCCCCGCCTTCGTGGTCGTGGCAATGGGCGTGAATGCAACGCAGGCGCTGGTCATATCGCAAGTGATCCTTTCGATTGCGCTGCCTGTGCCGATGCTGGCCTTGCTGTATTTCTCGTCGCGGGGCGACATCATGGGGGCGTTCCGGATCAATCCGCTGCTGCGGGTATTGGCCACGCTTGGGACATGTGCTGTCCTTGGCCTGAACTTCGTGCTTCTGGCGGATACCTTCGGAATACCGATCCCATTCCTCGGATGACCTGCCGTCGCGCAGGCCAGTATTCCAGTGCACTCTGCGGCCATGAATAAACCGCCCGACGCCTACTCGTCAAAATAGGCGTTATGGGTGGTGTAGATTGCATCGATCGTCGGGGTCAGGCGGTCAAGATGCTTGCGAAGGACCTGATCGGCCTCTTGCGCATCGCCGCTGAAAAGGGCTTGCAGCAGCGCTTTGTGATCGTCGTACAATATCTCCATTGCTTCCTTGCTTGTCAGGGCCAGTATGCAAAGACGGTCAACCTGTGCCTTGTTTTCGGCGATGATTTCAAATGCGAATGTTTGTTTGGCCGACGCGCAAAGGAGCTTGTGAAACTGGTAGTCAAGTTCATGGAACAAGCTGACATCCCCAGCAGAGATTGCATCGGCCTGTTCACGCAGGTTCGCCTTCAACGCCGCGTCCACTGACTTGTCACGATCCAGTGCTGCGGCATGGATGACCTCTAGTTCAACCGCTGTCCGCACAAAGCGGGCATTCGAGATCAGCTGACGCGAGAACGGCCTGACAACGGTGGCGCGCTGTGGGCGCACCAAAAGGAGATTGAGGTTGGCAAGTCGGGTGAATGCTTCGCGCACCGGCTGGCGCGAGTATCCAAAGGATTTCGCAACATCCGATTCGGAAATTTTAGTGCCGGGAAGCAACTCTAGTCGAGTGATTTGACCAAACAGCTCGTCGAATACAACATCACTGCTTGTTGTGCGCTCAAGGGTTCCCAGTGCTGCCATCTTTTGCTTTTCCAACCTTTGTTCACAGGCAGTTTGGCAGAGTAATGCAAAAAATAACAGAGTAAAGTTGCATACTAGACGACAATAATTGCGCTGCTTTACGGGAGATATCGCGGCTAATTTGTATTATTTTGATTTTTATCGTTGACTAGTATCCCAGTTATCGTGTTGATTGAGGCCGTGAGCGAGGGCGTAAAGATGATGCTTGTCGGGAGGACAGCAGATCACCCCACCGAGGGTGATGCTGATCTGGCAAAATCATCTGCATCGCTCGGACGCGATATTCGGTTGTGAACGACCGGAAGCAAACAGACCTGAACCTGATCTGGGAGGATAGAATGTTCAATTTTTCACTTAAGGCGATGGCCGCGGCGGCTGTCTTGGTGGGCGGCGTTTCGACGGCCCAGGCAGAGGTCACTCTGCGCGGTGCAAGCATGTTTGATGAAGAGCATGCCTTTACCAAAACACTCCGCGAGTTCGAACGGCTGATCGGTGAGAACTACGATGGAGAGGTTGACTTTGATCTGCGCCTCAATGGCGAGCTTGGCGTTGAATCCGACTATGTGACCTACCTCAACCAAGGCGTTGCGGTCGATTACACCATTCTTGCGCCGTCCAATATGGCCGTCTTTGCCGAGGCTATTCCATTGATGGACATGCCGTTCCTGTTCCGCGATCTCGAGCACTGGAATGCGGTGCTTTCCTCGGATGCGTTGCAACCGCTTGAGGACGACCTGCGCGAAAAGGCCGGGATCGTCATTGTCGGATACACCGGCGGCGGTGTGCGGAACCTGGCTTCTGCTGAGCCGATCACCAATATGGAAGAGCTTGCAGGACACCGCATGCGGGTCATGGGCGCGCCGATCCAGGCACAGACATTCTCGGCTGTTGGCGCGGCACCATCCGCAATCGCCTACAACGAAGTTTACAATGCAATCCAGACAGGCGTTATCGCCGGGTTCGAAAACGAGGCAGCTTCAATCCAGAACCTCAAGTTCTATGAAGTCGCGCCTCATATTTCACTGACCCAGCACGCGATCACCGTGCGTCCGATTGTGATGTCGGCCAAGATCTTTGACGAGCTGCCAGAGGGCCTTCAGGCTGCCATCATGACCGCAGGTAAAGAAGCGGGTGCCTTTGGGCGCGAGTTGGAAAGCCGGCAGGATGGCGAAAAGCTTCAGGCTATGGTCGAAGCAGGCCAGGTGATGGTGCATGAGTTTGAAGGCCGCGATGAAATGCTTGAGTTAGTCAAGCCGGTGCAGGATGCTTATGCTGCAGAGCTGGGCGCGACCGAACTGCTAGAGCGCATCCGCGGAATGTAATCTCCCTGTTGACGGGCGGCGCGGTTTCCAACCCGCCCGTCGGCAAAAAAACTTCGGATGCCGATATTGGCAGCCGACTGTGACTTGGGGCGGACATCATGCTTGGATTAATTCTTGATAGGTTCTGCTCTGGGCTTCGCATCTTGCTGGGTCTGACTATGGGGATCCTCGCAGTACCCGTCGCGATGCAGGTGGTATCGCGGTACACGGGTTTGATCCCGACTTACCTCTGGACAGAAGAACTGGCGACGTTCCTGTTTGTCTGGATCGTCATGATCGGGTCCGTCGTCGCAGTATGGGATGGGACGCATTTCGACGTCCGGATCACCCGGGATGCGACAAGACCACTCACGCGATTGTTGCAGAACGGGGTCGTTCATTTGGCCATCATGATCTTTGGCGCTTTGTTCCTGTACTACGGCATCGACTATACCGAATTCGGCGGCAATCAGCGGTCTGTGATGATGCGCGCCAATCTTGCCATCACCCATGTCTCTGTTCCGATTGCCGGGGGGCTGTGGCTGTTGCTGGCGGGCTATCGGTTGTCCGAGGAAGTGGCCCAATTTCTGAACCGAAAGAGCACTGAGACATGATCCTCGATACCGCCACCGCTGCCACGATGCTGATCGCCGGGTTTCTTGTACTGGTTTTCATCCGCATTCCCGTGGCTTTCGCCTTGGGTCTCGCGACCATTCCGGTTGTTCTGCTTGAACTGCGGCTGACGCCCTTCATCGTCCTTGACCGGATGTTCCAATCCTACAATTCGTTCATCCTGCTGGCCGTTCCCTTCTTTCTTTTGGCCGCCAATCTGATGAACTCAGGCAAGGTGACAGATCGCCTGATTGAGCTGGCGCGTGTGCTGACCGGTTGGTTGCCGGGCGGGCTTGGCCATGTAAACGTCGCGGTGTCGATGCTCTTTGCGGGGATTTCCGGGTCGTCGACCGCGGATGCGGCAGGCATTGGCAAGATCCTGATCCCGGCGATGCAGAAAGAAGGATACGACACACGGTTTGCCGTCGCGATCACGGCCTGCTCGTCGGTGATGGGTGTCATCATTCCGCCGTCAATCCTGATGATTGTCTGGGGTGGTGTCATGCAGGTTTCCGTCGGGGCGTTGTTTCTGGGGGGCGCCATTCCCGGTTTGATGATCGGTCTTGCATTGATGGCAACGGTCTATGGTTTTGCAAAGGCGCGCAATTATCCTGTCACGGCAACGCCAAACTGGGGTGAATTCTGGACCGCCTGGAAGGGTGCTGCGCTGGCGCTTTTGACGCCTGTATTTGTCATCGGTGGCATCGTCGGAGGCCTCGTCACGCCGACCGAGAGCGCCATTATCGCCGCTGGATATGCGCTGATCCTCGGGATGTTCGTCTATCGGACCGTAACCCCCCGTGATCTGGGCCATATTCTTTACGACACCGCGCGGTTCGCAGCTATCTCGCTGTTTGCGATTGGCACGGCCTCGGCATTTGGCTGGCTGCTGTCATTCTACAACGCGCCGCGTCTGATCGTCGGCTTGCTGACGGCCTGGGACTTTGGCCCATTTGGCACCGCGATCTTGATCGCAGCTTTGTTCCTGCTCTTTGGTTTGTTCATCGATGCGATCCCGACGATCATCATCCTAGGCACGGTTCTAATGCCTGTGGCGCAGGCGGGCGGTGTTGACCCCATCGCATTTGCCGTCATCGGGATCGTTGCACTTGCGTTCGGGTTGGTCACACCACCCTACGGGTTATGCCTGTTGATCTCGGCGGCAATCGGCGGCCTCAATGTCGTGCAGGTCCTGCGCGAGGTTGTCCTCATTCTTGCCCCAATGCTGTTCATTCTCATTTTGCTGGCAGCATTCCCCGAGATCATCTTGTGGCTTCCCAAGACACTTATGCCAGGGGCATTCCAATAGGCGCTTCGCCATTCGGCGGGGGTCAGCGGTAAAAACACAAACGGACTTCAAAATCAAGACAGCTGCGAAGCATGCTGTTCACGCAAAGGAAGGATTGACATGAAACTTGCAGGTAAAACCGCCATCGTGACCGGCGGCGGGCGTGATATTGGCCGTGCTGTCGCCATCAAACTTGCCTCAGAGGGCGCGAATGTTGCGATCAACTATTTCTCCAGCTCCAAGGGCGCTGACGAGGCTGTCGCCGCAATCGAAGCAAGTGGTGGCAAGGCGATCTCCGTGCAGGGCGACCTCAACAACAAAAAGGACGTCGACGCGCTGGTGACACGCACGGTGGAAACATTTGGCGGCGTTGACATTCTGGTAAACAACGCCGGCGGTCTGATCGCGCGCAAGACGATCGCTGAAATGCCCGTCGAACATTGGGACGCAGTGATGCGCCTGAACGTGACCAGCACCTTCCTGATGACCCAGGCCTGCCTGACCAATATGACCTCGGGGGCCATTGTCAATCTGGCCAGTCAGGCCGGGCGCGATGGTGGTGGGCCCGGTGCCGTGGCCTATGCCACAGCAAAGGGTGCCGTCATGACCATGACCCGCGGCCTAGCGAAAGAACTCGGCCCCGATATTCGGGTGAACGCGCTTTGTCCGGGCATGATCGATACCGATTTTCACAATGTTCATACGCCTGACGCAGGCCGCCGTGGCTTTGAGGCCAATGCGCCGCTCAAGCGTCAGGGTCATGTCGATGATGCAGCAAACCTTGTGCTGTTCCTTGCTTGTGACGATAGTGCCTTTATCACGGGTGCCAATTTTGATCTCAACGGTGGCATGCTGTTTTCTTAAGAGAAAGGGGTGACCCGGTGTCTCAATTCCCGATTGTTTCAACAGGTGAACATGTCACGCGGCAGGTGCTGTCGCATCATCCTGACCTGATGGTTGTCGCTTTCAGGTTTCACGCAAAAGGAGCGATTGGCGCGCTGCACAGCCACCCGCATGTCCAGTCAACCTTTGTCGAAAGCGGGCGGTTCCGGTTCACGCTTGGTGACAAAGAGCAAGAGTTCGGCCCCGGCGACAGCTTTGTCATCCCCTCTGGTCAGACCCATGGGTGCGAATGTCTGGAGCCCGGAACCTTGCTGGACAACTTTACCCCGCGCCGCGACGATTTTCTGTAAAACCCATGCGTGTTTTGGCAATCGGAGAATGTATGGCAGAGCTATCCCCTTCGGAGCGGGCGGGCGAGTTCCGGCTCGGTTTTGCGGGCGATACTTTCAATACGGCCTGGTATCTCGCGCAGATCGCCAAGGAGGTCGAGGTCAGCTATCTGACCGCTGTTGGCGATGACGCGATTTCAGATGACATGCGGGCTTTCATCAGAGCCAGCGGGATCAGCGACACGCATGTGCGACGCATCCAAGACGAAACAATAGGGCTCTACCTTATCCATCTTAACAACGGCGAGCGCAGCTTTTCCTACTGGCGTGACCAATCGGCGGCCAGGCAGCTGGCTTTCGACCCGGCCTTGCTTGAACAGGCGATCGAAGAGGCGGACCTGATCTATTATTCCGGGATCACATTGGCCATTCTCGATCCGGCTTCCCGCGACACTTTGCGCAATGCCTTGCGTCGGGGGCGGGACATCGGAAAGACCGTGGCCTTTGATACCAACCTCAGGCCGCGTCTTTGGGCCAGCCCCGCAGAGATGACCGACACCATCATGAAAGCCGCAGCGCAATCAGATATTGTTCTGCCGTCATTTGATGACGAGGCCGCGTGGTTTGGCGACTCCAGTTCGCTTGCAACGCTTGAGCGTTATGCAAAGCTCGGTGTTGGTCGGATCATCGTGAAAAACAGCGATCAACCGGTGGTCTTTCAGGAGGCTGGTCAAAGAGGAGAGGTCGCGATCGAACCTGCCACCGATGTTGTCGATACGACAGCCGCCGGTGACAGTTTCAATGCCGGCGTGCTGGCCGGTATCTTGCGTGGTGATGATTTGGCGGTGGGCATTTTGGGTGGGTGTCGTCTGGCAAGCCATGTGGTCCAGCACAAGGGCGCGCTGGTCCCGGTTGATGGCAGTTCTTATACAACGGCGTTGCACCCCAGGCCCGCCGCGACGAAAGAGGGGTGAGACCATGAAACAGACGTGGCGCTGGTTTGGCCCTTCCGACGCGATCTCGATTGGTGAAATCATGCAGACCGGCGCGGCTGGCATTGTTTCGGGCCTGCACCAAATTCCGACAGGTCAAACATGGTCAGTCGCAGATATCGCACAACGACAGCAAGAGATTGAACAGTCCGGCGGCAATCCATCTGGTTTGACCTGGGATGTGGTCGAGAGCCTGCCGGTGTCCGAGGCAATCAAGTTGCAAACCGGTCCGATGAAGCATCATCTTTCATCCTACAAACAAAGCCTGCGCAATCTTGCGCAATGTGGCATCCGGACGGTCTGTTACAATTTCATGCCCGTATTGGACTGGACCCGGACTGACACGCGCCACCCCTTGCCGCATGGCGGCAATGCGATGCGCTTTGATCTTGTGGATTTTGCTGTTTTCGATTGTTTCATACTGGCCAGACCCGCCGCGGAGCAGGATTATTCAGAGCAGATTGTCGAAACGGCGCGAGAGCGGTTCGCCGATCTGAGCGAGGCCGACAGGCGACAGCTTTCCTCTAATATCGTCGCGGGACTGCCGGGGGCCAATGAAAACTGGACGCTTGCGGATGTAAGACAGCGGTTGGATGAATATGCTGGCATGACGCCACAGGTGCTGCGGTCTCATCTGGTTGATTTCATGGCAGAGGTTGTTCCCACGGCAGAAGAACTCGGGGTTCGGCTCTGCTGCCATCCCGACGATCCACCATTTGCCCTCATGGGCATGCCACGTGTGATGTCGTCGCAGAGCGACTATGCCAAGGTGCTCAATCAGGTGGATAGCCCAGCAAACGGGGTCACGTTTTGCACCGGATCATTGGGCGTGGCCAAAGATTTTGACCCAGTGGCCTTCATTCAGGAACTCGGCCATCGCATCCATTTCGTCCATCTGCGCAATACGCGCCGCGCAGGGCCGAGCGATAGCAATCGCCACAGCTTTTCCGAAGCGGAACATCTGGCAGGAGATACTGATATGGTGGCGGTAATTCGCGCCCTGATGGCAGAGGAAGGGCGACGTCGCGATCAGGGCCGGTCAGATCATGAAATTCCCATGCGGCCGGATCACGGTCAGGCGATCCTGAGTGATCTCGGCCGTCCCACACAGCCCGGGTATCCGCTGATAGGGCGATTGCGTGGTCTTGCGGAGCTTCGGGGTGTCATGTTGGGCTGTTCATAGCGTTGATGTCTTGCTGCCCACATGCGGGGGTCGCGCGTTTTGTATGGGGTGCCTTGGCCCGTATTCAAAATACCATAACTCTGCCTACAGCTAGCCCAGCTTGGCATGAACCTCGTCAAGGTCGATTTCGCCAAGGGGCATCTTGTTGGCCGGGTTCTCGAAGTCGTATCTGAAAATCCGGAAATCCTTTTTGTAGATCTCGTAGACGATATGCATCGACAGATCGTCAAAATAGTCTTCGACCGGATGCGCGCGCTTGGGGCCGTGGCCTTCGCTTTCGTTGAAGCGGGGAATATTGGCCAAATCGACTGGGTGTTTCGTTGCAACATTGTCCAACACGCTCTGCATTCCGACGTTGAATTTCTCGGTCCAGAAGATGTTGTCATAACGCCCGCCATTCGCAATGAACGTCGAAATATGCCCTGACATGGCAGACCAATGGATGTCCGGCTCCATTGGGCGGCGCCAGCGCACGGTGTCGCGCGCAAAGAGCAGAAAGCGCCGAAAGCTCTTGATCTGGTCGAACGCAAAGCCGGTGTCAGGATCGCCCACTTCTATTCCATATTTCTGGATCAAAAGCGGGACAAGGTTGCCCCGGTAATATTTTCCGTTGCGCTGCACGCCGCAAATCTTGTCAAAAAACGATGACAATATGCGGGTGTAGGGGTTGCGCACGCAGGTGAATGCATAGCTCTGGTGTGCCTTCACATTGGCTTCAATCAGTGGCTTGCTGTCGTCCATGGCCCATTTGTGAATGCCCGATGTCGCGTCATGGATGTCACCATCAAAGAATTCGCCATGGTCCGAGAAATACATGATCTGACCAATGGTCGAGCAGGCGCATTTCGGCACCACGCGATAGACCATGCTTTCGCTCTGGGTCATCCATGTTCCGGGGAAATTCGCCACGCGCGTGCTCCTGCCAGGTTTCATACCCTTTCAAAGCAAAGAAACCCTGTCACTTCAATGACTGTTCGCGTTATGACAGCTTTGCACGCAACCAAGATGACCAAATACCACATGGCACGCATCGCCTTTATTCTCCTTTGTCACAAGAATCCGGCTGTGATCATTCAGCAGGCCGCTCAACTGACGGCCGCTGGCGACTGCATTGCAATTCATTTTGATGCCTCTGCTTCGGTGCAGGATTATCGCGCCTTGCAGGCGGCGCTTGGCGACAATCCAAATGTGGCCTTTGCCAAACGGCGCGTGAAATGCGGCTGGGGCGAATGGAGCCTGGTACAGGCCACGTTGCACGCGATTGAAGCCGCGGTCAGCGCCTTCCCGCGGGCGACCCATTTCTACATGGTTTCCGGTGATTGTGTGCCGATAAAATCTGCGGGTTTTGCGCATCGGATGCTGGATGAAAAAGATGTTGATTACATTGAAAGCCATGATTTTTTTGACAGCAACTGGATCAAAACCGGGTTTCGCGAAGAACGCCTGATCTATCGCCATTTCTTTAACGAGCGGACCCAGAAACGCCGGTTCTATACGGCGCTGGAGTTGCAAAAACGCTTCAGGATGACCCGCGAAATTCCCGATGATTTGCAGGTCATGATCGGCAGCCAATGGTGGTGCCTGCGCCGTCAGACCGTCGAGGCGGTGCTGGAATTTGCCCATAACCGGCGCGATGTCATGCGCTTTTTCCGCACGACCTGGATACCCGATGAGACATTTTTCCAAACCCTCGTCCGGCATTTGGTGCCGTCTCGCGAGATTGAAAACCGCACGTTGACGTTTCTGATGTTTACCGATTACGGGATGCCGGTGACTTTCTACAATGACCACTATGACCTGCTGCTGGGTCAGGGCGCGCTGTTTGCACGCAAGATCAGTGCAGAGGCTGAGGGCTTGCGCACACGGCTGGGCGCACTCTATGCCAGCGACCGGATGGATTTCGTGATCTCGGATGAAGGGCGCAACCTATTTCAGTTCTTGACCGGAAGGGGGCGGATCGGCCGCCGTTTCGCCCCGCGCTTCTGGGAGAGTGAAACCACCCTCGGTCGCAGCCGGGAACTTTTGATTATTGCCTGCAAGAAATGGCATGTGGCCAAGCGACTGGTCGCCGCCATCTGGCATCATACGAATGTGCCCGCGATTGCGTATCTTTTTAACGAGGAAGAAACGGACCTGCCTGATCTGGGCGGGATCGAAAGCGCATTGCAAAAACGCGGACGCCACCGTCGGGCTTTGATGCGGATGCTGTTTGATCATTTTGACAGCGACCGGTTGGTGATTTGCCTTGATACCTCAAGCCTTGATCTGATGACGGATTTCTTTTCGGATCGTGCGACTGTGCGGTTGCTTGAGATCGAATGTACATTTGATGATGACTATCTGGTGGGGCACGCCATGCGCGTCGGGCTGGCCGGCCCGCAAACAAGCGTTGCCACGTTGAACCGCCTCTTGCCCACGATCCGGCACGATATGATCTATGAACGCGATACAATCCGGGATGCGAAATTTGCCCACGCCAGCCGGATCAAGGAAACAGCGACCACCGAGGAAAACGCCGCCGCCATTGCGCAGTTTCTGAGCGTCTCGCCCGAAGTTGCCCGCACGCTTGCCGATACCCCCCATCTCTTTGTTGATTGAGGACTGCCATGTACAGCTATGACGATCAGAATATCTTTGCCAAAATCCTGCGCGGCGAAATACCCAACAAGACCATATACGAAAATGACCATGCGCTGGCCTTCGAGGATATCGCGCCACAGGCACCTGTGCATGTCCTGATAATTCCCAAAGGCCCATACGTGAGCCTCGATCACTTTGCGCGCGATGCGACGCCGGAAGAACAGGCGGGCTTTATGCAGGCGGTGGCAGAGGTGTGCAGGGTTTCGGATGTGCAGGACGGCTTTCGGGCCATATCGAACACCCGTGCTCATGGTGTGCAGGATGTGCCGCATTACCATTTGCATATTCTCGGCGGTCGCCAGTTGGGGCGGATGTTGCCGCATTGAGCGCTGACGCGCATTCCTTTGTTTGTTTGCCTCCGGCGGAAGTTTGATGGGACGAAGAAAGCCAGGACTAGCGCGCTGAGGTGAGCGAGAGGAACACTTCTTGGAGGTCAGCCTGTTCGGTTTTGACGTCCTTGATGGTGATGCCAGCGTCATGCACCAGTGACAGTATCTGGCCGGCTGGGGTTACGCCGCTTTGATAGGTGAATGTCAGGCAGCCATTTGCCAGTTTTTGGCCCGAGATCGTGTCTGGCAAAGCAGGCAAGTCCGCATCGGTTTCGGGCGTAATCACCAGCGTCTTGCTGTCCAGCCGGCCAAGCAGGTTGGCAGTGCTGTCGCGGATGATCACCTCACCATGGTTGATGATCGCAATATCGTCGCACATCGCTTCGGCTTCTTCGAGGTAGTGGGTCGTCAGGATGATCGTCATCCCATCCTCGTTCAGCTTGCGCACGTTCTGCCACAGCAAGTTGCGCAGCGCGATATCAACGCCAGCGGTGGGTTCATCCAGTACAAGGATTTGCGGGGAGTGCACCAGCGCCTTGCCCAGAAGCAGCCTGCGCCGCATCCCGCCGGAGAGCGACCGTGCATAGGCGTCTGCTTTGTCGGTCAGTCCAATTAGGTCGAGGATTTCCGTTGTCTTGCGCTGGTTTTTTGGTACGCCATAGAGCCCGGCTTGCACATCGAGTGATCCCGCCGGCGTAAAGAATGGGTCGAGATGAGGTTCCTGCGGCATAATCCCGATAGCTGCGCGTGACTGGCGGGGGTTCTTGTCCTGATCGAAACCCCAGATATTCACCTGGCCAGCGGATTTGACGACCAATCCGGCCAGAATGTTGATCAGCGTTGATTTTCCAGCCCCGTTCGGCCCCAGCAGCCCAAAGATCGACCCGCGCGGGATGGCCAGATCAACGCCCTTGAGCGCCTCTTTCGCGGGGCTTCGACCGGTGGCAGCATAGGTTTTCTTCAGCCCGCTGATTTCTATCGCATTGTCGCTCATGCCATCTTTCCCCTCGCCCGCGTCTGCGGTATGTCTGATGCAGACTTAATGCGGGGCGCTCCCCGCAGCAACCGGATGAGAATATTCATGTCAACACCCGCACCCGAGACAAAGATCGTGCATGATTGGCGCGTGGCCTGTGATGGCGGCGAGGGCGCGTTGGGGCACCCGCGCGTCTGGCTGCAAATCCCGCAGGAACATGGCTGGATCGAATGCCCCTATTGTGACGCCAAGCTGGTGCATAAGGAATTTGAAGGCAAGGTCTAGCCCGTTCCCCAACCTGCGCACATAATCTGTTCGCCGGTCCACGTTTTCCTTTCTGCTGCACGCACTATGTGTTGGGCGAAGATTGCAAGGAGAGCCGCGATGACATTCCGACCGGTAACCAAGACAACCCAGGCCCAGCCCACGATGGAAGGTGCAGGTGTACATTTGCACCGGGTGTTCGGGTTTGGCGACACTACAGAAAGCGACCCGTTTCTGCTGTTGGATGATTTCCGCAACGACGTGCCGGAACATTATGCGCGCGGCTTTCCCTGGCACCCGCACCGGGGGATCGAGACGATCACCTATGTGCTGGAAGGCGAGGTGGAGCATGGCGACTCGCTGGGCAATCACGGTGTGCTGGGGGCGGGGTCGGTGCAGTGGATGACATCCGGGTCGGGCATCCTGCATCAGGAGATGCCGAAGGGGAATGCCGCAGGCCAGATGCATGGTTTTCAGCTTTGGGCGAATTTGCCATCCGCGCTCAAGATGACTGCGCCGCGCTATCAGGATATCGCGGCTGCCGATGTGCCCGAGATTGTCGATGATGACGGCACCCGCATCAAGATCATCACCGGCAAGTTCTGGGGCAAGACCGGACCGGTCGACGGGATTGCAGCGGACCCGCTTTATCTTGATGTGTCGATCCCGCCAAACGGACGCAAGAGCTTGCCGGTGGATACCCGTGCCAATGCATTTGCCTATGTGTTTGCAGGGACGGGGCGCTTTGCCGACGCCGCCAATCCGGTTGGTGTCCGCGTCGAAAAAGAAGTCGCCGGTCAGGAGTTGAACATTCGCGACAGGACCGGCAACCGGACCTTGGTGCGATTTGGCAATGGCGATGATGTGACCGTGCAGGCCGGACCGGAGGGCGTGCGCTTTTTGTTGGTGGCGGGTCGCCCCATTCAGGAACCGGTTGCATGGCATGGGCCGATTGTCATGAACACGCAGGCCGAGCTGCACCAGGCGATGAAGGACCTGCAAAACGGGACGTTCATTCAGGCTGCGCACTAGACCGTCCTGCGCCCCCCGTATAGGTGTTGAGAACGCACCAAAAGGGGGGGCCAGACATGGCATTCGGCAAAGGCTGTCACCTGCATCTGATTGACGGATCAGCGTTTATCTTTCGCGCCTATCACGCGCTGCCCCCGCTGACGCGCAAGTCGGATGGCCTGCCTGTCGGGGCCGTCAGCGGCTTTGTGAACATGCTTCAGCGCTATGTCGAGGGCAACAATGGCGCTGATGCAGCGACCCATGTGGCGGTGATCTTTGACAAGGGAAGCCATACGTTCCGCAACGATATGTACGACCTGTACAAGGCCAACCGCGAGGCAATGCCAGAGGATTTGCGCCCGCAGATACCGCTGACCCGCGTGGCGACCAAAGCGTTCAACATTGCCTGCGAGGAAATGGAAGGGTTCGAGGCCGACGACATTATCGCCACCCTGGCCCATCAGGCGCGTGACGCGGGTGGACGGGTGACGATTGTGTCGTCCGACAAGGACCTGATGCAGCTGGTCGGCGATGGGGTCGAGATGCTTGACCCGATGAAGAACAAACGCATCGACAGTGACGGGGTGGTCGAAAAATTCGGCGTTGGCCCCGACCGTGTTGTGGATGTGCAGGCGCTGGCCGGCGACAGCGTTGACAATGTGCCCGGAGCGCCGGGGATCGGGATCAAGACGGCGGCCTTGCTGATCAATGAATACGGCGATCTGGAAAGCCTGCTGGACCGCGCGGAAGAGATCAGGCAACCCAAGCGGCGCGAAAGCCTGATCGAAAACCGCGAGCAGATAGAGATGTCCAAGAGGCTGGTTCAGCTTGATTGCGACATGACGCTGGAGTTTGGGCTCGATGATCTTGAGGTGCGCGACCCTGACCCGGACGTTCTGATGGGGTTTCTGGCCGAAATGGAATTCCGCACCGTGACCAAACGGATCGCCGAGAAGTTGGGAGTGGAGCCACCGATCATTGAAGTCGCTACGCCTGCCAGCACTGAAGCGGCCACGCCTAAGGAAGTGACGTTCGATCCCGGTGCCTATGAATGCGTCAGCGATGCCGCCGCCTTGCAGATCTGGATCGACCGTATCCGCGAGCGTGGATACGTCGCCGTCGACACTGAAACGACCGGGTTGAACGAGATGATCGCCGATCTGGTCGGCATCTCGCTTTGTGTTGAGGCTGGGCAGGCCTGCTATATTCCGCTGATCCATAAATCGGCGGCTTCGGATGATCTGTTTGGGTCGGATGATCTTGCAGAAGGGCAGATGGATCTTGCGGAATGTCTGGCGATGCTGAAACCGGTTTTGGAGGATCCGGCGGTTCTCAAGATCGGTCAGAACATGAAGTACGACACCAAGATTTTCGCCCGTCTGGATATCGACGTGGCCCCGATCGATGACACGATGCTGATGTCCTATGCGATGAATGCGGGCAAGCATAATCACGGTATGGATACGCTGTCAGAGCGGTATCTGGGGCATACGCCGATTCCGATCAAGCCCCTGTTGGGCAGCGGAAAATCGGCGATTACCTTTGACCGTGTGCCGGTAGATGAGGCGGTCAGATACGCCGCCGAGGATGCGGATATCACACTGCGCCTGTGGCAGCAGTTCAAGCCACAACTGCATGTGCACCGCGTGACCACGGTTTATGAAACGATGGAACGCCCGCTGGTGCCGGTGCTGGCGCAGATGGAGCGGCACGGGATCAAGGTTGACCGCGACACGCTCAGCCGGATGTCGAACGCCTTTGCGCAAAAAATGGCCGGGCTGGAGGCAGAAATTCAGGAGATGGCGGGGCGGCCTTTCAATGTGGGTTCGCCCAAACAGCTGGGCGAAATCCTCTTTGATGAGATGAGTTTGCCGGGGGGCAAGAAAGGCAAGACCGGGGCCTATGCGACCGGGGCCGATGTTCTGGAGGATCTCGCGACAGAGCATGAATTGCCCGGCAAAGTGTTGGACTGGCGCCAGTTGTCCAAGCTGAAATCGACCTATACCGACGCTCTGCAAGGGCACATCAACGCCGAGACCGGACGGGTGCATACGTCCTACTCCATTGCGGGTGCCAACACCGGGCGTCTTGCCTCAACCGATCCGAACCTGCAAAACATTCCGGTCCGCTCCGAAGAAGGGCGGCGCATTCGCGAGGCCTTTGTCGCCGACGCGGGCAAGGTGCTTGTCAGCCTTGACTATTCTCAGATCGAGTTGCGTATTCTGGCGCATATCGCGGAGATCGACGCGCTCAAGCAGGCGTTCCTTGATGGGATCGACATCCACGCGATGACCGCTTCCGAGATGTTTGACGTCCCGCTGGACGAGATGACGCCGGATGTGCGCCGACAGGCGAAGGCGATCAACTTTGGCGTGATCTATGGCATTTCCGGCTTTGGCCTTGCGCGCAACCTGCGCATTCCGCGCGGCGAGGCGCAGGGGTTCATTGACCGCTATTTCGAACGCTTCCCGGGCATTCGCAATTACATGGATGAGACCGTCGCCTTTGCCAAAGAGAACAACTATGTGCAAACCCTGTTCGGCCGCAAGATCAACACGCCCGAGATCAATGCCAAAGGGCCACACGCGGGCTTTGCCAAGCGCGCGGCCATCAATGCACCGATCCAGGGAACGGCTGCCGATGTGATCCGGCGCGCGATGATCCGGATGCCTGCGGCGATTGGCGGCATCCCGGCAAAGATGCTGTTGCAGGTCCACGACGAATTGATCTTTGAAGTGGATGCAGAGGCTGTCGACGACCTGATCGGCACCGCGCGCGAGGTGATGGAAAACGCCAGCGATCCGGCGGTAAAGCTGGATGTGAAACTCGCTGTGGATGCCGGGCAGGGCGCAAACTGGGCCGAGGCGCATTGAAGGGGGCAGGGTAACGAGCGGCCAATGTCAGCCTTGAGGGCCGAAGCGGGCCTTCGCGGCGGCTTCACCAATGGCTCCTTTCGGCGTTCGAAGTAAAAAACTGACAAACGGCTATTGAGCGATCTGGGTCGTGGAGTCACGGAGGCCGAAGCAATGCTATGAGGCTATTTGCGCCCTTCCACGACATTCACTGCGTCAGGGTAGACAAGTCTATCTCCCGCAACAAACTCATCGAGTTGTTCCGCGACTTCTTGGATCAATGCATTTCGCGCATTTTCATTGAGAGCGAGGAACGCGCCTGCAATGGGCATAGATGCCAGATGCATGGGCACAAACTCGGGCGCAAGCGGAACATCGATCAACAGCTCTTGCCGCTGAACGGCCACATCCGAAAAGCCTTGATCCTCAACTTGCTGTTTTAACTCTTCGGCCGACGGCGTTTGCCTTTGCGATCTCTGTTTTTCCGCAATCTCGGGGGAGATGTGGCGGGCAACGGCGGCGCAGAGGGCTTCAGTGTAGGGGCTATGTCCATACCAGATTGAAAAGGCCAAACGCCCACCTGGAACCAAGAGCCGCAAAAACTCACTCAGCGCCTTGGGCTTATCTGGGAAGTAATGATAGCCATGCTGCGAAAGTATGACATCGTAAGACCCTGAAGGCAGCCCACTGCCGCATACATCGCTCTCAATCCATTGAATATCGAGATCACCGGCTAAATCTTTGGCCTGCGCGAGCATTAGCGCGTTGATGTCCAGACCATCCACTTTTCCGCTTGGCCCAACCTTTGACTTCGCCAGTCGGGTCGTCACGCCTGTTCCGCAAGCAACATCCAAGACGCGTTCCGAAGTGCATAGCGAAGCCTTTTCAACTAGTGCCTCAGCCCACCGACCAAACCAAAGGGGCACCATGACTTCTTCGTAGATTTTTGGTCCGTTCCCGTCCAATTGAAATGTCATGGAAAAACCTTTTGTCGCTTTTTGTGTTAACGACAGTGTATATGCGTGCCCTTTCTCAGGTCAAACCGCCTTTAATTGTGTTGTGTTCAGGCTTGTCCTCAAATCCGGACATTCACGCGTCGTGCAGCATTTGTAGAAGTGGGCTCAAAGCGGTCCCACACCACACATTCAATCGAGCAAACAAAAGGCGCGCCCCCCTTCAGGTAGCGCGCGCCCCAAGTTTAGCCTTGAAGCTTAGTTAACTGACTTCGCCTCGACCAGATTGGCGTCTTTTTTGGTGTCAGACGCAATCTCGATCCGGCGTGGCTTGAGCGCCTCCGGCACTTCGCGCATCAGGTCGATGTGCAGCATGCCGTTTTCATGGGCAGCCCCGGTCACACGAACATGGTCGGCCAGATGGAAACGACGCTCGAAGGCGCGTGTGGCAATGCCACGATGCAGGTAGCTGCGTTCTTCTTGCTCGGTCGCCTTGCGGCCAGTGACGTGTAGCGAGCGGTCCTTGACCTCAATCGCGAGGTCATCTTCGGAAAAACCGGCCACGGCGATTGAGATGCGCCATGCATCGTCATCGGTCTTTTCGATATTGTAGGGTGGATAGGTGTTTTGGCCAACATCGCTGGCAAGCGCACGATCCATGAGATCGGCAATCTGGTCAAAGCCAACGGTGGCACGGTAGAGCGGTGTCAGATCAAATGCACGCATTTGGGTCATCCTTTTCTTAAGCGATAACAGTTGTATAGCCTTCCCAATTGGGACAGGCCGGGGTGTTCAGGGCCCATCATTGGCACCCTGATAAGACAAATATGGGAAGACGAATTACCGCTTTCAAGGGGGTCAGGGCCGGACGAATTTTGCCCCGGTATCGTTGCGTTCGCCGGCATTGATCAGCCGCTGCGCGCCGCCTGGCCGTGCGGGGCCCAGCGTTGCAAAATGGCTGAGCAGCGCGTTAAGAGGCCCCTCAAGTGATGTGCCGAGCGATACCTTTTGCCCGTTCACAAGCGCCATTGCCGATATCACAGACGCGATCCGTGTTTCTCCCTCGCCCATCGTGAAGACCGGAGAGCCGCTCGAGCCGTACTCGACGTCGCAACTCATGACGATCACGCCAGTCTGCCGGCCCAAGACATCGCACATCTGTTGCAGGCTGGCCGCGTCCTCGCGCCCACGACCGTAAGATACAACGCCGACCTGATCTCCGGTGATAGGCCGCTGCGCTATCCGGTAGGGGCGCAGACGGGTATTTCGAATTGGGCGGTCCAATTCCAGCACCGCGATGTCGATGGCCACCTCGCGGGCATTCGTTGCCCCGCCGGTGTTACGGTAATCTGGGTGCGCGACCGCCCGAACGACAGATCGCGTGGCCTGCGCCAACCCGTCACGCAGCCCCGCGCGAAAAGAAAACCGATCAGGGGTGATCAGCGATCCGTCGGTGTCATAAAGACAATGTGCTGCTGTGAGAATAAGCCGATCCCGGATCAGGGACGCCGTGCAAAACCCTTTGCCGCTGATATCAAGGCGGCCTACTGCCTCCCAGCCGCGACTGTCCTGGAGTGATTGCAGCGTCACAAGGCCAGTTTCCTGCGCTTGAACCGCCTGACCAGAGGCGATTGCAAGAAACGCTGAAAGGATCAAACGCCATATCATCGGGCTTTGTTTCATCCGGCAACCTTGGCCAAGAGATTTGGCAGCATTATGACATTACCGCAAAATCGGTATTTTTGGCTTCTGCTTGCCCGGTGCGGTCAGGGCGGGCGGCTGCGGGCCGCCTGTTGCCCAATCGAGCAATTCAACCGTATGCACAATGGGCACGTCGGTGCCGCCGCCGATCTGCATCATGCAACCGATGTTGCCGGCGGAAATGATATCAGGCGTCAGTGCTTCCAGTGTTTGAACCTTGCGCTGCTTGAGTTGACTGGAGATTTCAGGCTGCATCAGGTTGTAGGTTCCTGCTGATCCGCAGCAGAGGTGGCTGTCAGCCGGTTCCAATACGGTGAACCCCGCTATCCTGAGCAAATCCTTGGGGTAAGTCTTGATCTGCTGACCGTGCTGGAGCGAACAGGCGGCGTGATAGGCCACTTTGGTGCCCTTATCTTCACCTTCGGGCAGGTCGAGCCGCATGAGAATTTCCGACACATCCATCGCGATGTCAGACACCCGTGCTGCATCGCCCGCCAGTGCATCGTTGCGGAACATATGCCCGTAGTCTTTCACTGTCGTCCCGCAGCCCGAGGTGTTGATGACGATGGCATCCAGCCCCTCGCCATCGATTTCTCTGGCCCAGGCGCGGATATTCTTGGCCGCTGTTGCGTGGCTTTCGTCCACCTTGCCCATGTGGTGGGTCAGCGCGCCACAGCATCCTGCGCCTTCCGCGACGACAACCTCGGCCCCCAGCCGCGTCAGTAGACGGATCGTGGCGTCGTTGATGTCGGTATTCAGCGCCTTTTGCGCACAGCCCGTCATCAGGGCGACCCGCATCTTTCTGTCCCTGGCGGGGAACGTCTGCGGATCATCGTTGCGACTGACAGGTGGGA
>Ga0316204_10003481_pt1 | contig 31310 bp, 20 predicted proteins | sample 6monrhotite_MG_2_FD_205661 | JGI IMG/M metagenome (GOLD analysis project Ga0316204, IMG submission 205661) | Microbial mat bacterial communities from mineral coupon in-situ incubated in ocean water Damariscotta River, Maine, United States -... | ecosystem: Environmental > Aquatic > Marine >... | reverse complement strand
TATTGGCTGTGGTTGCGGAAAAGACCGGTTACCAAAGCGAGATGTTAGAGCTTTCCATGGATTTGGAATCTGACCTTGGTGTGGATTCAATCAAACGGGTTGAGATCTTATACGCTATCCAAGAACGACTCCCTGGTTTAGGTGAGTTGAAGCCTGAAGAGTTAAACGATCTGCGGACGTTGCAGGAAATTGCTGATCACATCATTGGCTCAGCGGCACCTGGTGTGGTTGCACCAGTTGTTGTCCAAGCAACAGCTGCAGCACCCGCTGCGGTAGGTGGTTCAGCGGTATCTGACGCCTTGTTGGCGGTGGTTGCGGAAAAGACCGGTTATCAAAGTGAGATGTTAGAACTCTCCATGGATTTGGAATCTGATCTTGGTGTGGATTCAATCAAACGGGTGGAGATCTTATACGCCATCCAAGAACGACTCCCTAGTTTAGGTGAGTTGAACCCAGATGAGTTAAACGAACTGCGGACGTTGCAGGAAATTGCCGATCACATCATGGGTTCAGCTTCAACGGGCGCTGTGGCGGCTCCAGCCGCTGCTGCTGGTCAGCAGGATTCACAGAGTCTATCGGACGCCTTACTGGCCGTGGTCTCAGAGAAGACGGGATACCAAGCGGATTTATTGGAACTGTCCATGAACCTCGAAGCGGACTTGGGCATAGACTCAATCAAGCGAGTGGAAATCTTATATGGCTTGACTGAAAAGTTACCTGCATTGGGGGAAATGAACCCTGATGATTTGAGTTCTTTACAGACCTTGCAAGAAATCCTGGATCATTTGGGGTCGAAAAAAAAAAGCCCTGAATCTGTAGCCCCCTCGACAACGTCGATTTCAGGGTTCCCAGCAGCCAGCCAAGTGGGTCGGTTGCCGGTGAGCCTGCAAGCTCTGGCTAGCCCAGACTTGTTGGATGTCTCTTTTCCAGCTGGTCACCAGCTGCTGATCGTCGGTGACCCAAAGCTGGCAAGCAGCTTAGCAGACGGCCTGAAGTCGGCTGGTTTCAGTACCTTGTCCTTCCTGACCTTGCCGGGCCTCAAGCCTGCTAAGGGTTTAACCGGACCGGTGATGGACGAATTGACCGAAGCCAGCCTCAAGTTGGCGGTTGATTCGCTCCGGGCCAACGCTCCGATTGGCGGGCTGTTGTACCTCCACCCACAGAACAACCGCAAAACTTGGTTTGACAGCGCCGAAGCCCAAGGGGTGAAGGCTTGTTTCTTCCTCGCCAAATTCCTTAAAACGGACCTACAAACAGCCGCAGCCTCAGGCCGCAGTTTCTTTGTGACCTTGACTCAGTTAGACGGTCAGTTAGGTTGCTCTGAGTCTGGTGACTTCGGAGTGATGGGCGGTGGGTTGTCCGGGTTGATCAAAACCATAAAAATCGAATGGCCACAGGTGTTTTGCCGGACCGTCGATGTAGAACCTGGTTTAGCTGTTGGGCCGTTGTTACAGGCTGAGCTTTTTGATCCTGATTTAGCGTTGAGTGAAACCGGTTGGAGTGCTCAAGGGCGGCAAACTTTAGTGGCAAAAAATCAGCTTTTTTCCGGTGATGTGACACCGATTTCAGACAAAGAAGTGTTTTTGGTCAGTGGCGGAGCCAAAGGGGTGACCGCTGCTTGTGTCAAAGGGTTGGCCGAGTCTTCGAAGGCTAACTTTATCTTGTTAGGCCGTAGCGCCCAACACCCTGAACCAGCATGGGCATTGGGTCTAGATACCCAAGCGTCGTTGCAAACCGCAGCGATGGCTCATTTGCAAGCTACCGGGGAAAAACCAACTCCCGTGTTGCTGCGACGGCTGATCAGCCAAGTCCAAGGGAGCCGTGAAATCACCGAAACGTTAGCTGCAATTGCGCAAGCTGGCGGCCAAGGGGTATACCTCAGCGGTGATGTAACCGACCCACAGGACATCAAAAAGGCTTTGGCATCCAGCCCATTCGGCCCGGTCAGCGGGTTGATCCACGGCGCAGGTGTCTTGGCAGACAAATGGATCGAGAAAAAGAGTTTTGCCGATTATGAAGCTGTGGTGGGAACCAAAGTGAACGGCCTCAAGGCACTCTTAGAAGCGGTTGAGCTGAAGAAGTTAAATTTCTTAGTGTTGTTCAGCTCTGCGGCGGGCTTTTTTGGCAACCAAGGGCAATCTGATTATTCCTTGGCCAACGAAGTACTCAACAAGACAGCCCAACGGTTCAGCCACCAATTCCCAGGTGCTAAGGTTCTTTCTGTGAACTGGGGGCCTTGGGAAGGCGGCATGGTCAATGATGCACTCAAGCGATTGTTCGAAAGCCGAGGGGTGCAGGTCATCCCGATTGAGTCTGGGGTACAGACCTTGGTCCAAGAACTGAGTTGTGCCAGTGGCCTTTGTGAAATGGTGGTTGGTTCGTCGATGGTAGTGGCTGAGCCGCTGCCTGAAGGCTTACAAAACCATGCCATTGAAACCACCGTGGACGAAGCTGAGTTGGGGAGTTTTGCGGACCATCGGTTGGGCAAGTTGAAAGTCATGCCGATGGCTTACAGCCTCAACTGGATGTTACGTGCCACTTTAGGACGGTACCCAGGTTATGTGTTGCAGTCCATTGATCAGGCGAAGGTGCAAAAAGGGATCATGGTGACCGGGAAAAAACAATACCGGTTAGAAATCAAGGAGACCTCGAAGCAAGCGGACCAAGTGGTTTGCGAACTGAAGCTCCTTGGGTTAGGCGGTAAGCTGCCCTTGGTCCATTACGCCGCCCAGATCACGTTGGGTTTGCACTCACCAGCAGCGACGCAGATCTCCTTAGCTGGAACCTCGGGCGCACCGAGCGACCATTATTACTCAGATGGAACCTTGTTCCATGGGCCTAGTTTTCAAGGGGTCCAGCAGTTGATCAAGCAAACGGAGAGCCAACTCGTATTGAAGCTTCAAGTCGAAGCACCACAAGGTTTGGAGAGCTACGACCCAGAGGTGTTAAACCCGATGGCCGAAGACCAAAGCCTGCAAGCGATGTTGATCCAAGCAAGGCACCTGAGCGGAAACGCCAGTTTGCCCTTGGCGATTGAGTCTTATCAGTCTTACAGGCCCTTGCCTTTTGGGGAGGCCTTTTACTTGGATTTACAGGTGAACAGTTTTGATCCTGGCAAGCTGATCGCTGACATCGCCCTGTGTGATGCACAGGGGTTGTTGTATTCAAAAATGTCCGGCGCTGAAGTGACTATCAGTGAAAAACTCAATAAGAAATTCACACTATAATCATGTCTGAACCGATCGCGATAGTATCCATGGCTTGCGTATTCCCAGGGGCGAACAGCCCCCAGGAATTTTGGCAGGCCCTCCTAGAAGGCAAAGACCTGACCCAAAAAGCGGGGTTACGTGAAATTGGGCTGGACCCTGATTTATTTCTGGCTGATAAAAAAGGAGTTGCAGACCATTATTATAACCTCCGAGGCGGATTTGTGACCGACTTCAAGTTTGACGGTGCCGGGTATAAGGTCCATCAAAAGCGTCTTGAAGGGTTGGACGAAGTGTGTCAGTGGCCGATGTTTGTCGCTCGCCATGCCTTGGAACAGGCGGGGTACTTTGGGGATAAAGCTGTTTTGGATCGCTGTGGTTTGATTTTAGGCAACCTGTCTTTCCCGACAAAAAGCAGCAACCGGCTTTGCATTCCTCTGTACCATAAAATGCAAGAGCGGGCGTTGAAAACCCTGCTGGAAAATCCCTCTGTGAACCTGGAACTTCCAGGTCCAACAGCGATCGAAAACCGCCGGATTGCGGGGCACCCTGCGTTGATCACCACCGAGGCCTTGGGCCTTGGGGGGGTGTCTTACACCCTGGATGCAGCATGTTCGACTTCTTTGTATTCATTAGCTTTAGCGGCGGAATATTTGAATACCGGCAAGGCAGATATGATGCTTGCAGGTGCCGTGTCAGCGGCAGACCCATTTTTTGTGAACATGGGTTTTTCAACCTTCCAAGCCTATCCGCTTGGGTCCGATTCGAGGCCACTGGACAAAGGTTCCAAAGGTCTGGTTTCCGGCGAAGGGGCTGGGGTGTTTTTGCTCAAACGGCTGAGTGATGCACAGCGAGACGGGGACGAAATTTTAGCGACTTTGGTTGGTTACGGTCTCTCTAACGATGGGACTGGGAAGTCTGTGTTGAGCCCAAACCCTAAAGGGCAGCAGCTTGCGTTTGAACGGGCTTACGAGTCCACCGACGTGAACCCAAAAGATGTGGATTATGTCGAGTGTCACGCCACGGGCACCCCGTTAGGGGATGTGACCGAGTTGGGCTCTTTAGAAACCTTTTTTCAGCCGAAACAAGCGAATTTTAAGGTTGGCTCAGTGAAGTCAAACTGTGGGCATTTGCTCACCGCTGCAGGCATGGCCTCGATGATGAAAGTGGTTCTGTCCATGGGCGCAGGGCAAATCCCGGCGACGCTGCACCTCCATGATCCGCTCAGCTCCCCTGGGGGCTGGTTAGATGGTTCAAAGATGGTTGGCAACTTAACCCCTTGGCCAGAAAATACCGAAGGCCGAAGGCTCGCTGGGGTCAACGCTTTTGGGTTTGGTGGGACCAATGCCCATGTGATTTTGGAACGAAACACTCACCCAAAAACAAAGGCAAAAAAGCCAGCTAAAGTAGAGATGAAACCTCTGTCGATCATCGGCATGGAGGCCTATTTTGGGACCGCTCAAGGGCTGGGTGAGTTTCAAACAAAAATCGCTGAAGGCAAGCCTGACTTGTGGCCCTTGCCTGAAAATCGCTGGTCTGGGTTGGAACGGTCTTTGCCAGGGGAACGCCCGATGGGCTCCTGGGTGAAGCCCTTTGGGTTTGATTACCTCCGGCATAAAATCCCCCCGAATCCAGCAGATCCAGTGATTGCACAACAGTTGTTGATGCTGAAAGTTGCTGGCAAAGCGATTGAAGACGCAAAACTGCCAAAGGGCGGCAATGTCGGTGTGTTGATTGCGATGGAAACGGATTTAGAATTGCACCGGTTCCGTGGGCGTATTGAGCTAGATTTTCGGCTTGCCCAGGCCTTTGAACGGGCGGGCATCCCCTTGAGTGCAGAGCAAAAAGAACAGTTGACCACCTTGTGCAAAGACTCGTTACACAACAAAGTTGGGGTGAATCAATTCACCAGTTTTATTGGCAACATCATGGCCAGCCGGATCGCCTCGTTGTGGGATTTTAACGGCCCGGCATTTACTTTGAGCGCCGAATCTAGCGCATCCTATAAAGGGTTTGAACTAGCCCAAATGTGGCTTTCTACCGGACAAGTTGACGCTGTGGTTTTAGGGGCCGTCGATATGCTGGGCTCCGCTGAGGAAGGGCTGTTGCAGCTCAAGGCGAACCCCCGCTTGTTCCATGGTGGGGCAGGGTTTTATTGGTCGAAAGGGGTCAATGGACTGTTTGTTGGTGAAGGGGCTGGGGCGTTGGTTTTGACCACCGCCGAGTTTGCCCAAAAACAGCATAAACAAAGTTACGCCGTGATCGAATCCATCGAACGATTTGGCCCGGACAGCCGCTCAGGTGCCTTGAAACGGGTTTACAAAAAATTTGGTCCGCCGACGTTGCTGGAAGTGAGTGCCAAGGCAGAACCTAAATTGGCCCAAATCGAAGCCAAAGGACTCAACCGAGAGCTAGACGCTAATTCGGTGGCCCTGGGCAGCGTTTCTGCGGTGTTTGGCCGTTTGGAATCAAGCTTAGGTGTTGCGGCGGTGATCAAGGCTGCCTTGGCCTTGAAATTAAAACAATTGCCTGGGGTCGATGGCTGGGATGGGCCGAAACCAGAGTTAGGTCTCACCACTCCGCTTTGGGTGCCCACCGAATTTCAGCCATGGTTGCACTTTGCGGATACCCCAAGGCGGGCAGCTGTGAACCATTTGGCACCAGGGGGTGAGGATTATCACCTCTTGTTGGCAGAGTCGATGGAACCAGGGCCAAGTAAACCTTTGGAACGTGAACATATCTTACCCAAGCCGTTGCTGCTCATTGGGGATAGCTTGCCCGGTATTCTGGCCCAACTCAAAGCTCTGGACTTCAGTGTTGCGTTGGAAACTCTGTGTCAGCAGAGCTTAAAGAACCCATCAAAAGGCACCCATCGGTTGGTGTTGTTGGGAACCAATCTTGTGGAGTTAGAGAAGGAACGACAGGTTGCCTTGGACTCTTTGGGCGGCCCAAGGAAGACACCAGATTGGCAAAGCCCTGGGGGCAGTTATTACACCAGCCAAAACTTAGGCACCGGGAAACTTGCGTTTGTCTACCCTGGCGGTTTCACCAGCCATTTAGGCATGGGCCGTGGGTTGCTGAGGTTGTTCCCCGAATTATCGGATATACCTGCGACCTACGCTAAAGATCCAGACCAGCTTTTCAGAGGGGATCAAATTTATCCCAAGAGTCTTGAGCCTCAAGATCAGCAGAGCTTAAAAATGAAGCAACGTATCCTGGTCGGAGACGCTATCGGGATGTTTGAAACGGGGATCAATGCATCGATGTTACAAACCTTGGCGGTAAAAAACATGGTTGGGGTGAAGCCAGATGTGGCCTTTGGGTATTCTATGGGTGAAGTCACCATGGCGTTTGCTTTAGGACTCTGGGAAACCACCGATTCGTTGAGCCAGACCCTGCGCAAAAAGCCAGTCTTTCAGACCAAGCTCGCCGGGCCGATGGAAACGGTCCATAAGGCTTGGGGTTTGAAAAAGTCTGAGTCCGTTTTGTGGGCTACCTACGCTGTTCAGTCCTCTCCTGAGTTGGTGAAACAAGCGGTACAGGGTGAGGATAGGGTCTATTTGATGATCATCAACAGCCCCGGTGAGTCGGTCCTCGGTGGCGATAAAGTGGCGTTGGAGCGGTTGATTGTCAACCAAGGTTGGGCTGCCAAACAACTGCCGGTTTCGGACGCAATCCATGCGGACTTTGTTTCAGACCAGTACAAACCGCTTTACAACTTACACCATTGCCCGGTGACCGAACATTTGCCGAACATTGATTTTTATTCGGCGATCAACCACCAAAAAACCGATGTTACCAGCGATCAGTTAGCGGAAAATATCGCCACCATTTACACCCAGACGGTGGACTTCCCCGAGTTGGTGAACTCGACTTACCAAGACGGGGTTCGTGTCTTTGTGGAGTTGAGTCCTCAACCGAGTTGCTCTCGGTGGATCAATGAAACCTTGTCAGACAAACCGCACTTAGCGATTTCTTTTGAACAAAAAGGGGTCGCAGGGGAGCTGTCTTGGGCCAAAGGTTTGGCCAAGTTAGCTGCTCATGGGGTACCGGTGGACTGGTCAGTCTTTTTTAGTGACCAAGAACCAGAGAACACTTCCAGGGAAAAAATAATCGAGCCTGGGAGCGAGCCGATTGAGTCAAAAATCATCGAACAAGGCCGGTTATTGTTAGGCCGAAGGCCGAGCCCTTCGCAAAATATCTTCCCCGAAGTCCCCAAAGATGAGGTTGTTTTGCCTGTTAAACCTATGGTTAAATCGAAACAAGTGACCGCACCGAAGGTTGAAAAACCACCAGTTCGTCAAGTTGCCATGATTCCTTCACCAAAACCTCTAGCTCCAGCGATGCCTGTGGTGTTTAAACCAGCCAAACCATTGTTTGAGCCCGGCTCCTTGTTAGCAGCTCAGGCGCGGACCCATCAGCTTCACCAAACCCAAAGCCAGCTGAGCAAAAACCATCTGGCCTTCTTGCTTTCTCGGAGGGCGGGTTTCCGGCTTGAAGCGAGCGGGTTCTTCTCTGGAGTAGATAGCCCACAGGAAGCAGTGTTGCCTGTTTCGGTGCCCAAAACGGCGGCTCCTTCGGTCCCTGATAGCTATACAGAGCGGATTGTGAACCATGTCCCTACGTTGGAGGCGTTGTTGAAACAGCACCCTACGGTGTTTGTGGATTCTGGTCGTCGTAAAGAAAAGGAACCCTCAATCATTTGGGACGAAACCGACTTGATGGAGTTCGCCGAGGGGCGGATTGAGCCCGTGTTTGGCGCCGACTACGCACCGATTGACACTTATGGCCCCAGGGTCCGGCTGCCCTTACCTCCCTATATGTTGGCAAACCGGGTGACCGGTTTAGAAGCAACCGCCAAGGCTCAAAAGCCGAGTAAAATGATCACCGAGTACGATATCCCTATTGGGGCTTGGTACGCAGTAGACGGTCAAATTCCTTGGGCGATAGCCGTCGAAGCGGGTCAGTGTGACTTGTTATTGATCAGTTATCTAGGGCTTGATTTTCAGGCGAAGGGCGAATACCTCTACCGGTTGCTGGACTGCACTTTAACCTTCAAAGGCGAAATGCCCAAAGAAGGGCAGACCATGCGTTATGAAATTTACATTGATAGTTTTGCAAAACATGGCAATAACACCTTGTTTTTCTTCCATTATGATTGTTTTGTTGGGGACGATTTAGTCCACACCATGACAGGGGGCTGTGCCGGGTTCTTCAGCCAAGAGGACTTGGCCCATGGCCGTGGGGTGATCTTAACAGAAAAAGAAAAAGCGGATCATGCAAAAGTGGTCAAAAGGCGTTTTGACCCCTTGATCCAGTGTCAGAAAAGCCAATTCAGCCGGCCCGATTTGATTCAGTTGTGTCGTGGTGAAGTGTCCTCCTGTTTCGGTCCTCAGTTTAATCAGGGGCAGCGAAACCAAGGGCTGCGGTTCTCCACCGAAGAGTTTTTAATGCTTGACCAAATTACCTCGGTCAACTCCCGAGGGGGAGTGTGGGGCCTTGGTGAAGTCAAAGCCCAGAGACAATTAGCTCCAGACCATTGGTATTTCACTTGCCACTTCAAGGACGATTCCTGCCTCGCAGGCAGCTTGATGGCCGAAGGTTGTGTGCAGTTGTTGGAGTTTTATTTATTGTTCATGGGGATGCAGGATAAAACCGAGAACGCTCGGTTTGTCCCCATCAAAAACTTGGACAACAAGGTTCGTTGCCGAGGCCAAGTTTTACCTAGCGAAGGCTTGCTAGAATATAGGATGCAGGTCACTGATATTGGTTTAGAACCACGTCCTTATGCCAAGGCGAACGTGGACATCATCATGGATGGCCGGGTGATTGTGGACTTCATCGATGTTGGGATTGAGTTAGTGGAGAAGGACGCCGAGGCTGCAAAACTGCCTTTGGTTGGCGCTGCGGTAGTGTCCCAGCCTGCTCGAGAGCTTGCCTTTGATGATCAAGCGGTGTGGGAGTTTGCGTTAGGTTCCTTGGCCAAGTGTTTTGGCCCTGCCTACCAAGTTTTCGAAGGCCGCCCGAGCCAACGAAACCCAAACAAAGAGTTACAGCTGATCAGCCGGGTTCCGGTGTTTGAAGGCACCCCAGGGGTGTTTAAGGATGTTTCATATTTAGAAAGTGAATATGATGTGCCTGAAGATGTTTGGTTCTTGAAACATAATCCAGGCGGGGTGACCCCCTACGCTGTGATCATGGAAATCGCTTTACAGCCTTGCGGGTTTTTAGGTGCAGCGATGCAAAGCCCGTTGATGTTCCCTGAGTTGCAGCTGTGTTTTAGAAACTTGGATGCACAGGCGACCTTGGAGCAAAACCCCAAACTTGCTGGGGAAACCATCACTTGCAAAGCATGGCTTGATTCTACCAGCGGGACTGGCGGGACGATCATCCAGCAATACCGGTTTGAATTGTGGGTTCAAGGGGAACGTTTTTACCATGGGAAAACCACCTTTGGCTATTTTACCCCAAAATCCTTGGCCAATCAGGCGGGCATGGACTCAGGGGCGAAGCGGGCGCTTTGGCACCAGCAAAAAGGATTGGGTCTTCAGCCGATGGTGTTGGCTGAAAACCCCCAGTTTTTCCAAGGCACTGCTTGTTGTGGGAACGGCCCGCTGGACTTTTTAAGTCAGGTCGCCGTGGTCTCTGGTGGTGGAGACTTGGGGCTGGGGTATATCTATGGGATCAAACAAGTGGACCCTACGGACTGGTTTTACCCCTGTCATTTTCACGAGGACCCCGTGATGCCCGGTTCTTTGGGGGTTGAGTCCATTTTGCAAGGGATGAAGACCTTTGCCATGAACCAGCAGCTCACCAGTGGATTCAGGCAGCCGGTCTTTGATCATAGCCTAGGCCAAACTTCTTGGAAGTACCGAGGGCAGATCATCCCACAAAACCGGGAAATGGAAATCGAAGTGCATATCACCTCGATCAACCGAGAATCTTCCAAAGTGTTGGTTGAGGCAAAAGCCAATTTGTATAAAGACGGGTTGCGAATATACTCTGTTGAAGGTTTAACTTTATCTATAGAAGAGTCAGGATGTTAAAAGAAACCAACCAAAAAGTAGAACTGATGGGCTGGAAGGGCCCCAAAAAGTCCTTAGCTACAGACGAGTCTGGCTACCGGGAGGTTTTAGCTAACCTAGAACACTCTGTGTACGCAATCGCTATGTCCCAAGGGACGGGCCTGAGTAACTTAGGCTCACCGGCGGCAAAAGGTGATGCCTTGATGGGCTATGCACCGCCAGTTCGGGCTCAAGACTTAGGGGACCCGAAGTTCGCTGAGACCTTTGGGGTGGAGTATGCTTATTTTGCTGGGTCTATGGCCAATGGGATCAGCAGTGCCGAAATGGTGATCGCTTTGGGTAAAGCGGGGATCATGGCTAGCTTCGGTGCTGGTGGTTTGGATATGGGACAGGTGGCTCTTTCGATTGCTGAGGTTCAAAAAGCCTTACCCCATGGACCTTATGCCTTCAACTTGATTCACAGCCCCAATGAGAAGGCTTTGGAGTCTGGAGCGGTGGATTTGTTTTTAAAGCATAAGGTCCCGGTGATCGAGGCCTCCGCTTTTTTGGATTTAACCACATCCGTGGTGCTGTACCGTGTCAAAGGGTTGAAGCAAGGCGAAGGCCGAGTGATCATCCAAAACAAGATCATTGCTAAAGTAAGTCGTCGAGAGGTAGCCGAAAAGTTCATGAGGCCTGCGCCTGAAGCTTTGTTAGGCCAGTTGATCGTCGAAGGGCGCATCACCGAAAAAGAAGCCGCCTTAGCCCGCCTGGTGCCGATGTGTGATGCTTTGGTGGTGGAGGCCGACTCAGGTGGACACACCGATAACCGGCCTTTGGTGAACTTACTGCCTTCGATGCTGAGTCTGCGCAACGACATCCAAGAAGAAATGACGTACCCAAACCCTATCCTGATTGGTGCCGGTGGCGGGATCGGAACCCCTGAGGCTGTGTTGGGGACGTTGATGATGGGTGCTGCTTTTGTGGTCACCGGGTCGGTGAACCAAGCTTGCGTAGAGTCAGGCACTTCGGAACATGTACGTAAACTACTTGCTGAAGCGGGCATGGCGGATGTGATCATGGCTCCAGCTTCGGATATGTTTGAACAAGGGGTCCGATTGCAGGTGCTGCGTCGTGGCACTTTGTTTGCGATGCGGGCTCAAAAACTTTATGATTTATATATCAAACATAAATCTATTGATCAAATCCCGCTAGCAGAACGCACAAAAATAGAGAAGCAGCTGTTCAAAAAAAGCTTGGACGATGTGTGGGCTGATTGCGTGACCTTCTTTGGGAACCGTGACCCTGCTGAGTTGGCAAAAGCGGAGTCAAACCCGAAGAAAAAAATGGCCTTGGTGTTTCGTTGGTATTTGGGCCAGTCAAGCCATTGGGCAAAATCGGCGACCGCTGGAAGAGAAATGGATTATCAAATCTGGACCGGACCAGCGATGGGTGCCTTTAATGACTGGGTACGTGGTTCATATTTGGAACAACCAGAAAACCGAAAGGCGGTGCCTGTCGCTTTAGAGCTATTGGGCGGCGCAGCCTACTTGGCCCGGTTGCGAGGGCTAGAGTTACAGGGAGTTCGCTTTGGCGCTTCTGTATCGGCCTGTCGTCCTAGAGGATAACAGCAGGGCAGACAAAAAAAGGGCGGTGCAATCGATTCGGTTGCACCGCCCTTTTTTTTAAAACTTTCTTAAAACATCAAACCAAGTTGGTTTCTCTTAGAAGCCGAACTTATAGCCTACAAATAAGGTGTAAGCTCGTGGTCCTGTGATGGTTGTGTCTTCATACTCAACCACAATTTCTTTGTGGTTGCCTAGGCTGTGCTCAAAACCAAGAGCATAAACCGCACCGGTTGAGCTAGAAGAACCAATCACATCAAGCTTTTCTGTCTCACTGATCAAACCAAGCTTACCAATCACAGTACATTTTTCAAAGACCGGGAAACCATATACCCCAACAACACCGATGCTGCTGTAGGTTACGCCGTCTCCAGCTGCGTGCTCGCTGCTGGCGGTATCGTGAGAAGTCGTCGTGGTGTCTGTTGTCGTTGTGCTGTCAGTTGTCGCTGTGCTGTTCGCTCGCAAGGTTGGGCTTGAAATCCCATTTGCACTAGCTGCAACTTCAGTAAACTTACCAGAACCAGAAGTGAGGTTCAACTCAACAGCCATGTGACCACCAAGGTTCATCCCGACGTCAACCCCAAAACCTGAAGCTGTTTTACCAGTGATGATGTTGGTGCCGTGGGTGTATGATGCACCTGGGCTAGTGAAGTACTTAACCACAGCGTACATCCCACCATCATGGCTTTCGCCAGCATGAGCTGCGGCAGCACCATGCTCAGTTTCCATGGCTACTTCTTCTGTCGCCATTTCTGTTGTGTGAGCGCCTTCAACTGGTGCTTCAGCAGCAGCTTCAGCAACGTGCTCTTGTACAGCTTCAACGGTCTCTTGAGCTTCATTGATTGGCTCTTGAGCATAGACATTCAATGAAAAGCAGCAAGCTGCAGCCAGTAGGATCAGTTTTTTTGACATGGTTCAATCTAGGAAAGGTTTATAGTTTAACAAAGATTTGTCATTTTCTTAACACCGCTAAGGGAAAAGGGAAAGCAAAAACCTCACAGGGCAGGGTGTGCAAGGTCTAGGGATTTCACAAATATTTTGCGGTAACCTGTGTCTTTGGTGAGTTTCTGTTCGATGATCTCCTAAAATCAAGGGGATAGCTGATGAAACAACCAAAAAGAAAGATCCTTTTTTACTGTGAAGACAACGCCACTCGGTCATTGATCGCAGAAGCGATTTTTCGCCATTTGGCGGGAAGTACTTGGGAGGTATACTCGGCAGGGAAACGGTCCGGCGGTCCTCACCCCTTGATGTTGAGGGTGTTGGAAGAAGCAGGGGTACAGCAAAATGAACTGGTCTCAAAAACCCTCGATGAACTGCCTTGTCGGGCATTCGACCTGGTGGTTACCTTGAGCGGAGAGGAAAAAGATGAAGAGTTGGCGCAAATTAAAAGTGATTTCTTGATCCACCTCCCTTTCAATGACCCAGCGAGTCAGGTCGGGGTGGTTGATTCGGTCCGGGCGTTTCGCCAAGTGAGGGATCAAATCTTTGGGCGGTTGAGTGTATTGATTCATCGGTTAGAGTCCGAGGACTCAGACCACCGCAAACCGACCCCCAAAAAATGGTTAGGGCCGATGTTAGGTTCTTTTATTTTACCCTGCCACTGAGCCAGCGCCCCTCCAATAAATCAGGGAGGGGACATAACCAAAGAGTCCGGCCTTAACGGGCGAATTTTTCAGCTTTTTCGCCCACTCGCTTGATGGTGATCGACTGCAATAGATCGCCTTGTTGGATGGCATTGACGATATCCTGGCCTTGAATCACCTGACCAAAAACAGAATGTTTCCCGTCTAACCAAGGGGTGGCTTTGTGGGTGATGAAAAACTGACTGCCGTTGGTTCCTTCTCCGTGGTTGGCCATGGAGAGGCGACCTGCTTTGTCATGCAACAAGTACGGGCTGAACTCATCAGGCACATAAAAACCAGGGCCGCCGTATCCGGTGCCTGTAGGGTCGCCTGTTTGGATCATGAAGTCTTTGATCACTCGGTGGAAAGGGATATTGGCGTAGATCGATTTGTTCACCCAGTCTTTGGTGTTTGGGATACGCCATTTTTTAGTCCCTTCAGCGAGCCCGACAAAGTTTCCGACGATACTGGGGACTTCTTTAAAAAACAGCTCCGCTACGATGGTGCCTTTGCTGGTTTTGATTTCCGCAAACAAGCCTTCTTTGGCGAACAGAGAGCCTGAAAAGGCCAAGAGGGAACAAATGAGGATTAAGCTAGCCTTCATCGATCTATTTGGTTTGGGTTAACAGCCACTGGCGATATGCAGGGCTGACATGAGTTATCGGAACCGCCGTGATTTGTGGGGTCTGATAGCTGTGCTGGTCTAAAATCACCTTTTCCACTTGTGGGTAAAGGGTGCTGCGGGTTTTTAAGTGAAGCATAAACTCAGGCTCTTCACAAAGCTCCCCGTTATATCGGTACAGGCTTTGTACCGGTCCTGAAATCTGGGCACAACCGACCAACGAGGCCTCCACCAAAGCTCGGCCTAATTTTAGACCTTCTTCAGGGTCGCTGAAGGTGGTGGTGATTTGGATCAAAGTGTCGGTCATGGTCGTATCGGTCATCTTGGTTCAACCTTTTTTAAACTTGGCCAGGAAACGGGCTCTCGCTTCGTCCGCTCTGGCTTTTTTGGCTTCAACCGGCTCTTCGCCGACCGGGGGCCGTTCGAACAAACTGACGTCGATTTCAGAAATAAACCGACTCGGCTGGTTCCTGACAAATTCGCCGTATACCCTCCGTGTCTTGGCCATAGAAAGCACCAAACGTTTTCTAGCACGGGTGATGGCTACATACATCAACCGCCGTTCCTCTTCAACCGCCCCGCCTTCAACAGCTTTTTGGTTGGGGAACTGACCTTCCACCATGGAGACTAAGGATACAAAGTCAAATTCGAGACCTTTGGAGGAGTGTACCGTCAAAAGATTCACTTTATCGGCCTTTTCATCCAGCCCATCTTGGTCGGTGAACAAAGAGATATAGTCCAAGAAGTCAGACAAGGTAGCCCCTTCTCGTCGCTCTCCATACAGATAGATGGTGTTGATGAATTCCAGGTAATTGTTGACCTTCTTGTCCCGTGTATCACTTTCTTTTTCACTACGCTCCAACTCTCCTTTGAGGTCGAGCTTTTCGAACAACGAAAGAAAAACTTCGTAAAAGGGTTGCCCCTCTAAGAGTCGTTGCCGGTGCGCTTCGATCAACTGCACAAACCCATGGATGGAGGAGTAGGCTCGTGGCCCTAGTTTAGACTCCGCCGTTGGGTCACGCATCAATTCGTAAAACCCTGAGGATTCGGTCCTGTCTCGTCCAAGGACTTCGATGGTGGCACGGCCAATGCCTCTACGTGGGTAATTGAGCACACGAAACAGGCTGACTTCGTCCTTGGGGTTGTGCAAAAAACGCATGTAGCTGATACAGTCTTGGATCTCTTTGCGGTCAAAAAACTTCAACCCGCCGATCAACTGGTAGGGAACCCCTTTGTTGCGCAGTGCTTCCTCAATCGATCTAGACTGAAAGTTACTCCGGTACAGGAAGGCGAATTGAGACCAGGGGGCTCCTGTCTGGATTTTGTAGACCTGCATCTGGTGAAGGATTTCGTCCAGTTCATCTTCGGTGTTATCTGTTTCAATCCACCCAATTTTTTGCCCCGAACGGTCAGAAGTCCAAAGCTTTTTTGCCATCCGCTCCGAGTTGTTGGTGATGACTGAGTTGGCGGCCTGTAAGATAAACTCGGTGCTCCGGTAGTTTTGCTCCAGACGGATCACCTCGGCTTCAGGGTAGTCTTTTTGGAAGTTCAAAATATTGCGGATATCCGCACCTCGCCAACCATAGATTGATTGGTCATCGTCCCCAACCACACAGAGCTGACGCCGGGCTTGAGCCAATTCTTTGATCAAGGTGTACTGAACTTTGTTGGTGTCTTGGTACTCATCAACCATCAGGTATTTCCAACGCTCCCGGATAGGCTGCATCGCTTCGCTGTGGTGTTCAAAGAGTTCCAAGGTTTTGTATAAAATGTCCTCGAAATCAACAGCGTTGTAGTCTTTGAGGTGTTGGTTATAATCTTGGTAGATTTTCCCCAACTGCTGGGCTATGGGGTCCCCTGATTGATTCAAAAAATAATCAGGTTTTTTGCCATCCCCTTTGTAGCCCATGATCTCAAAAAAGATCCCTTTGACGTTGGCAGCGCTGGAGTCCAGGTCTCGCTCTTCCAATACGTTTTTTAGGCATTGTTGCTGACTGCTGGTATCAAAGATGACAAAGTCTCTGTGGTAGCCTAAAAGATTGATATGCTCACGGAGGATACGGACACACAGGCTGTGGAACGTGGTGATGGTCAGTCCTTTGGTCTTTTTTTTGCCCAAAGCGCCGATACGCTCATTCATTTCCTTGGCCGCCTTGTTGGTGAAGGTCAAGGCCAAGATCCACTCGGCAGGGATATCCCGTTCAAGCAGGTGTGCAATCCGAAAGGTGATCACCCTGGTTTTCCCGCTACCGGCCCCTGCTAAGAGCAATACCGGCTTGTCGGTTCTGGTCACCGCTTGGCGTTGCGGTTCGTTAAGTTCGTTTAGATTGATTGACATGGATTTTAGGTCTCGAAGATGACAGAATTATTAGCACCTGCAGGGAATTTGGAAAAGCTCAAAATCGCATTGGCTTACGGGGCGGATGCGGTGTATTTGGCGGGAAGGGAGTATGGGCTTCGTTCCGGGGCAGAGAATTTTTCTTTCACTCAGCTTGTTGACGGGGTGCAACTAGCCCACAAACAGGGCACTAAAGTATACCTTGCGCTCAACGGTGTGCTCCATGAACCTCAGTTTGAAGGGTTGGCCCGGTATCTAGAACCCTTGGCTGATTTGGGGTTAGACGGGGCGATTTGCTCTGACCTAGGTGTGATGGAGGTGGTTGCCGAAAAAACCGGGATACCGATTCACGTCAGTACCCAGGCCTCAGTGGTGAACAGCCACACTGCCAAGCTCTACCAGTCGGTCGGGGCCAAACGGGTGGTGCTGGGCCGTGAGGTTGGCTTGGAAGAGGCAGCCCGGATCAAGGACCGTACAGGGTTAGAAGTCGAGTTGTTTGTCCATGGGGCGATGTGCATGAGCTATTCAGGACAGTGCACCATCAGTAACTATATGGCGGGGCGAGACAGCAACCGAGGAGGCTGTGTGCATTCTTGCCGGTTTGAATACAAGCTGTTTGATCAAGGCCAAGAAACGTCATCGAGGCATCTGATTTCGAGCAAAGACTTGTCTGGTATTGGGTTGTTGGAACGGTTTGTTCAACTAGGGATCGACAGCGCCAAAATCGAAGGCCGGATGAAAAGCAATTTATATATCGCCAGCACCCTGAGGGCTTACCGTGCCGTGCTGAACGACTTGCAGTCTGGGGGAACCCCTGATTTGGTTTTTTGGACCGAAGAACTGGCCAAATTACCCCACCGAGATTACACCCAAGGCAGTTTGGACCAAGACGCCGGGTTTGATTCCATCCACGAGGCACCAGGGGAAGAACCGGCACCAGTCGAAATGGCCGGGACAGTGCTTTGCGTGGATCATCACAATCACCGTTTTGCTTTTTGGCTGAAAAACCGAGCGACCCCAGGTGTGACCTTAGAATTATTAGGCCACCACGGAGAAATCATTTTGGTGGAGTTGGGGCAAATGACGGACTTGGGCGAAAACGCTTTGCACATCGCCCAGCCAGGACAGGTGATTTGGCTGCCCTTGGTGGATGGGGTCGAGGAAGAACAGGTAGGCCGCATTCCTTCGAAGGCCGTTCAGGCTGAGGGATAAGGGGGCTATCCCTTTTCTTTAGGCAGCAGCAACCGGTTAAGCTGCTTCAGGGTATATTTTTCTGTAGGGTAGAAAAGCTGCAATTGATAGGGTGTCCCTTTGACAGGCATCAACATCACCGCCAACTTTAAAGGCTCTGTGGTCCCCGGCCAGAAATGCCGCTGGAACATCCAAACCCCTTGGGGAATACCCCTGACTTTCCGACACAAAATAAAAAAAGTTTTTTGCCCGTCTAAGTCTGCAAACTTTTTGACCATGCCCGGTTGGAGTAGTGCTTCTCTCATGATGGTGATTGGGTGAGTCACGTCACGGAGCTCGTCGCAGCGCATCACAATGATGGGGGAAAAAAAGGGCCGGTCTGGCCACCAATCTTTGTTGTTCCCATCATTAAAAACGTTTAAATCACCACCGCTTTGGATGTATTTAACCGCCTTGCGGCCATGGGCAATGACCGCTTGGGGGCCGTGCTTATCAAAAGCGGCGTACATTTCTTGGGCGGAAACATCCACCTCTTTTGCGCACAAAGGATTGCCCAGCCATAGCCCGGCAATCAAGATGCAAAACGTAAAGCTGATTTTAAACATAAATTTACTGTGCTGCCTTTGCGAGGCCCAACTGGCTCATGAAGCTGAAACTATCCAGCATTTCCCAGCGGTCAATCAGCTGCCCGTCTTTGAGGCGGTAGATGGCGTAGGCGTCCCAAGACAGTTCTTTACCTGTTCCTGGCGCGCCCATGACGTTGCCGACATGTTTTGCTTTGACACTCAAACGAACCGCAACTTTGTCGTCTCCAGCCACTATATCTTCAATGGTGACCTGAATCCCGGGGAACCATTCGTGGTGAGCCTTGGTTAACAATGAGATATAACCTGCTTTGTTGGCTGGCACGCCGGGGAATGGGTTGTGATCAACAAAGTCCTCATGAATCACTTCCTGCAAAAAAGGCAGGTTGGAACGGTTTAGCTCAGCAACCCATTGCTTCATGACTGCTGTGTTTTTTGCTGTGACATCATTGTTCTTTTCTGCAACTTTGACTGGTGCCACTTGGCAGCCTGCCAGGAAAAAAAACACCAGTAAAATCGCTGAAGTGATCGTCGAATGTTTCAGGTTCATTGCAGTCCTTTGAAGAAGTGAAAGAAGCTTTGGCGAAAAGATAAATTCCGTTGATTGAATATTAAGCCAAGTGGTTCGGTTTTGTAAAGCCTGAGCCCTGGTTGTTCAGCTGGGTTCATGAATCGATCCATGGAATTTTGAAGCTCACAGCCTGCTTAGTCACTGAAGCCTTAAAGCCTTGGTACTGGCCTGCTGAAATGAGGAAAAATTGTAAATTACTTAATCGCTCTAGATCCAATGGCAAAAATACCCATAGATCATATGTCATAGACCATTGGTATCTGGCTGGAGGCGCAAAACCCTTTCCTGCCTAAAAAGCGTAAGGCACCAGCGTTTGATGCGTTAATGGACAAGGTTATATTTGGGAAGTCTCTTTTTTCTGCCTCTGCCAACAGGGCCTCTAACAAAACCTCACCCCACTCTTGTCCTGTGAACGCAGCGTCCAAGACCAAATCCTGGATCACCCCCCGTCGGCGCCCGAAGCCTGTGGATATGATTGATTGTAGGTTCACAAAACCAACCACCACCATTTCAACTTCGAGTACAAACAAAACTGCGTCTGAGGCGAATAAGGCTTGTAACCCTTCGGTTTGGGTAGCGGCATCAGCCGTGATTTCAGGGTCAGATTTAAGCAGCTGGGCCAACAGGCCCACCACGGCGGGAATGTCGGCGGTGGTGGCGTGGCGGACCACGTGGGTCGGTCGGTTCATGGCTGGTTACTTCTCGGTGTGGTGGGTTTCGGGCTCTGGGGGTTGGTTCCCGCAAGGCATGGTGAATTGGTCGGGGTACTTCGCCCATTGTGGGTTGTACAACTCACCGAGGCTCGTCATATCTTTTTCCAAGTCTCCGGTGAGGTGGACCGCCGGGCCAATGCCGATGACCTTCGAGGGATAGTCCAAAAAGCAAGGCACCACCGGCAGGTTAGCGCCGATGGCAATGTGATAAAACCCCGTCTTCCACCGTTTGACTTTCGAGCGGCTGCCTTCAGGAGAAATGATCAAGATCACCTCGTCCATTTGTTCGATCCGCTGCACGATCCCCTCGACCTGTTTGTCTTTATGGCTGCGATCAATGGGCATGGCCCCACCCCAGAGCGCCAAACGGCCAACCGGTGAGTCGATCACCGAGTCCTTCACCAGCCACCTGAATTCGGATTTGAGCAAAAATCCGGTGCCGATCATATACATGGCGTCCCAATTGGATGTATGAGGTGCGCCGATGACGATGAATTTTTTGTCTTCTGGGAATTGGCCTTCAATTTTCCAGCCTTGGAGGCGAAAAACCATCCGGCTGAGTCCCCGCATTAAAGGGGCCATCCATGAAGAACGAAAAGCAGTTGGTTTCATAAGCTACGGTATTTGGTAATCTTTGTTGGATATTGTTGATTACTTGGCAAACAATCGGTATGGTCTAGTTGAGTTACCCCCCAAACACGGGGTTAGGTGAAAAAACTTTATCTTGACTTTGGGTGATGATCAGGTAAATTTAGCCCTCTTTAAACGCAGGTTTTTGACCTCTGTTGAGAGTTGAAAAAATATTGAGGTTTACCCCTCTGGACCCTTGGTTACAATCTGGGAGAATGAATGGCAAGGAAGAAGATTGCTTTGGTAGGCGCTGGCATGATCGGCGGAACGCTTGCTCACTTAGCTTTGATTAAAGGCTTAGGAGACGTGGTTATCTTTGATATCAAAGAAGGATTGCCTCAAGGAAAAGCCCTCGACCTGCAACATTCTGGCCCGATTTTAGGGTTTGACTATAATGTATCTGGCACCAACGATTTGGCGGGAATAGCCGATGCCGATGTGGTGATCGTTACTGCAGGTTCCCCAAGACGCCCTGGGATGAGTCGTGATGACTTACTCTCGATCAACGCTTCGGTGATGAAGTCTGTGGGTGAAGGGGTTAAAAAACATTGCCCCAACGCATTCCTGATCTGTATCACCAATCCGCTGGATGTGATGGTGAATTTATTACAGAAATATGCAGGTGTACCTGACAAGATGATTGTCGGCATGGCAGGTGTGCTGGATTCAGCTCGGTTTCAGGCCCACTTGGCCGAAGAACTGGGTGTTTCTGTGAAAAACGTACACGCCTATGTACTCGGTGGCCATGGTGACACTATGGTTCCTTTGACACACATGTCGAATGTTGCTGGCGTGACCTTGGAACAAATGGTGGATCAGGGGCGGTTGAGCAGAGAACGGCTTGACGCTATTGTTGAACGTACCCGTAAGTCTGGCGGCGAAATTGTTGGGCTACTTCAAGTGGGCTCAGCTTTTTACTCTCCTGCGAATGCTGCGATTTTGATGGCTGAGGCTTATTTACATGACCGAAGCAACATCTTCCCTTGTGCGGTGAAAGTGACCCAAGGGGAATATGGCATCAAGGACAAATTGTTTGTTGGTTTGCCGACAAGAATCAGTGGCGATGGTGTTGAAGAAATCATCGAAATAGAGTTGACCGACGACGAAAAAGCGTTGTTACAGAAGTCGATTGAAGGCGTCAAAACCCTTAACGAAGCTGTAGCTTCGCTGGGACTTTAAAAACCGAGTCTAGAACTCGGGGAAACCTAAGCGATAAATCCAGATGAAGATACACGAATATCAAGCAAAAGGGATTATCTCGAAGTACGGGGTAAACGTCCCTCAAGGGTATGTTTGCAAAACCGTGGAAGACGTTCTTAAAGGCGCAAAGAGCCTGAGTGGAGACGTCCGAGTGGTGAAGGCGCAGATTCATGCCGGTGGCCGAGGTAAAGGCGGCGGTGTGAAGGTTTCCAAAGGGATGGAAGCGTTGGAAAAAAACGCTACCGATATTTTGGGAATGCAACTGGTGACACACCAGACTGGCCCTGAAGGACAGTTGGTGAAGACGTTACTGATTGAAGAAGGCATGGATATCAAAACAGAGCTATACTTCTCTGTGTTGGTCGATCGAGCCACCCAATCAGTGGTTTTACTGGCGTCTACCGAAGGCGGGATGGATATTGAAGAAGTCGCTGCTAAGACTCCTGAAAAAATCTTGAAAGAAGTGATCAACCCGATTTACGGACTCCGTCCTTTCCAAACCACCCGACTGGCTTACGGCCTTGGGTTGGATCAATTTGGGAAAAAGGTGTTCCGTCAGGCACACGGCTTTTTTAACGGCCTGTACGAAGCCTTTTTGGCTGAGGGCTGCGATATGTTGGAAATCAACCCAATGATCGTGACTGGCGACGAAAAGATCTTGGCTCTGGATTGCAAGATGAGTTTCGACTCAAACGCTTTGTTTAAACACCCAGACACCGTCGCTTTGAGGGACCTGGACGAAGAAAACGCAGCGGAAGTGGAAGCGAGCAACCATGACTTAAACTTCATCAAGCTAGACGGAACCGTAGGCTGTATGGTCAACGGTGCAGGCTTGGCGATGGCGACCATGGACATCTTAGACGCTTATGGCAGCAACCCGGCAAACTTTTTGGATGTAGGTGGCACAGCTGATGAAGAGCGTGTGACCAATGCGTTCCGCATCATCACCCAAGACCCAAGTGTGAACTGTATCCTGATCAATATTTTTGGTGGGATTGTTCGGTGTGACGTGATTGCAAACGGCGTGATTGAAGCGTTCAAAAAAGTGAGCTTGGAAATCCCTGTAGTGATTCGTCTTGAAGGAACCAACGCTGACCTAGCCAAAAAGATTATTGAAGAATCCGGTTTGGGTGACAAACTGCTGATGGTCAGTGGGCTTGGTCCTGCTGCTAGAAAAGCTGTCGAAATTTCATCCAAACAAGCCTAATCTGTGAATCAGAGGAAAGATGAGTGTACTGTTAGATAGAAACACAAAAATTCTGGTGCAAGGGTTGACTGGTTCCCAGGGGACTTTGCACGCAAAAGCTTGTCAGGCTTATTGTGATACCAAGATTGTGGCTGGTGTGACTCCAGGTAAAGGTGGCTTGATCCACGAAGGGATTCCGGTGTTTAATGATGTTGCAGCCGCTGTTGCCAAAACCGGCGCAGATTGCAGCATGATTTTTGTTCCGCCTCCGTTTGCAGCAGACGCTATTTTAGAAGCCATTGAGTCTGAAGTTCGTTTGGTGATTGCGATCACCGAAGGGGTTCCAGTGAACGACATGATCAACGTAGCGGCGGCCTTGAAGGGCAGCAAGACTCGTTTGATCGGCCCAAACTGCCCTGGTGTCATCACACCAGGACAGGCGAAGGTGGGGATTATGCCCGGTCATATTCACAAAGAAGGGACTGTCGGTGTGGTTTCTCGCTCCGGTACCCTGACGTATGAAACCGTTGCTCAGTTGGTAGAGCATGGCTTTGGCCAGTCTACCTGTATCGGGATCGGCGGTGACCCAATCAATGGCACAAACTTCATTGATTGCCTGCGCTTATTCCAAGATGACCCAGCGACCGAAGCGATTGTGATGATCGGCGAAATCGGCGGGACAGCGGAAGAAGAAGCGGCTGAATTCATCCAGCAGTACGTAACCAAACCGATGGTGTCTTACATCACCGGCCAGACAGCGCCTCCTGGGCGTCGAATGGGCCATGCAGGGGCGATTGTCTCTGGCAGTGGCGGTTCAGCGAAGTCGAAAATCGATGCGCTCACCAGAGCGGGAGTCCGGGTTTCGGCGACCGCTGCTGAGATCGGGTCTGCAATGGCTGAAGTCTACAAAGTGTAGTCCCTCAGTACAGATTTTTTAGCTTAAAATGTGCCAGGGAAACCTGGCCTTTTTTTTGGAGCTTTTATGATTGATCACCTGACTCTACCGGTGAAAGACTTAGAAAAGTCGATTGAATTTTATACAGCCGCCTTAGCCCCCCTTGGCTATCAAGCAGGGCACAACATCCCCAAAAAATTCCAAGCATTTCATTTCAACGGCAAACCGGAATTTTGGCTCGCTGTGACAAAACAGAAAAAATTCGCCCCCGTTCATGTTGCCTTTGCAACCAGCCAAGACCGAGTGGAGCCTTTTTATCAAGGTGCTTTGGAAGCTGGTGGGACGGACAACGGTGCGCCGGGGTTGCGGAGCGAGTACCACCCAAACTATTACGGCGCCTTTGTGCTCGACCCAGACGGCCACAACATCGAGGCGGTCTGCCATGTCTACGTAGCTCCCGAAGGTGATGAGGCAGAGGAGCCTGAAGCTTGATGTTTTCGCCGGTTCTGGTGATGTTCCCTTTGATTCCCCAAGAGGTTTAGATGTTTGATAAATTATCCGCTAGTGCTGGTGCAAACCTTGGTTTCCGCATCGGGTCCAAGGTGGGCCGGGTTGAAATCGAAGCGATCATCAAGGAGCTAGAAACAGCGATCACCGAGCACAAAAAAATCAGACTGCTGGTCCAGATGGATCATTGGAACGGGATGGAGCTGGTTGCCTTGTTTGAGGATGTGAACTTTTTGCTCCATCACCTCAAAGACATTGAGGCCTTGGCGATTGTGGGTGATAGTTTTTGGGAAAAGTGGCTCACTGGTTTGAGCGGTGCGGTGCTTTCTCAGGAATGCCGGTATTTTACCGCGGATCAACTGGACGATGCTTGGGGCTGGCTCAAAGGCCTTTGATCGAAGCAAACACATTTGACCCCTGTTCGTCGTGTCATTCGACTTGAAAAAACGGGGAACCTTAACTTCACAATCCCATGCCTAGACGCTCGCTGCTTTGTTTCCTCTTCCTCCTTGGGTTTTCTTCCCTGGCGTTTTCTTCGACCCTGCCGAAGGGATTGGTCTGGAAAGACGGCGGCACGCAACCGGCCTACACAGCCGCCAACGCCCAGCGTGGCGGGACGTTGAACGGTTCTGTAGCTAGCTTCCCTTTGACCTTTCGGCTCTATGGGCCGAACAGTAATTCTGGCGGATTTGTTCGTTATAACCGGCAGTTGTCCATGATGGGCTTGACGCAGGTCCACCCAAACACTCGGGCGATCATCCCAGCATTGGCGGTTTCTTGGGCGGTTCTCAAAGACAATAAGACGGTGTTTTATAAGCTCGACCCTGACGCCACATGGTCTGACGGCAAGCCTTTGACTGCCGCCGATTTTGTGTTTGCCTTCAAGATATTCCAATCCAAAGACCTACAGGCGCCCTTTTATAAACAATACATGAGGGACCACTTCGAGGTGGTCGAGGCGTTGGCTCCACACATTTTGAAGGTGGTGGCCAAAAAACCTAGCTGGCGGCTGTTGTATGAAATGGACCTTGATCCTTTGCCGAAACATTCGTTTAAGTTGTCCAAAGATTGGGTGAAAAAAGCCAACTGGAAGGCTCATGTCACCGCCACCCCCTATGTGATCGGCAAATTCAAAAAAGGCAAATCGGTCACCTTCAAACGGGTGAAAAACTGGTGGGGAGACAAGAAAAAACGATTCCAGGGTGTGTATAACTTCAAAAAAATCAAGTTGCGGGTGGTACGGACCCCAGAGGTGCAGTTTGAATTGTTCAAAAAGGGCAAGCTCAGCTTGTTTGCGGTCGGTGACGCCACAAGGTGGGTCAAACAAACTGATTTTGATTCGATCAAAAAAGGATACATCAACAAACAGCTGATCTACATCGATATCCCGGCCGGTATCCGGGGGGTGATGATGAACACCCAAGACCCTGTCCTCAAAGATGTTCGGGTCCGGCAGGCTTTGGCCCATTGCTTAGATTTTGAGACCATCAACCAGAAGTTTTTGTACCAGTTGGAGCAACGACAACATAACTTTTTTGACACCCACAGCCCCTACAAAGACCCAGACGTTCGGGCCTATCCCTTTGACTTAAAAAAGGCTGGTAAGCTGTTGGAACAAGCAGGTTACACCCAGTTTAACGACGAAGGCACCCGGACCAAGGACGGGAAGCCGCTGAAGGTTTCGATCAGCACCGGCAGCACCGCATGGCTCAAATACCTGAGTTTTTACAAAGAAACCGCCCGGAAGGCGGGGATCGATCTGGAGATACGCCAGCTTGATGGCGCAGCGTTGTACAAGTCCTTTGGCACCCGTAACTACATGGCTTTGGTGTTGGTCTACGGTGGCGGCCAGTTCCCAGGGCCTCGGCAGTTTTTGCACAGTGAAAACGTCAAACCAGGGACCAATAACCTGTTTATGTTTGGCAATGAGGAGGTGGATCAGCTGATTGAAACCTTTGAATACAACTTAGACGAAAAGAAACGTATCCAAGCGATTTTCAAGCTGGAGAAACTTCTACACAAACAAGCGTTGATCGTTCCCTTTTGGCGAACCGACCACATCCGTTTGTTGTGGTGGCGTGACATCAAAGGCCCGCCAGGGTTTGTCAGCAAAAGTGGGATGGACATGAACTTGTTGTGGGTTGATCGAGCGGAGAAAAAGGCCCTCAAAGAGGCGAAGTCCAGCGGTAAGGCACTGCCCAGGCTCCCGGAAACAGCCGACCCCTTTCATTTAAAAAAATAACCTCAGCTGGCCCTCTGTTTTTTTTCTGCTGTTGCCTGTCTGTTTGAGCTAAACTGGCAGGGTGTCAGGCATGAGCCCTAGGGGATGCACCCTTTTTTTTGTCCCCAGTCCAGAGTGAAAAAAAGCCTCAGCAGGCAGACCGACGGGAGGGATTGTGAACCGATGGGGCAAAATCCCACTCCCTAAAGGCTCTCTGGTGGTTTGCAGAAGGTGAATCTATTTGACATTCGGCGAAAAAATCGCCAGGATGGGATCCAAATAAGGGCTAGGTTTTGGACCTGCCCGATGAATCTACTGGAGGTTGTGGTGAGCGAGAATCAGATTGCAAAAGGACCGGGGTCTATCCACCCGGAAACACCAAGTGCGATTGGCTCAAGGAATAGTTTGTACCGAGATGACCGCAATGAATATGCGGAGTCTCAGCTGCTGGTTGATGAGGAAGTGGACAAGATCTTGAATCATGTGTCCTCTAAGCTCCCGCCAGAAGTGCTGTCGAAGCTCGATGTCATGGGTGGCATCAAGTCGAAGTTGCATAACTATTATAACCAAAACCTGCAAAACATGCTCAACCGTTACTTGGTAACTGTTGAAGACGAACTGGCTGGTCGTTACCGAGACGTGATCGACCGGGAAGAACACTCCCAGATGGCTCAATATACCCCTAGGTATATCTCGGACTTGATGAATAAAGTGGGCGAGGAAGGCTCTTTCAACACAGGTGTGATTGAAACCTCCATGGCCAACGCTTATGAGCACCTGCAAGGGCATGTGGAACGGTCGATCAAAGAGATTGAACAAAACACCACCACCTTGTTTGAGCAAAAAACCGACGCCGGTGCCTTTGTACGGAACGAATCGAGCTATTGTTTGGTGAAGTGCAACTTCAAGAACAACGGCAACAAGCCGAAGACGGTGATGGACGTCCGGTTAGCCTTTAACGTGGTGGACCATGACCTGAAAATCCCGATCCACCAGTACCAGAAGCCAATCCAAAACTTGCTGAAAGAAACCATTTCGAACCACTTTCACAGTAAGATTGACGAAAAAATCGACCGGATCAACGCCAGCCGCCAAGAAGACGGCCAAGAAGGGTTGACGCCGAACCAAGAGATTTTCGAAAAGCTGAAGACCCTCGAAACCTACATCGGGTTTGACGACAGCGACGAAGAAAACAACCAGGCCCATCAAGTGGTCGCCCAGAAGTTCATTGATGGATTGGAAGGCACCTACTTTGAGATGCCCAACGCTGCGATGGACCCAACGTCGATCCGCCAGAGCCTGAAACATATCCTCGACGAGCACCACATCTTGCACCGTGGTTTCAACCATGCTGTCAACGAGATGACCTCGATTCTGGACACCGCTAAGATGGGTTTCCAGTCTTTGGATAACTTAAAGAACGGTCGGGTTTGTGTGGTTCGGGAATACGCCGAAACCAATGCATTGGAGTTGCCAGACGAAACCTACATGATTCGGATGAGCTACCTTGCTTTGGAACAAATCCAAGCGATGCGAGACGCCTTTGATGCCCAGTCTGAAGAATTATTGAGCAAGGTGAACGAAGCGGCCGAAGTGGTCGAAAAGGTGTACCAAGAGCACTCTAAGGCAAACAACCGCAAAAGTTACCAAGACGTGGCTTCTGAATATTTGCCTGCCGCTGAAGGGGAAGAAGAGCGCAGCTGGAACGAAGTGTTGTTCCAAGAGCCAAGCCAATCAGAACTAGACGCAAAGACCAACCAACGAACCAGCGAAACCATCAAAAAGCAAATCCGTTTGATGAAAAAGAAGGTGTTGGAAGTGTTCCAAAACCAGCACCCAAGACGACGTTTTGTCATCGAAGAGCGGGTCAACTTTTTAGACGATCAGTTCTTGGCGTTCAGCGCCTTGGTGAACCCACACCACCTACAGGCCGGGTTATTGGTCGAAGTGGATATCACCACGGTAAAAAAGAAACGGACCACCATGAACGCCATGTCGAACGTGTTGTCTGAGTTCATGCACCGAATCACCATCGAGTCGGAACAAAAAACCGAGAGCGCAAAACCCCTGGCCCAGCCAGTCGGCGAGCCCCCAACGGACCGTTCTTTCGTTTCGGTCTTCGAGGACGCCGCTGAAAAGCTGGTCCCGGTCGGTTAACCACTGAGTCTAAGCCAGCCTCCTGCACACAGGAAGCTGGCTTTTTTTTTTGCCCCTTGGATCGCTAGGCCCAGGGAGCTGGCTTTTTTTTGCCCCTTGGATCGCTAGGCCCAGGGAGCTGGCTTTTCCCCCCCCTTGTAGCGGTATTGTCTGGGGCCTTGGCTGTTTTTTCCTATTGGATAGGTATTGCCTGAGGCCTTGGCTTAACCGCAGCCATTCCTGGAACCCAGTTTTCAGGGCCGCTGGTTTAGTTGCGACGTTTCGTAGATTCAACAAAGTTAAAGTTAGCCCCCTACACCAAGCCAGTTCCCCACCAAGGGCCACTGGCTTTTTTTGGTTCAACGAAGGCGCTTTCTCTGGAATCCTTTTGGGGTTGACGGGCCTTTTTTGGTCCGCAGGTTCCTGAAGGTTAGAGTGTGTCCCCTGGCTTGGGCTGTTGGTTTTTTGATTGAACCAATGGCCTTTGTCTAGACTCCGGCTTTTTTCTGGTCGGTTCCGCCTGTAAAACGCTGGTTTCTGAGCGGTAGAGTCAGTCCCCTGGCTTGGGCTGCTGGTGTTCGATGGATTTAGGGGTGTTGGTTAAAAACCGGTGGGAAAAATGTTGATTCTGCCTCGGGGTCTTTGGTTTCTAGGCGGCAAGCTCAGAGCCTTGCCGTGGTGTGTTGGTTTTTTGGTTGGACCAATGGCGTTGTCTGGACTTCGTCTTTTTGTCTGGTCGGTTCCGTCTGAAAAACGCTGGTTTCTGAGCGGTAGAGTCAGTCCCCTGGCTTGGGGTGCTGGTGTTTGATGGGTTTAGGGGCGTTGGTTAGAAACCGGTGTTAAAAATGTTAATTCTGCCTCGGGGTCTCTAGTTTCTAGGCGGCAAGGTCAGAGCCTTGCCGTGGTGTGTTGGTCTTTTGGTTGAACCAATGGCGTTGTCTGGATTCCGGCTTTTTGTCTGGTCGGTTTCGTCTGTAAAACGCTGGTTTCTGGGCGGTAGAGTGAGTCCCCTGGCTTGGGGTGCTGGTGTGAGATGGATTTAGAGACGTTGGTTAAAAACTTGTTTTCAGGTTGTTGATTTTGTCTCTGGAGCTTTGGTTTCCGAGTGTCAAGGTCAGAGCACTTGGCATGGGCTGTTGGTCGGCGATGGTAGAAAACGGGTTGGTGGGTTCCGGCTCCGAGATGGTTTCTTTAGGGGAATCTGGTTATATCTAGTTCCCTGGTTTTGGGGTCGGTTTTTAGTTTTTCTTTTGGTGGGTGTATGTCGGTGCGGTTTGTCAGGAAAGAGTTGGATGTGGACGGGCTGAGGTGGCGGTGGTTTGTGGCGGGGGAAGGGCGGCCTTTGGTGCTGTTGCCTGGGTTTGCCACCAGCCCCAAAACTTTGATGAGCTTGGGGCGGCGGTTGGCGGAGCAGTGGCAGGTGTTTTTGCCGGAACTGCCGGGCTTTTCTTTTGATCCCCCCTTGCCTCTAGAGCAATACCGGCTCAGTGCCCAGGTGGAGCTGTTGGCCAGTTGGGCGGCGGCTTTGGGGTTGGATGATCTTGTGCTGGGTGGGAACTCTGCCGGTGGGCAACTGGCGGTCTTATACGCCTTGGCCCACCCCGAACAGGTCGACCATTTGTTGCTCTTCGCCCCCCAAGGGGCCGGGGACCACGAATACCACCCCTACAGCCAAAAAACCAACCCCCCAGACTCGATCAAAGAGGTCGAGGCAGACCTGAAGCGGTTGTATTTTACACCGCCCAAACTAGACCGGGCCGCCTTGGCCGGGCTGCTGGCAAAACAACAACGGCAATGGGCTTTGTTGAACCAAATCCGCCTGGAAATCCAAGCCGAACCAGCACACCACCTCAACCACCTGCTACCTACTCTAAATACCCCCACCCTACTGATTTGGGGCGAAGAGGACGGCCGCCTGCCGGTCCGCCTGTCAAAAATCTGGCAAGAGCTTTGCCCCAACCTACAACTCCACCGCCTCCCCCACTGCGCCCACCTCCCGCAGGTCGAACAAACCCCCCACTGCCTGGACCTGATCCAGTCTTTTTTGGATGGCTAACCTGGGGGCGCTTGGACCAAATAGAGGGGCCGACACTGGAACCAAAAAAACAGAGCCGTTCAGTTGGAGGATGTCGGTCCGCCTGCTTGCCTTTACTTGATTTTCTGTAGCAGCTCGGCTGCCTCTTTTTCTCCCAGGGGTTGCAGGGCACCGAGGAAGCGTTCCTCAGCAAGCCCGGAGTCCTCTTTTCGCAAGTGTGACAAAAGCCTCCATGCAAAGGTAACCATGTTCGGGTGCCGCACCCCCAAAATTTTTCCATACACCAAGTTTGCCTCGGTTGAGTGTTGGATCGCTGAGACCAAATCCCCCTCTATCCCTCTTTTTGCCAATGAATCAGACAGATTGTGATGTTGAATCGCCACTGTTGGGTGAAACTCCCCAAAGATCTTTTTATTGATCTCCAGGGCCTGTTCATAATACAGGATCGCTAAAGCCAAGACCTCTTTCCCGCCTCGATCTTTTAGAGCGGCCGCAAGGTTATTGAGGTCCGTTGCCACTTCTTGGTGAAACTCCCCAAAGAGTTTTTTGTCGATCTCCAGGGCCTGCTCAAAATGCGCAATCGCCGTCGCCAAGTCCCCTTCCCGCCCACGAGATCGGAGGGCTGCCGCAAGGTTGTTGAGTCGAGTCGCTACATTTTGGTGTTCTTCCCCAAAGAGTTTTATGTCGATCTCCAGGGCCTGCTCAAAATGCCCAATCGCCGTCGCCAAGTCCCCTTCCCGCCCACGGTCCTGGAGGGCTTCTGCAAGGTTGTTGAGGTCTGTTGCGACATTTTGGTGTTCTTCCCCAAAGAGTTTTATGTCGATCTCCAGGGCCTGCTCAAAATGCCCAATCGCCGTCGCCAAGTCCCCTTCCCGCCCACGATTTCGTAGGGCTCCCGCAAGGTTGTTGAGGGCTACCGCTACCAACTGGTGTAACTCCCCGAAGATCTTTTTGTTGATCTCCAGGGCCTGCTCAAAATGCCCAATCGCCGTCGCCAAGTCCCCTTCCCCCCCACGATCGG
>Ga0316204_10003480_pt1 | contig 31326 bp, 27 predicted proteins | sample 6monrhotite_MG_2_FD_205661 | JGI IMG/M metagenome (GOLD analysis project Ga0316204, IMG submission 205661) | Microbial mat bacterial communities from mineral coupon in-situ incubated in ocean water Damariscotta River, Maine, United States -... | ecosystem: Environmental > Aquatic > Marine >... | reverse complement strand
GTCTTCGCTGGACCCTCTGGCGTGAGGCGCGGGGACGTCACGTTCCTCAACGGGGCCTCTTCGCAGTTGGCGCGCGCCATGCGGCGCGGTCTGGTGGAAGATGGGGGCTCAGTGAGGCCACGTCATGGTCCCTGATTCAGGGGCAGTCGAAGCTCCTGCTCCAGCTCGCGACATAGTCCGGCCGAGACCCATCCGTCTCGATGTTGACGGTGACATCACCGGTCCAGCGCCCCTCCGGATCGTACTCAAGGGTGCGCTCGATCAGGTCGTGAACGTCGTAGTCGTAGAGAGATGGATCCTGCAGCGTCTCCTGATAGGTGACGCGACAGTCATCGGCGTAGCTGTTGAACAGCTCGCGGTTCCAGGCGTCGCTGTCAAAGTCGTCATGCCGGTTGATCGCGACGAGCCCGCTGGAGTCGAACACCTGCTGCTGGCGCGTCTCCGTCCCCTCGCCGAAGCACTCCCAGAGCGCCTCCTCCGCCCCCTCCTCGCTCGATGACCAGAAGATCGCGCACTCCCGCTCCGAGTCGCCGTCGTCCCTGGCGTCCACAATGAAGCGCTCCAGCACGCCCTCCTCGTCGTAGACGTAGGTGTAGAGATTGTTGACGTCAGCGCCGTTGTTTCGGAGGTAGCGGTAGGCGTCAGGGCGACCGTCATCGAGCCAGACGTACACGATGTGGGTGAAGGGCTCGGCGTCCTTGACCCCCTCGACGCTCAGGAAGGTCCGGTGCTCCAGCACCTTGCCGTCGTCGTTGTAGGACTGGACGATGGTGGTATCCACGAGCCCATCACCCTCGTTGTCGATCTCCGAGCGCACCAGATCGCCGCTGGCGTCGAAGGTGTCCTCGCCGCGCGGCCCCGCGTCCTCACCGAAGGTCCACGACCAGGAGGCCCCACAGTCCGCGTAGGCAGCCCGATAGTCCACGCACTCCCGGGGCGGCTCGGTCGTGTCCGGCTCCCCCGTATCGTCCGTGTCGCCTGTCTCACCGACAGCGCCGGTGTCATCGGTTGTCGCGGTGTCGTCCGTCGTGGGCCCGTCGCCGCTGTCGACGACGGTGTCCGTCGCCCCTGAGTCGCCAGCGCTGTCCTTGTCCGAAGAGCAGGCCAGCGCGGCCAGCAAGAAGATCTCCAACGTCACCTCCCGGGGAATGCCCTATCCTGAACCGAGGCAGCGCTCCCCGCCACACGAGGCAAACGCACCCATGAATCGCAACACCAAGATCGCCCTCGGCATCGTCGGCGCGCTCACGGCCGGCTGCGCGGGGCTCGCGGTGGTGGGCTACCAGGGGGCGAAGATGGCCGGCGAGGCCCTCACCAACGCCACCACCAACGATCCGGACCAGATCGCGGCGATCGCCGCGGAGATCGCCGACTTCGACCTGCCGCCGGGCTACGCCGGGCGCGTGGGCATGGACTTCATGGGCAACCGGATGGCGAGCTTCGGTGGGGCCAGCGCCAGCGGCGGTCAGCCGCAGCTGATGCTGATGGAGTACCCCGCCGGCGGGATGGTGGACTCCGATCAGCTCAAGAAGCAGATGTCGGCCTCCTCGGGGCAGCAGCACAGCGAGTTCGTGCCGGTGGAGACGCGGGATCTCCCGATCCGCGGCGAGACCTCCACGGTGACCCGCAGCCGTGGCACCGACGACTACGGCGACGAGCTCTTTCAGGAGGTCGCCCTCTTCAAGACCGACGACGGGCTGGGCCTGTTCATGGCGCTGGGCCCGGTGGCGACCTGGAATCAGACCGTGGTGGACAACTTCCTCAGCTCCTTGAGGTAGCGCATGAGCGGATCGCAGCCCCCGGGCCCCCTCCGCAGCGGCGCGGACTACATCGAGAGCCTGCGCGGCCGGGACCTCGCGGTCTACTACCTGGGCGAGCGCGTGGCGGAGCCCGTGGATCACCCGGTGATGCGGCCCTCGGTCAACGCGGTCGCGGCCACCTACGACCTCGCCGCGTCGGATCCGGAGGCGGCCTCGGCGCGCTCGGCGCTCACCGGCGAGCGGGTAAACCGCTTCCTGCACGTCACGGGCAGCGCCGCGGACGTGGTGGCCCAGAACCGGATGCAGCGGCGGCTGGGCCAGCTCACGGGCACCTGCTTCCAGCGCTGCGTGGGCATGGACGCCATCAACGCGCTCTGGAGCGTCACCTACGACATCGACGCGGCCCACGAGACCCCCTACCACCAGCGCTTCCGCGCCTTCGTGGCGGCCATGCAGCGGGGCAACCTCGTGGTGGGCGGCGCCATGACCGACCCCAAGGGCGATCGCAGCCGCGGGCCGTCGGCCCAGGCGGATCCAGATCTCTTCACCCGGGTGGTCGAGCGGCGGGCGGACGGGATCGTGCTCCGGGGCGCCAAGGCCCACCAGACCGGCTGCGTGAACTCCCACTGGCTCCTGGTGATGCCCACGATGCGCCTGCGCGAGGGCGACGAGGACTACGCCATCGCCTGCGCCGTCCCGGTGACCGCGCCGGGGCTGACCTTCATCGTCGGTCGCCAGTCCTGCGACGCGCGGGCGCTCCAGGGCGGGGACATCGACCTCGGGAACGCCAGGTACTCGGGCCAGGAAGCCCTCATCGTCTTCGAGGACGTCTTCGTGCCCTGGGAGCAGGTGTTCCTGGACGGTGAGGTGGACTACGCCGCGCCGCTTGTGGAGCGCTTCACCGCCTACCACCGCCGCTCGTATGTCTGCAAGACGGGGCTCGGCGACGTGCTCATCGGCGCCGCCGCGACCGCCGCCGACTACAACGGCGTCGAGAAGGCGAGCCACATCCGGGACAAGCTCACCGAGATGGCGCACCTGAACGAGACCATCTACGGCGCGGGCATCGCGGCCTCCCACGAGTCCCGCCCGACGGCCGCCGGCAACTACGCGCCCGACCCGCTGCTCGCCAACGTCTGCAAGCACAACGTGACCCGGTTTCCCTACGAGATCGGGCGGCTGGCGCAGGATCTGGCGGGCGGGCTGGTGGCGACGCTGCCCGGGGAGAAGGAGCTGGACAACCCGGTGACGGGCCCGCTGCTGCGGAGGTTCCTGGTGGGGCGGCCCGGGGTGCCGGCCGAGCACCGGATGCGCATCCTCCGGCTCATCGAGAACATGACGCTGGGACGGAACGCGGTGGGCTACCTGACGGAGTCCATGCACGGCGCGGGCTCCCCGCAGGCCCAGCGTATTCAGATCGCCCGCCAGATGGGCCTCGCCGCCAAGAAGCGCCTGGCGAAGCGCCTCGCGGGGATCCCCGAGGAGCCCGGGGGGTGAAGCCGCGGCACCGGGAGGAGGTGCTGGAGGCCCTGCTCGCCGAGCACTTCGGCGCCGGGGTGCTGCGGGGGCTCGCGCGCTGGCACGACTGGGGCGCCCTCTCGGGTGACGTCGCGGCCGGGGCGGCGATCGCGGCGGAGGCGGCGCTGCTGCTGGAGCGTCGGGGGCGACTGGACGCGGCGCTGTTCGGGGCGCTGCTGGCGGCGCGGCCGGATCGGGAGGCGGCGATCCGGCGGGCGGCGGACGCCTGGGGCTTCACGCGGCTCCCGGGGATGAGCCGGCGGCACGCTCCCGTCGCGGAGGCGACGGTGGTGTCCCTCTTCGCGCCGCGGCTGGAGGCGCTGCGGCGCGACGTGCGGCTGGCGGATGTGCGGCTGGACGAGCGCTCCGTGATCCGGGGCGGGGCGCTGCAGCTCCGGTGTGAGATCACCTCGGTGCACCCGAGCGTGCTGCCCCTGTGGTTGGGCGCGGCGCTCAAGCGGCCGGGGGTGGCCATGCTGGTGGACGACGAGGGGGCGAACATCGACGTCCCGGGCCAGCAGGTGATCACGGCCTCGCGGCGGCTCAGGATCCCCAGGGAAGCCCCCGCGGGGCGCTACGCCCTCCTGGTGGATCTCTGGTACGGGCCGGCGGGCGCGCCCGGTGACTCAGAGTGGGTCGCGCATCTCTGGCCGGTCGGGGGGATCACCGTCGCGGTGCGCTGATCAGTCAGGCCCCAGCACCCGGTAGCCCATGATCTGCAGGAGCTGCGGCCCCACCACAAAGCCCATCACCAGCACCAGCTCGCCCTCGTAGCTCACCAGCGGCGCGGCGCTATCCTCCTCCAACAAGAAGACGCTGCCGGAGTTCCGATCATCCAGCGCCAGCATCCCGTTCACCCGCCCCACGACCCCCACAAAGGGCTCTGATCCGTCGTAAGCGGTCACAACGGACCAATCGCGGACCCACACCGTGCGGCCGAGCTGCGGGCCGCTGACGTCGACCGTGCAGCCCCCGAGATAGGGGATCGCCTCGGAGCGTTTGCCGGGTCGCAGCTTCAGATCCATCTCCGCGTCTCGGAGGAGCACCGGCGCGCCCTCGTCGATCTGGAGGAGCCCGACGGCGCTTGTCCTGGCCGCGCAGCCCGAAGTGAGCAGCGCCAGCAACATCAGCGGTGCCAGCGTTGGAGGGCGCAGCGGGTCAGCCCCGCTCGAGCCAGGTGAAGCCCTCGCGGCGGAAGATCCCCTGCGCCTCCGAGGGATACCGGGCGGCTTCGAGGCTCATCGAGTGGGGCCCGGTCCGGATCAGCGCGGCGCGACGGCTCAGGACCTCGCCCAGGGCGTCACAGGCGGACATCATGTTGGCGGGATCGTCGAGGCCGTTGGCGGCGCCCAGCAGCTCGTCCGTGTACGGCCAGACCATCCAGCCCAGCCAGCGGGCGGTGCTGGAGGAGCCCTCTTCGCGGAGGCGACGGAGGCCCTCGCGCATCATCGGATCGCGGTGCATGCCCGTGACCCAGATGGCGGACTGCCAGAGATCGCGGGTGGGCACGATGTCCTCGACCAGCTTCCGGTAGGCCTCGCCCAGGTCCACCGCGCGGGACATCAGCACCTCCTCGAGGCGGGAGAGCTGGTAGAGCGTGTCGTCCTGGACGTCGTCCAGGTGCGGGTAGTTCTCCTCGCGGAGGATGGCGATCGTCTGCCGATCCGAGAGCTTCAGGCTGTTCGGATACCGGGCCGGGTGCGCGGCCCCCGGCGGCTTCGGAACGGGAGGCCGGACCTTGGGCGGAGGGGTCTCCTCCTCCGCGTCCACGATCAGGTGGATGTGGCCGTCAGTGACGGTGTCCTCGCCGCCGGTGTCCTCGCCGGTGTCCTCGGGGGTCGGATCCGCCTCCTGCTCCCGGAGGCTCACCCCGGGGGGCGGGCGGCTGAAGATCTGGGTGTCGCCGTCGTTGTCGTCGTAGAGCTCCTCGGCCAGCGCCGCGGCCAGCGCCATGTCGACCGCCGGGCGCGCGGGCTCGGGCACCTCGCTATCGACGCTGATCACCAGCTCGTCATCTGAGTCCGGCGGGGCGCCTTGCGGGTCCGTGACGCCGCCGGAGACCTCGACCTCCGGCTCGGTCCCTTCGACCACCTCGGCGGGCGTGGAGAGATCCAGGCTCAGATCGACGCTGTCATCCTCATCCTCGATCTCGTCCTCGGCGATCTCGATGTCGAAGTCGTAGTCGCCGTCCAGCTCGCCGTCGGTGTCGGTTTCACCGTCGATGCCGTCGTCGATGCCGTCGTCGGGTTCGCCGTCGGGATCGTCACTGAGCTCGTCGTCAAGTTCGTCGTAGAGGCCGTCAGCGAGGCCACTATCGGCTCCCCCATCGAGCTCGGCGTCGAGCTCGGCGTCGAGCTCGGCGTCGACAGCATCAACACCCCCGAAGTCACTCTCGGTCTCCTCCTCAAAGGGGACGACCGTGGGCGCGTCTGGCGAGGTCGGCTGGGTCAGCGCTGCCTCAGGCAGACCGACCGCCTCCCCAAGCCGCACGTCGAGCCCGCGACCAGTGAATCCAGATTCCTTCAGTTGTTCCCAGAAGCCCATTGCGGTGACGATATCTCCCGAGAACGCCAAGGCGTCAAGCCATCACCTTCATTAGTGGCCTATCGACGCGGCTCATGTAGGGGGTTTGACGCCTTCAAGTGTCCGCGGTAGGCTCCCGCTTTCCGGGGGGCGCCGGACACTTCCTCTCCGTGCGCTCCTGACCCGGTCTGGCGAGGTATCAGGCGATGTTCCTGCTTCCCAAAAGCTTCGGGCCCCTGACCCTGAAGCGTAAGCTCGGCGCAGGCGGTGTAGCAGCAAGCTACGCCGGCGAGCTGAACGATCCCGTGAAGGGCGACGTCCAGGTGGTGATCCGCCGGATCCTGCCCTACCTCCTCAAGGACCGGGCTCGACTCCCGTCCGTCGAGGCGCGGGTGCGCGATCTCATGGGCGTGCGGCACCCCTACCTCGTCCAGGTGATGGACTGGATCGCGGTCGAAGACGAGCGCTTCATCGTGGAGCAGCGAGTCGACGGCGTCGATCTCGAGCGCGTCGTCCACTGGTGCAAGCAGAACAACCGCTCTCTGCCGCCCAACATCTTCCTGCACCTCGCGACGCAGATCTGCACCGGCGTCGAGGCGCTGCACGGGCGCCCCGGCAAGGGCACCGGGGCGCAGAACATTCTGCACCTCGGGCTGACCCCGGGTCACCTCTTCGTGACCCGCGAAGGCAAGGTGCTGGTCGGCGGCTACGCCCTGACCCGATCGCCCACCTCGCTGCCGCACGGCGGCGTCAACGGCCCCGTGGCCGCTCCCATGGAGTACCTCTCCCCGGAGCAGACCCACCCCGACCAGAAGCTCACCCCCGCCTCCGACGTGTTCGCCCTCGGCAGCGTCCTCTACGAGCTCTTGACGAACCGCTCGCTGTTCAAGGCGGAGTCCAACCTCAACACCATCCACCGGGTGCGCCGCGCGGAGGTCTCCAGCCAGCTGCTGGAGGTCAAGCAGCAGATCGCCGGGCTGGACAAGGTGCTGTACCGCGCCCTCTCCCTGAACCCGCGCCACCGCTACCAGCGCGCCTTCGTGCTGCGAGAGGATCTGCGCGGGCTGATGGCGGGCTACACCTTCGCCTCCATCGCCTCCGAGGTGCAGAGCTTCCTGGCGCCGCTGTTCCAGCACCTGGACGCCAACGCTCCCATCCCGGACGCCCACGGCTACGACGACAACAAGGCCACCCAGGTCGCGAAGGATCCGATCGGTGACGCCTCTCGGATCTCCAAGCAGGTCAAGATCAGCCAGAGCACCCGAAAGCGTGCTCCCGCTCCGGTCCCCGCGCCGCCGCCGTCGCAGGCGGTAGCCAGGCCCGCGCCCACCGCCGAGGCTGCCGCGCGCCCCATCGCGCCGCCGGTGCCGCCGCCGCCCTCCAGCGTCATGGACGCCGCGCCCGCCCCGCCGCCCCGCGCCGCGATCCCAGTCCCGCAGCTCGGGACGCCCAAGGCCGCGCCGCCCCCGCGCCTCGCGGCCCCGCCGCCGCCCCCGCCCTCCTCGATCGGCGGCGAGCAGACCCGGATCCGCGTCCAGCCGCAGACCGACTCGCTGGAGAACGACGACAGCACCCGTATCCGCGTGCAGGGTTCGGGCGGTGACGGCATCCACGGCGAGTCCACCCAGATCCGCATCGAGCCCGGCCCGACCGCCGGAGAGCCCGCGCCGCCGCCGCCGGTCCTCCCGACAGCGAACGCGCCCGAGGCCGACGAGCCCATCAACACCTCGCTGGCCGCCGCGACCGCGGCCGTCATCGGCGGCGGCGCGGCGGCAGCGGCAGCGGCAGCGGCCGCCTTCGGGGACAAGCCCCACTCAAACGATCAGGCTCTCGCCGCGCCCTCCCCCATCACCGCGCCCATGCCCGCCCCGCCGAAGCGCCAGGAGCCGGAGCTGGAGCTGGACGATCCGCCGCCCCCCCAGGAGCGGCTGGCGAGCCCGGTCCCCCTGCCCCGCCCCGTGGCGCCCTCGCCCAAGCCGATCGCGCCCCCCATGGCGCCTCCGCAGGTCACCGCCCCGCAGGTCACCGCCCCGCAGGCCCCGGCGCCGACAGCCTCGGATCGCCTCGCCGCCGCGGCGCCGCCGCCCTCCAGGCCCGCGCAGCCGCACGCCGCGCCGCAGGTCCAGTCCGCCGCCGCTCAGGCGCCGGTCGGCGGCCCCCCGCCCCAGCAGAAGAGCGGCACCAGCTGGCTGCCCATCGCGGTGGGCGCGGTCGCCTTCTTCGGCATCGTCTGCGTCGGCGGGTGGTTCATCACCCAGGACGACGGCGTGGAGGTCGCCGCCCAGGCGGAGCTGACCGAGGACGCTCCCCCCATCGCCGAGCCCATCGAAGAGCCGGTCGAGGAGCCCGCTGAGCCCCTGGTCGCGGACGTGGAGCCCGAGGAGGAGGAGCCCGAGGTGGTGAAGGAGGAGCCCAGGGAGCGCCCCCAGGACAACGCCCGCGCCGCGAACACCTACACCCCGCCGGCGAACACCTACACCCCGCCAGCGAACACCTACACCCCGCCGGCGAACACCTACACGCCCCCCGCCGAGACCTACACCCCGCCCGCGGACACCCGCTCACGGACCCGGGATGAGGACGCGGTGGCCGACGTCGAGATTGACGACACCCCCTCCGACGCCACCGCCGTGGAGCAGTACCACGGGTCGGCGCGGGCCGGTCGGCTGACCCCCTCGGACGTGATGAACCTGGAGATGGTCGACACCTCCGACCCCTCCTACACCCGCTCGCGGGCGCTGCTGCTGATGAACGCCGAGCAGGCCGGAGACACCCGCTCCACCTCTCGCTACCTCGATCAGCTCATGGTCCTCCCAGAGAACCAGTACAACCCGGTCTTCCTCTCCAAGCGCGCCCAGTACGACGCCAACCGGGGCAGCTACCGCACCGCCCTGGACACCTCCGTCCTCGCCGAGCGTTACTGGGCCCGAATCCCGCCCGAGCTCATCTTCGAGACCAAGGCGGAGATCTACGAGACCCAGGCCGGCGCTCTGCAGGGCCTCTTCTACGCCAACCAGGACAGCCTGGACCTCCTGGATCAGGCCATCGCCGGCTGGGAGAAGTACCAGCGCCACGTCGAGAAGCAAGGCCGTACGGACCTCTCCAGCCGCGCCGAGAAGAAGCTCGCGACGCTCCGGGACGTTCAGGCCCGCCTCCAGTAAACGCGCCAGGCGCACGCAGGAGTCACTCCTCCATGACCCGAACCATTCTGTCCCTCCTGGCCGCGGCGCTCCTCTCAACGGGGTGCGCCACCCACATGATCTCCGGCCAGATCGTCAACCGCAACAGCGAGCCGCTGGAGCGAGCGGTGATCTCCATGGCCCCTGGCAACGTCCAGCTCGTCACCGATCAGGAGGGCCAGTTCTACATCGACTACCTCCGGGATGACGGCGGCGAGCGCACCAAGCTCGGCAAGCGCGCCGAGTACGAGATCGAGATCTTTCAGGTGGGCTACCACGTCGCCCGCACCAGCCTGTACTACAAGCGCGGCGAGCTGATCCTCGACCCCATCGTCCTGAAGGAGGACTCCATCCGTATCGTAGGCAGCGACGGGGACATCGATCCCGGTCAGTACGACGACCGCACCCACTCCTCGGGCGCCACCTACGAGGGAGAGTAGTCACCCCCCGTGCTCACCGCGCTTCCGTTTCTCGCGCTGCTGGGGTGCGAGCCCGCGCCTGTCCAGGAGGTCCACGAAGGGCCTCTCGACAGCTCATGGATCGCGCAGATCGTGGCTGATCCTGCGGCGTTCAGCGCGGTGGTCGACGCCGATCGCTCAGGATGGATCGCGCTGCACGGCAACGATCTCCCAACCGCCAGCGGCGGCGACGGCCCCGCCGCCGCGCGCGGGCTCGCGGCGCTGTCCGCCCTGCACATCACCCTGGGCCGCCTGGGCAGCGCCGCCTGGCAGTCAACCGCCGCCACCTGGGAGGCCCGCAGCGGCCTGCCCGAGGGTTCGGCCATGCCCTGGTTCGTGGCCCTGGCCGCCAAGGACGCCGGCGAAGCCTCCCTGGCCGGCGCCTGGCTGGAGCGCGCCGTTGAGGGCGGCTCCCCCGACGCCAGCGCCGCCGCCGACGCGCTTCGCCAGGGCGACACCGGCCGCCCGGACGTCCGGGAGAACCCCCTCCTCGGCCTCTACCTGCGGCACATGGAGCTGCGGGACGGCGCTGAGGGGATGGCCGACGTCACCGCCGCCGCCGCGCGCCCCGTCTACGAGGAGCCCGGCGAGAGCGGCGACGCCCGCGCCTTCTACGACCCGCAGATTCACTGGACCCTGGCGGAGGTGTACCGCCCCGAGCCCGCCGCCCTCCCGAGCGGGCTGGCCGGGGTGATGTTCTCCCCCTGCCTCTCCGAGGTGGACCTGGAGGCCGACCGCCAGCGCCTGAGCGAAGGCGGCAGCCTCGGCACCCTCTGCGCCCGCGGCGAGAGCTGGGCCGCCCTGGGCCTGGACACCGAGCTCGGCGCCGAGGATGACCCCGAGAGCGCCCGCGCCTACGTCCGCGCCCTGGACCGCCAGCTCGACCCCTGGGCGAAGGCGCTCAGCGACGGCGCCTCCCCAGAGGGACGCGAGCTGCTGGAGCAGCTCGGCCTCGTCCCCCTCTTCCGTAGCCAGGCGCTGCTCTCCCGAGCCCGCCTCGCCCTCGAAGCGGAGCACCCCAGGCAGGCCCTGGCCCTCGCCCAGCTGGCCCTCGACCTGGAACACCCCCGCGATCTCTCTCCCGTCAACGCCCCGGGGCTGTTCGCAGTCCTCGCCGAGTCCAACCTCCTCACCGGTCACACCCGGGAAGCCCTCGACGCACTCCAGGTGCTCGTCGAGGTCTTCCCTGAGGCGACCGGCGTGGATGAGGTCGTAGGCGATCTGGCCATCTTGAAGGTCATGGATCGTCACGGCGACAGCAAGGAGCATTAGCCAATGACCCCCGCCCAAAGCCGCCTGCTCACCGCCGGCGCCCTGCTCGCGCTGGCGACCCCCGCCGTCGGCGCGGCCCTGCGCTACGCAGAGGATCTCTCCCCGGCGATCGTCAACCCGCTCTTCGCGACCACGATGTCCGAGGCCCGGGTCAATGAGCTGATCTTCCAGGGGCTCTACACCGACAACGAGGAGCTGGCGGCGACGCCAGCGCTCGTGGAGTCCGCCACGGTCAACTCGTCCAGGACCGCGATGACGCTCACGCTGCGGCGCGGGCTGACGTGGCACGACGGGGAGACCCTCGACGCCAACGACGTCCTCTTCACCATCAACGCGATGAAGAACAAGGCCACCCTCTCCACCGAGGCGGGCCGGGTCGAGTGGATCGAGAGCGTCACCAAGGTCGACGACTACACGGTGGAGCTCAGCTTCGGCGGCGTCGAGGCGCGCCCCGAGGACAAGCTCTACTTCAAGATCCTCCCCGAGCACCTCTTCGACTCCACCACGGTCAGCCGCTCCGACGGCTTCCGCAACCGCCCCGTCGGCAGCGGGCCCTACCAGCTCGTCCGCTACAACGACGACAACAGCATCACCTTCCAGGCCCGCGGCGCCGCCAACATCGGTGAGCTGACCATGCGGGAGATCTCGGACAAGAACTACCAGGCCAAGCTCCTGCTCTACGAGAGCCTGGAGGCCCTCATCCGCGTGCTGCCGCGGGATCTGGCCGTGCTGCAGAACAACCGCAAGGTGGAGCTCTACCCCTACCAGACCAACTCCTGGTGGTACGTGGGCTTCAACATGGAGCGCGCGCCCTTCGACGAGCCCGAGGTGCGGCAGGCCATCGCCAACATGATCGACGTGGAGAGCCTGCTGGCTCCCGTCGGCACCGGCGACATCCTGAGCGGGCCCTTCGTCAAGTCCTCGCCGTTCTACAACCACGACGTGCAGCCCTACGGCTACAACTACGGCACCGCCTCCGGGCTGCTGGAGAAGGCCGGCTACGCCCGCGAGGGCGACTGGTGGGTCGACAAGAAGGGCAACCCGCTGACGGTCAACCTGAACGCCCACCAGACCCTTGAGAGCGCCCAGGAGGTGGTCATCAACCTCCAGAGCCAGCTCCAGGGCTCGGGGGTCAAGGTGAACGTGGACTTCCTCGACGAGGCCGCCTGGAAGTCCCGGGTCTGGCGCGAGGGGGAGTTCGACGTGATCCTCTCCCAGTGGTCCTTCGACCGCAACGAGGACATCCACGAGCAGTTCCACTCCAAGGGCAGCCGCAACTTCACCGGCTACAACAACGAGAACGTCGACGAGCTGCTCGACGCCGCCAAGAGCGCGAGCGACCCCCACGCCAAGAAGACCGCGCTTCGCAAGGCGCACGCCATCATCCACGATGACGCCCCCATGGTCTTCCTCTGGACGCTCGACTCCTACGCGGCCATGAGCACCCGGGTCTCCAACGTCCTCATCCACCCCTTCTACTTCTTCACGTACGTGGACGACTGGAGGCTCCAGTAGCCTCGCCCCGCTCAGCGGGGCTCCTCATCGCCGGTGGGCGTCGCATCTTCTCCTTCGTGGCCACGCTGGCCGGGGCGGTGCTGCTCGCTCAGCTCCTGCTCTGGCTGGCCCCCGGCGACGCAGTGGACATCATCACCGGCGATCCGGAGCTTCGGGCAGCCATGATCGCCCAGTGGGGGCTCGATCAGCCCGTGCTGGTTCGCTACGCGAGCTTCGTCGGCCGCGCGGTCACCGGCGATCTGGGCACCTCCCTCACCTACCGCCCCGGCGTGCCCGTGGCGGAGCTCATCGGCCCCGCCAGCGCGCGCTCTCTGGCGCTGGTGTTCGGGGCGCTCGTCGCCAGCCTCACCTGGGGCGTCGGCCTCGCCTACATCACCGCCGGGCGCCGCAGCCTCGCGCGGCGGCTGGTGCAGATCGTCAGCGTGGCGCCTGTCTTCCTGCTGGCGTGGCTGCTGATGGTCACGCTGAATGAGACGACCTTCTCGCTGATGGAGGCCGGACACATCAGCCGGCCGACCTGGTTCGCCCTGCCCGATGAGGACTCAGCGCTCAAGACCTCCCTCGCCGTGCTGGTGCTGGCCTGCGGGTCCAGCGCCCTGACGGAGGTGCACGCCGCCGCCGAGGACGCCCTGACCCGCATCCGGCGCTCGGGCTACGTGGACGCCGCCCGGGCCCGCGGGGCGCCGCTGTGGCCCATCGTGCTGCTGAACCTCGCCCCGCCGCTCTCCTCACTCGCCGCCAGCCGGGCGGCCTTCTTCGTCGGCGGCCTCGTCATCATCGAGAAGGTGCTGCACCTGAACGGCGTCGGCGCCATGCTCTGGCAGGCCTGCCGGATGCGGGACTACCCGCTGGCGCTGGGCATCACCGTGGTCGCCGCCGCCGCCGTCTGCGGCGCGCGGCTGGCGGCGGATCTGCTGCGGGTGACGCTCGATCCCCGGCTGCGGGAGACGGGATGAGCGAGCCTCTGCGCGCCAACCGGACCGCAAGCTGGCTCGGCGGCCTCGGCCTCGCCCTGGTCTGCGCCTCGTGGCTCGTGAGCCTCGTCGGCGGCTACGACGTCATCGCCGACGTGGACATCACCCGCGCCTCTGAGGCCCCCAGCGCCGCGCACCTGCTCGGCACGGATCACCTGGGCCGGGACATCCTCTGGCGGCTCATCACCGCCAGCGAGGCCTTCTTCGGGCCGGGGCTCCTGGCGGGGCTGGTGGCGCTGGGCGTCGGGGTCCCCGCCGGGGCGCTCGCGGGCTGGCTCGGCGGCGCGGCGGCCGGGCTCCTGCGCTACGGCTTCACGGTGGTGAGCGCCCTGCCCCGGTTCGTGCTGGTGCTGCTGGTCTGCGCCATCTACGGCAACGAGGTCTGGATCATCGCCCTGGTGGCCGGCGCCGCCTACGCGCCGATCGTCGGCGAGGCGATCTACGAGCGGGTGAGTCACTTCCGAGGCGCGGGCTTCGTGCTCGCCGCCGAGGCCCACGGCGTGCACCCCCTGCGGGTGCTGGGCTACCACCTGCTCTGGGTCAACTGCCGAAAGCTCGTCGCCCGGCACGCCCTCCAGCTCTTCGCCTTCTTCCTGCTGCTGGAGACGACGCTCTCCTACATCGGCGGCTTCGGCGTCGAGGAGCCGCAGCCCAGCTGGGGCAACATGATCGCCTTCGAGTGGGCCACCTTCGAGGGCAACGCCTGGGCGACCCGGGCGCCCATGCTGGCGATCTGGGGCGTCCTCCTGAGCGCCATGCTGGTGGGCGAGCTGTTCTCCGAGCGGGAGGGCCGCCGATGAGCCGCGCCGGGACCAGCAGCGACTGCGTGCGGATGAGCGGTCTGCGCATCACGAGCCCGGACCGGGTGCTGGTGGAGGGCGTCTCCCTGACGCTCACGCCCGGCACCCTCACGGCCCTGGTGGGCTCCTCCGGCTCCGGGAAGACGCTCACGACCCGCGCTCTGTTGGGTATGGTGGACTTCCGGCCCGGGGTCGTCGCCGCGGAGCTCACCGTGACCGTCGACGGCGTCGAACATCACCCGTACAAGACCCCCACGAAGCGGCGGGCGATCGAGCGCGCCTTCCGGCCGCTGCGCGGCGGCGTGCTGGGCTACCTGCCCCAGGACGCCCGGGGCAGCCTGGATCCCCTGCGGCGGGTCGGAAAGCAGGTCGCCGCCTGCCTCACCCTGGCCGGCGCCGCCGCCGCGCCGACGAGGCTGCTCCAGCGAGCCGGCTTCCCCGATCCGGAGCGGATCGCGGAGCTCTACCCTCACGAGCTGAGCGGGGGCATGGCCCAGCGGGCCTCCATCGCCATGGCCCTGGCCCGGGGGAGCCGCTTCCTGCTGGCCGATGAGCCCACCACCGGGCTGGATCCCACCGTCCAGGAGGGGATCCTGAAGGAGCTGGTCGCCATGGTCGCGGCGGGGGTCGGGGTGCTGCTCATCACCCACGATCTGCGGCTGCTTCCCAAGATCGCGGATCGGGTGCTGGTGATGAGCGGGGGGCGACTGGTGGAGGATCTGCCGGGCGCCGAGATGCTCCAGATGCGCAGCGAGCCCGGCCGGGCGCTGCTGACCGCGACCGCCCGGGTGGCGGGCGGCACCCTCGGCGAGCTCCAAGCGGGTGGCGCGTGAGCGGCCCGGCGCTGGAGGTGCGCGGGCTGGTCAAGCGCTTCCGGCGCCCCGGCTTCGGCGCGCTGCGCGGCGCGGAGCCGGCGGCCGTCGACAGCGTGGATCTGGTGGTGAACCGCGGCGAGGTGGTGGCCCTCATCGGCGAGTCCGGCTCCGGCAAGACCACCCTGGTGCGCGCCGCGCTGGGGCTGCTGCCCTTCGAGGGCGGCGAGGTCAGCATCCTGGGCCGCTCGCTGAAGTCCATGGGCCGCGGCGAGCTGCGGCGCTGGCGACGGCGCTTCCAGCTCCTGTTCCAGGATCCGGCCGCCATGCTGAACCCGGGCCTGAGCGTGCGCCAGCACCTGCTGGAGAGCGCCCGCCTGCACCGCCCCGACGAGGACGCGGCCGCCCTCACCAGCGAGGTCGCCGCCCAGGTCTCCATCGACCATCGGCTGGAGGCCCTGCCGAGCGAGCTGTCCGGCGGCGAGAAGCGCCGGGTGGGCCTCGCCAGGCTGCTGGTCGCGGACCCGGTGCTGCTGGTCGCCGACGAGCCGACGAGCGGACTGGACGCCGCCCTCAAGGCGGATCTGATCGATCTGGTGATCGCCCGCCGCTCCTCGGAGCGGGCCTTCCTGCTGGTGAGCCACGATCTGCCCCTGATGACCTACGCCTGCGACCGGGTGGTGGTGATGTACGCCGGGGTCGTCATCGAGGAGTTCCCCACCGCCGGCCTCGGCGACGCCCGACACCACCCCTACACCGCGAGCCTGCTGGCCGCCGCGGGCCTGCTGGCCGACGCGTCCCCGGCGCTGCCCGAGCGCCCCGCCGGCCGCGGCGCCCCCGGCTGTACATATCTGGGCGCCTGCCCCATCTCCCTGCCTCGCTGCGCCACCGAGCGCCCCGCGCTCGCACCGGCGGCGGGCGAGCACCGCATCGCCTGCCACGCCATCCCCCCGGAGGACGCTTGATCCCCCTGCTCCTGCTGCTGGCCCCCGCCCACGCCCAGGAGGCGCCCGACGACGGCGCCTACGACTACCACATCAACCAGGCCAGGCTCTTCATCAAGAAGGGCTGGACCGCCGACGCCCTGCGCGAGCTGGAGGCCGCCCAGGCGGCCAACGCCGAGGGCTTCCAGGCGTTCTGGCTGGCCGCCCAGCTCCACTACGATCAGATGGACGCCAGCGCCGCCTGGGAGGCCGCCGAGCGCGCCGCCGAGGTCGGCGAGGGAGACGAGCGGTCCAGCGCCGCCCAGTTCCGGGACTTCCTGAAGTCCACCTACGGCGAGCTGACCATCGAGGGCCCCTACGAAGCCGCCGCCTCCATCCTCCAGCTCGAGCCCAGCGGGCCCATCCTCGATCCGGAGCTGAAGCGCTGGATCGACAAGGTGGCGCTCACCCTGCGGACCCGCACCCTGCTGCCGGTCACCGTCACGGTGCCCGCGGGCGAGTACACCGTCAACGGCCAGCCCGTGTCGGTGGTCGCCGGCAAGGAGCGGGACGTGGCGCTGGGGCGGGACGACCTCGGCGCCAAGGGCATGGCCAAGCTGCTCGTGCCCCGCGTCGAGATCGGCACCGGCGTCGGCGTGATGTTCTCGGACCGGGTTCCCAACCTCCAGCCCTCGATCGAGACCCAGCTCGGCTTCACCCAGCCCTTCGGGCGCATGATCTTCGGGGCCATGATCGACTACTCGCTGCGGTCCTACCAGGTCGACGACGGCACCGCCTTCAACCCCCGCGCGCTCGGCGGCGGCCTCCGCTTCGGCACCGAGCTGATGGTCGGCGGGCCGCTCGCCTTCCGCCCCTCCATCGGCTACCGCTTCGCCCTGGTGCCGGGGATTCCGCTCGCCTGCGATGATCCCGATCTGGACGGCGCCTACAGCTGCGGCGTCCCCGGCGACGCCTCCTCGGACGCCAGCGTCTACGCCGTGGGCCGCGCGCACATCCCCTTTGGCGAGGTCGCCATCGACTGGCGACGCGCCGGACGGACGACAGCCACCGGGTTCGGGGTTCGAGCCGCCGTAGAGCAGGCGTTCGGCTCCATCCCGGAGTCATCGGAGGCCACGGTCATCGACAGCGACGACACCATCACCTTCACCGCCACCGACACCGCCTGGACCGCCACCGGTATCCGGCTGCTGGCGGAGTTGTCCCTCACCTTGTAGTCTCGTGCCGAGGTTCCCGTGCTTCTCATTCTGCTCTCCACAATGGCCACGGACGCCAACGCCGGCGGCGCGAAGCTGTTCACGCCGGCCTACGAGGCCAACTGCCAGACCCCCCGCTGGTCTCCGGATGGCAGCCAGCTCTCCTACGAGGTGAACTTCCACGACCGGAAGATCATCGAGAGCTACATCCTGGCCCCCGGTCAGGATCCGAAGGCCGTGCGCCCCGTCCCCCGCGGCGGCGCCACCGGCCTGACCTCCGGCTTCTCCACCTCCGGCGACGAGATGGTCGTGCACGAGCTCGCCTGGTCCCCCGCCAGCCTGAAGACCTACGTCTTCTCCGCGTCGGGCGCCGACCGGGACTACGATCTCTACCTGGCGACCGGCGCCAAGCTCGCGGAGCACCCGGGCGCCGACGGCGGCGCGGCCTGGAGCCCCGACGGCAACCGCATCGCCTTCACCACCGCGCGCACGGGCCAGGGCGACGTCTACATGCTCGACGTCAACGCGCTGGATGAGCCCCCGCGGCAGCTCACCGGCGATCCCACCGCCAGCGAGCTGTACCTCTCCTGGTCTCCCTCGAGCAAGTCGCTGGCCTTCGTGGGTCACACCCGCAGCGGCGACAACATCTACCTGATCGAGGACATCGACTACCCGGCCCCCAAGCCGGTGACCTCCTGGGGCAACACCCAGACCCGCCCGACCTTCTCCCCGGACGGCGCGCGGCTGGCCTTCTACTCCAACCACGTCGACAACCAGCGCTTCGATCTCTACGTGATGACCATCGGCAGCGAGCCGCGCCTGCTGGTCGAGGGCGTGGTGATGAACCCGGACGGTCCCCAGTGGATCCCCGGCGGCGAGGAGCTGGTGGTCGTCCTCAACGACGACGATCGCTACGACCCGGTCTACCGGGTGCCGGTGAGCGATCCCGGCAGCATGATCGAGCTGCCCACCAACACCGTGGGCAACGGCGATCACGACCTCGCCGTGGGCACGGACGGCCGCACCTACCTGGCGATCGCCGCCCAGGGGGAGCAAGGCAGCGAGAAGCGGGATTTCAAGCGCATCTATGTGATGGCGCTGGACTGAGCCCGGCCTGGGCGGGGGCCTCGATCTGGTAGAACGCTGAGCATGCCCGCCCTGTTCCTGATGCTGGCCTGCACGCAGTCAGCCTACATCCCCAACGAGCCGCCGCCGATCGACACCGCCTACGAGGCGACGATCCCGTGCTCGACCTACTCGCCGAACCCGGCGACCTTCACGCTCCGCAACAACAGCGCGGCGATGATCCGCCTGTACTGGCGGGACACCGACTGCGTGGAGACCCTCTACGCGGAGCTGACGGCGGGGGGCGCCCACACCCAGGAGGGCTACCTGGCGGCGGTCTGGGTGATCCGCGACATCAACGATCAGGCCCTCGACTGGTTCATCGTCGACAACCCCAGCCCCTACGACGTGACGTACCCATGATGCTCCTCACGCTGCTCTCCGGCTGCGCCTGGCTCGCTCCCGTCGACGGGGACTCGCCCTGCGAGGAGGCGGGCTACGCCATCGCCCGCCGCACCTTCGACTGCACGGCGGATCCCGAGCTCTCCAACGACCGCCACGACCGCTTCCTCGAGTCCACCGAGTGCATCCCGCTGACCTTCGACGAGTCCGGCGTGGTCACCAGCGGCCCCGGCGCGAACCAGGGCGTGCTGGCCGAGGACACCTACCACTGCGCCTTCCTCATCAGCGAGCTGTCCTGCGAGGCGGTCGACGCGCTGGGCGACGACATCGCGGCCTGGCTCGAGGTCTCCAACGCCTGCGAGTACGTGATTGAGGTGACGAAGTGATCGGGCTCCTCCTCCTCGCGGGCGCCGCGCAGGCCGAGGTGCTGGACCTGGACAAGGACATCTACCAGTGCACGCCGGACGACATGGCCCCCATCTGGGGCTCCGCCGGCTACAGCAACGCCCTGGAGGCCTTCCGCACCAACGCGACGACCTGGTCCTCGACCCGCTTCGCCGAGGAGAAGCTGCTGAGCCACACCGAGGCGCTGGATGGCGAGGACGGCGGCGTCTTCGCCTGGCAGTTCGACCTGAGCTACAACGTCGCCCGCCTGCCGGTGTACTCCAAGGACGCCGGCGCCGAGTGCCCCTGGGAGTACCGCATCTCGGAGCGGGTGATCGACATGCAGGCCCACAACCTCGGGGTCGCCTTCCGGGTGGGCCGCGTCGGCGCCTTCTACGCCTCGTCGGTGACCTTCGGGGCCCCGGCCCAGGATCCCTTCTCCCGGGGCATGCTCTGGAGCATGGGCGCGCCCATCTACGCCTTCGTTCCGCTGATGACCGCGCCGCTCACCGGCAGTTTCCAGAACCAGATCGGCGCCTCGGCCTACGCCCAGGAGTACATCCTGGGCCTGAGCGCCGACCTGGACGTCGCCGATCTGAACGTGGGCTACACCCGCTCCCGGGGGCTCTACGCCTCCGCCTTCGAGAAGCGCCTCGGCCTCTACGGCACGCTGGTGCTGCGGGATCGGCTCTCCACCATCGGGCAGGCGGAGGCGGGGCTGCGGCGCCTGACGATCGCGGACGGCGCCGGCGCGACCAGCCTCTTCGGCCGGGCGCTGCCGCTGACCGAGTCCGTGGACACCGACGCCGCCGACGACCAGCCTGGGGTCATCCAGCAGCTCCTGACGGGTAACGTCGTCCAGGAAGGCATCGGCGGCTACGTCGATCTGGACGTCGCCTACGCCGTGAGCCCCGAGCCGCTGCTGCACAAGGCGCTCATCGCCGTGCACTCGGTGAACTTCCTGGAGAACGGCGGGCTGCGGCTTCAGGGGGGGATGGTCACCCTGCCGCGCATGGCCTGGTACGGCGTCGATGGCGGGCGCTTCCCGTCCGTGCGCGCCGACGGAGACTTCCGGCTGCTGGACGGCGACGCGGACGTCCTGGTCAACGCCAGCCTGCTCTACAACGACGCCGAGCAGCTGGCGCTCTATCCCTTCGCCGAGAACGCGATCTCCGCGCGCTTCTCCATGGAGACCGTGTGGTGAACTCCAAGCTCCCGCGGGCGGCCGCGCTCGGGGCCGCGCTGCCCCTGGCGTTGACGCTGATCGGCTGCGGCCCCAACATCATCGGCACCTGGTCCATCACTCTCTGGGAGGTCGAGGGCGGCAGCGCCGACGTCATCGACGACGTCGGTTGGATCGACATCCAGGATGACTTCACCGGCGCGTTCCCCCTGCTGCTCCGCTACCAGTGGCAGCAGCCCGGGGGGTTGGTTCCCTACCCGACGCCCCAGGTCGCTCCGGTCTCGGTCACCATCGGCGATGAGGAGGAGCTGAGCTTTCGGAGCGTCTGGCTGTTTGAGCAGGAGGTCACCTTCACCGCCGTCCAGACCCGCGACACCACGATGATCTGGGAGGCCGACGGCTACCCGACGGGCAGCCTGAGCAGGTGGAGCCTGGAGCGTTACTGAGAGGGGATTTGGGGACGGTCAGTCGGACAGCGCCGCCTGAATCGCGTCGTAGTCAGGCTCCTGGCCCGGGCTCTCGGCGATCCAGGTCCAGGCGACGCGGCCGGCGGCGTCGATAATAAACACCGCCCGATTGCTGGCCGTGTACCCCTCCATCCCCGCGAAGTCCGACAGCGCCACATCATAGGCCCGCGTCACCCGCCGGGCATGATCCGACAGCAGCGGGAAGCTCGCGCCGGTCGCCTTCGCGAACGCACCCTGGGTAAAGGGTGAGTCCACGCTGATCCCCAGCACCGCCGCGTTCAACGCATTCAGCGCGGCCAGCCGCTCATTGAATGTGCACATCTCCGTCGTACAGACACCCGTAAAGGCCGCCGGATAGAACGCCAGCACGACGCTGCGCCCGCGATACTCCGCCAGCGACACCGCCTCGCGGTCCTGGTTCAGCAGCACAAAGCCCGGGGCCGCCGAGCCCACCTGCGGTCCGCTCGCCTGCCGCACCAGCTCCGGCACGGCGTCCGGATCCGGGACGTGGTCCTCATCCGCGAGGTCCGCGCGCAGCGCCTCGACCTGCATCCCGCCCAGCGCGGTCTCCCCGTTGACCTCCGGGTCCGGATGATCACAGCCCACGGCCACCGGCGCCTCCCCGCCGGTGTCGAACCGCAGGAACTGCACGCTGGAGACCCGCTCCTCACCGACCTGGTTGGCGTCCCAGGCGCCGCGCACCTTGCGGCCGTCGGCGAGGCGCAGGTAGAGCGTCTGGGGCAGGTCCAGCCAGCGGGGCAGCAGCTGGTCGCGCAGCGAGGGATCGTCGATGCCGATGAGCAGGGTGCAGCCCAGCTCGCCGTCGCCGCCGAGGATGTCGTTGTAGGTCTCCAGCTCGTGCTGGATCTCCGCCTCGCCGGCGATGCGCTCGACCCGCAGCATCTCCTGCACCTGGTAGCGGACCGTCATGCGGTTCTCGAACTGGAAGAACATGTAGCGCCCGACCTGGACGGTGCGCAGGCGCCGGGCGGCGCGAACGACCTTGCGGTACGCCTCGCGGCCGGCGCTGTAGGTCTCCAGATCGACGAGGGCGTCGCGGCTGACAGGTCTCACTTGTCCTCCTCCTTCTTCTTCACGGGTGTGGGGAAGCCGCCCTCGCGGTAGGCGCGAGCCAGGATTGACATGGGGTGCATGGGCTTCACCCCGGCGTGCTGCTCGAACTGCAGCGCGGCCAGCGGACAGTCCGTGGCCCAGATCTGCGCGTCGGCGTCCTTCATGCCGTCGAAGGCCTTCTTGCCGATGCGCTGGGAGGGCTCGTAGCCCTCGACCGTCATGGCGTAGGTGCCGTCGTGACCGCAGCACTCCATGGTGGTGTCCGGCTTGACCCCGGGGATCTTGCGCAGCATGTCGCGGCCCTTGAAGCCCTTGCCCTGGGTGCGGAGGTGACAGGGGGCGTGGTAGGCGACCCGATCGCCGGGGGTGGACTTGAAGTCCGTGTTGAAGCGCTCCTCCTTTCGCAGGCTCCAGAGGTACTCGCTCGGGTCCATCACGGCCTCGGCGAGCACCTTCGCGCGCTCCCGGTCCTCCCCCTCCAGCAGCTCGGGGTACTCCCGGCGCAGCATCATGGAGCAGGTGGGGTTGATGGCCAGCACCTTGGCGCCAGCCTCGACGAAGGGGATGAGCACGTCCAGGTTGGCGCTGGCCTTGGAGCGCAGCCCCTCCAGATCACCGCTCTCCCAGGAGGGCATGCCGCAGCACTTCAGGCCCGCGACGCACTTCATGTCCACCTTGTTGGCGTCCATGACGTCGACCGTGTCCCGGCCGATCTGGGGCTCGTTGTTCTGGACGTAGCAGGTCTGAAACAGCACGGCCTCGCCGCCGGGCGCGCTCGCGATCTTCCCCTCGCGGGAGGCCCACTTCTCGAAGGTCGTCTGGGCGAACTCGGGCAGCAGCTTGTCGCGGTGGATGCCCAGCACCTTCTCCATGAACCAGCGGTGCATGCCGACCTTGTTCATGGCGTTGGCCACTCCCAGGCTGGCGCGGGCCGCCGCGGCGCTGGCGTCCGGATCCCCCAGCACCTTCTCCCGGAGCGAGCCGCCGCCGAGCTCCTTGCGGCGCTGGGCCTTGTAGCGGTGCACCAGCTTGGGGAAGTCCAGCTGGAACTCGTGCTGATCCCGCGGCGTGTAGGGGCACTGCACCTCGCAGAGCTTGCACTGGAAGCAGGAGTCCATCAGGGCGTCGGTCTCGTCCCGATTGATCTGCGTCACGTCGCCGTCGTACTGGTCGTCGATCAGCTTGAACAGATCCGGGAAGGTGTCGCAGTACTTGAAGCACATGCGGCAGCCGTGGCAGACCTCGAAGACCCGGGTGACCTCCTTGTCGATGGCGCTGCGGAGCCAGTACAGCGGATCGGAGGGGTCGTAGGTCAGGCCGTCGGTCGGCTTGTAGGAGATGTTCTTCTCGCTCACGCGCTGCTCCGGACGAGGTGCCGAAAGACAGGTTCAGCGGAGCGGCTTGCCGCTCCGCTGACCGTTTTGAGGTGCTGAGGCGGCGTCAGCGCTGCTGACGCCGCGACGCTCTTCTCAGTCGATGTCGTTGAGCAGCTTCTGGAAGCGGCCGGCGTGGGACTTCTCGGCGCGGGCCAGGGTCTCGAACCAGTCAGCGACCTCACCGAAGCCCTCGGAGCGCGCGGTGGCGGCCATGCCCGGGTACATGTCGGTGTACTCGTGGGTCTCACCGGCGACGGCGGCGCGCAGGTTCTCGGCGGTCTCGCCGATGGGGAGGCCGGTCGCGGGGTCGCCAGCCTTGCGCATGTAGTCCAGGTGCCCGTGGGCGTGGCCCGTCTCACCCTCGGCGGTGTCGCGGAAGTTGCCGGCGATCTCGGGGTAGCCCTCGACGTCAGCGATCTTGGCCATCCAGAGGTAGCGGCGGTTGGCCTGGGACTCGCCAGCGAAAGCGGCCTTCAGGTTGTCGTGAGTCTTGGTGCCCTTGAGGTCAGCCATGTGAATTCTCCGGATTGTTATTGAACAGGCCCGATCGACTTAGAATGATTCTAACGTCCGCGCAAGGGGCTTTTTCCACCGCGCGGTGAGGAACCACGAGGGGGTGTGATCCGGACGACATCGAGGGCGCTCTATGGAGCAACACTGCCCCGCAATGGAGGTCGCAGAATGCGCCTGTCCCGCCCCCTGTTCGCCGCCGCCCTGCTGCTGCTCACCGCCGGCTGCAGGGAGAAGCCGGCGCCACGAGACACAGGCTCCCAGACCGACCCGACGGTCACGCCCGGCGGCTCCATCGGTACGCCCGACGGCGACACCACGGACACCACGGACACCACGGACACCACGGACACGGGCCCCGGCGGGCTCTACCCCAGCGAGGCCACCCCGGGGCTCGTCTTCACCGGCGAGCGGCCCACCAACCTGCTGCTCATCACCATCGACACCCTGCGCCGGGACATGCTCGGCTTCTACAGCGGCCGGGACGATGTGACGCCGAAGCTCGACGCGCGGCTCCGGGAGTCCCTGGTCCTCGACAGCCACCGCTCCTGCGCCAACTGGACCTTCCCCTCCGTCGCCTGCATGCTCACCGGCCGCTACAACGAGCACGTCGGCGCCTTCCCCCGCGCCGTCACCCCCTACCCCGAGGCCCCGGAGTTCCTGGCTGAGATCCTGAGCGCGGAGGGGTACGACACCCGCGTCGTCGCCGCCCAGCTGGTCTTCAACTCGAGCTACAACCTGGGCCAGGGCTACCGGGTCAACGAGTCCGACACCAACTGGAAGGCCCACGTCGTCGCCGAGGAGGCCCTCGCCCAGGCGGACACCCTGGACGCCGCGAGCCCGTGGATGTTCCACGTCCACCTCATCGATCCCCACCAGCCCTACGCCGCGCCGCCGGAGTACCGGGACGCGGAGCTGGACTACGCGGGCGGCGCCTTCGACACCACCGACCGGGACGCCATCAACACGCTGCCGGACCTCTGGACGGGGCTGGAGGAGGCGACGCGAGAGGAGATCCTGACCGAGCTGACGGGCCTCTGCAACGGCGACCTCCGCTACACCGATCAGTACCTGGACGAGCTGCTCACCGCGATGGAGGACCGGGGGCTGCTGGACGACACCCTGGTGGTCTTCGCCAGCGATCACGGCGAGCAGTTCTTCGAGCACGGCCGCTTTGAGCACGGCCAGGACATCCACGTCGATGAGACCCGGGCGCTGGCCGCGTTCTACGCCCCGGGGCTGAGCGCCGGACGCGTCGCGGCGCCCACCTCCCATGTGGATCTGCTCCCCACCATCCTGGACGCCCTGGGAATCGACGCGGTGCCCGAGGAGGTGGACGGCGCGGCGCTGGGCAGCTTCCGCAGCGACCGCCCGGTGTTCTCCGCCGTCGCCAACGACGTCGAGGTGGGCCAGTCCGTCGAGATCGACGGGGACCGCCTCATCTACTGGTGGGACGGCCGCGCCGCCTTCTATGAGCTCGGCGACGATCCGGGCGAGCAGCGCGACCTCTACGCCACCCTGAGCGAGGGCGACGACCCGCGCCTGGAGCACCTCTGGGGGCTGCTCGCGCCGCACACCGAGGACATGGACGCCCTCATCGATGAGAGCCCGACCCCCCTCCCCGAGCCCTGATCGTCCCGCTGACGGGTTTTGACACGAGGTGATCGATCGCGCACTACGGTCTCACTACCTGCCCACAGGCTCCAGGAAGACCGCACTCATGTCCAAGCTCCTCATCCGGCTCACGCAACTCACACTCCTCACGAGCCTCGCGAGCCTCGCGCTCGGCGCGGGCTGCAGGGCTGACAAGTCCGACGACAGCGCCGCGACCGACGGCACGACGACCGACGACTCCACCAGCCCGGGCGACGACACCACCGACGGCACCACCGACGACGGCACCACCGACGACGGGACGGGGGACGACACCAGCACCGTCACCTCCCCCTACAAGGGCGACGCCACCCAGGGCCTGACCCTCACAGGCGACAGGCCGATCAACGTCCTCATCGTCACCATCGACACGCTCCGCCGCGACGCCCTCGGCTTCTACGGCGGCGCCACCGACGCCACCCCGGCGCTCGACCGCCTGCTCCAGGAGTCCGTGGTCCTCGACAACCACCGCAGCTGCTCCAACTGGACCTACCCCTCGATGGCCTGCCTGTTCACCGGCCGGTACAACGAGCTGACCGGCTTCGTGCCCAGGGCCGTCGACCGCTACCCCGACGAGCCGGAGATGATGGCGGAGATCCTGAGCGCCGCCGGCTACCAGACCCGCGCGGTGGCCGCCCAGGCGGTGTTCAACAACGGCTACAACCTGAGCCAGGGCTACCAGGAGATCCAGTACGACACCACCTGGGGCGCCCCGGACGTCGTCTCCCGCGTCGTGCTCCAGGCGACCGACCTCGTCGCCGGGGGCTCCCCCTGGCTGCTGCACGCGCACTTCCTGGACCCCCACGTCCCCTACACCGCGCCCGAGTCCTACCGGGACAAGCTGGACTACGTCGGTGGAGCCGTGGACAGCACCTCCAGGAGCTTCCTGGCGGACATGGAGGACGACTGGGAGGGCTACGACGCGGACACCCGCGCCGAGGTGAAGGCGGAGCTGTGGGGCCTCTACAACGGCGACGTGCGCTACGTCGACGAGGCGGTCGGCGGCATGATGGGCCAGCTCGCGAGCGTGGGCGCGATGGACGACACGCTGGTGATCCTGATGAGCGACCACGGCGAGCAGATCTGGGACCACGATCGCTTCGAGCACGGCCAGGATCTCCACGTCGAGGAGACCCGCGGGCTCGCGGCGCTGTCCGCCCCGGGCCTCGAGGCGGGCCGGATCGACGCGGTGACCTCCCACGTGGACATCCTGCCGACGGTGCTGGATCTCCTCGGCATTGACGCCGTCCCGGCGGAGGTGGACGGCGCGGTGCTCGGCAGCTTCCAGAGCGATCGGCCTGTGTTCGCGTCGGTCGCCAACGACGTCGAGGTGGGCCAGTCCGTCGAGATCGAGGGCGACCGCCTCATCTACTGGTGGGACGGCCGCGCCGCCTTCTACGAGCTCGGCGGCGACGCCGGGGAGCAGATCGACCTCTACCCCACCCTGGATGAAGCCGACGATCCTCGACTGGACTACCTCTGGGCGGTGCTGGAGCCGCACACCGAGGCCATGGTGAGCGCTCTGGGCGACGAGACGGCGACCCCCATCGAATAGGGGCATACGGGAGGATGCAGCGGATGTCTGGGGGACTGAGGCGCTGGCCCGGAGAATAATAACGGGCAATCGGGCCAAAAACTAGAACGTGTTCACCGTATGGTGCGGCATCCCCGCCCAGGCAGCACCATGCATACTCCCACTCCCTCTCGAGGTTGCATGGCCGCGCTGCTCGCCGCCCTGAGCGGCTGCGCGACGCCCCCCGACTCGCCGTTCGCGCCGGGCGCGACCACCCCCACCGATGGTGGGACCGTCACGGAGGATGCGGACAGCGGGCTCTCCGAGGAGCACAGCGACGTCGGTGACGACAGCGGGGCTTCCGACACAGACGCCGGGCCGGAAGACTGCGCGATCGACTTCGGCGACAACACGCCGAGCAACGTGCTGATGATCTCCATCGATACCCTGCGACGCGACGACATCGGCCGCTACTCCGGCGGCGACACCACGCCGCGGCTGGACGCGCTGCTGGAGACGTCGCTGGTGCTGGACAGCCACCACAGCTGCTCCAACTGGACCTACCCCGCCATGACCTGCCTGCTGAGCGGCAGCGACAACGCCCTCCAGGGCTTCATGCCCCTCACGGTGGTGCCGCTCCCGGACAGCCACAGGATGCTGGCCGAGGTGCTGGCCGACAGCGGCTACCAGACCACCGCGGTCGCCGCCCAGGACTACTTCGCGCCGAACATCAACCTCACCCAGGGCTACAACACCGTCGTGATCAACCAGCAGTGGACCGCGCCGGAGGTCGTCGAGCGCGGCCTGGAGTACGCCGCCCGGCTCGAGGACAACAGCGCCCCCTGGCTCCTCCACCTCCACTTCTTCGATCCCCACATCCCCTACCTGGCGGACCCCAGCTACCGCCGCGGCGCAGAGAGCCTGCCCGAGTCGCCCCTCGACCTCACCAGCGTCGAGGGCACCGACGCGCTGCAGGACAAATACGACGCCCTGACCGCGGCGGATCAGGCGCTCGTGCGCGACCACCTGGACATGCTCTACCAGGCCGATCTGCGGCTGGTCGACGAGTCCATCGGGCACCTGCTGGACGAGCTCCGCGCGACCGGTGGGCTGGAGGATACGCTGGTGGTCCTCGTCAGCGATCACGGCGAGCAGTTCTTCGAGCACGACCAGTTCGAGCACGGCAACGCGCTCTACGGCGAGGAGACCCGCGCCCTGGCGGCCTTCTGGTGGAACGCCATCACCCCCGGGGTCGTCACGCAGAACACCACCCACGCCGACGTGATGCCCACGGTGCTCGAGATCCTCGACATCCCCGCGCCCGAGACCGTGCGCGGCACCACGGTGGGCCTCGCCGCTTCCCACCGCCCCATCTTCGGCGAAGCCTACATCGAGAACTCGGAGCTGCTGCGCATCTCCCAGTCCGTCACGCTGGACGACGACCGGCTGATCTACTGGTGGGACGGCCACGTCGAGCAGTACGACCTGGCCGCGGACTACGGCGAGCAGTCTGATCGCTACGACCCGACGACCCCGACGACGCAGGGCTTGCTGGAGGCGCTGCAGCCGAGGATCGACGCCATGCAGCTGGCTCTGCCACAGCACACCCCGGCGCCGGCGGACGCGCTCTGAGGCGGGTGGATTAGCGGATTAGACAGCGCGATCCCTCTGTTAAAGGCTAGCCAACTGGTCTTGACTGGTACTGTCCTCCGGCCCGAGCTGTCTACATGGTTGTGCGCCCGCTGATCACCGCTGCCCTCCTGACGCTGAGCTTCACCGGCGTCGCCCTCGCGCTGGATCCCGGCGACGTCGATGACCCCGGCGACACCTCCGTGCTCTCGCCCGGCCTGATGGCCTCGCCGGTGCCGATATCCGACGAGCTGCGGGACGCGCTGGCGACCCGGGATCACTCGGAGGCGGTGAAGCTGCTGACCGCCATCCCCATGAGCCAGCTCAAGGGCCACGCGGTCGACGACCACGGCTTCCTCCTCGCCTGGAGCCTCATCCGCGCGGGGCGCGCCGAGGAGGCCATACGGCTGGAGCAGCTCGTCGAGAAGGCCGATCACGTGCCCGCCGCCTACCAGAAGCTGACCCTGGCCGAGATCGCGCTGGCCGACGATCGGCCCGTGGACGCCGCGACGCTGCTGGAGAACATCGACGAGGGCGAGACCCTCTGGCCCCGCTGCGCGCTGGTCCGCGCCGAGGCCCTGAAGGAGGCCGGCCGCACCGCCGACGCCCGGGCGATCTACCAGCAGCTCGCCGATCGCCCCGACCCCGCCGAGGGCAGCGACATCGCCATGCTCGCCCTGGCGAAGTCCGTCGGCGTGGAGTCCCCCGACGCCTACCCCTACCTGCGCCGCGCCTGGACCTATCACCCCACCACCAAGGCGGGTCGGGAGGCCGCGAGCATCCTGAGGACCGTGCCCGGCAAGGCCACCTGGCGCGAAGCGGCCCACCGGGCCGAGCTGCTGATGAACGGCGGCGACTACACCAACGCCATCGGCCTGCTGGAGAAGTACAAGGCGCAGGTTCCCCTGTCCGGCGAAGCCGACGCCGACGCCTGCCTCCTGTGGTTCGTCTACGGGCGCAGCCAGTTCAAGAAGAACAACATCACCATCGCCGCCAACGTGCTCACCCCCTGGGGCGAGCGCTGCGCTGGCCACGACGCGGAGAACGGGCCGAAGATGCTCTACCTCGCGGGCAAGGGGCTGGACCGCAAGAAGGCCTACGCCGCCGCCGCGCCGGTGTACGCGAAGATCGCCGCCCTCTACCCCGAGTCCACCTTCGCCGACGACGGCCTGCTGCTCGCGGGCATCGCCACCCAGGAGGCCGGCAACCTGAACCGGGCCCGGGAGATCTGGGCGGATCAGGTCGAGCGCTACCCCGACGGGGACATGGCCGGCGAGGGCTTCTGGCGCCTCGCCTGGGGCAGCTACCTCGCGGGCGACGGCCAGGGCGCCATGCGCTGGGCCGAGAAGATGACCTGGGAGATGCCCTTCTCCGCCGACGGCCGCCACTACCAGAGCGGGCTCTACTGGGCGGCCCGCTGGCGGCTCTACCCGGACGTGAACAACCCCACGGTGCAGTCCGGCGACGCCGACGATCTCGCCGAGGCCGTGCGGATCTGGCGGGGCCTCGCCGAGGAGCACTTCTTCTCCTACTACGGCCAGCTCGCCGCCGCGCGGCTCTACGAGCTCGCCCCCAACGAGGTGGAGTCCATCCGCCGCCCCCGCCTGGACATCGACCAGCCCTGGGAGCTGCGAGACGACTTCCTCGACGAGCTGCCGATCGCGGCGGGCATGGACCTCGCGCGGCTCGGGCTGACCGCCGACGCCATGTCCGAGTTCAACACCCTCGACGAGGCGCTGCTGCTGCCCAACGAGATCGCCTTCATCCAGGAAGCCCGCTGGCAGGGCGACTGGCTGAGCGCCCACGAGACGCTGCACTTCTATGTGCTCTACAACCCCGCGCTCGGGCCCCAGGCGGATCGCATCTGGAAGCTCAGCCACCCGGATCTCTACTGGGACGAGGTGAGGGCCTCCGCCGAGGGCTACCGCTTCGATGCCCGCGTCTTCCACGCCCTGGTCCGGGAGGAGTCCAACTTCAACCGCAAGGCCAAGTCCTGGGCCGGCGCGCAGGGCCTGAGCCAGCTCATGCCGGCGACCGCCCGGGGCGTCGCGGCCTGGATGAACATGAACTACAGCGCGTCCCAGGTCTACGACCCCGAGACCAACCTGAAGATCGGGGCCCGGTACCTCGAGAGCCTGTTCAAGCGCTACAACGGCAACCCCTTCCTCTCGCTGGCCGGCTACAACGCGGGCGAGGGCAACGTCGACAAGTGGCGCAAGCGGGGCGAGCGCCCCACAGACGAGTTCGTGGAGGCCATCCCCTTCCGCGAGACGCGCAACTACGTCAAGCGCGTCATGGGCACCTACCAGGCCTACCGGACCCTCTACGGCGAGGGCCCGCTCTACCAGGACTGGTCTGACTACAACCACGAGACCAAGCCCGACCTGTAGGCGCGGCGGCGGGGCCCCAGGAGGACCCGCTCGTGCTATGACTTCCGCCATGGAAGAAGCGCTACTCGCGGCCTTTGACGACGCCCAACGGCGGGGCTTTGCCCTGCTGCGGGACGTGATGAACTCCCTCTCAGTGGGCACGACCGAGGCCCAGGCGGCCGACGCCGCCCGCGACCTCGCCGGGCGCCACGGCTTCGACCGCTGGTACCACCCGCCCGAGATCCTGTTCGGGGAGAACACGCGCTCCAACGACGTCTGGAAGAACCCCGGCGCCCGCGCGCTCAAGCGCGGCGACATGGTGAGCGTCACGCTCGGGCCGTCGAGCGCCGACGCCTACGCCGACGTGGGCACCACCAAGGTCTTCAGCGCCCCCGACGGCGCTGAGGAGCCCAAGGTGCTGAGCGTCGCCAGGGAGTGCGCCCGCGCCACCGCGGGCTACGCCTCCCAGTGGAAGACCGTGGGTGAGCTCTACATCTACGCGCGCGCCTGGGCCGTGAACCACCGCCTGACGCTGGTGAACGATCGCAGCATCGGTCACGCCATCCTCCCCCCGGAGGGCGCCCTAGCGACCGGCTTCCCGCTCTCGGCGCACACCATCACCTGGCTGCGCCGCTACCAGGTGCGCCGGCTGAACCCCAACCGGGTGACCGGCCTCTGGGCCATCCGCCCCAACATCACGGACGGCAGCGTCGCCGCGCAGTTCGAGGAGATCATCTACGTCAACGGCCCGGA
>Ga0316204_10003479_pt1 | contig 31348 bp, 29 predicted proteins | sample 6monrhotite_MG_2_FD_205661 | JGI IMG/M metagenome (GOLD analysis project Ga0316204, IMG submission 205661) | Microbial mat bacterial communities from mineral coupon in-situ incubated in ocean water Damariscotta River, Maine, United States -... | ecosystem: Environmental > Aquatic > Marine >... | reverse complement strand
CCATTCCTGGGCTTGAAAATGCTGTAATTATAGAACCCGGGTATGCGATTGAATATGACTATATTGACCCACGTGAACTTAAAGTAACACTTGAAACACGGCGTGTAAGCCAGCTGTATCTAGCTGGACAGATCAATGGCACTACCGGGTATGAGGAGGCCGCCGCACAAGGTTTGATGGCTGGGGTGAATGCTGTTCTTGCGGTGCGCGGTGAAGATAGTTTCGTGCTTGACAGGGCAGACGCTTACATAGGTGTGATGCTGGATGATTTGGTGACACAGGGTACGAAGGAACCTTACCGCATGTTCACCAGCCGAGCTGAATACCGGCTGTTGTTACGTGCTGATAATGCTGACCAACGGCTGACAGACCGCGGAGGCCTTATTGGGTTGATCCGGAAAAAACGCATGGAAGCATACGACGTTAAACACGGTGAACTTCAACGTGTTCGCAAGTTACTCTCAGAACTTAGTTTAACGCCGAATGAAGCTGTCTCAATTGGTTTGAAGATAAAAAAAGACGGCGTGCGTAGGTCAGCTTTTGTATTGCTTGGATTTAATACAATTAATTTCGAGCGACTGCGCGAAATTTGGCCGGATGAGCTAGTTGGCGTTAGTGACAAAACTGGTCTGCAGTTGGAAACAGACGCTATGTACCAAGGTTATCTTGATCGTCAGGAGCGTGATGTGGAGGCTTTCAGAAAAGATGAAGCCCTTACCATTCCTGAGGGTATTGATTTTGATATTATTCCGGGACTGTCAAATGAAATGCGCGAGAAGTTTAAGGTAGCCCATCCGGCTACGTTGGGTGCTGCTGCGCGTATTGCGGGCGTGACACCGGCGGCGCTAACTATTTTGCTGGGTCACATCAAGAATAGAAAAGCAGCATAGGGCGGCTTGGTATATGACGTATCAACTATCTGATTTGGCGCGAGACCTGGATGTTCCACGTGAAACACTGGGAAAGTTACAAATGTATGGCGATTCGCTGGTAAAGTGGCAAAAAGCAAAGAACCTTGTTTCCAACACCACGCTCGATGATATGTGGCGGCGCCATTTTCTCGATTCGGCGCAACTTGTGCCTAGGTTGCGGGAAGTTTTTGGTGAAAAGCGGCTCATTATGCTCGATATTGGCTCCGGTGCAGGCTTTCCCGGTTTGGTGCTTGATGTTATGGGGGTAGGCATTTCCCACATGGTGGAATCGAATGGGCGCAAGTGTACTTTTATGCGCCATGTTTCACGTGAAACATCAGCAAACGCGCAGATACACAGCGTTCGCATTGAAGAAATTGATCCTTTTCCTGTTGATATCATCACCTCCAGGGCGTGCGCATCAATCACGCAATTGCTGGATTGGGCCAGCCCTTTTCTGGAGTACGGCCCAGAAATGTGGCTCCTGAAGGGAGAAACTGCAGAAGAGGAATTGACCCAAGCGCAGGCTTGTTGGAATATGAAGGTCAGTCGTTTCGACAGCCTTTCAGACCCGACCGGGTCAATATTGAGGCTCCGCGACATCAAAAAGAAATAACTGTTTGAGTTTACAGGGCTTTTTAGCCTTTTTAGGGGAGTGGTGCTATGGGTTCAGGGACAGGTGCCAAAATTATCGCAGTAGCAAATCAAAAAGGCGGTGTTGGTAAAACAACAACGGCTATTAATTTGGCAACAGCAATGGCTGCTGTAAAAAAACGGGTATTGGTGCTGGACCTTGACCCGCAAGGCAATGCAAGCACCGGCTTGGGTATCGATCGTAGTTCACGTGAAATTACGTCGTATGATGTTGTGTTGGGTGCAGCGCCGCTTGGTGAGGCTGTGCAAACTACAGATGTTCCTGGCCTTGAGATTATAGCGTCCACGGTTGACCTTTCTGGTGCCGATCTTGAGCTTGCAGAGTTGCCCCAGCGTAACTTTCGGCTTCAACAAGCGTTTGAAAAGGCAAAAGCGCGTGAAAATTACGATTATATTCTGATTGATTGTCCTCCTTCTTTGTCGTTGCTTACCATTAATGCGCTTGTTGCCTCTGATGAGGTGTTGGTACCGCTGCAGTGTGAGTTTTTTGCGCTTGAGGGCCTTAGCTTGCTGTTGAAAACCATTGAACAGGTTCGTTCCAGCCTGAATCCTGCCCTGGAGATAAACGGGGTGGTGCTAACCATGTTTGACAAGCGGAATAACTTGTCAGAGCAGGTGGCCCAGGATGTGCGCGATTATTTGGGCGATAAGGTATATTCAACAGTTATCCCAAGGAACGTACGCATATCAGAAGCACCAAGTTTTGGAAAACCTGTGTTGCTATTTGATCATCGCTGTATGGGTAGCAGGGCTTATATTGATCTGGCTCGGGAAGTGCTTGGGCGTTCCGGCCATTTGGCTGCATAGTTTAATAAAAACAATAAGTTAGGGTGTATTTATAATGGCAAAAGCTGCACGAAAAAGCTTGGGTAGAGGATTGTCTGCTTTACTCGGCGATGACCGGCCCGTGTTTGAAAATAAAGCAATAGCCAGTGATGGTAATGCCGGTCGTAGACGCCGGCTTCCTATTGAGTTTCTTGAGCGCAACGCAGGCCAACCACGTGTGCATTTTGATGAAGCGTCTCTTGATGAGCTGGGTTCATCGATTAAGGAAAAAGGCTTGTTGCAGCCAATCATTGTGCGAGAGATTGGCGCTGAAAAGTTTCAGATTGTAGCCGGCGAGCGTCGTTGGAGGGCATCACAGCGGGTTGGTATTCACGAAGTACCTGTTGTGGTTCTTGAGTTAACGGATGCAGAAGTTCTTGAAATTGCGATTGTAGAAAACATTCAACGTCAAGACCTGTCTTCCATTGAAGAAGCTGTGGGCTTCAAGCGTTTGATGGCAGAGTTCGGCCATACACAGGAGGCTTTGGCTCAGGTTGTTGGTAAAAGCCGCAGCCATGTGACAAATCTGCTGAGGCTTTTAACATTGCCGGAGAAAGTTCAAAACATGATCGGTGCGGGCACGCTTTCCATGGGGCATGCGCGTGCGCTTATTGGCAGCAGTGATCCAGTGAGTTTTGCAAACAAGGTAATAAAAGAAGGCCTCAGCGTTCGGCAAACCGAACAGCTTGCTGGTGAGGGCAAAGAGAAAAAGAGCCGTCAGCCGCGGCCCGGAAGCGCATCGTCTTCAAAGAAAAAAGACGCAGATACTGTTGCTCTTGAAAAAGACCTTGCTGCAGCACTGGGCATGAAGGTGGCAATTGAACATGAGGGTGAAACCGGCAAGTTGATTATTAGCTATACTGATCTGGACCAGCTTGATGTTTTGTGTGGTAAACTGGGCGTTTGCGGCGTTTAACTGAAAATAGAACAGCTTAAAACCGAGTCTTTTTAAGAGGTCTCGGTTGTTACGCTAACGTCTTGCTTTTAAAGCAACACGTTAAAGCTTGGCTTCTGTTGCATCCCATATTGTTGCTTCAAGTGACACCCCATCGTATTTGTTAACAGCCAACAAACCCGTGGGCGATGTAACATTAATTTCTGTTAGCCAATCACCAATAACATCAATGCCAACAAACAATAACCCGCGCTTTTTAAGTTCAGGCTTAAGCCTATCACAAATCTCTTGTTCGCGTTTTGTAAGTGCAGACCGCTCTGCGGTACCGCCCGCAACCAGATTAGAGCGAATTTCGCCCTCTGCAGGTACACGGTTAATCGCTCCAACAGCTTCACCGTCCACCAAAATAATGCGCTTGTCGCCCAGCACGACTTCTGGCAAAAACTCTTGAATCATTACAGGCTCTCTGCTGGAACCAAGGAACATCTCCATCAAACTGCCCAGATTACTGTCGCCTTCTTTAAGGTGGAACACGCCGGCACCACCATTGCCATACAGAGGCTTAACAATAATATCACCGTGTTCTTTGCGGAAGGCCCGCACATCTTCTTCGCGGCGTGTAATCATGGTGGCGGGCATTAAGTCTTTGAATTTCATCACAAATAATTTTTCCGGGGCGTTTCTAACCTCGGAGGGGTTATTCAAAACCAGCGTGGTGTCGGTGATTAAATCCAGAAGGTGCGTTGCTGTGATATAGGCCATATCAAAGGGTGGATCTTGGCGCATCCATATCACATCCATATCGCGGAGGTTAAGGGTTGCCTCCTCACCGAATATATAGTGATTGTTTTTTTCCGGCTGTACAGTTACTGGGCGCGCAAGTGTGAAAACGTCGCCGTGCTGGTAGCTCATATCATTCACATCATAGTGCCAAAGCGTATGGCCGCGTTTTTGTGCTTCCAGCATTAACGCGAAGGTACTGTCACCGTCTATATTAACGGTTTCCATCGGGTCCATTTGAAAAGCGACCTTAAGGTTTTTGGCTACCATGTTGTTTTTCCTCGGTAAAATATAGTGTTAGCATCAGCGGCGGCATTATTCGCCAACACGCCAAGCGTCTGTGATATGGGATGGAAACCTCGTTGCTGCAACCGCAATTATATCAAATCGTAGTGACCCATCCGAAAAGGCTGTTTTTATCATCCAGTCTTCTGCTGCTGCTTCAATGCGTCGCCGCTGCTTGAAACTAACGGAATAAAGCGCGTCTTCTGCAGTTTTCCGGGCTTTTACCTCAATGAATGCTGTGGTATCGCGTTTTTTGGCTATAATATCTATCTCGCCGCGTTTGCTGCGAAACCGGTGTTCCAATATACGGTAACCCTTAAGGCGTAGAAAGGCTGCCGCCATTAGCTCGGCTTTGCGCCCGCGTTTTTCTGCTATTTGCCGGGATGTTTGCAAACGCCTAGTCTTTCGCCAGTTCAAGGGCGCGGCTATAGACCATCTTGCGCCGTATATCCATCAGTTCAGCTACAAATGCAGCAGCGGATTTTACGCTCATATGTTCAAGTGCAAGTGTTAGAGCACGGTCAATCTCTGGTAAATTGGCCCCTTCATCTTTTGGCGTTTTGGCGAGGCCCTCAATAACAACAACTATTTCACCTTTGGGTGGACCAACTGCGGCATAATGTTCAGCAAGCCCTTCCAAGTTATCCTTAACAACTTCTTCAAATTTTTTGGTAAGTTCGCGGCATACAGCTGCGGGCCGGTTACCGAAAACAGCAGCTGCATCTGCAAGGCATGCTGGCAATCGTTTGTTGTTTTCATAAAACACCAACGTCGCCGCTGAAGAACTCTCTGCTTCAAACCAGTCTCGCCTGGCTTTTTTCTTGTTTGGCGGAAAACCAAGGAAAAGGAACTTGTTTGTTGGCAGGCCAGCCAAGGAAAGAGCGGTTATAACTGCACTTGGACCAGGAATGGCAATAACATTCAAGCTTTCAGCATGTGCCTCTTCTACCAATTTATAACCCGGATCAGAAATCAGGGGCGTGCCAGCATCTGAAACCAAAACAACAACGCCGCCGTCTTTGATTTTTGAAAGAATCTTTGGTCGCTGTGCGGCGCCATTATGTTCGTGGTAGGGTATCAGTGGTTTTTTTAGCAAAAAGGCATTCATTAGCTTGGCAGTAACGCGAGTATCTTCGCAGGCGATTAGATCAGCCGCGGCCAGCGTTTCTATGGCGCGGCGCGTTATGTCGCCCAGATTTCCAATGGGCGTAGCCACTACATAAAGCCCGGCATTTAATTTTTTAGGCTCTGATCTGATTTCAGCCATCTTTTGCGTCCAGTTTATTCATGTTCAGTGCGTTTACAGCGCCACTGTTTGTGATTAGGGTCGCCTAATTCCACATTAAAGCGAGCAGTATATAGTATGCTTGCTTGAAATTGCAGAGCCACAGAAACACACAGAAACGTACCAAGGGTTGTTATGCTGCCAGTTAAGTCCAAAGGAAAGCTGAAACTTTCAGCAGCACTGTGCCTTTGCATTATGATTGCGGCCTGTGGCCCTGAGTTGCCTGGCCCGGCAATTACTCAGGCAGGAACAGTACCTCAGTCTACAGTGAGTGACCAAAACCCTGATAATGCGCCTGATTTGTTACCTCTTGCTGATGCGGCCGAAATTAAAGAAGCTGACAAAATAAAAGTTGCGATCATGCTGCCGCTTTCTGGATCAGAGGCCGCAACAGGGAAAGCCTTGATGCAGGCCGCCGTAATAGCGCTGTTTGATGCTTATGATCCCCGGCTGGTTTTGTTGCCGTATGATACCAAAGCTGATCCGGATGAAACCGAAATGCTGGCGCACCGTGCGGTGGAAGAAGGTGTCTCCATTGTTCTTGGCCCCCTTTTGGCAACAAACCTTCAGGTGGCAGGCGAAATCCTTGAACCTGCTGGTATCCCGCTAATTGGATTTTCCAACGATAGCCGGGTTGCTGCTCCCGGGCGGTTTATTATGGGTTTTCTACCGGAAACAGAAGTGAAGCGCGTGGTTGACCATGCTGTTAGCAAAGGGTTGTTGGAGCAAGCAGCTTTGATCCCGGACGGGCGGTACGGCGCACGCGTACGGGCCGCATTTGGCGACGCAATTTCAACTGCGGGCGGCACCATTGCTGCGATAGAAAACTATCCGCCTGATCCTGATGCTGTTTTCGAGCCAGTGAAAAAACTGTCTAATTACGATGAACGCCGCAAGGAAATGCGTGACGAAATCCGTTTTTTACGATCTCTGGGGGATGACCTAACAGATGAAATCGCTGCAGAGCTCAGTAAATCAGAGGTTTTGGAAGGCATTACATATGATGCTGTGTTGCTGCCTGAGGGGGGTGAGCTTTTGGGTACGCTCGCACCTTTGTTGCCTTTTTATGAAATTGATCCCAACAAGGTGAAGTTTTTAGGCACCGGATTGTGGAGCGACCCGGGCTTGTTGCGCGAACCGCCCTTACAGGGGGCATGGTTTGCAGCGCCGCACCCGGAAGCCCCAACTGCTTTTTTGAAACGTCTCGAAGAAAGCTTTGGTACGCCGCCGCCCAGGATTGCAACACTTGCCTATGATGCCATGAGCTTGGTTGCGCATTTGGCACGCGGTCAGGGTGATGTGAATCAAGCGGAGAATTTGGAATTACCCAATCAAACCCGGAACAATACACAACTATTCTCTATCGCCCTTTTAATGCGTGAAACAGGCTTTGCTGGGCTTGATGGTCTTTTCCGCTTTTTGCCGGACGGTACCGTGGAGCGCTCGCTGGCTGTTTTAGAGATTAATCGCCGTGGTTTCATTGTTGAAGACCCGGCGCCCACAGCTTTTCCAAGCTTTGGGTATGCGCTTAGGCAACAAGCTTCCCAAGAATGAAATTCAGTAAAGGTCGGCCCTTGGCTGTCAACGCAAGCCTGTTCCCTGTATAGATAATATGTCCGCTGGTTTGAAGGGCGTCGAGCGCGCTTTTATCAACAACAGAACCGAACTTTTGCCTAAACTTTTGTTGCCATATATCCAGATCAATACCTTCTGTCAGGCGTAACCCTGTGAGAATTGCTTCCACTGCGCGGTCTTCTGCGGTGATTAACTCCAGTGTTTCAAGCCCTGTTCCACGTGAAACAACAGCGCTTAGCCAATCTTCCGGGCGCTTGATTTGCGCATGCGCAAATGCTTCACCCTGCCGTGTGCCTGGGTACCGTCCGTGTGCGCCAGGTCCGATACCCACATAAGCATCCCCTTGCCAGTAAGTCATATTATGCTGTGACTGTTCGCCGGGCGCTGCGTGATTGGATGTTTCATAAGCAGGCAGGCCCGCTGCGGCTGTTAATTCCTGTGTCATATCAAAAAGTGCGACGGCCAAGTCTTCATCCGGGAGCGAGAATTTGCCGCGCTGAAACTGGTGATAGAATGCGGTGCCTTCTTCAATTGTCAATTGGTACAGCGATAAATGGCTGCTACCAAAACGTAGCGCTTCTGTTAGTTCAGTGCGCCATTCGTCCAGTGTTTGTCCGGGTAGGGCATATATTAAATCAAAACTCACTCTATCAAAGTTGTCTCGAGCAACATTTAGGGCCTGCAATGCTTCTTCGGCGCTGTGCAAACGGCCAAGAAACTTTAAGGCTTTATCATTTAAAGACTGAATACCAACAGACAAACGGTTCACCCCCGCATTCCTATAGCCTTGAAAGCGCCGTGCTTCCACGCTTGAGGGGTTCGCCTCCAGTGTTATTTCAATATCGCTAGCTGGTGCCCAGTGATGTATTACGCTTTCAATAACCGCTGCTACAGTTTCCGGTTCCATCAAGCTGGGTGTGCCGCCCCCAAAAAAGATGGATTTGGCCGTCAGGTTCGGAAAGTGAGCTGCTGTGGTTTCAATTTCACCCAGTAAAGCTTCGCGCCAGCTTTTATGGGAAACCGTTTCACGGACATGGCTATTAAAATCACAGTAGGGGCATTTTTTTAGGCAGAAAGGCCAATGCACATAAATCGCCGCAGGCTCGGCAACCGTGCTTGAGGGCAAGTTGGGCTGTTCAGCTTTTTTTGAAGCAGGCATTGATCAATTGCTTGAAAGCATCGGCGCGGTGGCTCATTGCGTGTTTTTCAGCAGGGTCCATTTCAGCGAATGTTACATCGTGCCCGGTGGGGATAAACACAGGGTCATAGCCAAACCCTTTGCTGCCGCGCATCGGCCAGGTAAGGTCCCCGTGAACCTTGCCTTCAAAACTTTCCTTATGCCCATCTGGCCAAGCGAGTGTGAGTGCACAGGTAAAGTTGGCAGCTTTATTATTTGTGCCGCACAACTTTTTATTTACTGCTGCCATGGCAACGGTGAAATCTTTTTCAGGTCCAGCCCAGCGCGCGCTGTAGATGCCTGGTTCACCGCCGAGCGCAGCAACTTCAAGGCCGCTATCGTCAGCCAGCGCGGGCAGATTTGAAGCGGTCGCCGCAGCAACCGCCTTAATCTCGGCGTTAGCAATGAAGGTTAATCCGTCTTCTACAGGTTCAGGCAAGCCCAGTTCGCCTGCGGAAACCGTTTCCACGCCGTAAGGAGCCAACAATTCACCAATTTCACGGACCTTGCCCTGATTATGGCTCGCAATTACGAGTTTATGACCTTCAAATTGGCGTGCCATTCTGTTGTTTCCCTGAATTTAAAGACCAAGCGCTTTGTTCTGAGCTTTGGCAATATCATCACAGCCCATGCGCGCCAGACGCAGCAAGCGCAGGAATTCTTCTTCGCTGAAGGGCTCTTCTTCGGCGGTTGACTGAATTTCTACGATGCCGCCTTTGCCGGTGAGGACAAAATTAGCATCGGTTTCTGCGGCGCTGTCTTCCGGGTAATCCAAATCAAGCACAGGCGTACCTTTATAAATACCGCAACTGATGGCTGCGATGCTGTCGGTAAATGGCATTTGCTCGATATGCCCATTTTCAATCATCCAGGTGAAACACTGGTGCAGCGCTACGTATGCGCCAGAAATTGACGCCGTGCGGGTGCCGCCATCAGCCTGAATTACATCACAGTCCAGCTTTACTTGCCGTTCGCCGAGCATTTCCAAATTAACAACAGCTCGCATGGAACGGCCAATAAGGCGCTGAATTTCCTGAGTACGCCCCGATTGCTTTCCGCTAGCTGCCTCGCGGCGCATGCGTCCGTGCGTGGAACGCGGCAACATGCCGTATTCTGCTGTTACCCAGCCCTTGCCGGTATCACGCAGAAAGCTGGGCGCACGTTCTTCAAATGAGGCCGTAACAAGCACATGGGTGTTGCCAAATTTTACAAAACAACTGCCCTCCGCATGAAGGGAAAAGCCCGGTGTCATTTCCAGGGTTCTTAGTTCATCAGGCGCGCGTCCGCTGGGTCGCATAAAATTTCCTTCTTTAAAGCCTTTGCAAAGTCTTTGCTCAGTCTTTGCTCTGTGGCATTGGTGCGTTTCGCTTCTTCTACCCCCCGGCGCGCGTAAGGTCAAAGGCGAAGATGATTGACGCTCACGCCGGGACTTTTTAAACTCGCGCCAACTATGCCCATAGTTTTGGAACACTGCGTATGTCACTTGCAAGCTTGAATGAACGCTCTTCTGCCATTTTCAGGCATATTGTTGAAACCTATCTGGAATCAGGTGATCCGGTTGGGTCGCGCACGCTTAGCCGAGTGCAGGATATTTCTGTTTCGCCCGCGACAATTCGCAATGTGATGTCTGATCTGGAGGAAGCAGGGCTTCTTGCTGCACCGCATACATCAGCTGGGCGTATTCCAACAGACCTGGGCCTTAGAATGTTTGTTGATGGCATGATGGAAGTTGGCAACCTTTCCAGTGCTGAACGCGCTTCCATTCAGGGTACCTGTAAAGCATCCGGCCGCAATGTGGAAGATGTGCTCGGCGAGGCGACAAAAGCTTTGTCCGGCCTGTCCCGGTGCGCTTCGGTGGTGATGGTTCCTAAGCATGATCACACAGTAAAGCATATTGAATTTGTGCCAATATCCAACCAGCAGGCGTTGGTGGTTCTGGTAGCTGAAGATGGTTCAGTGGAAAACCGTGTGATTGATATTCCTGTTGGCCTGCCGCCGTCCGTATTGGTGCAGGCAGGTAATTATTTGAATGCCCGACTGGTGGGCCATTCGCTGGAAAGTATGCGGGACGTCATTCAGATTGATCTTGCAAGCAGGCAGGCCGAATTGGACGGCCTTGCGGCGCGTGTGGTGGAAAGCGGGCTGGCGGTTTGGTCTGGTGGGGCGGCTGAAACCGCAGCGCTGCTGGTGTCTGGCCAATCAAATTTGCTGGATAATGTAGAAGCGGTTGGCGATTTGGAACGCATCCGGCAGCTTTTTGAAGAGCTTGAGCGAAAAAAAGACTTGATCAAATTGATGGAACTCGCCAAAGACGGGCGCGGCGTACGTTTGTTTATAGGCGCGGAGAATAATTTATTTTCGCTATCGGGTTCTTCTTTGGTGGTTTCTCCCTATATAAATGCTGCAAACAATGTTGTTGGCGTAATCGGCGTAATCGGCCCCACAAGGTTAAATTATGCGCGTATAGTGCCGATGGTTGATTATACAGCGCAAGTGGTGAGCCGCTTGTTAAAAACCCCCTAACGGGCTGTGGAATTTGAGTAAACGGAACAGCAATGAACGAGCAAAACCAGTTTGAAGACGAAGACGGCGGGCTGACAGAAGAAGAAATTCTGAATGCGGAGCAGATGGAAGAAGAAGCTGAACAAACAGATGCAGAGGTGATCATGGGGCTTCAGTCTGAAGTGGCCGCATTGAAAGACCGCCTGTTGCGTGCCGCCGCCGAGACAGAAAATGTGCGTCGCCGCGCGGAAAAAGATAAACTGGACGCCGGAAAATATGCGGTTACCGGGTTTGCTCGCGATATGCTGAATGTAAGCGATAATCTGCGCCGCGCACTTGATGTGCAGCCAGAAGGCATTGCGGATGATATGAAGGCCTTCACCGAAGGTGTGGCTATGACAGAAAGCGAACTGTTGAACACGATGGAACGCTACGGCATTTCCAAGGTTGAGCCAGAGGTCGGCGAGAAGTTTGATCACAAGTTTCATCAGGCGATGTTTGAGGTGCCCACCGAAGAGCACCCACAAGGGTCAATCATGCAGGTTGTTGCACCAGGCTATGTGATTAAAGATCGTCTGCTGCGCCCGGCAATGGTGGGTGTTGCCAAAGGCGAAGGTAAGAAGCTCGACACCGAGGCCTGACCTTTTAAGACAGCAGATTTTTCAAAAGCCCTGCCGTTTGGTGGGGCTTTTTATTGCTGGCTGTTATTTTGGCTGGCGTGCGGGGCTATCACAGCGTTTCCAATAGCCATGCCAAAATATGGTCTGCCAGCATTGGCGCATCAGTGAAAATGGAAACACCGTGTTTATTTGACCCTTTAATTATTTCCAGCTTTTTTGGCGCGGTGGTTTTCCCATACATTTCCTTGGCCCATGCTGCTCTTTTGCCGCCCTGTTCATTCGCTGCGGCAATATGGAATATAGATCGGAAAGTTATATCCCCCGGCTTTTTACCAGCCAAATTGTAAACAGCGGACGTTTTGCCGGAAATCGCAACAGCCGATTTGATATTATAACTATTTAAGCCCGAGGCCATAACAGCAAGGTTTGAACCAATAGAGGCGCCCACAATAGCAATTCTATCCATATCCACATGTGGTTTGGTTGCCAGAAACTTCATCGCAGCTTTTAGGTCAAGCGGCGCTTGATTTGGATCATTAAACAGGGTTGAAAAGTCTGCTTTTCCGGCTGAGGCGCCATGTCCCCTGATGTCGTAAGCGAGCGCTATCATGTTTTGGGTGGCGAGCTTGTGAAACAAACCCAGGTTTGTCCATTCGCTTTTGTTTGACCCACCCTGATGAATAAAAATTACTGCGGGTAGCCTTGCTCCTACCGTTTCAAGCTCGCTGTAGGTGGCGGCAATTTCAATGCCGTCGTCTGTTACAAAGGTAACAGGCTGGCTATCGGCCAGTAGCGGGCTTGAAAAGGTGAAGGCCGCGCATAAGAAGGCCGTATATTTATTCATTTGCAAACCCTGCTATACCCAAAAACATCTGCAACCGTAGGCATTCTGCCAAAAACCTTCAAGAGCGCATTGTTTTTTGTAAAGGGTGCTTGACAAAACCGCGGCACACACAATATGTAAAGCACGCTTTACTAATTGGAAAATACGTATGTCATGGAGTGATGCAATGAATGGTATGTTGGCGAAAGCAGCTGTTTTTATATTTTTATGTTTGGTCGGCGGTTTGCCGGCGAAAGCCGTGCGAATGGAACGTACTGGTGTTGAAGGCGCGCCTGCACTTGTTTTTGTTCCTGGCCTTGCGTCACACGGAGACCTTTGGAAGCCTTGGGTGGAGGAATATGCAAACACATATGATGTGTTTGTTGTAACAGCCCCAGGCTTTGCTGGTGAACAAGCCCGCACAGAGGATGGACCTTTTTTGAAGATAACAGTTGCTGAAATTGCGGCAAACCTTAAGAAATACGGCGCTTCAAAAGCTACAATTGTTGGGCATTCCATCGGCGGATTGATGGCATTGATGTTGGCAAATGATGCACCAGAGCTTGTTGGTAAGGTTTTGGTTGTTGATAGCCTGCCATATCTGGCGGCTATGTTTATGCCGGGAACGGCTCCTGACCAAGCGCGAGCTCAGGCTAACTTGATGGCTAACCACATGAAAGCCATGCCGCACGACTTATTCATGGCGCAGCAAAAACAAGGACTGCCCCGGCTTTCAAATACCCCCGCCTTTTTGCCGGTGTTGGAAAAATGGTCAGCGACGTCTGATCAGGCAACTGTGGCAAAGGCTTTTGCCGAAGGGTTGGGCACAGACTATAGGCCTGAGCTGAAAACCATCACGGCGCATGTTACTGTTTTGGCGGCTTACAGTAAAGCTATGCGGGTACCACGCGTACAGATTAAAACACTTTACGAAACCCAATATGCAGGGTTGCAGCACGCAAAACTTCATTTGGTAGACGATAGCTTTCATTTCATTATGATCGATCAGCCTAAGCAATTTGGCCAGCATCTATCAAGCGTGCTTAAACAGGGAGAAAAACAGTGAAGCCTGCAGTAAAAAATTACACTCGCAACCTTCTGCTAGCCATAGCGTCATATGGGTTTATGCTCTTTGGCATTAACAGTTATTTGGCAAATAACGATGTGCCGCAGTGGGCGCAAGCAATTCTGGCGCTGTTGCCAATGTTGCCAGTATTGGTGGTTTTGAAAACTGTTGTGGTATTTTCCCGTAGCTGGGACGAACTCCAACGAAAACAAGCGACAGAAGCAATGCTCATTTCTTTTTTTGTTACCGGGTTTGGTACGTTCGCTTACGGCTTTTTGGAAGGTGTTGGCTTTCCTCCGCTTGAAACCATATGGGTTATGCCAATAATGATGGGTTGTTACGGAGCCGCCCAGATGTTTGTGGTGAGGCGCTATTAATGAAAAACAGGCTAAAAGTGTTGCGTGCCGAGCGTGACTGGAGCCAGGCAGACCTTGCTGACAAGCTGGATGTCTCAAGGCAAACCATCAATTCAATCGAACGCGGGAAATATGACCCAAGCTTGCCGTTGGCTTTCAAGTTCGCCGCAGTTTTCAGCTGTGCAATCGACGATATTTTCACGCCGGAGCCAACGGATAGGTGAGGCGGCCCTATTTGTGTAAGGATTTGAAGGCCAGCAAGGGTTTTCTGGCTTATTCTCAATATTTTTTTGTTGGCGCGTCAAGGCGCTGGTGATCAGGTTTCTTAGGCACCTGCGAAGCCTTATTCAGAACCGGCCGGGAGGCGTGCCTTTGAAGTGCAGCCTGAAGACATTGACGATGATATAAAATTGCACAGAATAATCAGTCATGTCTTTTTTGCCGAAAAATGTGTATACTGCTCGCATTGGTTGTTATTTCGTCCGAGTTTAAATGTTTTTGACAATTTATCTACGGGGGCAAATTCAATGAATAAATTGCTAATTGGTATTTTGGTACTGACAGCGATGACGGTTGGTCTATCTGCTACCGAAACAGAAGGTGAAGTGACTGAAGGGTTTAAATTTCTAGCCTTCGGAGATATGCCGTATATTGAAAGAGATTACAGATTGCTGCGAAAGGCAAAAGTTGATTTAGCTGAAGCTCAAGAATATTTTCCCTTTGCGGTATTCTATGGCGACATAAAAAAGGGTAGCGCAAAAAAGTGCAGAACTGACCTTTATATTAAAAACAGAAAACTCGTCTTAGATATTACTGCAAAGCCTGTTTTTGCGACTCTGGGTGATAATGACTGGACCGATTGCAAAAAGGAATATGATAAGCTTACAGAAATCCGCGACCTTTTGTATCAGGGCTCATATTTGCCGGAAACAAGGGTTCCTGCCGGGCAGGATTGGCACATAATACGTGACAATCCGGAATTCCCGGAGTTGGTCCGTTGGAGATACGGTGAAGTACAATTTACCAGCCTGCATATCGTTGGCACGGAAAATGGCCGTGACGGAATTAAGGGAACTGCTGAAGCCGTTGCGCTTGCGGCTGTTGATAAGCGGGATGCAGCCAATTTACGAATGTTGAATGACAGTTTCGTAGCCGCAAAAACAGCTGAGGCACAGGCACTTGTTGTGATGATTCACGCGGACGTAACGCAAGATACTAAATTCCTTAACGATGGATCTTGTGCGCCCGGACAAACCGAAGCTACCGACTGCAACCCTTTTAAATCCTTTGAAAATGAACTGAAAACCCTCACCAAAAATTTTGGCAAACCGGTTTTGCTGATCCACGGATCGAAAAATGAAATCTGTGTAGAAAAAAAGTTCCTAAATTCTGAAAAACTGACCCGCTACAATGGCCCCGGAGACTATGAAACATACTTGTCTTGGGTCACCGTTAATAAGGGCGCAGCCGGTGTTACATTTACATTTGAGATATTTAATAAATTGACCAGTAGAAAACCGAAACCCATAGGCACCTGCTGATAATTACATAGACAAATGTAATTCGTATACAGCGAGATGAAAAAGGGTGAGAGCCAGCGCCTGACTTAGCTGACCCTCACAAGGCCGAATTACTGTGCAAGCGCCTTATTGATGAGCGCTTTGCTTTCACTAACACCGTAAAGGGCTATGAAGCCACCCATGCGGGGGCCTTGGCTTTGGCCCAGAAGCACTTCGTAACAGGCCCTGAACCAGTCACGAAGGTTTTCAAATTCAGCATCTTTGCCCGCTGAATATACCTCGGTCATAATCACATCAGCATCGGTTTCACTGTTACCTAGGGCGTCAAGTCGCTCCAGCAGGCTGTTGAATGCTACAGTTTCTTGCTCTGTCGCTGGACGAAACTTCTTGTTTGGCTTAACGAAGTCCTCAAAATATTTGAGCGCATATCCCATAAGGCTATCAAGTGCCGGGAACTCCTTCGCGGTGGCGCCGTGCGCATAGTTGGCAACAAAACCCCACAGGGTTTCCTTGTCGTGCGCGTTTGATGCTGAAACGAGGTTTAACAGTAGCGCGAAACTTATCGGTAAGTTGTCTGGCGGAACTTTCCCTCCATGAATATGCCACACCGGGTTTTTGTAGCGCGCGGCTTCATCCTCATTCTGATACTTGGCAATGAAGGTATAATATTCGTCTACCGCCTTTGGAATAACGTCGAAATGCAGCCGCTTAGCTTTCCGTGGGCTTTGGAACATATAAAGCGACAGGCTCACTGGGCTGGCGTAAGCAAGCCATTCTTCAATTGAGATGCCGTTGCCTTTGGATTTGGAAATTTTGCGGCCGTCCTGGTCCAAAAACATCTCATAGCTGAGCGCCTCTGGCGGTTTGCCGCCAAGAATACGGCGAATGATTGAAGAAAGCTTCACGCTTTCGTCCAGATCCTTACCGGCCATTTCATAGTCAACATCCAGCGCGTCCCAGCGCATGGCCCAGTCTACTTTCCATTGGCATTTCACATTGCCGCCCGCAACGCTGGTTTCTACCCGGTTGCCCGATTTTGTTTCAAACGCGATAATGCCTTTTTCAGCGTCTATCAGCTCAACAGGCACTTGCAGCACTTCGCCGGTTTCCGGGCACAGTGGCAGGAACGGGCTATAGGTTTTGCGCCGTTCTTCACCCAGCGTTGGCAGGATAACATTGATGATCTTGTCATAGTGCTGGCAAATTTTTAGCAGGGTGGCATCAAAGCGGCCAGATTTATAACAGTCAGTGGATGAGTAAAATTCGTAGGTAAAACCAAACTGATCAAGAAACGCTTGCAGGCGGCCATTATTATGCGCGCCGAAGCTATCATGCGTGCCAAAGGGGTCTGGCACCTGCGTTAGTGGCTGGCCCAAATGGCTTGTTAGCATTTCCTGATTTGGCAGGTTTGGCGGCACTTTACGAAGCCCATCCATGTCATCAGAAAAGCAAATCAGCTGGGTGGGGATGTCGGATATTTCCTGAAAGGCGCGCATTACCATTGAGGTGCGGGCTACTTCGCCGAAAGTGCCAATGTGTGGCAGGCCCGATGGTCCGTAGCCGGTTTGAAACAGAATAAAGCCTTTTTCCGGTGCGCCGGATTTATAGCGTTTGACCAGCTTTTCAGCCTCTTTGAACGGCCAGGCGTTCGAAGCGAGGGCGAGATCAATATTGCCAGTCATAAGCGTCACCATAAAAAAGAGGTTAAAAAGAGGCCGGACACTAGGAATTCTCTGGCCTCGCGTCAAGGAAAAGACTGTATATCCTGTGGTGCCATAACGCCAATTCCTATCTGTCGTAATCTAGGCTTTTTTTTGGACGTTTGCTTGCTTATGCTGCGCCGATGAAAGATTTCTCAAGTTCTGATTTGGTTGTTGATGCTGCGCGCAAAGGTGCTTCGCTGGATGATTTGCCAGCGGCGGTGGTGGGTGTACGGTTTGTAACGCTGCTAACGGCTGACGGTGAACTGGAAGAAATCAGCCTTGAGGCAGGGGCAGAGCGCCTTGGCCGCACACCGCATTTGGTGGTTAACCGGGTGCTGGCCGCCCGCCGCTTGGGTCTGCCTGTGATCCGGGCATATGACTTGCTGGAGCTATATGCTTTTGTGCGCCCTGCACGCTACTGTTTGCCAACGGTGGGAGGTTTGCTGGCAGCGTTAAGGCTTGAAGAACAGCCTGAAACGGCAGAAGACGAATGTTTGCTGTTTGCAAAAATCGCCGAACGGCTTTTTGCTGATATGGAAGCGCAAACCTACCCGCACCGGGCCGGTGGCTCGCGGGTTCTGGTGATGATGGCGCGCGCGGGCTGGACATGGGGGCCGCTAGCGCTTACTGCAATTGAAGCTTATCCTGATCACAGCCGGGAAGACGGCCTGAATGTTTGGACAGCCCTTGCCGACTGGGAAGACGGCGCGCCGCCGCCGCCGCCCGGTGATGACCCCGTTAGTGCAGGCGAAAGCCAATCCCGGCTGGATGATTTACTGGGTGAAAACGCAGAAAAGCGCGAAGGGCAGCACCGTTACGCAGCGGCGGCTACCCATGTTTTCCATCCCCGTGAAATGGCCGAAGGGCCAAATATTCAGCTTCTTGAAGCAGGTACCGGCACGGGCAAAACGCTGGGCTACATTGCACCAGCCAGTCTGTGGGCGGAAAAAAATGACGGGCCGGTGTGGCTGTCTACTTTCACTAAAAACCTGCAACGCCAATTAGGCCAGGAACTGTCCAAGCTTTACCCGGACCCAAAAATAAAAGCCAAACGGGTGGTTACACGTAAAGGCCGTGAGAATTACGCCTGTCTTTTGAACATTGAAGAAACACTGCGCGCTGTAATGATGCGGGCAGGCACAGGTAGCAGCGCTGGCGGTATGGACCGGGATCAGATTTTGGTGGGCTTGGTGGTGCGCTGGGCACGTTACAGCCGTGACGGTGATATGATTGGCGGCGATTTTCCAAGCTGGTTGGGTGCACATTTTGGTGCAGGGCGCATTGCAGGTCTTACGGACAGGCGCGGCGAATGCCTTTATTCCGCATGCAGCCATTTCCGTAAATGCTTCATTGAGAAAAATATTCGCAAGTCAAAACATGCTGATTTGGTTGTTGCAAACCATGCGCTTGTTGTCGCGCAGGCTGCAAACCGGGCGGGTGATCCGGATTTACCGAAACGGTTGGTGTTTGATGAAGGCCACCATGTTTTTGAAGCGGCCGACAGTGCATTTAGTGTGCATCTTTCGGGGCTGGAGGGCGCAGACCTGCGGCGATGGTTGCGCGGCAAAGAAACCGGCGGCAGCACGCGGGCGCGCGGGCTTAAAAACCGCCTTGAGGAACTAATTACCGATGACACCGACGCGCAAAAACTGCTGGATGATATTATTGAAGCCGCGCGCCTTCTGCCGTCAGACAATTGGCTGGGACGGGTAACGGGCGCAGCACCTATGACCCGGTTTGAAACTTTTCTAATGTTGGTGCGAGCGCAGGTAATGGCGCGGGCTGACGCGCGCGGACCGCATTCCATTGAGGCCAGCATCGCTGATCCGATCGACGGTTTGGTTGACGCGGCGCAGGCCTTGTTTGAGGGGCTTGCAAACCTCGCGCGCCCTATGACAGCCCTTGCGACGCTGTTGTTACAGCGCCTTGATGAAGATGCAGATGTACTGGACAGCACGTCGCGTGGCAGGCTGGAAGCCAGCGCCAGATCGCTTAGGCTACGGGCCGATACTGTTACTACCTGGACAGCGATCACCGAAGGGCTCGGTAACAGTGTGCCAGACGACTTTGTTGACTGGCTATCGGTAGACCGAATTGATGGCCGGGAACGCGACATTGCCTATTGTCGGCATTTTGTTGATCCAACCAAACCGTTTGCAAGCATTGTGCTGGAGAATGCCCACGGAGTGCTGGTGACATCTGCGACACTGCGTGACAAAATCGCGACATTGGGAGACACAAGCGGTAACGAAACGGGCGAAGAATCCCCTGAAAATGCTAACCCTGAGGCGGATAATTGGCGCAGCGCTGATATGCGCACCGGAGCGCAGCATTTGCTGGTGCCACCAAAAAGGCTTTTTGTGCCTTCGCCGTTTGATTACCAAAAGCAAACAAAAATTCTGATCGTGGGGGACGTGAATAAAAATGATCCCGTTCAGGTGGCCGCTGCATACCGTGCTTTGTTTTTTGCATCTGGCGGCGGCGCGCTTGGGCTTTTCACCGCGATTAGCCGCCTGCGCATGACCTATTCGCATATTGCGGGTGATCTGGAGGATGCAGGTCTTCCGCTGTACGGCCAGCATGTGGACCCGGTGGATACAGCAACGTTGGTGGATATTTTCCGTGATGAAGAGAACGCTTGTTTGCTGGGGACAGACGCCGTGCGGGACGGGGTTGATGTGCCGGGCAACAGCTTGCGTCTGATTGTTTTTGACCGGGTACCGTGGCCGCGGCCAAACCTGCTGCACCGCGCGCGCCGTGCCGCTTTTGGTGGTAGAGGATACGACGAAATGCTAACCCGGCTTAAACTGTCGCAGGCCTATGGCCGTTTGATACGGCGCGCAACCGACCGGGGGGTGTTTGTAATGCTTGACGGCCAAACGCCTACGCGACTACTTGAAGCTTTGCCTGAAGCGGCAGGTTTTGAGCGTGTAGGGCTGGCTGAAGCCGTTGACAAGGTTAGGAAATTTCTATTGGCACCGTTAAAATGAGTAAGAAAATTGATCTGATAACGGTGTGTTTTTCCAACGATATGAAGCTGTTGCAACTTCAGGCGCGCTCTGTTCGTTTGTTTATGGACCCATCACTGGTTGGCCAAATCCTATTGGTGATAAATGATCGTAATGTCAGGGGCGTGGAACGCTTTATCAAACGCAGCATCCTGCCTGAATACGGTGTATTTGCAAGTAAAGTCCGGGTTTTAAGTGGTCATACGGTGATAGGAGCAAAACAAAAGCGCTTCGGTTGGGGAAGTCAGCAAGCGCTTAAATTACTTGCTGTCAGGTATGCTTGTGCTGCTACCGTTATGATTTTGGATTGTAAAGTTCATTTTGTCAGGTCGGTAACGAACGAGCACATCTGGATGCCGGACGGGCGTATTAAAACGCGAAAATATCCGGTTATAGACCGCTTTAGAGGCTATTTTGACAATGCTTGTAACTATTTTGGCGTTGGTAGCGTAGCGAACGGACAACCTGTCTTGCCTACTGTGCCGCCGTTTATTGTTCCAAGCAAAATAGTTTGTCAGATGCTGGAGACAATGGAAAATCAGGAAGGGCGCAGTTTTTTCGACCTTTTTTTGCAAAAGAAACGCCGCTTTACCGAATTTTATTTGCTTCACGCTTACATGATGTCGTTACACGGCGGTATTGATGGCTTGTACAAGCAAACGCCATTTCAGGCTGTATCTTTGATGGCCTCTTTCAAAGAAAATGAGGCCTTGGTGGCGGAGAAAATAAACGCCCTTAACGAAACAGATACTTATTGTTTTGCTGTACACCGGGTGGTTCTTGAGGCTGGCAATGAAGCAATAGCAGACCAAATTATCGCTGTTTGGCAACAGTTTGGATTGGCGTGTTCTGAAGCAGAAGCTCGATCATTCCTTATGCCACCGCAGTTTCCGGCAAAGTGGCGATTTTGGTTGTTTTGAGATACTTTTCATTTCGTCTAAGGTGCGTCCGGAACTTTCGCCAAATGAGTACTTGGAATAGGATCAAATAATTTCACAGAACAGTAATTTTCCGGATGATGAAATGTTGAGCAACAAGAAGCAGGTAGATTTGCTTACTGTTTCTTATTGTGACGAAATCCGCATGCTGGAACTTCAAGCGCGTTCAATAAGCCAACACGCTGACCCGGCATTTATTGGCAACATTTATGTTGTTTCCAATGAACCGCGGTTTTCACGTTTTAAAAAGATGTTTTACCAAGATGTCTTTGATGCCTACGGCGAGTTTAAAAACCGTGTCCGGCTGGTTGATGGTAAAAAGATGCTGCATTCTTTTCGGAAAAAGGGAGGCTGGGTTCGGCAACAAATTTTAAAACTATTGGCGGTGCATTTTGTCGCCGCTGACTATTTTTTGATATTGGATAGCAAAAACCATTTTATACGCACTCTTTCTGAACCGACACTGTTTACTGCCAAGGGGAAAATGCGAACGGTTACTTACCCCTTAAACGCAGCATTCACCGAGGAATTTATACACGCTTGTCAGTTATTTGGCGTTGAGCCTGCCGATGCTGATTTTGTAAACGCAATGCAGCAAACCACGCCCTATCTCGCAAACAAAGGCCTGGTTAAGCGAACACTTGCTGAAACGGAAAGGCTTTTGGTTACTGACTTTGAAAGCGCCTTTATAAATTCCGGCCCTTTCACCGAGTTTTATCTGTATTATGCGTTTATCTTGAGCGAGCCAGGCCTGTTTGAGAAATGGTATAGCAGTGAAAAAAATTTCAATGTCACCTTTTGGAACCCGGCAACTGAAACGGCTGAAAGTTTTGAAAACAAGCTTCATATAATTAACCAAACACATACTTGCTCAATAGGTATTCATAAAAGATATATAAAGCGTGCACCCAAGGACGCTTTGAACGCGATATCTGAGATATGGCGTAAAGCCGGGCTCATTACTGCAAATGAGGGTGCTGAATACTTTATGGAAGTACCCCAAAGGAGCAGAGGTTTTTTTTGGTTAACTTTCTAAATGTGCCTGACTTTAGGCGTTTTTGAAAATTGTCTTCCACGATAAATTTTCATTTCGCTTGTGGTGTGCTCGCCCGCGTTATAGCGTGCGAAAAAAGGAGAATACCATGTCAACAATCAGCCCTGAAACCGCACTTGTTTATACTATGGTTACAGTCGCGGCCTCGGATAATCAAATGACAGACAGCGAGCTTACGCGCATGACCGGTATTGTAGGCTATTTGCCTGCTTTTCAGGGTTATAATGTTGAGCGCTTGCGTGGTGACACTGAAACCTGCGTTGATCTGCTACAAAGCGAGGAAGGGTTGGACGCGGTGCTTGGGCTTGTTGAGGAAGCCGTACCACAGAGCCACCTTGACCTTGTTTATGCACTGGCATGCGAGGTTGCGGCGTCAGATGGTAGCCTTAGCCAGGAAGAACTGCGGCTGCTGGAAATGATCCGGCACTATTTTAATATTGACCGTTTAACAGCGGCAGCAATTGAGCGCGGTATTGCCAGTCGCCAAAAAAGCTTCGCTCACACCTAACTGCGGCGTGTTATCGTAAAAAACCGTGTCAGTTTTTGGCACGGTTAAATTCTGCTTCAATAATCAGCTCTATATTGTCGCCTACCAGCGGCAACCAGTTGGTGAGCCCGAACGCTGACCGTTTAAAGTGAGCACTACCACTAAACCCCACTGTCACCAGCCCCGTGAGGGGGTTGGTGCCGCTGCCGATAAAATCAGCATCAATTGTAATGCTTTTCCGTATATCTTTTATCGTTAAAAAGCCTGTTATCGTCGCAGTTTTTTCGCCCGTTAATAGCAGGCTTGCACTTTCAAAGGTTGCAGCTGGAAATGCCGCTGTATTGAACATGGCTCTGCCGCGTAGCTTTTGGTCCAGCTCGCTATTGTTGGTATCAATACTGGCGGTGTTTATCTTGATGAAAACACGGGAATTTTCAGGTGCTGATGTATCAAGCTCAAGCGACCCTTCAATTTCATTGAAGCGACCATGATGGATAGAAAAGCCAAGATGATTCACAGCAAAAATAATATTGGCATGAGCGGGATCGAGTTTGTAAATTCCGGGCTTGCTTTTTAAAGGGTCTGATTGCAGCGGGTAAACAATGCGTGCAGCAGTGGCGCAGGCCCCAAGCGCAAACACCAGCACCAGCGCAGCTGGCAGGCGTAATTTGACATTATGGATCAATGCTTGCCCCTTCCTATATAGCATACTGTTAGTTTGAACCTGTTGGTGCAAGCGCTTCAAGAGGAAACCGTTCAACAACGCGCTCAGGGCTTGCGCCCTGAAAGGCTGTTGCTTGTATTAGCGCCTTCTTGATTGCGGGTTTGTTGTTCCGTTCCAGTGCGCGCGCCAGAACGATACAGTGTTTGCGTAATATCTGATCGAAGGCCATCACTGTATTTTCCTGCAGGAGTATCCGGGCTTTTATAAGCGCTCGTTTGCGTGCTGATTGGTTGCCGCGCGCCAGAAATTTTACATATTCAAACTTGAGCGCATAATCAATGGCGCCAAGTTTTAAGGCGGTTGCGAAATTTTTCTCAGCTTTATTGCGCCGCGCGCCCAGTGCAATACGCGCAAAAAACCCCGCAGCACTTACTTCAGAGTGCCACGCAGCAAGCGCACCATACCCTAGCGGGTTTTCAGGTTCCTGTTCGATAAGCTCAAGAATATAGGCCTTGGCTCGCAGTGGATAACTGGGCCGCTTTAACCGCTTACCTTCAAAGCTAAGCGCAATTGCGAGGCTCATTTTTGCAAAAAAATGGTCAGGTTGCAGGAGCAGGGTTTTATTACAATCTGCAATCGCGCCGTGCAGAGATTTAATGGCCGTAGGGCCTGTTTCTGAAAAACCGCCCAGAACCAGCCCCGCGCGGCAAGCGTGCGCCAAGCCTTCGGCGCCGCCGTCCCTGCGTCCGATTGTACGTGCGGTTTCGAAGTCACCCTTTGTAAACGCTGTCCAACCCGGCGGGTTTGCGGATACGACCGTGGCAGCAGTGAACCATATTAGAAGGGCGTTCAGGAAGTTTTTCATTTCGCCACTATAGCGTAACAAGCTGAACAGAGGCATAACAGCATCAGATTTCTAGCCACGCCAGAAAGCGGGTGAAAACAACACGAGCACAGAGAAAATCTCCAGCCTTCCCACCAGCATGCCGATAGACATAAACCATTTGGCGGTATCGCTAAGACCACCAAAATTACCTGCCGGGCCTACTTTTTCACCCAGCCCCGGCCCCACGTTGGCAAGTGCAGTACCGGCGCTAGAAAAAGAAGTGATCCAATCCTCTCCGGTGCTGCTAATAGCAACGGCAAGCAAAATAAACATGCCTAGAAACAGTGTCATAAAGGCCAATACACTGCTTTTCACGTCTTCGGCGATAGGGCGGCGGTTGTAGGTTGGCACAAATATGCCGTTTGGCTGGATGATATGATTAACCCAGCTTCTCATGGATTTCAGCAATACTTGAAAGCGGAAAATTTTAATGCCGCAACTGGTAGAGCCAGCACAGCCACCAATGAACATTACCATAAAGAACAGGGTGGCTGAAAAACTGCCCCACTGGGCATAGTTTGTTGTGGCATATCCTGTGCCGGTGAGGATGGAAACAATATTGAAACTGCCGTAACGGAAGGCTTCAAAAAGACTGAAGTCTTTCCAGATTATAAGCCAAACAGTAACTCCTACACACAGCAAGGCCACCAGCTTTAAAAATCCCTGTACCTGTTCGTCGCGCCAGAAAATAAGCGGTCTGCCGCGAATAAGCTGCATTATCAAAACAAAAGGGATTGAGCCGATAATCATAAACAGCAGGGTGATCATGTCGATCAGATAACTGTCAAAGTGGCCAATTGAGCCATCCGATGTTGAAAAGCCACCTGTTGCGATTACGGTCATTGCGTGCGCCATGGCGTCAAAAATGCTCATGCCGGCGATCAAATAGAGGATCATGGCAACAGCAGTAAGCGATATATAGATGCCGCTGATCATACCGGATATCTGGCTGGCTTTTGGCAGGATTTTTTCAACCGTATCAAAACTTTCAGCTTTAAACACTTGCATGCCGCCCACCTGCAGCATGGGTAGAACAGCAACCGCCATGACGATAATGCCAATGCCGCCAAACCACTGTAGCAGTGCGCGCCATATCAAAATACCAGGGGGCGCATTATCCAGCCCGGTAATGATGGTTGAACCTGTGGTTGTTAGCCCGCTCATGGCCTCGAAATAGGCATCGGTGTAGGACAGGTTAAGCTCTGAAAAAGCAATAGGCATGGCGGCAAAAGCGGGTAGTACAGCCCATGCAAGAGTTGTCATCAAAAATGCTTGCCGAAGATTGAGGGCGTCGCCCGTGCCGCGGTTGGCCAGCACAAACATGCCACCAATTGAAAACGACATAACCATGGTCAGCACAAAAATTTGCCAGTCAGGATTGCCTGCGATTACATCAATAATCACAGGCACAATCATGCCCGCTGACAGCATGCATATTAAAGAGCCAAGTGTATATAAAACCGGCCGTAAATCGAGCAATGGGGCGTTCCCTGCCTGTTATTCCAAGTATCGCAATATTAATTGATGCCCTGCGAACAGTAAGGACTGTCGAGGGAAAAAGCCGGAATAGCAACGGTAAAGATACGATCTTCGTCGTCAATCATCTGAAAACTGCCGTGCATAAAGCCTGAAGGTGTGCCAAGCGGGCTGCCGCTGGTATATATAAAATGCTGATGTGGCTGGATCAGAGGTTGTTCCCCGATCACGCCGTCCCCCTGCACCTCTTTGGTTTTGCCCTGTCCGTCAGTGATGACCCAGTGACGGCTTAAAAGTTTGACAGCCAAGGGGTTCCTGTTGCTGATTTTGATTCTGTAGGCCCAAACATATTGACCGGCATCAGGGTTGGACTGTTCGCGCAGGAAATAGGATTGTACAGCAATATGCACACCGCCGGTTTGTTCCTCGAAGGTAAGAATGTCAGGGATTAGGTCTTCATCCATAAGGCAGGCCCTTGTTATGCTTCTGCAACGCTTAGGGCGTGCATAAGATCACCGATCAAATCGTTTGTATCTTCCAGCCCAACGGACAGGCGGATCAGGCCCGGTGTGATGCCCAGTTCCAGCCGGGTTTCCTCAGCTAGCGCCTTGTGTGTTGTGCTCCACGGGTGAGTGGCGATGGAACGCGAGTCGCCCAGATTGTTTGATATATCTATAATCTCAAGCGCATTGAGAAACCGGAAGGCCTGATCACGTCCACCAGGCAGCTCAAACACAACCATGGTGCCGCCACGGTCCATCTGGGAAAAAGCCAGCTCTTTCTGCTGGAAGCTGTCAAGAACAGGGTGTCGCACATCATCAAGTTTGCTGTCGATGGCAACGGCGACCTTTTCGGCGCCGTCACACATAGCGTGTACACGCAGACCCATTGTTTCCAGCCCTTTAAGCATTACCCAGGCGTTAAAGGGTGCCATCGCACAGCCTGTGTGCCGGTAGAACGGATAGAGAAACTCTTCATCCCACGTTTTGCTACAAAGAACAATGCCACCCAAACATCGGCCCTGCCCGTCAATATGTTTGGTGGTTGAATAACATACAATATCAGCCCCCAGTTCCATTGGCCGCTGCAGGATGGGTGTTGCAAATACATTATCAACAACCATCAAGGCACCGTTTTCATGGGCCAGATCTGCAACAGCCTGAAGGTCAACCATTTCCAGCGTTGGATTTGCCGGTGTTTCGGTAAACAGCATTTTGGTGTTGGGGCGCACACCTGCTTTCCATGCAGCCATATTGGTGCCGTCTACCACGGTTGTTTCAATGCCGTAGCGTGGCAGCAGTTCGTCCATTAACCAGCGGCATGACCCAAAAAGCGCCCTTGACGCCAAAACATGGTCACCTGCTCGCAGCCCCGCAAGCAGGGCGGCGGTCATGGCTGCCATGCCGGTTCCGGTTGCCCGGCCTACCTCGGCCCCTTCCAATATTGCCATGCGTTCTTCGAACATGGCAACGGTAGGGTTACTTTGGCGGGAATAGGTAAATCCCTCAGCTCGGCCATCAAAGCGCGCTTCCGCCTCCTCAGCGGTTTCATAAGCAAAGCCGGATGTCAGGAATAACGCTTCAGACATTTCGCCCAGATCAGACCGTATGGTGCCCGCCCGTACCAATTGGGTTTGCCGCGCCCATTTTGATGTTTGTTTTTTATCTGTGCCGGTGCCTGATTTCATGGCGGGTCTCCTGAGGGTATAAAATTCGGAGGGTAAAGCATAGCTTTAGTGGCCTCATGCCACACTTCAACTGCTTTGCATCTAGCACAAAATATAAGGTAGGGGCGTCAAAAATTCTTATGCCGGTTGATTTTAAAACTTGTCACCGATAGGTTCACCCACAGATTTAGTCGAAAACTTTCGGCAGGCTTTGCCGTAAGGCAGGGGCGGGTGTAGCTCAGTGGTAGAGCACGAGCTTCCCAAGCTCGGTGTCGAGGGTTCGATCCCCTTCACCCGCTCCAATAGTTAATTGGCCGAAACAACTTTTATGGAAAGGCCTATTATGAGCCTCACAATCTGGCACAATCCGCGCTGTAGTAAATCTCGTCAAACACTGGCTCTACTGGAAGAGCGCGGGCTTTCGCCCAATATTGTGACGTATCTGGATGAAGCGCCTTCTGTTGCTGAAATTAAAAATGCGCTTTCGCTTTTGGCTCTTTCGCCGCGTGGGCTGATGCGTACGGGCGAGACAGACTATAAAGAGCAAGGTTTGGCTGAAATTACCGACACTGATGCCCTTGTTGATGCCATGCATAAAACACCAAAATTGATTGAGCGGCCCATCGTGTTTAATGACGGCAAAGCCCGTATTGGCAGGCCACCCGAGAGCGTTTTGGAGATCCTTTAAGCCGAACTTTCTGTTTGCCGGTGAATTTTTCGCTCAATTAGCGGGTAATACAAGGCCTGTGCAGCGCCGCGCGCCGTCATGAAAATGACAACAGCGACCCAAAGCCCTTTGAGTCCGGCGGTGGCCGTGAAATAATCCAGCACCAACAAATAAACCAAAAAGGCCGTGATCATTGTGACAAGCATGCCGCGCCCTGATGTGGCACCAATGAATATGCCGTCGAACTGGTAGCACCAAACAGCAAAAACAGGCATCACAGCAACGACGATTAACGCTTCAGCGGCGGCTTCCCTAACTGGCACTATACTGGTAAGCGCCGCAACCAACAGGTCGCCAGCGGCCAAAAACGCCAACGTATAAAGAACGGCAGCCAGCCCCGCCCACGCCATGGTGCGCTTCACCCAGAAGCGAAACCTTACCACGTCGCCTCGTCCGTAGGCACCGCCAGCCAGCGCTTCAGCGGCAAAGGCAAAGCCATCCAGGCCCAAGCTGATTAGCAGGAAAAAGACATTCAGTATTTGTGTGGCTGCCAGTGCCACTTCACCAAGCTTCGCGGCTTCGCGGGTGATAAGCGCTAGCGCGACAATCAATATAAGCGTGCGGCCAAATATATAGCCGTTGGTGCCGAGTAGTTTTTTCATCCGTGATAGTTGCCATGTTTGTGCGGCCCGAAATGCTTCCAGAAGCGTTGCTGCTCCTAGCCCTTTTACTAAAAGATAAAAACCAAATATAGCGGCGACCCACTCGGCGATCAGACTACCAAGCGCAATGCCGGAAACCCCCATGTCGAAGCCCAGCACAAAAACCAGATTCAAAACCCCATTAGTGACATTCAAGAGAAGCTGCAGCCACAGCGCGGCTTTTGCCTGGGCCGTACCAATAAGATAGCCGTTCAGTGCATAAACAAACAGCACAGCTGGCGCTGACCAGACGCGAATGAGGAAATAATCCGCGAGCAGGCCTTGTGTGCTTTTGGGTGGCTCCAGCGCTGCCATGCCTGCCTTCAGGATAAGGAACTGGGCAAAAAGAATAACTACTGCAATGGCGAGGCCCAAAAAAGCAGAGCGCAACACCGTGCGTGCCACAAGGCCGATATCGCCGCGGCCATGCGCTTGTGCCACCAGTCCCGTCGTGCTCATGCGCAGAAAACCAACTGCCCAAAACATAAAGCTGAAAATAGCCGCGCCCACACCTACCGCTGCCAAATGTACGGCACTCGGCATGTGGCCTATAACCCAAGTGTCAACGAGCCCGACAAGAGGGGTGGAAGAGTTGGCGAGTATAGCTGGACCAGCAATGGCCCAAATGCGTTTGTCGGGCGTAGTCTCTGCTGCGGCCACTACTGCCGTCAACGGCCAATGCCACTATAACGGAAGCCAAGGCCTGCCATATCTACAGCGCCGTAGATATTTCTTAAGTCCACGACCACGGGGTCAGCCATCAGACCTAACACACGGCCAAAATCAAGCGCGCGGAACTGGTTCCATTCGGTGATAATTACAAGCGCATCTGCGGCGTCCATTGGCCCGTATGGATCATCATGAAAAGTTACATTTTCCAGCATTTCCTTGGCCTCATCCATGCCCTTTGGGTCGTAAGCATGAACATTTGCTCCCGCTTTCTGCAGCGCAGGGATAATGTCCAGGCTGGGGCTTTCCCGCATATCATCGGTGTTGGGTTTGAAGGTTAGGCCAAGAACAGCGATGCGTTTACCGCTTATATCGCCGTCGCAAGCGGAAACTATCTTTTCAGCCATAGCCAGCTTACGGGTTTCGTTTACCTCAATAACAGAGCGCACCACCTGCATTGGCACGCCGTACGTATCGGCGGAATGCACCAGCGCCCGCGTATCTTTTGGGAAGCAACTACCGCCAAAGCCGGGCCCTGCATGCAGAAACTTTCGGCCAATCCTGTTATCCAGCCCCATGCCTTTGGATACCATCTGCACATCAGCACCTACCTTCTCGCACAGGTCAGCCATTTCATTAATAAAGCTGATTTTGGTCGCGAGAAACGCATTTGCTGCATACTTGATTACTTCTGCGGTTTCCCGATTGGTGAAAACAATAGGCGTTTCATTGATAAACAGAGGGCGGTAAAGTTCTTGCATCACAGCTTGTGCTTTGTCGCAGTCAACGCCTACCACAACTCTGTCAGGGTGCATGAAATCTTCAATCGCAGCGCCTTCGCGTAGAAATTCCGGGTTGGAGGCAATGCCGTAAAGGTCATCTGACAGTTTGCTTGCAAGACGCTTTTTAATTTCGGCGCCCGTGCCAACAGGAACAGTAGATTTGGTAACAATTACGGTATAGCTGTTGATATAGTTTGCCAGTTCTTCAACGGCAGCAAATACAAATGCAAGGTCAGCGTGACCGTCACCGCGCCGGCTCGGTGTGCCCACGGCGATAAATACAGCTTCAGCGCCTTCCATGGCAATGCCAAGGTCTGTTGTGAAAGAAAGACGGCCTGCATCGCAGTTGCGTGCCACCAGCGTATCAAGGCCAGGTTCATAGATAGGCATGATGCCACCCAGCAGGCGCTCAATTTTGCTGGCGTCTTTATCAACGCAAGTTACCGTGTGGCCGAATTCGGAAAAACATGCGCCAGAGACAAGCCCCACATATCCTGTACCAATAACCGCAATTTTCATCCTGAGTCTCCAGCAGACAACGCTTAATTTTTCTGGTGTCAAAGGAGCAGATTTTTGCCAAGCGCGCAAGCCTAGCCTTTCTAAGCGCCGTACCTTTTTTAAGCACCAAACATATACAAATAAATGTTTTCAACAAACCGGAAGCCTGCCGAACAGGAGGCTCATAGACTTCCCCGCAAGTTGACAGAGAAAAAATCGAAGGGCTTTTGATGTGGCTGCCGTACAATGAATGGAATATGTAGTGTGACCCGGTTCATTTCAGCTTGGCCAGCATTCCACAGTCAGGGTTAAACGTTTGACGCCAGCGCTAGACAGTTTGATTGACGAAGATCTTGTCTCCCGGATATCTGCGGGAGACAAAGCGGCGTTTCGTGTGCTTGCACGGCGGCACGGGGCGCGGTTTCGCGCGCTGGCGTACAGGTTTATGGGCGATATGATGCTTGCCGAAGACCTGGTTCAGGAAGCCTTTGTGAAATTATGGACCCACGCATCCCGGTTTGATGCCGGAAAAGCCAAATTTACTACCTGGTTCCACCGCATCGTTGTCAATAAATGCCTGGACGAAAAACGAAAACGGAAACCAGCATCGTTGCCTGAAGGATACGATACAGCCGACACGGCGCCATTGACAGATGTTAAGCTGGAAAACACAGCAGCAAACCAACAGTTGAAAGACGTGTTGATCACTTTGTCTGAAAGGCAATTTACCGCTGTTACCCTTAGTTATTTTAACGGCCTTTCTAACCGGGAAGCTGCAGAGGTGATGGAAATGAATATCAAAGCATACGAATCGCTATTGGTGCGGTCGCGTGCTCATATGAGGAAAATGTTGATGGCGGATAAAGCAGATCTGT
>Ga0316204_10003478_pt1 | contig 31348 bp, 16 predicted proteins | sample 6monrhotite_MG_2_FD_205661 | JGI IMG/M metagenome (GOLD analysis project Ga0316204, IMG submission 205661) | Microbial mat bacterial communities from mineral coupon in-situ incubated in ocean water Damariscotta River, Maine, United States -... | ecosystem: Environmental > Aquatic > Marine >... | reverse complement strand
GTGAGAGAGCGAGAGAGCGAGAGAGAGAGAGAGAGAGAGAGAGAGAGAGAGAGAGAGAGAGAGAGAGAGAGAGAGAGAGAGAGAGAGAGAGAGAGAGAGAGGAGAAGAGAAGAAGATCATGGAGGAGAAGAAGGAGAAGATCAAGGAGGAGAAGAAGAAGATCAAGAAGAAGAAGGAGAAGAAGAACAAGAAGCAGTAGGATAAATACCATGGCATCGATCTTCTATGTATCTCTATATTATCAATCACTATTCACACGTCGTTTACCTGAACGAGCCGCTACGACCGTGTCTATTGTTGCTGCTGCTGCCGCTGCCGCCGCCGCTGCTGCTGCTGCTGCTGCTGCTGCTGCTGCTGCTGCCTGCGCTCGCCACCAGGCCCAGCCTCGCCGCGGAAGCGGGGGCCATGTGGTTCTGGAGGGCACGCTTGTACACGGCGTGCATGGTCTGGCCGTCGTGCATGTAGTCGGGCAGCTGGTAGAGTACCGCCTGAGTGAAGCGGTCGGGCACGTGCATCACCACCGCCTGCAGGCCGTGTACGTTGTGTGCGCCCTGGATCATGGCGAGGGTGAGGCACATCTGCAGTTGCGCGTCGACCAGTGGCGTATGCCGCTCGGTGTGCGTGGTGACCGAGCCATCAGCCGCCGGGGTAGTGAAGGTCACTTCGGGGTCGCCGTCGTGCGCCGTGTCGAAGCAGCCCGCCGAGCCAGTCTTGAGCTCGATCAGCACCACGGCGCCGTGCTGGCCAGGGGACACGTTGACGCACACCATGTCGATGTAGGTGCCGGCGGCGCGGAGGGCGTCGACTACCCGCACCTCAGACGCGACCAGTACCAGGTTGCGGGCTCGGAGCGCGGTGAGGATAGGGATCACGCACGGGTCGAGGCCGCCAGGCACGCCGTTGCGCATGCAGGTGGGCACGGCGGCGGCTATCCTCTGTATGCTCCCGTGCACTGCGGTGCCGTGCTCCTGGCCCGACGACGGGCAGAGCGCGCCACGACTGCCGCCCGCCGCACACTGTCGCATCAATGCGGCACGTGCCGGCCTGAGGTGGAAGACGGGGGCGTCCGGGAGTACGGCGTTCTTGAGCACTGTGACGCCGGCCAGTCTGATGCTCTTGACGTAGGCGTTTCCCGCGGCCGCCAGGCTGGGCGACGAGTTCACCAAATTAGAGACGAATTCTTGCTCGTCCTGCACCGAAAGTGCGACGGCCTCTCGCATGTTGCTGGCGTAGTGCCGTTCCTGCTCCACGAGCTCTTCTATCTCCTGCGCAAGCTCTGCCTCCGCCTCTCCCCAGTCTGGCGCGTGTGCACGGCCTGGTGAGGCGGCCGCGCCGGCCATGTCCTGTTCCTCCTCCTCCTCCTCTTCGTCCATGTCGCCCTCCCACTCGCCGGCTCCCGGGTCCGGCATGGCCAGGATATCAGAGCCTTCGGCGGCTTTCATGCGTTTGCGCATCGCCTTGGCGCGGGCTGTGGCGCGCTTCTTCCTGGCTGCCTCCTGCTTCTTGGCGCGCCTGGCGGCCTCCGCCTGCCGCTTCTTCTCCTCCTTCGCGTGCTGGGCGTCGGCCTTACGCGCCGCCGCATCCTGGCTGCGCTCCAACCTTGCCAGTCTGGCGCGTCGGTCGGTTTCCTTCTTCACGACCGCCTTCACGGCGCGCTGCACTTTGGTCTGCATGCGGCCGACCTGCGCCGTGATCATGGGGCCACTGAAAACGCGGCACGGGATGGCGAAGTCGAGGACGTGATCGCCCATGATGGCCGCCTGAACGGTGGCGTTGTGGTATACCAGGGCGTTCTCCGTGCCGGCCATGATCAAGGCCTCGATCTCCTCCGGACTCTTGCCCCGCATCTCCTGCGCAGCGTCTCTCCTCGCCTGGCCGAGATCTTTCATCCGTTCCTCGCAGAACTGGACCAGCTGGTGGACGGCCTGGTCTATGCCAGGGGCATTCTCCTCCACGGGCTCATCGGCGGCGGCGTTGTATGACATGAAGCGCCTCTGGCCTGTGCTGGGTCGGCCTCCCCCTTCTGCCAGGCCGCAAGAACACTGGAGTGCGGGAATGGGACTCGCCCTCTCTCTCTCTCTCTCTCCCTAACGTGCGTTACGACTCCCCCCTATTGGGGACACTCCCGCCTGACCCCCCCCCTTCGTCCCCTCCGCTCACGGGGCAGAGAAGCGGCGTATTCTTTTGCCTCGGCCGCTGCTCGAGCTCTCTTAGTTCCAAGCAATATGTTATCGACTGCACTGAAGACGGCGGACGCCATCAACTACTGCCTTTACCGCGAGGACACGGCTTTCACGAAGGGCGTGCGTGAGCACATCGCCCAGGCGATCTCCCGGGTACCAGCGTACAGTACCGTATCAGCAGGGACGAGGGTGCTCCTCGGCAAAGGCCAGGCACAGCCTCCCTTTCACCGCTCGATCGATGACTTCAACACCGCACTGAACCCCGCCCGGAAGAGCACGCACATCTTATGCGCGCTGCCTGCCCGTGATGCGGCGGCCGAGCTCCTCAACGACACCGTCGACGCGGTGCTTCCCCCCAGCTTCGAGGCCATGACCACATCGAACGTGTTCTCCCGACAACAGCAACTGGCGCACGCCAGGAATCAGTGTACCACCGAGCTGGGCGGTGCCATTGGGGAGTCGGCCATCGCCTTCATCCAATGCGCCGACAGAGGAGCGTTCGCTCCTTCTGCTCAGGCGCTGGCGAGCGGCGCCACCGCACCACTCGACGTGACGGTGTCCACGGAGCCGGCTCTGTTCGCGACGTTGTTGTGCCTCCTGCATCACCGGTTGACGAGTGCGGGGCCGGGAAGGATCATCGATCTGCGGTGCCGCAACTTCCACGAGTGGGTGTTCGCAGCGTTCCGTCCCGCGCTTCAGCAAGACGGCACGCGGCGGGCGATGCAAGAGGATCGGATTGCCGTGCGGCGGTCGGAATTCCTCAACCCCACGGTGAAGTGCTCGTTCTGCGAGAGGAGTGACATAGACATGCACGCAGAGCCGGTCAGCCGCAGCGTGGCATGTGGCGAGTGCGCCTTGGTCCTGCATGGCATTCACTGGGTGCTTGCCACAGGGATACTCTGTGACGCGCGCCCGTCCGGTCCCGGCTTCTGCCAGGTGACCAAGGGCGGCGCCGACGTACGTGACGACGCTCGCATGGCAGTGGACGGCCTTTACGCCCTGGAGCACATGCTCACGGCGGGCGGAGTGACGGACTACCGCCAGAAGGACCTCACCGAGGAGATGGTGAGCAACTTCCTCGACGAGGTATTCGATGATGATATCAGCGGCCCTGCGGCGTCGGAGGTGAGGCGTAACGTCACCACTGCGTACATCTCGGCCGGGGCGGGAGGGGGCGTGCTGGAGAGCCGCATGAAGGAGTTGGGGGAGTCGCTCAGTGGCGCGATTGACGACAGCGAGCCGTGCGATCCGTACGCCGGGAAGCTGGCCCCCGACATCGAGATGACGGACCTCTCCTTCATCGCATGCGGGCCTCGACCAGTCACCACTTCGGACCAGGCGGGGCCTCCCAGCAAGAAGCACCGCGGCGGAGAGGAGGCTGACTAAGCTTCCGGTGCATACCCCCCCCCCCTCCTCGCCCCAGTCAAGTCAATATATCATACAGGTGTTACATTATCTGCGCCGCGAAGACGTCGGTCATGTCCACTAGTAGTTGACGCGGCGGGCAGCGTTGGCGGACTTCTGGTTCTCATCCACGAGCACGTGCTCACACTTGATGACTATGAGCGGGCTGTCGGCCTCGGTTATGAAGGATGTCACGTCGCGCGCTCTGATACGGGGCGGGCGCGGACCCAGCACCGGCAGGAACATGACGTGGAAGCGGGAGAATTGAACGATGATCGTCCTCTCCAGGTCTTCTCCGGTGCCGAGTGAAGAACGCACCATCTTGTCGTTATCACGTTTCATGTCGGCCAGCGTGATGTCTACTCCTCCGACCAGGTGGCCGGTGGGACAGAATGCCACCTCGATCATGATACCGTTCGAGCCCGGGAACTGCACGTCGACTATGTGGCAGCCGCTGTTCGTGAGGTGCGCCGCGAAGTCGGCCGCGCTGACATGGTGGCTCAGCCACGTACTGGGTTGCCCCTGCCGTATGGCGTGGTTGGCGGGAATGGGGCGATCGGCGTTGACGCGCAGCCTGTTCACGTAGGAGGCCGCGTTGGCCACGGAGCGGATCGGGTTCTGTGGGTCGAGGGTGGCGCGGAAGACGGCGGTGTCAATGCGGCACGTGATCCCCTGCAGGTGGCTGGTGGGCGCGTCCTGGAAGTCGGCGCTGCGGCGTGCGCTGTCGCGGGTCGCCACTTGCGCGGCGATGATCGCTTCCTCGCGCAGCTTGTTGACCAACTTGCCGGGGCGATACGTGGGGAGGACGGGGATGGTGTCCGGCACGTGGTCGTCGCCGGCGTCCGCCATGGCGGCGTCGAGGAGTACCATGGCGACGGAAGAATGACCGGGGGTGGGCAGCGGGGAGGGGGGAGGGGGCGTGGAGTGCTTCTATCACCGACTGTAGTACCGATGGCTCGGGTCCTCCCATGGATGGGCCTCTTCCGTATCTCGTGGAAGCGCCAATGTGCCTGGCACGTCGAAGTAGTGCGTCCACGAGTCCGTGATGGAGGCGTCGGCGCAGTCCTCTACCTCATCCTCGCCGGTGAATGGTGGCTGGCGGCGGGAGGCGACCGGGGAGCACTGGTCCTGGTAGGTGTACTGGCGATAGGGGACAGGCTGTGGCAGGGGCGCAGGGGGAGGAATCGGCGAGGGTCGGTGGTTGGCAGGTGGAATCTGGCGACTCCGAGGCGTCCCGTAGCTCGGGGGGCGACCGTAGCGGCCGTTGGTAGTGGCCGGAGGGTGGTGCGGGCGTAGAAAGGAGGCCTTCGGTGGGGAGTGTACAGGACGGTAGGGGGGCGGATGAGCTGAGTGATGCGGCATACCGGAGTCGGCCATGCCGGGAAGCGCGGGCGGTCGAGCTTCGTCCCGGGGCACCCGCCGGCTCCACTCATGGTAGGACTCCCCGTTCTGCTCCTCACATGATCGCGGTCCGTCGTTGGCCGATGCAGTGACGAAGTCGTAGGCGTCGTGCCTGCCCCGTGTCCAGCGGCTGGCATACCCTCCCTTCTGCACCTTGAGTAAGACCGCCATCACCACTGTGACAATTATCATCGTGACGACGATAGTGATCGCCGCCGCTGCCACCAGTACCCAGAGCTGGCCGTCGTGGTCGGAGTGGCGGTGATGGTGACTGGCGGCGCTCTCGACCACCTCGGACGCAGTGGTGGCGAATACGCCCAGGAGGCCCGCGCCATCGTTACGGTCCGCTTGATAGCCGTAGCCGGCGTAACCCGCGAACGCTCCGCCGGCGTACAGGGGAAGACCCGGGCCAGCGGGGCCTGCTCGAGGCGGAGGCCTGCCGGCCACCTTGCTCACGTGCTCGTGGTCGTGGCCGCTGTCTCCGCGAGGAAGGGGGGATGGCAGAGGCCGTCTATGCATGTACTGTGGCTCAACACCCAGCTGCCAGGAATAAGGGCACGAGCGGGCTTCTCGGTGACGGACGGCGGAGACCGGTCACCTCCGGTGCGCGGAGACACTGCCGCGGTAGGGCGCTGACGCAGGCGCGCCTCGTGCAGCTCCCTTCCCCTCCGAATCATGGGGCAGTGCCACGGCGGAGAGTACTGCGTTCGCGGGGCGAGTCTTCAATGGTGGTATATACACGCACCTCTCACCCCGTACCTCCGGGAGCTTGGCAGTGGGGGGGGGGGTGGCATACGCGCGCACGTTGGCGCAGAGCGCGTATTCTCGATCATTCCGTTGTGACCTTGGCCGCCTAGCCGACCGAACCCCGCCCCGAACAAACCCGGCATATACCTGGACGCGCGACCTCTCCCTCGCTCTTGCATCCAGTTACCTGCCGCTTACTTGCCTCAACCACTTCGAACCCTGCTCCCGAATCGTAGCAGTCTGTTGTCTCGGTACGTATCTGCCACCTCGCCGTCAGCCTGTTATACTGTGCCATGGCATACGCCTGTTCATCTCCTCCTCCTCCTTTTGGTCATCCCCCCCCTCCCTCTCCCAGTATCCCATGCCTTCCTGCGTAACGCATCCGCTGACGTTGCGGGCGCTCTCTGCTTCCTGTGCGACCAACAGATAGGTATACCTTGATACAATGGCACAATCCGCACAGTTCTCGGCTTCGCACCAGGCGTTGCTGGCGAAGGGTGCCCTGAACAACCCCCAGCATGCCGACAAGATGGCTTACAATGCTTACCTCGCCTACCTTACTTTCCCCGACGCCTCCAACATGGACGATACCATGTTCAAGGCGATGGTCGAGTCGCCCGCGAAGGCGATTCACAACATGTCCTACCTCTCGCAGAAGGACATCACCGTCGCCTTCGACAAGGTGGCCGTCTCGAAGATCTTCATGTCCGAACAAGCCCCGGAGTCTCCCATCTCTCTCTTCTTCGAGCACATGACCACCACGCCCGGCGTGAACGAGGTCGAGCTCCTGAAGATCGTCCAGGGAGACGCCAACCGTTTCGACGGCTCCAACCCCGTGGCCTACGGCTCCACCGCACTTTCACGCACGTTTGACGACCGCAAGGTCAGCTTCACGTTCGAGCGCTTTGCTGAGCTCATCGAGCTCGAACCGCATGCCATGATGCGCGACTTCCAGGGCGCGACCGCGAAGCTCAACCTCCAGGTGGGCACTGCGCGCAACGCTCTCCAGATCGCCGCCAACAACGAGAAGCTGATGGCCGTCCTGAGGGCACCGCCCTCTATGATCGTGCACAACCCGAACCTGTCGTTCTCCGACAAGTCCGTTCTCGCGGTTGCCACCGTCGCCGACCTCGTCATGTTCCTGCCTTCTCTCGAGAGGGGAGGCAAGTCGATCAGCACCGCTGCCCTCACCTACGCCTCGCGGGGAATGGCCCCCGGCAACCACCTCAGCTCCGAGTACGCCATCCAGAAGATCCTCGACATGCTGCGCATGGCCAACCCCGACGCCCACCTGGACGATATCCTCCAGATCTGGCCCAAGCACGCGGCGATCCTCGAGCGCTACGGCAGCTCGGTCGACCCGGCCTTCTTCGAGAATGGCAAGCGCGTGCTCATGGAGAACGACGGCCGCGTCACCGACGGCGGCATCGTCACCAACATCACGAGCTACGAGACGGCGTCGATCGAGGCGTTCCGCCGCAAGAACAACCTCTCCTCGCCCGGTGGAGAGGTCAGTGAGTGGACCGTTATGCCGTCGGCCGCCATGCCAAAGGCGGCCTCCGCCGTCGGGAGCCCCAAGTCCCGCTCGCTCAACATCGTGGGCCGCTCCATTGTCGGCTCGGGAGACGCCCACTGGAAGCTCGTCTCCGGCAAGACGATCATGGAGAACATTCAGATCCTGGACAGGAACAGGCCCGGTATTCCCTACGCCAACCCACTCACCAGCGACGCGTTCATCGCGCTCATGAGGAGCAGGCGTGTCGCCCCCACGATGGACGCGAACAGGCAGGCCGTCTACGACCCCTTCTACACCTTCAAGCGCTCTGCCGTGCAGACCAGCACGCCCGCCTACCAGGCAGCCACCCACTTCGGTGCCGTCAGCGACGCTTTCCTCTCGAAGGAGGACGCCGAGTGCCAGGCTCGCAACTTCCTCGATGTGATCCTTCGCGACTTCATGACGCCCGCCGAGGTCCAGGCCATCGACGCCATGATCAAGGCACTCGTCGACAACTCCACGCCCCCCGGCTCCATCAGAGGAGTGGACCAGGCCGCGGCCTGGGCGTGGGCATTCGCCAACAGCGGTTCGGTTGGCCCTGTACCCGCCGGTACAGATATTCAGGCGAACAACCTCGGCTTCCACGACCTTCCTGTCATCTCGACCACTGGAACGGTCGCCATCGGAGTTATTGCCGGCGGAAATGTCACCTTCGGGTCCCCCATTGCGGGCGACGGTAACGACGCGGCCATCGGTGACGATAACGTCGCCGTCAAGGTCATCTCCAACGGCGCGCGGTTCCGCCTCGTCGGCGCCTCCGGCCCCTCCGCCGCACGCTCCCTGGCCGAGCTCAGCCTCAACGGCGTCCCCGCGAGTTGGTCGACGGCCTTCCCCCAGTTCACCCAGTACCTCGCCGTATTCGAGGCTGGATGGGCGGCCCTCCACACCATGGCGGGCCACGCGCTCCGCCTCTCTCCCAGCTCCGCTGCCGCCTCCAACCTGGTGCTCTCCGGAGCCATCATCCCCGGCGGACCTGATCCGGCCGAGACCGATACCCACGTCATCGCCATGTCCGGTATCATCACCGCGTTCACCGGAGGCCTGGCTTCCGTTTGGACGAAGTCTGGCTCGAACGCGAGGGAAGTCGTGGTAGCCGAAGCCGCTTTGTTCGCTGCAGCCGGCTTCAGCGATGACGCCAGCGCGATGCTGGGCGAGTACTCTCACGCCCTCCGACAAGGAAAGGTGCAGGGAGCTGTGCCGGCCGGGCCGAGACTGGTCCCGTTCGTTGCACTGATCAACGGTCTCGCTGACGACAGGTGGAAGGACAATGTGAGCAACAGCAACAGCCACAGGATGGCGATCAGTACACTGAGCAAGCTGTTCGTGCTTCTCCAGACCGGAGGGGACGCTACCGCAGAGATATTCGCGGGCTTGAACGACGGTACCACCTTGCCCACTCTGCGCCGTGGAGATTTTGAGTCTCTGGACGCCGGAGCCAACGTGTTGAAGCGCACGCGTCTTGGCATCGACTATCGCCACGTCTCCAACGCGGGCCGGGCTGCTCTCGCCGCCAACGCCTACGGCTACGGCTCCCTCGCCAGTCCTACCACCGTCGCGGGGAGCGGCGACTTCGCCGCCGACCTGGCCGCCATGCGCGCCGCCCTGCACGACTCGCCCCTCGGTCGCTCGCTGAACGAGCTCCCGAGGTCCTACCGTACGGAGTCGCTCCTCTGGCAGTACGCCCGCACCAACAACGCTCTCACGACGCCTGCCATGGTGGACCGCGTCCGCCGCTCCGCCTCGATGATCGACGGCGCCTCTACGGCGAACGCCTTCACACGCGCCGGCTTCCTCCTCTACCTCTGCGCGCCGATGTCCGGCACGGCCATGGGCTGCCTGGCCGAGCACGGCATCAGCAGCGCGGTGCGCGGTGTTGTGATCAGCAGGTCGATCAAGTTCACCTCCGAGATGGCCTTCATTGGCTTCCCCAAGTGCGGCATGAGCTTCGTGGTGAAGTACACCGGAGACGCCACGATCAAGGCCGGCGAGCGTACGCTCATCAGCGGCTCCTTCAGCAGCCCGGTTCCCGCCTTCTCCGGCGACGCCAAGGTCACCGCCAGCACCACACAGATCACCTCCGCCGTCTCAGACGTCGGCAAGACCTTCATCGAGCTGGCTCGCGTCACAGGCTCCTCGCTCACGACGCCCTCGCGCGTCATCGCCATGGCCTACGCCGACATGCGGTCGGTGGTGAGCGGGGGAGATTTTTCGTTCTCGCCCGCGGACCGCGAGAACATGGTCGTCTCCTACATGGGCCTCTCCGAGACCGAGAAGGGCACCGTCGCGCCACTCCACGGCTACGTTCACGAGGCCAACGCCCGCCTCGCTGCTGGGCGGGACGGCTACGTGACGCCCTTCAGCGGCCTGCTTATGACCATGACGAGCACCAACTACGCGACCACGTTCGACGGCAGCCCGTCGCAGGGCGAGGTCAACCTCGGCGGCGAGGATGTCAACAGCAACGTCTGCGAGTTCGGTCTCCAGGCCACGAACGAGATCATGGCCCTCAACTCCTACCGCGGACCGCAGGCCAGCTACGACGGCACGGTGTCTCCCGGCATCCTCGACTTCGATGCCGGCGCGTCGCCGTTCTCGCACGTTCTCCCCTTCAACACCACCCTCGTGCGCTAGGCGCGGGAGGTGGTCGAGGCCGCGACGTCTCCGCGGCAGGACGGAGCGAGCGGCGACTTTGTGGCCTCGAACAGCGGTGTGGAGAGCGGGTGATGGAGAGTGGGGGGTGTGTACACATAAGAAGGATGAGAAGAGGGGGGGAGAATATTATAGCAGGAGGAGAGTGCGGCGTGAGAGTACAGGCCGCGTCAAGTGGGAAAGCAGTGAAAGATGCGTGGAGGAGCGGCAGTGGCGGCGGCGGGTGGGAGGGAGAGAGCCTGGAGAGGCTTCCTCCACCTGGCCTCCGCGTTGCTCCGCCGCGCACGCCCGCCGTGGACGTGGCAGAATTGTTCTATGCAAGGTCCTCACGCCTGGCATGTGCCGGCGTATCGCAATATATGCGCCATTATTCAACGTTGCGTACTAGCGGAGTGCAAGGCATTGTTTATGTAGAATCTCAGTTCTCATTCCAAGCCGGGCTCCACCTCCGCCGCCGGCGGAGGAGCATTAACATATAATCGGCCCATATGATAAACTACCGCCATGCGAAATGGATCATCGCCGAAAGACAGGTGACCGAGCAGATCGCCATCAGAATCGTAGCGTGTCGTAGGAATGAACCTCGATCCATCAGCAGACATGTGGCCATGGTTATCGTCGTCATCGTCGTCATCGTCGTCATCGTCGTCATCGTTGCCGGCAAAGTCATCGTGAAGAAACTCCGGGAACTCGTTCACTTCACTGCTGCGTGAACCGATGATCCTGGAATGTTCGAGCTGACGGAGAGGGCCAACAACTCCCCCAGGCATACTGTCTATGGTATCGACTCGAACTCTGCGGGAATCAGTAGGATCCATGTTACTTGTAGTAATGAGCGCCGTACGCACGTTCGTCCGGGAACTACTCGAGCGGTAGTCAACTGCGCGGACTGGTGCGGGTACTACGCGATCGCCTGTGGCATTCACGAGGTTGCCTGCGGCATTCACGAGTCTGCCGATCTGACCTCTGCAAATGGGACAGGTGGTACTCGACCTGTTCCACTCCAGGATGCACTTCTCGCAGAAGCTATGCTGGCACGGGGTGATCCGGGTAGCGTCTTCGGGAGAGCTCAGGCATATGCTGCAGTCGTCGATGTGCGCGTCGGCCATCGTGCCTCCGTGACCAGCCAACTACCGCAGTTCTCTCCCCCCGATGTTCGGTTTGTTTCGATGGGGACATTCTGTGCTCTGGGGACATTCTCTCTCCCCTCCTTCATCCCCCCTTCTTCCCTATAGGGGGTGTTCTAGTGGGGGGGGGGGTGAAAAATGTCGCGGGCGACTGGTATCCGCGGCCAGTTGTTCCCCGCACAGGCCATTCGACCCGTGTCTTCATCACCTTTTTCGCCGCGTACTCCGTGCAGTGTCCAGCCACTACCACATGTCTTCGACCGCAGGTGTCATGACCACGCTTGTGCCATTCCGTGATTTGGCAATCATCCCGAACGACGAGGACGAGGCCTTCTACCCCATGCCTCTTCTCACGCCACTCAAGGCGTCGCCCGTGTACCTGGCCTGCCCCGTCGCCATCGCCGAGACGCCGGAGTCCGATAACGCCAACGTCATCTCCAACCCCCTGGTCTCGGCGACAGTCATCGACGGCACGGAGACTGCCGGCTACGTCAGAGACACCAAGAGCATTGCGGCGAGGAACCTCTGGAAAAACGCAATTCCGGAAGACGAGGTCGACGAGGCCGACCTCGAGGGCATCAAGAAGCGCGACGAGGTCTATGTCGTCGTCATCAACGACTGGGAGGCGAAGATGAAGGACGCCGACCTCGCCGGTAACAACGTCCCTTCCGTGCTCCGCCCATTCGTGGCGTTCGGCGCAGGAAGCATTCTGTTCTGTGCCGGATCATCGTACCCCGTCCAGCACCTGGACGAGCGCATCGCTATCCCTCCCGGCGTTCACTTCTGGATGATCAACATTGGTAGCCGCCGCGCTGATGGTCCCGTGTACGTGGGCAAGTCTACGGACAAGCCTAGTGGAGGCCTGCGCAGGATGCTCCCCACTGGCAAGGCCAGGCTCGTGATCCCGAAGAAGCCGAGCCGTACTGTGGCGGTCAAGCGCATCAACGACATGCGTGTCAAGGTGGCCAAGGCCGCTGCCATCAAGAAGAGCGGGGAGGGAATTCCTATTGTTCGTATCTATGATACTCCAGTGGGTGCGACGAAGGAACAGCGAGCCCCATGGATGAAGAAGATGAAGGCGGCTCGTAAGCGTCTCCAGGATCGGCTGGCCAAGGAGGAGAGGAAGAAGAAGAAGCAGCAGCGCGCCCAGCTGCTGACCATGAAGAAGAAGAGGAAGGTCGCGGCGGAAGAGCAGGCGAAGGCGGAAGAGGAGGAAGAGCAGGTCGTGGACGGGACAGAGGACGTGAAGATGACGGAGGCCGACGAGTCGGTTGCTGAGGAGACGCCGGTGGTAGAGGAAACCGAGGAGGAGACCGAGGAAGTTGAAGAGGCCGAGGAGGCTATTGAGGAAGTGGAGGAGGTGGAGGAGGCTGCCGATGAAGTGGAGGAGGTAGAGGAGGCTGCCGATGAAGTGGAGGAGGCAGAGGAGGCTGCCGATGAAGTGGAGGAGGTAGAGGAGGCTGCTGATGAAGAGGAGGAGGTAGAGGAGGCTGAGGAGACAGAGAAGACTGAAGAGGTCGAGGAGGCCGAGGATGAAGAGGTCGAAGAGGCCGAGGATGAAGAGGCCGAGGATGAAGAGGTCGAAGAGGACGAGGATGAAGAGGTCGAAGAGGCCGAGGATGAAGAGGTCGAAGAGGTCGAGGTCGAAGAGGCCGAGGATGAAGAGGCCGAGGACGAAGAGGTCGAAGAGGCCGAGGGCGAAGAGGAGGATGGCGAGGAAGAGGAAGAAGAAGAGGATGAGGTCGAGGAGGCCGAGGAGGAGGTCGAGGAGGAGGACGAGGAGGAGGAAGACGAGGAGGAGGACACGAATGCTCTGGCAAGTGACGAGGCGGAGGAGGCAGGGGAGGACGAGGAGGAGGAGGAGAATGATGAAGACGAGGAGGTGGACGATGATGGAGAAGATCTGGGCACGGGCGAGGATGATGTTAGCGATGAAGAAGCGGAGGATGAAGATGGCGACGAGGAGGGCGAGGAGGAGGATGCTGTCATGGAGGAGGATGCTGTCATGGAGGAAGATGCTGTCATGGAGGAGGCGGAAGCTGAGACCACTGGTGCACCCGAGGAGCCGGCCGCCCCCGCCCCCCTAACAGGAAAGCGCACTTCGTCCGAGGCTGACCTCGACGACCTCTTCGGCGACGATGGCGCGGAGGATGATGGCGTGGAGAGCGTGGGTCCTACCGCTTCCTTCACCGACCAGGTGAGGTGCATCGAGAAGATGGTCCAGGTGTCGAACAAGCGCCAGAAGCGCGAGGAGAAGCTAAAGGCCGACCCGAAGTCCGACGCCGCAGACGACGCCAAGCTCGCCCGGAAGTACATGGAAGAAGGTGCGCGCAAGACCATCGACGTCTGCAACTACGACACGGAGGACCCCTTCCTCGTCGATGACACCGCCGCGCGCGCCAAGATCATCACGAAGAATCTGCCCGTGACCAGCAGGCCTTCGGAGAACGACGTCCCGCCTGAGGACCGCATGGATTCCGACGACGACGCCATCGACGAGGCCGCGCTCATGGCCGGCGCCGAGAGCGATAGCGACGACGACGACTTCACTGACTCGGAGGAGGAGGGGGAGGAGGAGGACGAGATCGACGAGTCGATCCCCGAGGAGGACCGCGACACCCGCACGGTGGCCCAGATCGCGGCCGACTACACTGGCCAGAACGTGGCCAGGATGAAGGCGCGCAAGACTGGCAAGGGCCGTGTACGGCGCAACCTCCACCCCACCACGCCCAACGCCATCTGGGAGAGGAAGATCATGCCGGCCGTGAAAGAGGTCATCACCGACACCGTGAACCGTGGCCTTGCAGAGTACAAGCACCAGATGCAGACGAGGAGGAACGCCGGTGACAAGTCCGGCGAGACATCGGTCAAGACCGTCAACAAGAACTGCCAGATCATCGAGAAGCGAGCCGAGAATTCGATCCCCATATTCGCCGACCTTCCTGTCAAGGTGCAGAGGAATGCCCTGCTGGCCATCTTGCAGACTCTCAGCCCCGCAGACCAGATGACGATCACCGGTATTCTGTCCAAGCCGCCGGCTGTCGGCGGCGCCAAGAAGAAGAAGAAGGCCTCTTCCAAGGCGTGAGCGTAGGTGCCCGCACCGCGCACTCTCGCTCATCAGGGTCCGTCAATATATACAACGTAGTTCAGACACTTCATTTTTTCTGCCCGGCGAAGGAGGTGGCTAGCCGGCACGCATGGAAGGGAGCGCGCTGATGTAGGGGGCAATGGGCCTGAGCACGGTGATGTTGACGAGGAGCCGGTCGATCGCGTCCTCCACATCCGCCACGCCGCCCTGCTTGCGGAACCCTGGGGTGGCGCGAGTGGCAACGCGGAATCTCACGGCGGCCACCAGCGCCTGGGAGATGGCGGACAGGTAGGCGGCGTGCTGGTCCGCAGAGATGACCTCCGCCGACGGGTAGTCGTCGCCATCGTCCGACGTCGGGTTGTCTATGACAAACAGGGGCCTGGCCATGAGGAGGCCGGAGGAGGCGAGCTCGGATACTGGGGTCTTGGCCAGCTCCTCGGCGGTGGGCATGACCGGGGGGAGGGGGGCGTAGGCCATGTCCTCCTCGGCCGCGAAGGTGCTGGCAGCCGCGTCTGCCATGGGGTCGAGCTGAGAGGTCACGATGCGCACCGCCGCGAGGAGGGCGTTGGCCAGGTCCAGCTTGTCGGAGAGTGCGGTGATGAGCGCGCTGCTCGGCATCGGGAGCGGCAGGCGGGATCCGGCCTCGCGGAGAGCGAGCGAGGCGATGGCGGCGCGTGCAGCGGCGGGCGCCGTGTCAAGTATCTCCATGTAGGCAGAGAAGACGCCGGCGTTCGCCTTGCGAACGGTGACCAGTGGCGCGTCTGGCGCAGCCAACCCCTCCTCGAGGAATGAGTCTTCGGCGGGGTCGATGAACTGTGTCGCACCAGGGACGATCTTGGCCACGTCTGCCATGAACGGAACCGATGACTTGGTCGTGAGAGGAGAGACGTCATTCCTTGTCACCTCGATCCTGGCGGGCAGGTAGGATTCGGCCAGCTGCACGATCTTGGTGAAAGGAGAGAGGGCGCCGGCAGGGCTGACGGGGGTTCCGTCGCCGTCGGGGGTGAACTGGTCAGACGGAGATGGGAAAGGGTCGCCGCTGGTGCCGCCGGGACTGGTGTAGTACTCCGGCCTCCCACCAGCGGTCGGTGTGTGGCCGAGGCGCCCAGGGCTCGTGGCGATCGTGAACAGTGCAGTCTCCTCACTCGGACTGAGCCCTGCGGCGAGGGCTCGGAAGCTCTCCATCACGGAGGAGAGGAGTTGGTGGAGGGAGGGGCCGTCGAGGAACGGCAGTGAGCCCATGCGGCTGCTGTCCCCACGAACGGCAGTGCCCATCGTGGTGGGGCCCAGCGTGATCGCCTTGTACGCAGAGATAGTGTCCAGATCAGCTCGGCCAGTCGTGAAGAATGCCGATGAAAGGCGGCCTGTCACGATGACTGTCTCGGGGACCGGGGCGCCGAAGAAGAACATTGCCGGGGCGGCGGCGAGAGCGCGGCCGAGCAGTCCCCCTACGGCCGAGACTGGACCGTGGGAGGCCTTTGTCAGGTCTTCGAGCGAGGCGGAGTTGCTGCTCATGGCCACCTTGTCGTAGGACAGGTCGTCCACGCTGCCGAGCAGGCCGTGCACGGCACACCAGTCCACGAAGATGGCGCGCTGTGTCGCGGAATCCGTGAACTCCTTGGAGACGGGCGTCATGATACGGGCTGCTACCTTCTCGAGGCCTCCGATGCGGTAGGCGTCGGAAATGAGGAGGGTGAAGCCCGAGTCGTGCCAGAGATCCGCGTTGGCCCACACGGCGGCGGCCGAACGCATGGCCAGTATGGAGTAGAAGGTGTCGAGGAGGCCGAAGGTGAAGATGCCGTCGGGCAGCGCCTTCTCCGTGTCGGCGATGCCTGACGTGAGGTGGGAGACGGCGTTGAAGTCCCTCCATGAGACGGCGTCTGTCCCGGGGGTGAGGGCGGACGGAGGACCCACCGCTGCAGAGGCTTCCCTCGACGTATTGAACACGTCGTCGGCGGTGAGCCGGGTGGAGGCGTGGGCGGCGACGAGCTTGGCGCATGCGTAGGACTCGACCGCGGCCAGCATCTCAGAGAGGCTGTCGGTAGGGGGTGACGCGCTGGCGATTGCCTGGCCCCAGTCATGGAGGTGGGCGGCGTAGTCGGCACTGGACGCCGCCTTGACGCAGCGGTCGAGGATCTCCTCCGCTAGGGAGGTTGCGCGCGCCTGGATCTTCTCCATGTCAAGAACGATGTCGAGGCGGGGGTGGAGAACGTCGTCGGCGTCGAGGATGGGGTGAATGTCCTTCTTCATGACCTCCGCTCCGCACTCGTTGACCGCCATACCGAACAGGGCGACGATCGCCTTCTTCATGTGGGGGACGAGTATCCAACGCGCAGAGCGTGGGGTCTTGTCGCCGTCCCTCAGGCCCGCGCTGGACGCCGCCATGGCGTCCGTCATGTGGACGTGGTACGCGATGGCGGAGAGGGCAGCGAGGGCGATGTCGGTGATGCGCTTCGTCATCTGGGGGAGTGCGCCGGCGCGGATCTGGGCGGGGGTGGGCTCTCCACTGAGCGGGTTGGCCGCGATGGTGATCGCGTTGACGAGCTCCCGCATGGCTCCGCGAACGGTGGGGCTCTCCGCGGCAGTGCTCTTACTGAAGAACCTAAGCTCCTGGCTCGGGACCGTCTTGGCGATATGCAGGAGGGAGTCGAAGGCCCACATGCCCATCGCCTCGCGGACGTCGTCTGTGAGGAGACCGGGATGGCCAGACAGCGCCTTGATCTCGTCCCATGCATCGCGGACGCCGCCCGGTCCCCCAGCCGACCTCCCCCTCCTCTCCCAGAGCTCGGCGCTCTTCTGCTTCATCCGCATCATAGCTCGCCTGGAGACGCTGGAAGGGTCGGGCTCGGCCTCGTTCGTGGGCCGGTTGGCCTGCTTGCCTGCCGTGTAGAACGGCAGCCCTGTGCGGAGGAGGAGGGGGTGGTAGAGGCGGCCCTGGGAAGGCGTCGCATCGTCGCCGCCAAGGTCCCCGCCGCCGGGATCCTTCACTACGACGCGCAGGCGGCCGGCGCTGATGGTGTGCCTCTTCCCAGACGCGCCGCCGGCCATGGTAGACCTATCTCCCCCCTTCCAGAACGCAGACTTGAGCTTGCTCACTGGCAACATGGGGATCGGAGCCCCGGGCGAGCACGCATGCCCCATGGACCAGAGGCGGAGGCTTGAGCCGCCACTGGCCTCCGGCACTTCCTTCTTGGTGGTCGCTCCAGAATCGTGTCCCATCGTGCGGGGTAGCGGTGCGAATACGCAAGAGCGCGTAGCTACACAGTGGCAAGGGGGCGCCGGTGCACGCGGTCCCGCCAACGGTCGGATAGGGAGAGGGAGGAGGGGCGGCGAGTAAGCGAGAGGGGTGTATCAAATAAGTAAGTGAGAGAGAGAGAGAGAGAATATATAGGTACTGCAATGAACGAAGTCGCACGGACTACGCCTGGCTATCCTTCACTGCGGCGATGACGCGCCGGCACTCGGCAGCCACGGCCTCGATCAGCTGCTCGGGTGGCATGGTGGCGTCCACGTTATGCCACCCATCCTCCTCACTGTAGAGGTAGTTGAATGCATCAGCGACTCGCTTCTGGTATTCCACCTTCTCGGTCCTCTGCTTACCGAAGTCCGCGCGTCTGCATGCCACCTCGGCCGGAAGGTCGAAGTAGATCACCGCATCCGGCACGAGGAGGCCACTGTCCGCAGTTTGGCACCATGCAGCCGTCATCCCCTTGGTGTTCGTGGCAATACCGTAGGCGGCTCCGCTCGGAGCATGCCTGTCGCAGAGAACAGTGTTGCCGGCGTCCAAGTAGGCATCGATGATCGGGTTCATCTCCCACCTATCGGCAGACATAATGAGGAAGGCGGCTTGTGGGGTGAGGTCCAGTTCGTTAACGAGGAACTTTCCGATCAATACACCAACCGCAGAGTGCTCGGTGGGGAAGTGGTAGGCGACGACGAATTCACCTTCCGCCTCGAGCATGCCCTTCACCGCCTTCATGGTAGTCGACTTTCCGGAGTTGTCGATGCCCTCCAGTACGACGAACGCGCCTCGCTTGGGCATTGCGACTTCCTCCGTGAGCACTGGTCCTGAACAATGCGGCGTGCTCGAATCGGGCACCGGAGGGGGGGGGGAGGGGAGAGGGGGGGGGGGAGTGGGGAACCATTCTCGGAGTTACGCAGAGTCGCATGTAGTGGAGAAGGCTTGCGTGTATTGAGGGCGCGAGGATCTTCAGTAGCGGGGCATGACAGAGGTCTTCTCGGCTAGGTCTCGCATAACTCGCTTGGAGGCCTTCACGTCGTCGACCACGCGGGCGAGCATCCGCATGTACTGGAGGTAGACGGGGTGGATGGGCGGCGCAGTCATCTCGGGGCTTCCTCGCGGCTCCCGCTCGAGGGCCAGCTGCGAGTCGGCCACTGACTGAAGCTGGTTGGCGGTGTAGATGTACTGTGTCATGAGGAAGGCGGCGGCGGGGGTGAAGTCTACCACCTCGTCCGGTACCATGACCCCGATCGCCTTCCGGAAGATCTCAATGAGGTTCAGGAAGTCGAGGAGGTGGTTCTCGGGGATGACGGCGTAGGCGAGGCGGCCATCGAACGCAGACGTCGTCTGGAAGGCGAAGATGGGAGCTCGTCGCGCTGTAGTGGCGTCGTTGCTGAGGTCGATGACCGTCTTGTCGCCAGGAATGCTTCGAACGGCGGGGATGTGGCCGTACACCGCCTCCGCGCGCTTGCTCACGTCCTCCGAGACGTCGTAGACGGAGACGAGGAGTCTCAGGGCGCGGGCGATGCCGTTTCCCAGCTCGTACGTATGGAGGGCGTTGATGGCGGCGAAGTGATCGTTTGCAGTGGGGTCTCCGCCTCGCCTGGTGATCTCCTCCATGCGGTACTTCCACGACTGGACAGTGTCCGCGAACGAAACAATGCCCTCCCTGAACACGTCGAGGTCTCTCTTCTGGTAGGAGGTGACGGAGGGCGTCAGGTCCAGGTTCTGGGGGCGGGCGGGGATGACTGCCATGCGGCGAGCCAGCTCCTCGGCGGTCATGGCGTCGTCGAGGGAATCGGACGACTCGGACGAGTACGTGTCGTCCCAGTCCACGGATGCGGCCACCGAGGGCAGGCCGATGGGGCGGGAGTGCTTCACTGCGTCGGTCACCAGGAGAGAGTCGGCTTCTACGGTTCCATAGTACTTCTCGAACGAAGGGGGGCTGATGCCGAAGATAGCGACGGAGCCGAAGGGCTGGGGATCGGCCGTGGCGGCAGGTCTCGAGGTGGTCCTCCCGCTTCTGTCGGTACGGCCACCGCCAAGTGGAGTCATAGACCGGAAGGAATCGTCCATGTCGAAGGGGTTGGACGGCACCGGGAAGCGGGGACTGGCCGAGCTCAGTGGGGTACTGGCCCCGCCGAGAGGTGAAGGACTGTCGTCACTGGACCCGATCCTGGCGAAGGGGAACGAGAGAGGCGAAGCGCTGCTGCCGGAGTCTCCGTGCGGGAAAGGCGTCGGGAGCGGGGAATAGGACTCGAACTCTTCCGCCGAGATGCCCAGTTTACGGGCGATGCTGCGGCTCACTTGATCAGCGTACTCCTCCCGATAGAGCTTCTCCGCAGGGGAGAGCTCCGCGCTGCTGTCGAGGCCTCCACTGGAGAAAGGCGTCGGAGGTGGGGAATAGGACTCGACCTCTTCCAACGAGATGCCCAGTCGGCGGGCGATGTGGCGATGCACTTGATCTGCGTACTCCTCTCGGTAGAGCTTCTCCGCGGGGGAGAGCTCCGCGCTGCTGTCGAGGCCTCCGCTGGGGGAAGGCGTTGAGTCCGGGGAGTAGGCATAGAGCTCCTCCAGCGTGGCGTCACGCCGGCGGGCGATGTCGAGTTTCACTTGATCTGCGTACTCCTCCCGGTAGAGCTTCTCCGCGGGGGAGAGCTCCGCGCTGCTGTCGAGGCCTCCACTGGAGGAAGGAGACGAGAGTAGAGAGTAAGAATCGAGCTCCTCTACAGCGATACCCAATCGGCGAGCGTTGATGCGGGCCATGCGCTCAGCGTACTCCTCTCGACGGCGCTTCTCCGCCGGAGAAACCTCCACACTGCTGTTGAGCGGGGAGAAGTAGGGGTTGTGCATACTGGACGGCGAGTCGATAGAGATGTCGAAGGCGGAGTTGTTCAGTGCCGACGTGAGCGAGTAATCACTCTCATCTGCATCGGACGAGCTGATCGATGCCATGGAAATGGAGCCTGGCAGTTCGGGAACCGGCGTGCGAGGATAGGCCTCTACTCCATGGAAGGCGGAGCTTCCGGGGACGGCAAATCGCGCGGCCAGTGGAGGCCTCTGCGGCGCCACGGTGGTCGTCGGCGTTAGCGGCTCGGGAGCCGGCATGTGGGGGCGGCCCTCCACCCCATGGAAGGTGGAGCTTCCGGGGACGGCAAATCGCGCGGCCAGCGGAGGCCTCTGCGGCGCCACGGTAGTCGTCGGTTGTGGCAGGACGAATCGGCTGGCGGCAGGCGGCCGCTCTCCCGGCACCACGAAGACCGTCGGCCTGGGTGGCGGAGGGGGCGTGTCCTCCGGATCAGATATCTGGTCCAGCTCGGAGAATGACATTCCGCTGCTCTCAGTGGTGTCCTCCATGAAAGACATGTCTGTGAGGTAGTCTCCGCCAGTAATCTCGTCGCCCGGGGAGAGGGGCACGAGGAGGGAGTCCATCGTGGTGTCTTGGACCGCCGCTGGCCCGGAGAATTCCGGAGTAGAGACAGTCCCCTGGTCGATGTTCATCGGCGTGCCCGGGGAGAAGGGGTACGGCGCAGGCGCGTCGAGGGAAGTGTCCTCGGCGGCGTCCTCCCCGGCGATCACCTGGCCGAGCTCGCCGCCGTCGACGTCCATGGGAGAGAACGACATGTCGGAGGAGGAGGACGTGCCGGTGGCGGCTCCCTCGGAGCTGGTTCCTCCAGGTAGGATGGGGGAGATGGGGGAGACGGACTCGGCCTCGTCGAGGATGCGGACGGCGCTGTCGAAGATGGAGCTCTCCCCTGCCGTGTCGGTGCCCTCTCCGCTGAGGAAGGAGTCTCCGACTTCCTCCTCGCCGGGGCCCTCCTCCTCATCGCTGCTGATGCCGTCCATCAGGATGGCGATGGCGTCCAGGTCAGGGAAGGCGCTAGCGTCCGGCCTGGGAACGCTCGGAATCAGCGTGGCCGCCTGCCTGGTGCGGCGGAGCGCGGCTTCACGGCCTGCGCGGAGCTGGCTTCCGACGGAGGGGTTGAGGAGGTGGCCAGCGAGGTAGCCTGCGAGGGTGCCCGGCGCGCCCTGCGAGGGGCGGGCGTAGTCCGCGATGAGGCCGAGCGCAGCCGCCTCATGTGGGCACGTGGCGAAGTAGTAGCGGCGAAACGTGGCGAGGACGCCGGCGAGCTTGGCGCCTGCGTCACGGTAGTCCATGAGCCGGAGGTAGTTCACCTCGGCGCGGGCGAGGTTGGCGTTGCTCTCGAGGCCTGCGATGCGCCCGAACGACGCGCCGGCGGAGTAGGCCGGAGTCTGCGCCTTGAACCGGGCGATGGTACTCTTGACGGAGGTCTTGGTCTGGCGGCGGGGAGTGGACCAGTCCGGCGCGGAGCCTGAGAGGTAAGCGGTCTCCGCAATCTGCTCGCCCCATACGAAGATGCCGGGTGTGTTGAAGAACCACTTGGCGAAGGCGGTGCGGCGATGGGACGCGTCACTGTCGGAGCTGCCGGCGGCGGCGACGAGGAGATGCTCGTAGGAGATGCGGTTTCTCGCAGTCCCCATCTCGGCGATGGAAGAGCCGCGGCCGGAGAACGCACGGCGGCACTCTCCCACGGCGCTGCATGCAATCGCCAGGTCTTCGGGGCTGACGGAAGCGCACAGGTCACGCGCCGCGTACTCGAGGCCCACGAGTTTGTGGCGGTCGGACACGACCAGCGTGGTGCCGGAAAGCTCCCACCGGTAGACGTCGCGCCACCAGTCCACGAAGGAGCGAGAGACGGCCACCGCAAAGGCGTCGGTGAGGGGGGTGGTCTCGACCGTGGCCTGCGTCGTCAGGAGACGTCCCGGCTCGACGATCTCACGGAAGGCCTCGAGGATAGGCCATGCAGTGGCGGACGCCTCGATGCCGTCTGCCGTGTAGTCGACATAGCTGCGCTTGAGAGTCTCGTTGAGTGACCCGGCTCGCTCAAGTCCTGCTCCGCCCGGGGAGGCATCGATGCAGTCGACGGTCCGCGCCGCGGCGTCTGCTTCGCGGAGGAGGATGCCGAACAGGGAAGACTTGGTGCCGGGGAAGCCGGCTACGCCGTTGATCATCGTACCGAACAGGGGCGCGTACGCCTCGTGCACGGGACTGACGCTGGCAGGCGAGGCCTCGGCGGCTTCGTAGCTGCCCGGCGGCACGTCGACGGCGGCGTTCGAGATGGCATCCAGTGTCTCTGCGGGGATCCTGATCTCGCCGCCCACGATAGTCACGTCCTTGGCCACCTCACTTCCGAGGACTACGTTCACCAGCGCAACGGCCTCGATGTCGGAGATGGAAAGGGGCGCTCGCGCAGGGGGAGTGTCTGTACGAACGGGCGTAGTGCCCTGTCCGACATGGCGCGAGCGAACCATGTCGCTAGTGAAGTTGACGCCGGTGGCGATCCACGCCACGCAGAGGTTGATCATGACCTGGATGAAGAAGCGGACATGTGTACTGTGCGCCTTGGCGGAGGCGAAGTTGCGCGCACGAATGGCGCCGAATCGGAGACGTTGGTGGGTGACGACGAGGGCGAAGCATTCTCGCATGGTGACACGCGTGTTGTCCGGGCCCGTGACGTACACTCCTCGCATGAGCCCGATGAGGTGATCGAAGGCCCCGGTGAAGGCATAGCGCTCGGCCGCCAGGAAGAACGCGTTCCTGTCAGACGTCGGCCTCACCGCGCCAGGCTCAATGACATTCTCCTCGTCGCTGAAACTCTCGTCGAGGTCGAGGGCGGGGCCTACCATGTTGCGCCAGGCGGACTTGATGATGACGTCGTCGTCGTCATACGGCGTTCTCTCCCACGCCTCATGCGCCGCGGTGCGACGTGCGTCATCGGGCGGGCGGGTTGCACGCCTTGAAGCGGTTCCGCGATCGTACGCCTCGAGAAATTCAGTGGAGAACGGCTGGCGGACGGGGATGAGCCCGTCCTTGCCAGGGACGTTCCCGGATACCACGAACAGCACGCGTTCTGCCATGGCAGCAGGCAACTGGCTGGCTGGGCGTGGAGTGTGCAATAGGGGGCAGGGGGAGGACGGGGGCGAGGGGGAACGAAGTAGCACGAGGGAGAGCAGATACGAAAACTGAGAGTGGGGGAGAGGCACAGGCGTAGAGGCGCAAGAAGGAGGAAGTGTATGCGAGACACAGGCCTGCGGGTCTGCGTCACCCCAGTTCCAGCGTAGCCAACCGCTCGGCGAGGAGACCCTCTCTCGAAGTGGCCTCTACGACAGGGCACGTCTTCATCGCCAGCTTGCAGAGCCGCATAGCAGCGCAGACCGCCTCGTCCTCCGTGGGAACGGGGACTTTGCGCTGTGCAGACCGCGCGTGCTTCCGCTCTCCAACGTACCATTCCGTGGTCTGGTCTGCTGCGTAGAACGTGATGAACACGGCGAGGTAGCCGACGAGCGCCGCAGGGAAGTCCACCCGGGCGTACCGTCCCATGGCCATCACGTAGCCGTCGATGGCATGATCCAGGTCAGTGCCGGTCATGGCCGCATCCAGGCCGTCAGCGATGGCCGACGCCCTGGACAGTGTCACGTCGATCACCGCCACCTGGCTGGCGGTGTCTTCGAGAACGGTGACAATTGCCTGATCGGAGGCACTGGCTAGCTCGCCGACGGCGTTCATGAACGCGTTGTCTCGCACGTAGAGCTTGATGATGTCTCGGGTGAGCAACACCTCGGTAGCAAGGGCCATCGGCTGCTCGAGTGCTGACTGCAGGCTTCCGGGCAGGCCTTCCTCTCCCATGTCCCCGTCACGATCCTCGCCTTGGTGGGAGGAACGGGACTGCCGAGCCATGTGCGCTAGGCGCAGCTTGCGGGCCATGTGGCGGTTGCGAGTCGACTGGGGACTCTCGCCTTCGTGAAGTCCCCCGTCTCCTCCGGCACCGTCCTCCTCCTCCTCCGCCGCCTCGGGGAAGAACCTAGCCAGTCTGCGAGTGGCGTCTGGCACTTCGGCGGGGCGGCTGTTAAATGCAGCCTCCGCCATGCGTCGGACGCGCTTCGCAGCTGCCGTCTCGGCTGGAGGAAGAGGCTCGGTCTCCATGAGTGAAAGAGGGGTGTATGACGCCCTGTTCACGGGCCGGTTCGTCATAGGGTAGCTCATCAGGTCCTCTTCAGTAGCGGGCAGATCGCCGTGCTCACCTACAGCGGACGCGTCGCTGTCCGAGTCCGAGTCAGACTCGATGACGCGGCTGCGGTACTGGGACTGCTCGGTAACCTCACATTCGTCGTCATCGTCGTCGTCGTCCGACAGCTCCCCTCCTCCCATCGCGCGTGGCGTAGGGCGAGGAGGAACGTATCCTTCATATATATCCCCTTCATCACCACTGTCATCGTCATCCTCCGCCTCATCCCCGTCCTCATCTTCGCCCTCCTCCTCCATCTCTCCCCACCCATCACAGCAGTCGTCGAGGTCCTCGTTGTCGTAGTTATCCTGAAGACGCTTCTCCAGTAGTGCAGCGAGATTTTCCATACTGCAGGCCGTCTGCTATCGGTGCCCCGGAACAATGCCCATCCCCCCCCCCCTCTCCCTCCACCCCCCCCCCCTCCCCGCATGGCGGCACTAAGCTTATCGATGCCCATAATATACAACTGAAGCAGTTTCATTCACTCCGGAATCGTGGCTTATGCACTCGCGGCTTCCTCTCCCGCACTCATCATCTCTTTGTCCCAGTCTATCATGGCGGACTGTGCCTTCTCCTCGACGCGGTCCACCATCTCTCCTCTATGCAGGAATTGGGGGTCCTCGAGTGCGGCAATCGCCAGCTGGAGCACGGCGGACGTCTTCCAGGCGGAAATGCGGTGCGCAGTGGGCGAAGAGCTCCCCGCCTCTCCGCTGATGCATACATGCGCGTCGATGGCTGATATGGTAGGCCGGTCGTAGATGGGCTCGCTGATACGGAGAGGGTAGAATATGTCATCCGCGTCCGCGAACTCCGCCACCAGGATCTCGGCCGCCCCCGGCCGAAGACGGCGTCGCGCGTCGAGTGCCCTGGTGGAGGATTCTATGGAGAGGTCCTGCACCAGTCCCTCCGAGGCGTGCGCTGCGTGGCTGTGCGGGGGCTCACGAAGAACATCGACCACGACCGGGTTGATGAGCGTCAGAAGGTGGCCCTCGCCGGAGCCTACCCTCACAGTCAGCAGGCAGGGGTTGAAGTGGTCCTGGTAGGCGTCCAGCGGGCACGCGGCGGCCCCCCTGCGGCTGGTGGAGTCCGCGCTCTTCCAGTACTTGGGCGCGATGAAGTCTATGCCGGGGGAGGCGCGGAGCAGCTCCTCGTTGGCGGAAACGGCCTCGTCCAGCGTCACGTAGGCGTGCTGGTGGAGCTGCCCGTTGCCGGTAGGGTGCGCCTGGTAGATGTCCAGGAGAAGAATGCCTGCGTCGAGCTCTGCCGCGGTGACGGGCCTGCAGGCACGGCCAACGCGCGCGGCAGTCTCCTGGCCGTCGGTGAAGCGTGCATAGCCGCCAGACGTGCAGGTTGAAGGCATGATCTCGTGCTTGCTGTTAAGGAGGAGCTCCTCGCTGGTGTGGGAGTGAGCTCCGCCACCGCCCAGTGCTGCCCGGGCCGCCTCGTGGCATGAAGCAGGTGTGTGGATGGCGCCCAAGTCCACCAGCAGTGCGGTGTAGATCAGCAGGGTGAGCGAGTAGAGGAGAGCCGTGGACAGAACGACGAGGGCGGGCTTCGTCTTCCGCCACCTCGCGTCGTTGCGGCCGTCGTTGAGGCGGGGGTTGGTGACGCCGGCGTCGTAGGCGGGCTTGAGGAGGAGGTTGCCGAACGCGTCAATGACCGCCAGCACCGAGCCGAGGATCGGCGAGTTTCCGATCCGGATGCGGTTCTCCATGTGCGAGGATGAGCAAACACTGCAGCGGGCGGGGGAGTCGCGGTGGGTGGGGACCAGCAAAGTTCACCGCCTCAGAGGGACATGCGGGGCTGCCCCATGCATCGGCGATCATAAACGGGGGGAGGGGGAGGGCGGGGGAGGGGGGAGCGGGGACAGCGTGCACGAACCGGGCCCATTTGTCACACCCGCACGGCGCGTGCGGTATTGGCAGCTGGCAGGGAAGGAGAAGGAGACGGGAGAGGTACCGCCCAGGCCTGGGGAGAGAGAGAGAGAGAGAGAGAGAGAGAGAGAATGGACGTCGGCCAGTTGTTCTCGGAGAGCGTCGAGGTCCTCAATGGCACTAGTGGAACGCCGACCGTCGAGGCGTATCGCCCAGCGGCCACTGTGGCGGCCATGAAGATGCGCGAGAATAACGCAGCCGAAGGCATGGATGATAGAGCCTTCACGGACGCCGACGTCGTGGCCATGCTGGCGGTGGCAGTCGTGTATGGCACGGGGAGCTTCCCATTGCAGGTGGTGGGCGACGAAGCTGGCCGCTACACGGACCTGTCTACGAACACCGCCCCGCAGGCGCCCCTTGCATCCGTGCCCCACAACGTGCTGGCCTACGTCTCCACTCGCCCCGCCAACGACCAGCGGTCGCGCAGCCTCGTGATCGCGTGGGACCAGATACTCTCGAATGAGAGTCGTGAGGTGGTCCTCCCAGACGCGGCCTCTGATGGAGAAGGCACGCGCGTCCCCTCGCCCAACGCCGTGCAGTCGGCGGTGGTTCTGATGAAAACCGTCTCACGGGAGCGAGTCTTGGAGAAGTCGAAGCATGAACAACGGCAGGCTACCGACGCTACACAGCAGTACAGGTCGCCGATCCTCAAGCAGAATGCGAGCGTCGCCATAAACCAGCAGCCCGTCGACGAGACCGACGCCTGCTCTCTCGCCGGCGTCACGCTGCGCAATTTCTCCGACATCAACGATATCGCGCTCGCCCGCCAAGAGAGCAGCATCTCCAAGGATGAGGCTCCCGGCTCGGCCACGGCCATAGCATTGGACGATCGTAACGAGTTGGCCTTCATACTGGACTACAACGGCCTCGAGAAGCTCACCGCTCTCACTGGCGCACCCCTGCCCGACTACGACAACTCCTCCATCCTTCCACTGGATCACCGATTCGCGGAGGACGACGACCCCGTCTACGATGCAGTGGCCCCGTACCGCACGGCGTTCGTGGCCCTGCAGCTCTCCGCGTACGGAGAGTACCTCCTCCACGAGATCGCGTACAGCCCAACGGAGAACGGAGGCACCCGTGAGTTCATAGAGCGCATCACTGGCGCGGGGAACCCTCGAAGCATCGGCCCCAGCTTCATCCGCGCGGCGCTGATCCCCAGTGGCCAAGGCTTCCGGTGTGACCTCGCCACCGGCACTCCTCCGTTCTACGGGGAGTACGTGTTCTACGCGACGGTCTACTTCCTCATGGCCTTCTGGGCGGTGCAGAAGCTCAGTTTCAGCAGGGGGAGAGCGGACCCGGCCGAGGACGTGTACCGCGCGGAGATGGCGAAGCTCTCTGCGATGCTGGACCGCGTCGACCAGCCCATCCGGCTCGCGGTCTACCGCCGCGCCTGCTACATCTTCTGGGCGACGATGGTCGGCGGCGACGAGCGGATGAAGATACAGGGCACGCCGATCAGCGAGGTCATCGACGCCAGCTTCCCGCGAGACCCTACGGCCGCCGTCACCTCTCCCACCTTCACCAAGCTGGCGGAGCAGATGGAGAGGAACATTATCAAGTCGAGCACTCGCTACCTCGTGCACATCATCATCGCTCTCGCAGAGGCACACGTCGACTACTCCTCGCGCGAGCTGGACCGCATGAACGCCGCGCCGTCGCCCACGGGCCAGACGAGCAGGCAGATCACCGACCTGCCCACCTGGGCTACCCTGGAGACCGACCAAGGTCTCCCGTGGGAGAGGTTCTTCATCTTCGCGGCGGACGCCTGCGGCCAGCAGACGGACCAGTTCCAGGAGGACGGCAGGCCGCGCCTTTCCTTTCCGGCGCGGTCGCTCTTCGCCACGCCCGTCTCTGCCGCCAGCATGAGGTCTCGAGTGGAGCGCATCGTCTACGCTGGCATCGGCTGCGGGGGGAGGGACGAGAACGACGTCGACGACCTGATGGGGGAGGACACCGTCAAGTCGTTCGATGGGGACATAGGCCAACCCGGCTCGCCGGAGTCATTCATCGAGGACGCCGCCCGTTTCATCGCGGCCGAGCTGCTCATCCACGCGCTGGGAGATGCCGCAGAGGTCGTGAAGGCGACGCTGGTCGGAGCTGCCTCCAACCGCATCCTTTTCCAGGCGCGGACGGCGAGAGGGGAAGACGACGAAGACGACATGGCGGACGTCGTTGGGGAGGGGGAAGTTGATGGCAGCGGTGTCGCAGTGGAGGGCCTGGCCTCTCGCACCTCCGCCTACGCCAGGCGCTCCGCGGCCATGTACTCCGCGCTGGAAGGCGCGCGGCGGGCGGAGGCTATCCTCTCGGCCGCCTCCGCATTCCAAGAGAGCTCCCGGTCACCAGACACCGTCCAGGCACAGAGTACCGTCTGGCACCTGCCGTTCGGTGTGGAGATGGACATCACCGCCTCCTTCAGTATCCTCGGCCCTTCCGTCGGCCTCACGCAGTGCAAGTGGACGGTGAACTACGCACGGACGCCGTTCCGTGGCCGCGAAGGCGACATCCCGCCAGCGACGATCACCGAGTGCGCCATGTACTGTACTGGCGAGAGCGGCGTCGCCGTCACCCACGGCCTCGCAATATCGTGCGTGATAGACCCCCGAATGGGGCGGCCCACTGAGAAGAAGCATGCCATGATCGAGGCGTCGTGCACTCGTTACCAGACGCTGGGGGGCACATGCGTGGCCACTTCCGAGCGCATATGCATGAAGGTGCTCATGCCGGAGAACACAATTCTCGCCTTCCGCCTTCTCGAGCCGCGCATCGAACGCCCTGCCTAGCGCGCGTGACGGTGTGACTATTTGATACACCGGACTCTCTCCCTCGCATGTAGATATATGTATTGCCCCCACCCCCTCCCCTCCCTCCGCGCTGCAGGCGAGGGTTCACGCGTTGAGAAGGTAAAGAAGAAAGCCGATAAACATGATCAGCAGCGCCAAGCCCATGGTTCCCACTGCGGAGTAGTTGATCGCCCCCGCAATCGGCGCCTCTTCCACATCACCTCCTCCTGCCGCATAGTCTCCGATCTCGTCTGGTCCGGGAGGGTCGTTGGCCTTCTCGTACGAGGAGTGAACCGCGTGGATGAGCTGATCTGTAACGTGGAGGTTCAGCGTACGCCGCGTGTCACCCGGAACGCGCACGAGCTCGAGGTACAGCACATCCTTCTCGATCTGGAGGGATGAGGCGAGAACGGCTGTCAGCTGCGAGAGGCCCTCGTTCGCGGAGAGGCGAGCCGTCTCCAAGACGATGATCGAACGGTTATCCTGGTCGAGGCGCAGTACGGCGCTGCATCCGCGGTAGCTGGAGACGTGGGTGACAGGTGAGCGCACGTCGAGGTCGGCGAAAGACCCCATAACGGCGTCGACCAGTGCATGGATGACGATCTTCACCATGTCTCGGCCTTCCTGTGTCTGCACTACCCCGAAGCCTCCTTGGTGCTTATCGAGCGGGTAGAGCGTGCGAGCTGCCTTGGCCGCATCGGAGGAGCTGTCCATCAACTCGGACTCTTCATCGTGGAGGGAGAAGCCCATGCCGCCTGTGCCAGTGGGGAATGATCTACGCCCACGCCGCGGCACTGTTGGTGTCCCCTCTTTCCCCCTCGGGGTATATCCCCCCCATCCCCTCTCCCCCGAGTACCGGTTTCGCCACGGAAACTTCGAAGCAGCTATAGAGGCATGTAGACGGCTGTTTCATACCGCGTTTATTGGGCACACGAGAAACCTCGGCCGCGAGTGGCCGACACGTGATGCAGTCCAATCACGCCGAGAAGCTGCTTGACGGGGAACATATTCCACGTGCGCTTATCGGAGTAGTCCCTCGTGAGGACCCACAGGAACGTGGATACGACCAACACCGCTCCGATAACGACGGCCGACGCCGCGACCAGGTGCCATATTGACGCGAATGGCGCCAGTGATACGTGTGATTGTGGTCCTTGCGGTAGTATACTCGGTAACGTCCCCCACTTTCGCATGATGCACGCCTGTTCCTGCCCGGCACGCAGACAAATGAAGTCTACCCTCCATTCCGCGCATATTCTGCAAGTAGGACGTCGAGTAGGTGCAACAATACCGAGAACATCACGACTCCTCTCTCTCTCTCTCTCTCTCTCTTTCTTCTCATACATGATACGTTCCTGCTCCTTCATGATCTTCTCCTGCTTCTTCTTCATGATCTTCTCCTGCTTCTTCATGATCTGCTCCTTCTTCTTCACCTTCATGATCTTCTTCTTCTTGATCTTCTCTTCTCTTCTCTTCTCTCTCTCTCTCTCTCTCTCTCTCTCTCTCTCTCTCTCTCTCTCTCTCTCTCTCTCTCTCAATCTCTCTCTCTCTCTCTCTCTCTCTCTCTCTCTCCCCCCTCCTCCCCCCCCTCCCCGGGGCTATGGGGGCCTATTCCGATCGAGGGCCACGATCGGGATTGGGTGCCCCCATTTGCACTGCAGAATAGGGCAAGGAAATACGGCCTTCTGATTGGTCCTCCCGGCCAAAAACTTTTTAGCGTTATGTGCGTTCAGTGTCCCCTTTTGGGGACATGGCCCGGGGACGTGCACAGTTTTGGGGAGGGGAAGTCGAACCCTCCCGCCCAACCTAAGGGTACGAGTTTAAGGGGAGTAGGGGGGGGGGTCCAGTCCGATCGAGGGCCACGATCGGGTTTGGGTGCCCCCATTTGCACTGCAGAATAGGGCAAGGAAATACGGCCTTCTGATTGGTCCTCCCGGCCAAAAACTTCTTAGCGTTATGTGCGTTCGGTGTCCCCTTTTGGGGACATGACCCGGGGACGTGCACGGTTTTGGGGAGGGGAAGTCGAGCCCTCCCTCCCAACCTAAGAGTACGAGTTTAGTGGGTGTAGGGGGGGGGCCTATCCCGATCTGTGGCCCTCGATCGGACTGGACCCCCCCCCCTCCGGCCCCTTAGACTCGTACCCTTAGG
>Ga0316204_10003477_pt1 | contig 31349 bp, 24 predicted proteins | sample 6monrhotite_MG_2_FD_205661 | JGI IMG/M metagenome (GOLD analysis project Ga0316204, IMG submission 205661) | Microbial mat bacterial communities from mineral coupon in-situ incubated in ocean water Damariscotta River, Maine, United States -... | ecosystem: Environmental > Aquatic > Marine >... | reverse complement strand
CTGAATGACCAATTATCCCAAAACGCTGTTTAATTTGATCTACTGTCATTCTATAGCTTCTCCTTTTAAAGTTGCTGAAGTGCAGCTTTTAACTTTAACCATTACATAATCTCCTGCCTTATAATCCTTTCTTGGAAAAACGACTACTGAATTATGTGTATTTCTTCCATAAAGCTCTTGGTCTGATTTCTTTGAGATTCCTTCAACTAGAACTTCATAGGTTTTACCAACGCTTTTCTTTAATTGCTCGTGTGAATGCAATTGTTGTAATTCAATTATTTCGGCTAATCTCCTTTGTTTAGTTTCTTCAGGAATATCATCTTCATATTTCCTTTGTGCTAATGTATTCGGCCGTTCTGAATATTTAAACATATATGCAAAATGATACTTTACATATTCCATTAAGCTCAGAGTATCTTGATGTTCTTCTTCTGTTTCTCCACAAAAGCCTGCAATTATATCAGCAGAAATAGAACAATCAGGAATTATTTCTTTTATTGCATTAATTCTACCAATGTACCATTCACGAGTATACCCCCTATTCATCATCTCCAATACTTTGCTATTACCCGATTGAAAAGGTAAATGAATGTAATTGCAAATATTCTTGTGTTTAGCCATTACATGAAGTACCTCATCAGTCATATCTTTTGGATGTGAGGTGGAAAATCGAACCCTAACATTAGAATCTACTTCAGCAACACGACCCATTAACTGAGCAAAATTTACGCTCTGCAGTCTTTCTTCCTCAGAAAGGTTCTCAAACTCTTTCTTCAACCCTCCACCATACCACAAATAAGAATCTACATTTTGACCTAACAAAGTAACTTCTTTGTATCCTTTGTCAGCCAGATCTCTCACCTCTTCTATTATTGTCTGAGGATCTCTGCTACGCTCCCTTCCTCTAGTGAAAGGCACTACACAAAAAGTGCACATGTTATCACAACCTCTAGTAATAGAAACAAATGATGTCACTCCATTCCCACCCAAACGAACTGGAGAGATATCCCCATACGTTTCCTCTTTAGAAAGAATTACATTAACAGCTTTTCTACCTCCGTCAACCTCACTAACCAAATTGGGCAAATCTCTATAAGCATCAGGCCCAACTACTATATCTACTAATTTTTCTTCATCTAGCAGCTTGGATTTCATGCGTTCAGCCATGCAACCCAAAACGCCAATTATCATTTTTGGGTTTTGTCTTTTAACCTTATTGAAACTACTTAATCGTTTCCTTACTGTTTGCTCTGCTTTCTCACGAATAGAACAAGTATTTACAAAAATAATGTCAGCATCATGCATTAACCGAGTAGTTTGATAGCCTTCTTTTTCTAAAATGGAAGCTACAATTTCACTATCAGAAAAATTCATCTGACAGCCATAGCTCTCAATATATACCTTTCGCCCATTGGAATTACTAACTTCTTCTTCTCTTTGAATAGCCTCTCCTTGCTTAGTCTCGTCTATAATCTTTTCTTCTATTTGAATCATAAATTCAATAAAAATTTGGTAGCCAAAATTAGTCAAAATCAGCATACAAGTGACAAAATGTCATTCGTTAAAAATTGTAAAACTTAAGCCCTATAATATGAAATCTTAAAATCGAATGTTTGAACACTTAATAATATTTGGCTTTATTTGCCGTCCGATTTGGAATATTTTCCGTCGGTAGTTCAACAAAAAGATAAACTATGTCGAAGAATCTAGTAATTGTAGAGTCACCAGCTAAAGCCAAAACTATTGAAGGCTTCCTTGGAAAAGGATTTACAGTAAAGTCCAGTTTTGGTCATATAAGAGACCTTCCAGGCAAGAACATTTCTATCGATATTGAGAATAACTTTGAGCCTCAATATGTCATTTCAGACGATAAAAAGAAAATAGTTGCTGAATTAAAAAAACTAGCTAAAGCTGCAGACATTGTATGGCTAGCAACGGATGAGGATCGTGAGGGAGAAGCTATTTCTTGGCACTTATTAGAAGCACTTAACCTCAAAGAAGAAGATACCAAAAGAATCGTTTTTTCAGAGATAACTAAATCTGCAATAACTGCAGCAATTGAAAAGCCAAGAACTGTAAATAAAAACTTGGTAGATGCTCAGCAAGCAAGAAGAGTACTTGATCGATTGGTTGGGTATGAATTATCTCCTGTACTATGGAAAAAAGTAAAACCATCCCTTTCAGCCGGGAGGGTGCAATCAGTTACAGTGCGATTAGTTGTTGAAAGAGAAAGAGAAATTAAAAATTTCCAAATCACCGACTTCTACAAGGTCGTCGGTTTTTTTCAACTAGATACAGGCAGAAGTTTTAAAGCAGAAGTAAGCTCACGTTTTAAAAATTATGATTCCGCTAAGAAGTTTTTAGAAGAATGTAACAGTTCTGACTTTTCAGTTAAAGATTTAATTAAGAAACCTGCTACAAAATCCCCTGCTGCTCCATTTACGACTTCTACATTACAACAAGAAGCAAGTAGAAAGCTTGGATTTTCGGTAGCTCAAACCATGATGGTGGCCCAAAAGCTATACGAAGCTGGAAAGATCACATACATGAGAACTGACTCCGTCAACCTTTCAGATACAGCTGTTAATGGAGCTTCAGATTTCATTATTTCTAAATTTGGGAAAGAATATTCAACTCCAAAAAAATATTCTACCAAATCAAAAGGAGCACAAGAAGCACATGAAGCTATAAGACCTACAAACCTATCGGTTGATAACCTTAGTGGTAGTTCACAAGAAAGTAGATTGTATGAATTGATTTGGAAAAGAACAATTGCTTCTCAGATGAGCAATGCGAAAATTGAAAGGACTACAGTTACAATTAACGTTTCTAAATCTGATACAGATTTTACTGCTAAAGGAGAAATTTTGCAATTCGAAGGATTCTTAATGGTATACCTTGAAGGTACAGATGATGAAAACGAAGAAGAGCAAAGTGGAATGCTTCCTCCATTAGAAAAAGGAGACACTTTAAATATGAATGAAATAACTTCTACTCAACGATTCACCCAACACCCTGCTCGGTATCAAGAAGCTAGTTTAGTTCGAAAATTAGAAGAATTAGGAATTGGTAGACCTTCAACTTATGCCCCAACTATTTCAACAATTCAGAAAAGAGGATACGTTGTAAAAGAAGAGAGAGAAGGAACTGAGCGAAAGTATAATGTAATGACACTAGATAATGGTGGCATACAAGAAACTACCAAGACAGAAAATACAGGTGCTGAAAAGAATAAATTATTTCCTACCGATACAGGGGTTGTCGTTACTGATTTCCTATCAGAACACTTTAAAAATATAATGGATTATAGTTTTACTGCCGGTGTAGAAAAGCAATTTGATGATATCGCTGACGGACAGTTGCAATGGAACAAGATGATTGAAACATTCTACAATCCCTTCCATTCAAATGTAGAAAATACCTTAGAAAATGCTGATCGAGCTAAAGGGGAAAGAATTTTAGGTGAAGACCCCAAGACTGGAAAACCTGTTATTGCTAGAATTGGAAGGTATGGTGCAATGGTACAAATTGGAACTGTAGAAGATGAAGAAAAACCTCAATTTGCTTCCTTATTAAAACATCAAAGCATAGAATCAATTACGTTTGAAGAAGCTATAGAACTTTTTAAACTCCCTAGAGAGGTTGGCGAGTATGAAGATAAAAAAGTTACTGCTGCAATTGGGCGTTTTGGGCCCTATATTAGATGGAATAACCTATTTATTTCACTCAAGAAAACTGAAGGAGACGATCCATTTACAGTTGACATGAAGCGGGCAGCAGAATTAATAGAGATTAAAAAAGAACAAGAAAAAAACAAATACATCAAGACTTTTGAGGAAGATGAAACTATTCAGGTATTAAATGGCCGTTATGGACCATACATTAAGTTTGGCAAACAAAATGTCAAAATACCAAAAGATCTAAAACCGGAAGATTTAACCTTAGAAGATTGCAAAAGATTGGCAGCTGAAGCTCCAGCTAAAAAAGGAAGAGGAGCAGCTAAAAGAACAAAAAAGGCTAAATAAATATGTCTGTTTTAGAATACTTTCGAGCAGTAAAAATTGAAAAATTTAATCCTCTAAAAGAATATAAAGAAGGTCAAATAGGAGCCATTATAGAAACCGAAATTGAAGCAATTGAAAATTACGATCTAGTTATTTTCAATATAGAGGAAGAAAGGGGATCTACTAACAATAAAGGTTGTGCACAAGGAGGAGATGAAATTAGAAAATACCTCTACCAACTCTTTAAAGGAGGTTACAATTTAAAAATAGCTGATTTAGGTACTATCAAAGCTGGTAATTCTATTACAGATACCTACTTTGCTGTTCAGGAAAGCATAGCACATTGCTTAAAAAATGAAGTTCTTCCAATAATAATCGGCGGAAGCCAAGATTTACTCTATCCAAACTACTTAGCATATACCACTCAAGAACAAACAGTAAATCTAGTTAGTATTGATGCCCGTTTTGCACTAGGAGAAACAGACGACAGAATTAATTCTACTAATGTTTTCAGCAAAATTATTCTTCAGCAACCCAATGTGCTTTTTAATTTCAGCAATCTAGCTTATCAAACCTATTTGGTTAACCAATCTGAGCTAAAACTTTTAGATGAACTATTTTTTGATGGTCATCGCCTTGGAATACTTAAAGAAGACATAAAAAATGCAGAACCTATCATAAGAAATGCAGACTTTATCAACTTCAATTTAGGAGCTATTGCTCAACCACATGCCCCAGCAAATTCCAATACTTCACCAAATGGATTAAGCGGTGAACAAGCTTGTCAGATTTGTCGTTATGCAGGAATGAGTGATAAATTGAGCTCTTTTGGAATTTTTGAATACAATCCAACAATCACCGATCAAGGACAGACACCACATTTAGTAGCTCAAATGGTCTGGTACTTTATAGATGGGTATTACAACCGCAAAAAGGACTTTCCAGCCTGCAATAAAAAAGAGTACATTAAATATACAGTTACGATTGAAGAAGGAAATCAAGAAATTATTTTCTATAAAAGCCCAAAATCTGATAGATGGTGGATGGAAGTGCCTTATCATTCAAATTTATTGAAGAAATATGAAAGACATTTAATGCTCCCATGCACTTATGAGGACTACCTAACAGCTATGGAAAATGAAATTCCAGAAAGGTGGTTTCAGACATTCAAAAAGCTAAAATAATAGCCAAATGTTAAATTTTACCACTATATATTAGTTTTTCATTATTAAAAAGACAAAATTTCAGTATTTTAGGCTTTTAATATTAACCAAGAGACAAGAAAGTAGAACGCAATAACTTACTATGAAGAGAATTTTACTTGTTGCATTATGTGCTGTTGGCATAGTAGAAGTCAGTGCACAACAAGATCCACAGTTCACACAGAACATGTTTAATCGCTTAGCAACTAACCCTGGATATGCAGGAGCAAAAGATGTATCTCTATGCGCCACATTAATTTCAAGAGAACAATGGTTAGGTTTTGAAGGAAACCCAAGAACTAACGTATTTAGTGCTCATAAGGGCTTCGTGGTCCGTCAGAAACATCAAATGGGCGGAGGGTTAACAATTATACAAGATGAAATTGGACCTATTAACTCCTTAAATATTAAAGGAGCACTTTCATATCATTATAGAATTTCACAAGGTATCTTGTCTGGTGGTATTGAATTTGGAATCTTTAATCAATCTATAAATGGAGAGTGGAGAGCACCTGAAGGAAATTTGGATGGCACAGATGATCCTTCAATACCAAATTCTGAAGCTGGAGCAACAAAACTTGACTTAGGCTTTGGATTATACTATTATACAAAAGATTTATATGTTGGCTTATCTTCGACACACCTTAACCAACCACTAATTGAGGAATCTTTAGGAGATAACTCATCTCTTACCTTTCAACAAGTAAGACATTATTATGTTACTGCAGGCTATAATTACCCATTAGATATAGGAAGTGCTTCGCTGGAATTACAACCATCTATCTTTGCTAAAACAGATGCAGTATCTACTGTTGTAGACATCAATACCAACGTTTTATACAATAATCTACTATGGGCTGGCGTTTCTTATCGAACTCAAGATGCTGTATCCTTTCTTGCAGGGGTTAAATTTGAAACAATTGTAAAGTATCCAGAGCTTAAACCTTTGAGTATTGGCTTTGCATATGATTACAACCTTTCTGATTTAAGCGATTATAATGATGGGAGTTTAGAGTTTATGATAAACTACTGTTACAAGTTTATCAAACCTGTTAAACTTGAGCGTTATAAAGATGTAAGATTTTTATAATGTCATTAATTTGAAACCTTTGATAAAAAAAATAAGTATACTTGCAAGTTCCAAACACAGTTAGGCTGATAAAGCCAAATTTTAAAAAACTAAAGGCCATGAAAAAATTGACCTTCCTTTTTATAATTATATCCACCTTGGCTGCGTGTGACCAAGGCAATGGAGAATTAATTGGTGTACAAGGTAGACCCGAATGGTATCAACCTGTACCTTATGGTATGTTATTGATTCCACAAGGTAGTTACACTATGGGAAATACTGATCAAGATGTACCTGGTGCTAGAACTTCTAAGACAAAAGTTGTTTCTGTTGCTGCATTTTACATGGATCAAACTGAAATTACCAATAATGAATATAGACAATTTGTATATTGGGTAAGAGATTCTATAGCTAGGAAAATACTTGGTGAAGAGGTAAGTGAGGAAGAATACTTAAATACTGTAAATCAGTATGATGAAGACATTGATCCTCCTACTATTAACTGGTATGCTAGATTAGATTGGGATGGTGAAGAAGAAAGAGAAGCATTAGAAGTAATGTTCCTACCTGACTATGAGCGATTCTATTCTAAGAAGCAAATTGACACTAGAAAGTTAATCTATGAATATTTCTGGATAGATTATAAAACTGCTGCTTCTAGGTTCAGTAGAGAACAAGGACAAATTGATAGATCTGTATTTATCAAAAGTGATTACATTAATGTTTATCCTGATACTTTATCGTGGGTGCATGATTTCACTTATTCTTTTAATGAACCAATGACTAACTCATATTTTTGGCACCCAGCTTATGATGATTACCCAGTAGTTGGAGTGAACTGGAAGCAAGCTAGAGCTTTTTCAATATGGAGAACTAGATTGTTGAACGAATTCCTAAATCGAAGAGGACTTAGTGATGTTCAATACTTTAGATTACCAACTGAATCTGAGTGGGAATGGGCAGCTAGAGGTGGTTTAGATCAAAACCAATATCCTTGGGGTGGTCCATACATAAGAAATACTGCAGGTTGTTTCTTAGGTAACTTTAAGCCTATGCGAGGTAACTATGTGGATGACGGAGGCTTTTATTCAGTAAAAACATATGCTTATAACCCTAACGATTATGGTTTATATTGTATGGCTGGAAATGTAGCAGAATGGACAAGTAATGCATTCGATGAAGCAGCTTATGATTTTGCGCATGATTTAAATGCAGATTACCAATATGAAGCAAAAGATACTGACCCTCCTTCTCTGAAAAGAAAAGTAATTAGAGGGGGTTCGTGGAAAGATGTTGCATATTACTTGCACAATGGTAGTAGAACTTTTGAATATCAAGATACTGCTAAATGTTACATCGGCTTTAGAAATGTGATGTCTTACCTGGGAAGACCTACTAATAACGAAGAATACTAATTACCTAAATACCTCTTACTAAAAAGAGAAATATATTAACCACTAATTAACTATTAACCACTAATTAACTTAAACAGAAAATGGGATTCGTACAATTTTTATTTGAAACTAAGAAAGGAAAAAAAATGATGGGCCTCCTTTACGGAATGGGAGCTGCTGTAGTAATCGTTGGAGCATTATTTAAAATTGAACACTGGCCTGGTGCTTCAATAATGTTGATAACAGGATTAAGTGTTGAAGCATTAATTTTTGCTGTATCCGCTTTTGAACCTCCTCATAGTGAAGTAGATTGGACCTTAGCATATCCTGAATTAGCAGGAATTGACGATGATCAATTAACCGAAGCAACAAAGAGAGATAAAACTGCTTCTCAAGAAATGGATGAAATGTTAGAAGAAGCTAAAATTGGCCCAGACTTGATAGAAAGTTTAGGTACAGGTTTTAGAAATTTAGCTGACCATACATCTAAGCTTAACAATATATCAGACGCTTCAGTTGCAACTGAAGAGTTTGTTGGAAATATGAAAAATGCATCAAGCCAAATGTCTGGCCTTTCTGAATCATATGAAAAAGCTTCAGAAACTTTAACAGGTCTTAGTGTATCTGCTGATGACAGCAATGCTTATTCTGAAAGTTTAAAGAACATCAGTTCTAAACTGGGAGAGCTTAACAATGTATATGAATTGCAGTTAAAGTCTGCTAATGAGCATATGCAAGCTAGTAATGAAGCGTTTGAAGGAATGGGTACGTTATTGAGTAATCTACAAAGCTCTGTGTCTAGTACTCAAGATTACAAAGAGAATATATCTCAATTGGCTACAAACCTTAGTTCATTGAATACCATCTACGGTAATATGCTAAATGCTATGAATGCAGGTGGAGTTAATCCACAAGCTTAGTTACCAAATATTATTACTAATCTATAAAATTTAAAGAGAATGGCAGGAGGTAAATTGCCCCCACGGCAGAAAATGATTGGGATGATGTATTTGGTACTTACAGCCTTATTGGCAATGAATGTATCAAAAGATATTCTAAATGCTTTCGTAACTGTTAATGACGGCTTAGAAAAAACAAAACATAATTTCAAAGAGAAAAACAATGATCAATACGATGCTTTTTTAGCTTCTTATAATGAGAACCAAGCTAAGGTTAAGCCTTTTTATGACAAAGCAGTTTCTGTTAAAAAGGTTGCTGATGAAGTTGTAAGTTATATTGATCAAATAAAAGTTGAAATTATTGCAGGTATAGAACCTTCAATTACTAAGGAAAATGCAATTGGTAAAAATGAATTTGGAGAAGATACTATTGTCAACTTAATGCAAGTTAAGGTAAAAGACAATTATCTTTTCTCAACGAATTTACTAGTTGGAGGTGATAATGCTAAGCCTAAAACAGGCCCATTATCAGCTATGGAATTGAAAGGTAAACTTGAAAATTTCAGGGATGTTATACTTTCAAAACTAGATGATCAAAAAGGAGCATTGGGTAAATCAATAGAAGAGACATTTACTTTTGGTGAGCAAAAAAATGCTGCTGGAGTTACAGAAAATTGGCCTTCATATAATTTTTATGGAGTACCAGCTGCTGCAACAATTACTTTATTGACAAAAATGCAAACAGATGTAAGAAATGCTGAATCAGATTTGATTAAGTATTTGTATTCTTCTGTGGATGCAGCATCATTTAAATTTAACAAATTAGAATCTGCAGTTATATCTCCTTCTAACTATATAATTAGAGGTGATACTTTTCATGCAGAAGTATTTTTAGCTGCATTTGATAGTACAGTTAACCCACAAATTATGTTGGGAGAAACTTATGATACAATCAAGAATACAGTTTCTGGTGATACTATCCCAGTTGAAGTTAAAAATGGTAAAGGTTATATAAAAATCCCTACAAATACTTTAGGTGATTTTACATATAATGGGGTGATTAATTTTAAAGCTCCAAATGGTGCTATTAATCACTATCCGTTTAAAACCTCTTATCAAGTTGCGTCACCTAGTACTACTATCTCTGCAACAAAAATGAATGTGTTTTACATTGGAGTTCCTAACCCAGTTGATATTGCTGCTTCAGGAGTAGCAAAAGACAAATTAAGTGTAAACATCAGTAGTGGATCTATTTCAAAATCTAAAGATGGCTGGAATGTTAATGTTAGAACACCAGGGAAAGCTATTATCAGCGTTTCTGCTGAAGTAGAAGGTGAAAGAAAGTCAATGGGTAAAATGGAATTTCGAGTTAAAAAAATACCTACCCCAGTGGCTGAAATTGGTGGTAAAAATTCTGGTTCTATCCCTAAAAACAAATTAGCAAATACTTTAGGTATTGTTGCTAAAATGGAAAACTTCGAATTTGATGTTCGAGTAAATGTTGCAGAATTTAAATTTGTTTATACTCAGGCTAATGGTTTATCTAAAGAGATTCCTGTTAAAGGAGCAAGATTTAATGATACTGTTAAGAAAGTATTAAGAAGTCTTAAACCTGGATCAAGGGTGACTTTTGAAGAAATTAAGGCCAAAATGCCTGATGGTGAAATGAGAAAATTAGGAGCTGTAGTTCTTAAAGCAATCTAAACTATTCTATTATGAAACGTATTACATTAGTTTTTTTGATCTGTTCTCTATTTGCAATTGATTCTTTTGCACAAGAGAATAAAGTATTGGATGGTATCTTTATAAAAGAAACTGCTCCAACAAGAAGAGTTATTCCCTATACTCATATAAGAGAGGCCGATGTAGAATATTATAAGAGAGTATGGAGAATTATTGATCTAAGAGAAAAGATTAATCACCCACTCTTTTACCCTAGAGTTCCAATTAAAGAAATTGGATATGAAAGATTAAGTTTCTTTGATGTACTTAAAAGAGGGGTTGAAGAAGGTACGATTACTGCTTATGAAGAAGATGGAGAAGGTGGTCAGTTTCAAGTTGCTTTAACCAAAACTGAAGCAATCGATCAATTATCTGAAGAGATTTCTAGTACTGATATTGATCCAGAAACGGGACTGGAAGTAGAAACATCTTACACAAATGACATTTCTGCTGGAGATGTTGTTACATACCGTATTAAGGAAGATTGGGTTTTTGATAGAGAACGTTCTGTTATGGAAGTCCGAATCATAGGTATATTACCTGTAATTGAGAAAGAAAATGCTGAAACAGGCCTTAAAACTAGAAAAGGTTTATTCTGGATTTACTTTCCTGAGGCTCGATACGTTTTAGCCAACCATGAAGTATACAATGGTAACAATGATGGTTCTAGGTTAACATTTGAGGACTTATTTAGAAAAAGAGTATTTAGTGCTTTTATCTATAAAGAAACGAATGTATACGACAATAGAATTTTAGATGATTACATTAAAGGGGTTGATCAATTGCTTGAAGCTAGAAAAATTGAGCAAGAAATCATAAATCATGAGCATGATATGTGGCAGTATTAAACTCAATTGAAAAAAATCAAAAACCCTGTTTAGCAACCCTAAGCAGGGTTTTTTTGTTACTATGAATAAGGAAATATTAAAATTAGCTATCCCAAACATTCTCACTAACCTCTCTGTGCCGTTAGTAAGTTTAGTGGATCTCGCTCTCATGGGTAGAATGCCTTCTTCCAACTACATAGTTGCTATTGGTTTTGGTACAGTAATTTTTAATCTAATTTATTGGGCTTTTGGTTTCTTAAGGATGGGCACAACTGGTATGGTTTCACAGGCTTTTGGAAAAGGAGACCAAGAAAGGTCCTATCAATTATTAGTAAAGGGTTTTGTTGTTTCGCTGCTCGCTGGGCTTTTACTGATCTTATCTCAATACCCAATCAAGGAAATTGCTATTTCCCTTATTAACCCAGAAGTTACTGTTATAGCCCCCTTAGTTACTTACTTTGACATTAGAATATGGGCTGCTCCAGCTACAATTTCTATCTATGTAATTAGCGGTTGGTTATTGGGGATGCAAGATGCTAAGTCTGCCATGGTTTTGGCCATAACAGTCAATCTTCTTAATGCCATATTGAGTTACTATTTCGTATACAGTTCACACCTCTCAATAAAGGGAGTGGCATTGGGAACTATACTAGCACAATACATTGGTCTAATAATTGGCCTGTTCATTTTAATTAAAAAATACAGGTTCCACCAACTTAATTTAAAACTCAAAGAGTTGCTCAAGGCCTCAGATTGGAGAGAATTCATTTTTGTGAATGGCCACATTTTTATACGTACACTTTGCCTCATATTTGTGATGTCTTTTTTTAAAACAAAGGCTGGCAACATAGATCCTATTGTTGGGGCTGCCAATATCTTATTAATCGAATTCATCACTTTGTCAGCTTATGGGATAGATGGTTTTGCTTTTGCCGCTGAATCATTATGCGGAAAATACTTCGGATTACATAAAAGAGATCTATTTATCAAATCCGTTAAAACTTCATTTAGCTGGGGAATAGGAATTTCTATAATCATTGCCATTGTCTTTTTGTCTCAGGGCAAAGCAATCCTCCAACTTTTAACCGATAAAGAATTCATCATTGATGCTGCTCTACCCTATTTACCCTGGTTAGCTTTAGCACCATTGATCAATGGCATCGCATTTATATGGGATGGGATATACATTGGCACAACTGCTGTAAAAGCGATGAGGGATACATTAATCCTATCTACTATATTGGTGTTTCTCCCCTCCTACTTCCTTTTTAAAGACATCTTTGGGAATCATGGTATCTGGTTATCAATTACGCTATTTATGCTCTCTAGAGGGCTTATTCAAACCTTTTTGGCTCAAAAAGTAATCTTCAATAGGATTGACTAAATACCTTAATATCTTTTGCGGTTATCTCAGATATTTCATGTCTTCCTTCGTATTCGCATTGAGTTATGTTAAGGCCAACATTTCTTAATAATTCAATTTGTTTGAGTGCTTTTTCTGGCAACAACAATTTATCTCTATTTCCAAAATAGTAATAACATGGAGTTTCTTTTAATGATGAAAAGTCTGAAAGAGTTAATTCAGGAGGTATAGTTCCCGAACATGTGAAAACTACATCAACATCTAATTTACTTTCACACATCCAACGAAAGGCTGTTGATACTCCCTGAGAAAAGCCTAAAACTGCAATTGGTAATTTCTCATGCTGACTCCTAATTTCTTCATGAACACTATTTAGAAAATTAATATAATCATCAATTTCATCTATTCGCTCATGACTTGTCATCCAATTAGCCACAGCCTTTCTTTCTTTATTATAAAATTTTGATATCGCTTCAGGTGCAACAACTATGGTCGAACTCTCCCTTAGAAAGTGAAATTCTTTTATAAACTCCTCTGCTAATTGACCATAACCATGTAATACGTACAAAATAGACCTCGGCTCTTTTGCTGGTTTCTGGGTATAATAATGTGCTTTTCTTTTAATTTCAACTGTATGCCTCATCTCAGCACAAAGATGCAATTTTTAGCACTTCTCTTTGTTACTTTTGCAAAATGGTAGGAATCAATAATGCTAGCTTATATTTTGCAGATCGAGCACTCTTCAATTCTATTTCGTTTATCATCAATAAACAAGATAGAGTTGGTTTAGTAGGCAAAAATGGAGCTGGAAAATCAACATTACTAAAAACACTTGCAGGCATTCAGAAACTTGATGCTGGGAGTGTTTCTTTTCCAACTGGACTGACAGTAGGGTACTTACCTCAAGATATGGATTTTATCTCAGGAAGAACGGTTTGGGAAGAAACTGAAAGCAGCTTTAGTAAGAGTCTAGACCTTCAAAGCAAGATAGATGACATCAACAATCAATTAGCAATCAGAGAAGATTATGAATCTGATAACTACCTCAAACTTCTAGATGATTTAGCTGACTTAAACGAAAAGCTAACTTTAATGGGTGTCGACACCATGGAAGCTGAAATTGAAAAAATTCTATTAGGCCTTGGATTTAAACGTTCAGATTTTACTAGACAAACTGATGAATTCAGCGGGGGATGGAGAATGCGTGTAGAATTAGCAAAGATTCTTCTACAAAGATCAGATCTATTGCTACTTGATGAACCAACTAACCATTTAGATATTGAATCAATTCAGTGGTTAGAGGACTTTCTAAAGATCTACCCAGGAGCAGTTGTATTAATTTCTCACGATAGAGCCTTCCTTGATAACCTAACAAATAGGACTGTTGATATCTCATTGGGTAAAATTTATGATTACCCTGCACCTTATACTCGTTATTTAGAATTAAGAAAAGAACGAAGAGAGCTTGAATTTGCAGCTTATACTAATCAACAGAAGCAAATTAAGGAAACAGAAGATTTTATTAATCGATTTCGTGCTAAAGCAACGAAAGCAGTCCAAGTGCAATCTAGAATTAAAGCTCTTAATAGATTAGATAGAATCGAAATTGAAGTAGAAGATACTACTGCAATGCGCTTTTCCTTTCCTCCTGCTCCGCATAGTGGCAAAGTATCGCTAAGAGTTAATGATGTTACAAAAAAGTATGGTGAGAAAACGATTTTTTCAAATGTAGATTTCAGCATTGAAAGGGGGGAAAAGATTGCCTTAGTTGGTAAAAACGGTGAAGGAAAGTCCACTATGTCTCGAATTATAGTAGGAGAAGAGATAGATGGTGGCGAAATAGAATTAGGATATCAAGTTAAGATTGGATATTTCGCACAAAATCAAGCAGAGATATTAGATCAAGAAAAAACAGTATTTGAAACTATTGATGAAGCAGCAACTGGAGAAATTAGAACTAAGATTAGAAGCTTATTAGGTTCTTTTTTATTCGGAGGAGAAGAAGCTGATAAAAAGGTAAAAGTTCTCTCAGGAGGAGAAAGAGCAAGGTTGGCAATGTGTAAATTACTTTTGGAACCTGTAAATCTTTTAATTTTAGATGAACCTACCAATCATTTGGACATTCGTTCAAAAGAGATTTTAAAAGATGCCTTAAAACGTTACGATGGAACCATGATATTAATTTCTCACGACAGGGATTTTTTGAAAGGTTTAACTGACAAGCTTCATGAATTCTCTGAAGGGAAAGTTAAACAACACCTTGGGGGGATAGAAGAATTTTTGCGATCTAAAAAAGCTGATGATATTAGAGTTTGGGAGGCGTCTGCAAAGAAAGTAAAAGAGCCAAACAAGCTATCAAATAAAAAAGACGACCCAAATACTTATAAACTCAAAAAAGAATTAAAAAAGGAAATTAGGACACAGAAATCTCAAGTAAATACAATTGAAAAGAAGGTCTCTCAATTCGAGGAAGAAATCGAAAGTATGAATGAAAAATTGAGAGAGCCTGACGCATATTCAAACCCAGACAATAAGGAGTTAATTGATCAATGGCAAAAGGTTAATAAAACGCTTGAAGAGTTTATGCTTAAATGGGAAATAGAACAGGAAAAATTAGAAAATATGGAGGCTAAAATGGCAAGCCTAAACTAAATATCACATTGTAGATCCACAATACTTGCAGTGTTTTGCATCAACATCATGACCTTCTTTTGAACAGTCTGGGCAAGCTTGCCTAGAAATTTCTGCAGGCTTTCTAGTTCTAGTCATTTCTGCTGTTACAATTCCTGTTGGTACAGCTATAATTCCATAACCTAATAACATAATGACCGAAGCAATTGATTGTCCAAGAGTTGTAGAAGGGGTTATGTCTCCATAACCAACAGTAGTTATAGTTACAATTGTCCAATACATACTTGTTGGAATACTCGTAAATCCATGTTCTGGTCCCTCAATTATATACATCAATGTTCCCAATATTAAAACCAAAACGATAACTCCTCCAATAAACACAGTAATTTTAATTGCACTTGCTCTTAAGGCGGTTTTCAAAACATTAGCCTCAGATAGATATCTAGTTAGTTTAAGTATTCTAAAAATTCTAAGTAACCTGATTGTCCTTATTACCAATAAATATTGTGGTCCTGCTACAAATAAACTTATATAGGTAGGTATCGTGGATAGTAGGTCTACTATACCCATAAAACTAAAAATGTACTTCGTTGGCTTTCCTACTGAAAGAACTCTCAAAACATATTCAATAGAAAACAAGATAGTAAAACCCCATTCTAGAACATTTAAGATGGAGCCATACTGCTCTCCAATTGAATCAACTGTTTCTAATATTACAGCTACTACCGATAAGAGAATGGCCCACAATAAGATAACATCAAATAACTTTCCAGCTGGAGTATCAGCTCCAAAAATTATCTCATGTACCTTCCTTTTCCAAGAAGGTGCTTTTTCACTATCAATTGCTCTAAAATCTTTCTTCTCCATGAAGATTAAATGTAGTTATTTTGTTAAACTCAAGAAAGATGGAATTTAGAACAAAAGTAAATACCCCTAAAAGCAGCATTCAGCTTCAACATTCTGACTCATTATTTTTGCTGGGTTCTTGTTTTTCAAGCAATATTGCTGAACGTCTACATCACTATAAATTCCGTTCTTTAGCAAACCCATTAGGAATTTCGTATAACCCAATCTCTTTACATAACTCTCTTTTTAAAATAGAAAACTTAGTCTGGGAAAGAAGTATTCAAGACACATACTATAATTACAATTTTCATTCTGATTTGAATGGTTTATCTGTTGAAGCATGCCAAAAAAAATATAAAGAGCTCTATGACATACAATCCTCATTTATACAAACATCTAACACAATTTTTATAACCTATGGAACCGCATGGGTATACGAATTAAAATCAAACAATAGGGTCGTTAACAATTGTCATAAACAAAAAAGCACTGCTTTTAGAAAAAGGATGTTGAGTATTGATGAAATTACTCAGTCTTGGGAGGGGACGATAAAGAAGCTAAGCAATAACTATCAAAAAGAGTTTAACTTCATTTTTACAGTAAGCCCTATTCGGCACCTTAAAAATGGCTTTCATGAAAACCAATTGAGCAAGTCCGTATTGTTGCTTGCTGTAGATGCAATATGTAAAAAATTTGCTAATTGTTCTTATTTCCCTTCCTATGAGCTTCTACTGGATGATCTTAGAGATTATAGATTTTATGAACCTAATTTAACTCATCCAAGTTCCACTGCCATTGATTATATATGGCAGAAAATAGATGAGATGTATTTTAATGAAGAAACCAAAAGAATAAATCAACAGGTATTAAAGTTACAACAAGCTTTAAATCACAAGCCATTTCACGAGGGTTCTACAAACTATAAAGATTTTACAAACAATCTAAAACAAAAGTTAATTGCATTTCAAGAGCAAACACAAATTGATTTTTCTAAAGAAATTAGATCTATCGAATAATGTTTACCATAGCTTCTTTATTTTAGTGTCATTGATTTCAAATTCCCTTTGTACCTTTGATTCCTCAATAAATTAATACTTGGAACAATATTCTTCAAAGTTATTAGCTAATGCTGTAGAGCAATTTGCAACACTTCCTGGTATAGGAAAAAGAACAGCCATGAGACTGGCTCTTTACCTTTTAAAACAAGAGAAGCAAGATATAAATCAATTTAGCGACGCTTTTATCAAGCTGAGAAATGAAATTCAATATTGCAGCGAATGCTACAACATTTCTGAAGAGCCTATTTGTACTATTTGTAATAATCCAGCAAGAGACGAAAACATTATCTGTGTTGTTGAAGATATAAGAGATGTAATGGCAATTGAGAATACTTCACAATATAAAGGAAAGTATCATGTTTTAGGTGGTATAATTTCTCCAATGGATGGTATAGGTCCTAGCGACCTGACAATTGAAGAATTAGTGAATCGAGTTTCTAGTTCTAAAGTAGACGAGATAATCATGGCTTTGAGCACAACGATGGAAGGAGACACCACTAATTTTTATATTTTCAAACGATTAAAGGAATTCAACCTAAACATCTCTACGATAGCTAGAGGAGTTTCAATTGGTGACGAACTTGAATATACTGATGAACTTACCTTAGGCAGATCTTTGATTAATCGGGTCCCGTACGAAAATACTTTAGCACGCTAAATTGCTCGCATGAAGCTAAGTATCATCATCGTAAATTACAACGTACAGTATTTTTTAGAGAACTGCTTAAACTCAGTTTTCAATGCAATTGGCAATATCTCTACTGAAGTAATAGTGGTTGATAATAGTTCTGTTGATGGTTCCCTGAAAATGTTGAAATCAAAGTTTCCACAAGTAAAAGTCATTGCAAATAAGGACAATAAAGGCTTCTCTAAAGCGAATAATCAAGCAATTGAAATTGCTAATGGGGAATTTGTCCTATTGCTAAACCCTGATACTGTAGTTGAAGAAAACACTTTTATTAGCTGCATTAATTTTTTTGAACAAAATACTACTGCTGGCGGTGTGGGAGTTAAAATGTTAGACGGTAAAGGGAATTTTTTACCTGAATCTAAAAGAGGCCTACCTACGCCAATTGTTGCTTTTTATAAGATATTTGGACTTTCCAATCTATTCCCAAAATCACAGCGTTTTGGACAATATCATTTAGGTCACCTTTCAAAAGAAAAAAATCATAAAATAGAAATATTAAGTGGTGCTTTTATGATGATCAGAAGTTCTACCTTAAGCAAGATTGGTTTATTGGATGAAAGCTTTTTTATGTATGGTGAGGATATTGATCTATCCTATAGAATTACAAAAGCTGGCTATGAGAATTATTACCTCGCTGATACTTCAATTATTCATTATAAAGGGGAAAGCACAAAGAAGAGTAGCATTAATTATGTCTTTGTTTTTTATAGAGCCATGGCCATTTTCGCAAAAAAACATTTCTCGCACAAAAACGCTCAACTCTTTTCTTACTTAATCAATTTTGCAATTTACCTTAGAGCCACCTTTGCAGTTTTTAGTCGAACTATTAAACATTTTTTACTACCTGCCCTTGATGCACTAGTAATCTTTACATGCGTTTATCTATTCAAAGAATATTATGAAACCTATGTAAAGTATGTAAGTGGTGGAGCTTACCCTCCTGAGGTAGAAACATATGCTATCCCCTTAATAATTGGAATTTATCTAATCAGTCTATTTTTTAATGGCGCATACTCTATACCAACAAAATTTAAACGAGTAATAAGGGGGTCCTTTAGTGGATCACTAATTTTATTAATTATTTATAGCCTTTTAGGTGAAGATTATAGATTTTCAAGAGCCATTGTGCTTTTTACTGTTCTATCATCATTACTAATTATTCCATTAAAGCGTTATCTCCTTCATTTATTAAATATTCGACGTTTCAAAAAAAATAAAATTCAGAGAGTAGCTGTTGTGGGGAAGCAGGAAGAATTAAGCCGTATCAATAATTTTCTCAAAAACGCTCCAAATCAAGCTGAAATTATTATCAATGTCAATGCAAATGAAACTACTGACGATCAATATTTCAGTTATGACGCAATGTTATATCAACTGGTTGATATCATAGAAATTTATGATATCAATGAAGTTATCTTTTGTGCCAAAGACCTTAGTTCTTCTGAAATTATAAAACAAATGGCACGAATTGAAGATAGTAATGTGGACTTCAAAATTGCCCCTGCTAAAAGCCTATATATTATTGGAAGCAACTCTATTCAAAGCTCTGGAGAATATTACATCCTCAGCACAGACACTTTATTAAGGTCTGTAAATCAAAGAAGAAAAAGAATATTTGACTTTCTTATATCGTTCATTGCTATTCTCCTTTCCCCTATATTAATTTTGATAAATAAGAATAAAAGAAATTATTTAAGAAATATGTTCCTTATTCTTTTTGGAAAATCATCATTTGTTGGCTTTGTACCTTTAAAAGAGATGCAAGATCAACAACTTAAAATTAAAAAAGGCATTCTTAACCCTGCTGATTTATATACTCCTGAGCAACTTACATTGCATACATCAGAACAGCTAAACCTTGAGTATAGCAGAAAATATACCATTTGGAGGGATCTTGAAATTATTATTAAAAATATTAGAAACTTAGGGAGGTAAATGTTTCAGAGCTTTCTTACTTCCTGATAGTAGCCTAAAATTAATTAATTTTGCACCCAATTATTTTATAGACAAACAGTATGGCTGAGATAGAGTTAACGATGCCCAAAATGGGAGAAAGTGTAGCAGAAGCGACGATTACAAAATGGTTGAAAGCAGAGGGTGAAAGTATAGAGGCTGAAGAGCCAATTCTAGAAATTGCAACAGACAAAGTTGACTCTGAGATTCCTGCTCCAGAAGATGGGGTAATTAAAAAGATTTTATTCAATGAAGATGAAGTTGTAAAAGTAGGTGATGCCATTGCAATAATAGAAATTGATGGAGAAAGCTCTGCCAATGGATCTACTCCTTCATCCAAGGATGAGATTCAAAATGAAACAACTAATAATACAGTTCTTAATGAATCTTCCAAGCCTTCTGTAGTAGAAGTAAGTTCCGCAACCACAAGTGCTACTTTAACAAAAAGCACTCCTTCTGGCAAATTTTTATCTCCTCTGGTAAGAAGTATCGCCACTAAAGAAAGCATTAGCACTTCGGAGTTAGAATCAATTAAAGGCAGCGGGCTCAATGAGAGAATTACCAAAGACGATTTAATTGTATTCATTGAAAACAGAGGAACAATCAATCAAACTACTAGTAATGAAAATGTGGCCCAAGCTACACAAAAAGCTCCATCACAACAATTACAACAAGTAGTTTCAACTGATAGTGGTGACGAAATCATTCAAATGGATAGAATGAGGAAGTTAATTGCTGACCATATGACAATGTCTAAAAGTACATCTGCTCACGTTACTTCATTTGTGGAAGCTGATGTTACCAATATGGTAATGTGGAGAAATAAAATAAAAAATAGCTACATAGAGAGAGAAGGTGAAAAGATAACTTTCACTCCTATTATTATGGAAGCTGTGGCTAAGGCTATTAAAGAAATGCCCATGATTAATGTGTCGGTTAATGGAGATACTATTATCAAGAAAAAACACATCAATTTAGGAATGGCAACAGCTTTACCCTCTGGGAATTTGATAGTTCCTGTAATAAAAGATGCCGATCAAAAAAACTTAGTTGGTCTTTCTAAAGCTGTAAATGATTTAGCAAATAGAGCTAGAAATAACAAATTGAGTCCAGATGAAATTCAAGGAGGCACTTTTACTGTTACCAATGTAGGAACATTTGGAAATGTAATGGGCACTCCCATAATAAACCAACCTCAGGTTGCTATTATGGCAGTAGGGGCTATTCGTAAGAAACCTGCTGTTATCGAAACCCCATACGGCGATACTATAGGAGTTCGCCATATGATGTTTCTGTCTCTATCATATGATCATAGAGTAGTTGATGGATCACTCGGTGGAAGTTTTGTTCAAAGGGTAGGAAAAATACTTGAAGAATTTGATCTGAATCGCGAAATTTAATCGACTAACAATCAATTGTTATATATAAAATCAAATTTAATGGGATTTAGTGAACTGAATAAAATATATTTGTATTTCACAGTCGTCAATTAATTACATATGATCAAGATGAACCGACTTATTTCCAATATACTTCTGGTATTTTTCACACTTTTATCATTTGTGGTAAAAGCCCAACTTTCTGACAAAGAAAAATTAGTAGAAGTATTCTACCTAATTGATGAAAAAAGGTATTCAGTTGCCCAACCTCTTCTAGAAGAACTTCATGAGAAAAGTCCTGACAATCCAAATATCAATTATAACCTTGGATTAGTTTATCTTAAATCATTTCATGAGAAAGAAAAGGAAAAAGCGCTTCCACTATTAGAATTAGCAAGTAAACATACAAGTCCCAATTATATACATTATAGCCATAGAGAGAAGAGAGCTCCAGTAGATGCCTGGTATTATTTAGGTTTAGCACAGCACAACGACTATCAATTTTTAGAAGCCATAGAAAGTTTTAATACTTTCCGGACTTATGTAAATGAAAAACATTATTTATGGAAAGAGATTGATAAACAGATCTTAATGGCCAATTATGCCATGATTGCAATTCAAAATCCTGTAAAAATAAAAACTACCAACCTTGGTAACTCTATGAATGGGTTCTACCCAGATTTTAGCCCTGTTGTGCGTATTGATGAATCGGCTATCTACTTCACTTCAAGAAGAATGAGAGAAGACAGTAGTAATGCTAACATTTTCGATCCAGTAGATGGAATGTTATATGAAGATATTTATGTCTCTTTTAATGAAGATGGTCAGTGGAGCGAAGCTGTTCCTTTGAACATTAATGGCGAAGGACATGAGGCCACAGTTAATATCTCTGTTGACGGCAGAACACTTTATGTTTATAAAGACATTAATGGAAATGGAGAGTTATACACAAGTGAATTAATAGCTGATTCTGCAGGTTATGAAACATGGTCTGATCCCAAAAAATTAGGGTCAGATATCAATTCTAAAGCTTATGAAACACATGTGACTGTAACCCCTGACGAGAAAACACTCTACTTTGTAAGTGATCGTGAAGGAGGATTTGGGGGAAAAGACATCTATTTCTGTAAAAGGCTTCCTACTGGTCAATGGGCATTATCACAAAATGCTGGGCCAATTGTTAACAGTGAATTTGACGAAGATGGTGTGTTCATTCATCCTGATGGAAAGACTATGTATTTCAGCTCAAACGGACATGAAAGTATGGGTGGATATGATATCAATTATACCATATTGACTGATTCTGGCTGGACAAGACCCGAAAATATTGGTTACCCTATTAACTCCGTTGATGATGATGTATTTTTTGTAACTACCCCAGATGGGAAAAGAGCCTATTTTTCTTCCTTTAAAGAAGAAGGGTATGGAGAAAAAGACATTTACATGCTTGAACTAATCGAAGCAGAAGAGATTGCTCTTACCTTGTATAGGGGGGAATTTACTTTTGTAGATAGACGTACTCCTCCTTCTGGTGCTCAAGTATCCATTACAGACAATGAATCAGGAGAATTAATCGGTGTGTATAACCCAAGACAAAGAGATGGCCAGTTCTCAGCTATTCTAACTCCCAACAAAAGTTATCACTTTGTTTATGAGGCAGATGCTTATGAAGCATATGAAGAAGATATTTACGTTCCTTCAAACAATACCTACTCAGAAATTTACAAAGATATTCAGTTAAAGCCTGTTAGGGTTGGAAATGGTCTTAGCAAGATAACTCCTGCTCCTATAGCAACTGCAAATCTAAAAGGCGGAATAGTTAAATTAGGAAAACCTTTAAATGGCTTAGAGATTCAACTCTTAAATGAAGGCGAAGGCCTTATAAATAAAACTACTTCAGATAGTTTAGGCGACTTTCAATTTGCTGATCTAGATCCATATAAAACTTACTTAATTCGAGTGATTTCTAAAAGTGGAAACCCACTTCACAATTACGATGTAAATGTTGTTAACGATAGAGGAGAGACTTTGACTTTTGAAGAGTTAGATGATACTACTTACATATTTGTACCTTCATCTAACCCTTATGAGTTTTATGGGATTTCTGCTAGAGAAATTGCTGGAGTAGTTAAGAAAGATGGAAAACCTGTGCAAGGGTTAAATGTTCGTTTGGAAAATGCAAACAAGGACCTTATCCAACAAGAAGAAACTGATATGTATGGTAAATTCAATTTCCAAAAGCTGTCTTTGGATGATACCTACCGAATCGTTTTTGAAGGAGATGTTCCTGATGATCCAGAAATTTATATTACAAATGAATTAGGAGAACGATTAGTATTTAAGAAAGTTGGAGAAGGCATTTATGAATATGTGCCAATTGGAGAAGCTAAAGGAAGTTCAATTGCAGGTACTGTAACTAATAGTGGAACTTCGGTTAATGGTTTAAAAGTAAGACTAGAAGATGGAAATCAATCTATGCTTCAAAGCACGACTACTGATGCTACAGGACAATTTAATTTCTTAAAATTAGACTTAGACAAGTCTTTCCGTATAGTATTTGAAGGGGATTTTCCTGATCAATCAGAAATAGTACTATACAACGAATTTGGTCAGGAGCTCAATTTCGTACAAGTTGCTAAAGGGGTATATGAATATACACCTACCATCAAATCTTCACAAATTGCAGGTGTAGTGACACGTAATGGTGTTCCAGTAAGTGGTTTAAATGTAAGGCTTGAAAATGAACAGCAAGGGATGTTACAAAAGGAGACAACTGATGAAGTTGGTGAGTTTAATTTCCAAAGGTTAGACCTAGATAAAACATATCGTATTGTTTTTGAAGGAGACTTCCCAGATGACGCTGAAATTGTTTTGGTTAATGAATTTGGACAAGAATTGAGTTTCGTGAAAGTTGGTAATGGCGTTTATGAATATGTTCCTCAAACTGGCACATCAAGAATCGCTGGGGTTGTATCCAAAAATGGCACCCCGCTTAGTGGCCTTAATGTAAGATTAGAGGATGAAAGACAAACAATGCTTCAAAAAGAAACAACTGATGAAATTGGAGAATTTAATTTCCAGAAACTTCATCTTGATCGTACCTACCGCATTGTTTTTGAGGGAGACTTTCCTGATGATGCAGAAATTGTAGTCATGAATGAGCGTGGTGAGCAATTAAATTTCGTCAGAGTAGCTGAGGGTGTATATGAATATAGACCAGATGGACAAGCTACTCCTCAGGCTAAGTATAGCAATATTGCTGGAACTGTTAGTTCTGTTAATGGGCCGATTCAAAATCTAAAAGTTTTGCTATTTGATGACTCTATGGACTTGTTGAATTTTGCAAATACTGATGATCTTGGAAAATTTGACTTCATGAAGTTAAATCTTGCACAACCTTATACTATCAAGTTTGAAGGAGATTTCCCTCAAGATGTTAAACTTATTGTTGCTAATGATGACTATGATCTTCTTCTTTTCAGAAAGATTGAAGAAGGCGTATACCGTTACGACCCTGTATTTGTTAGACTTGAGGCTGATGGTGAAAATCTAATTAAGAAAGAAATTACAGATAATGTTGACGCATTTAATTATGCAAAACTTGAATTCGATAAATCATACAGGATCGTATTCGAAGGCAATTTCCCTCTAGATGATGAGATCCTTATTGTTAATGAAAAGGGGGAAGAATTTACTTTCATAAAGGTTGAAGAAGGTGTTTATGTATATACACCTAAGAAAACTGAATACCTCTTAACTGATAATAATAAGAAGCCTATTGCTAATGCTAACATCAGACTTGAAGATGGAAATAGAAAACTTATAGATCGACTAAAAACAAATGATCTAGGTTATTTTGAGTACAAGAAACTTCCTTTGGACAAAGAGTTCCATTTCATTCTTGAAGATGTAGATGTAGAAACTGATCAAATTCTCATTAGTAGTGACATTCAAGAGCAGCTTGTTCTCCTAGAAACTACTAAAGGTGATTATTTGTATGTGCCTCAAAATAAATATGGCTTCAAATCTTATACTATTGGAGTTCAAGGAAACCCTGACTTTAAGGAAACTTATCCAAGACCAGAAGAATTAGTAGGTGTAATAACATACTATCAAAAGTATTTCCCTTACAATGCAAAAGACATCAATGAGTCTAATGAAGAATTCAAAGCGTTTATTGCTGATATTGCTAAACTGGTAAAACAAAGAGGGTTCACTGATATAATAATAACCTCTAGTGCTTCAAAAGTTCCTACTAGAACTTGGAAAACTAACGCTATACTTACTAAAAAGAGAGCATACGACACCAAAGCTTTATTAGAAAAAGTATTCAGCCAAAAAGGATTAAAATCTGATCAATACAACTTTGTTGACATCAACACTTTAATCACTGGTCCTGAATATAAAGGCGATTACATTAAAAATCGACCTACTTATGAGAAGCATCAATACGTCCGAATCTTTGTTAAATAGCGAAAAAAGGTTATGAGTTTAGTGCTGAAAAAGCCAATTGTATTCTTTGATTTAGAGACAACAGGAGTAGATGTAGCGAAAGATAGGATCGTTGAGATATCCATTTTAAAATTGCACCCTGACGGTAAAAAAGAGGTAAAAACTAGAAGAGTAAATCCACAGATACCTATTCCTAAGGAGGCTTCTGAGGTTCATGGGATTTACGATGAAGATGTTAAAGACGAACCCACTTTTAAAGCTTTAGCTAAAAGCCTAGCGCTATTTATTGATAACAGCGATCTAGCTGGATTCAATTCTAATAGATTTGATGTTCCACTCTTGGTTGAAGAGTTTTTACGTGTTGATGTTGACTTCGACATTAGTAATCGCTCATTGGTTGATGTTCAAAACATCTTTCACAAAATGGAGCAGAGAACCCTAGTTGCTGCTTATAAATTTTACTGTGAGAAGGACCTCACTAATGCGCATAGTGCAGAGGCAGATAATATAGCTACATATGAAGTTTTAGAAGCTCAATTAGACCGCTATGAAGAACTAGAAAACAATGTAGAATTTCTTTCTGAATTTTCGAGGAGAACAAACAATGTTGATTTGATGGGCAGAATAGTTTTCAATGAGGAAGGTGTTGAAGTTTTTAATTTTGGAAAGCATAAAGGAAAAGCGGTTACTGAAATTTTAGAGAAACAACCTTCTTACTACAGTTGGATGATGGACGGAGATTTTCCTTTATATACCAAAAAAGTGCTTACAGCTATTAAACTAAGAGCGTTTAACAATCAATAATCATGAAGATTATTTGTGTTGGGAGAAACTATAGTGCTCATGCAAACGAATTAAATAATCCAGTTCCAAAAGAACCAGTTATCTTTTTAAAACCCGATACTGCATTAATTCCCAAACGACTCCCTTTTTTCTACCCTTCTTTTTCTAAGGACGTACATTATGAAACAGAAGTAGTTGTTAAAATAAATCGTGTGGGTAAACACATCAGTAAAGAATTTGCACATAAATACTACGACCAACTTACTGTAGGAATTGATTTTACTGCCAGAGATCTTCAAAAAAAGTTAAAGGAAAAAGGTCTTCCATGGGAAAAGGCAAAAGCTTTTGATGGTTCTGCTCCAATTGGTTCGTTCATTAATACTAAAGAGTATAAAAACATTAATGACATCGGTTTTAGTTTAAAAATCAATGGGAAAGAACGTCAGCTAGGGAATACTTCAAATATGCTATTCCCAATTGATTCATTGATTGCTTATGTGTCCCAGTTTTTTACCCTTAAAATAGGCGACCTTATTTTTACAGGAACTCCAGAAGGAGTTGGCCCAATAAAGATCGGGGATCATTTAGAGGCATTTATTGAGAACAATAAATTGCTCGATCTTAAAATCAAGTAGACTTCTTAAAATCCCTCTGCAATAAAACTAACAGTGAACTGTTAATAGTTAGGCTTTTCAAGAAATGCTTGCGAGAGCATTAGAACTAACTTAGTAGATAATCTAAATGTAATTTAAAGCCAATGATTTCAATAATAATTAATCAGATAAAGGTGGCGCAACCAACTGGGGATACTCTTTTAAATTCAGACACTCCAACTGAGGAAACACTTTCAATATTTGAATTGATCACCTCTGGTGGGGTTGGGGGGAGCATTATTATGTTCACTCTTTTTGTTCTTTCAGTGATTACAGTATACATTTTTGTAGAAAGGTATATAACAATAAAGAAAGCTGCCAATGAAGATGAAAACTTCATGAACCAGATAAAAGATTTTATCCATGATGGAAAATTAGAAGCTGCACGATCGTTATGTAAAAGTACACCTACCCCTATTTCACGAATGATAGAGAAAGGAGTCAATCGAATAGGTAAACCATTGAGTGATATCGGTGCAGCAATTGAAAATACTGGAAAACTAGAACTTTTTAAGCTTGAAAAAAGGCTTGCTACCTTGGCTACCATTTCTGGTGCTGCTCCTATGATTGGATTTCTTGGAACCGTAATAGGAATGATCTTAGCATTCCACCAAATGGCATCTGCTGGTGGAAATATAGATGTTGAGATGTTATCTGAAGGAATTTATACTGCTATGGTAACTACAGTTGCTGGTTTAGTTGTTGGAATTGTTGCCTATATCGGTTATAATCTTTTGGTAGCTAAAGTTGAGAAAGTAGTTTTTAAGATGGAAGCTAGAACAACTGAATTTTTAGATCTACTTAACGAACCTGCAAAATAATGGCATTACGTTCAAGAAATAAAGTCAGCCCTAATTTTAACATGTCATCGATGACTGACATAGTATTTTTATTGTTGATCTTCTTCATGCTAACTTCGACTTTGGTAAGCCCTAATGCTCTTAACCTACTTCTTCCTAGTAGTTCAAGTAAAACCTTATCTCCCCAAACGGTTTCAGTATCTATTACTAAAGAATTAGATTATTATGTTGATCAGCAAAAAGTTGAGTTTGAATTCATGGAAGCAATTTTACTCAACAAAATGGGAGGAAACCCAGATAATTCTATTGTTCTTCATGTAGACAAGCAAATACCTGTGGAAGAAGCAGTGAAAGTTATGGACATCGCTAGTCGAAATAAATTTAAAATGGTTTTGGCCACTAAAGCTAAATAAATTGGAGATAGTTCAAGACAGAGATAGCAGAACTGGGTTAATAGTTAGTATCGTATTTCATACGATACTCTTTCTACTATTCCTGTTTTTTGGATTAACACATCCTATTCCTCCTCCTGAAAAAGAAGGCATTACTATCAATTTTGGCACTAGTGATGACGGCATGCCCAATGAGCAAAACAACACTCCTTCTGAACAAAGTCAAGATATTCCAACTGAAACTGCCATTTCTGACCCTCAACCTTCAGAGTCTGTTGAGGAAGAAATCCTAACTCAAACTACTGAAGATGCTCCATCCATAGATAAGAAGGAAAAGGAAAAAGAAGAGATTGTTGAACCCATCAAAGAGAAAGAAGAACCTAAGCCTGACGCTAACCTTACTGATGCACTTAACAAATGGACAAAAACGAAATCTGAAAGTGGTGGTGGAGATGGAGAAACTGGAAAGGCAGGAGATCAGGGAGACATAAATGGAGACCCAAATAGTAATAACTATAAAGGTGGAGGGTCAGGTAACGGTCCTTCTTTTAATCTTTCAGGGAGAAGCATGATAAGTACTCCTAAGATCACTGACAAATCACAAGAAGAAGGACATGTGGTTGTCGATATTATTGTAGACAAATATGGTAAAGTTCTCAGGGCCACACCTGGTGCTAGAGGGTCTACCACCACAAGCCCCGTTTTATACAAAAAAGCTAAAGAAGCTGCTTTAAAAACGAAATTCAATGCGAACCCCGATGTCGCTGAAGAACAAAAAGGGCAAATGACCTTTATTTTTATTCTCAATTAAATGACTTACGAACAAGCGCTTGATTACCTATACAAGCAGCTACCTATGTACCAAAATGAGGGAAAGTCAGCATACAAGAAGGACTTAAATAACACAAAAGCACTTTGTAACATTCTTGATAATCCTCAACAAAAATTCAAGAGCATACACATTGCAGGCACTAATGGAAAAGGTTCTTCTGCTCATATGCTGGCATCTGTTTTCCAAGAAGCAGGTTATAAAACAGGCTTATATACTTCTCCGCATCTAAAAGATTTTAAAGAACGAATTCGCATTAACGGAGAGACGATTAGTAATACAACAGTTTTAAACTTTATTGAAAGGTATATAAGCGATTTTGATAAAATTAAACCATCATTTTTTGAATGGACTGTTGCTCTTGCTTTTCAAATTTTTGCTAAAGAAAAAGTAGACATAGCGATTATAGAAACTGGATTAGGTGGGAGGTTGGATTCTACTAATGTAATTAATCCAGAACTATGTTTAATCACAAATATTGGTTTTGATCATGTAGAAATGTTAGGTGATACTCTCGAAGCTATTGCTCGTGAAAAAGCTGGCATTATCAAAAGAAATACTCCTGTAGTAATTTCCCAACAGTCAAAACAAAAAGAAGTCTTTGAACAAATTGCTCTGCAGAATAATGCCCCAATTCATTTTGCTGAAGAGTTGAACACAAATTGTGACCTTAAAACAGATTTGGTCGGTTCTTACCAAAAAAGCAATATATTGGGTGTGCTTCAATGCTGGGCAATTCTGAGACTACAGGGTTGGCAAATCAGTTTTAAACAGCTACAAACAGGCCTATTGAATGTAACAACTAATACTAAAATAAGAGGAAGATGGGAAATTCTATCACATAATCCAACTGTAATTGCTGATACAGCTCATAATAAAGAAGGCTTATGTATTGCTTTAAATCAGCTTGGTAAAACAAATGCTAAGCACTTACACTTTGTAATTGGATTTGTAAATGATAAAAACCTTGATGATATCCTTGAGCTTTTTCCAAAAAACGCTACCTATTATTTCTGTCAAGCTAATGTTCAAAGAGCACTTAATGCTGAAGATCTAAAAAGATTAGCTAAAAAGTATAAATTAACTGGAGAATCATATGAGTCTGTTTCCGCAGCGTTAAATGAAGCTAAGGAGAAAGCAAATTCTGATGATGTTATTTATGTAGGTGGAAGCACTTTTGTAGTAGCAGAAGCAATCTAATGCCTATCTAGAAAAACTTCTGCCATTTTTAAATCTTCTACTGTTGTAATCTTTATATTTCTTTGATCTCCATCAACCAAATTCAGAGTCTCCCCTATAGCTTCTACAACTGTAGCATCATCTGTAAAAGCAGAATTATACTGCTGCTCATAAGCCCTTTTTAATAATACACTATGAAAACATTGAGGCGTCTGAACCAATCGAAAGGAATCTCGATTAACAGCTTCTGAATTTTCACCCTTAATTTCTCTAATTGAGCTTTTGAGTTCAATAACTGGTATAGCAGTTTTTAATTTAACAGCTGCACTATATATTCTACGGATTGTATTTATCGACACAAATGGTCTTACTGCATCATGAACACCAACAACCCCTTCAGCTGGTATCAACGATAGGCCAGAACGTACAGATTCAAATCTACTTTCCCCTCCTACTGCAATTTGTATATTCTCGAAAGAGGTATTTCTTGAAAGTTCTTCCCAACGACTTATTTCATTTTTCGGTAAAACCAAAACAAGCTCTGCAGTTGGCAGAGCTTGTGAAAATTTTTCTAAAGTGTGTAAAATTATTGCTTTGTCGTTAAGAAGCAGAAATTGCTTGGGAGTATCTCCTCCCATTCTTACCCCTTTTCCTCCAGCTACTATAATTACATACTCTTTCAAACTTAAAGAATTAACATAGCATCGCCATAGCTGTAAAAACGATACTTCTCCTTAATAGCAGTCTTGTATGCTTCCATAATTAAATCATATCCACCAAAAGCAGCAGTCATCATCAATAAGGTAGACTCAGGCATGTGAAAATTAGTAATCATCATGTCTGCAATACTAAAATCATAAGGAGGGAAAATAAATTTATTAGTCCAACCTTTATATGGTTTTAAAAATCCATCAGTAGACACTGAAGTTTCTAAACACCTCATACTTGTTGTTCCTACAGAGATAACTTTGCTCTTTCTCTTTATTGCGTTATTTACAATATTAGTAGTAGACTCTGGAATCTCAATCTCCTCAGAATCCATCTTATGTTTTGTTAAATCTTCAACTTCAACCGGACGAAATGTTCCTAAACCTACATGCAATGTTAAAGGAGCAAATTCTACACCTTTTATCTCACATCTCTTCATCAAGTGTTTACTAAAGTGCAAACCTGCTGTAGGAGCAGCAACAGCACCCTCTTTCTCTGCATAAACCGTTTGATAA
>Ga0316204_10003475_pt1 | contig 31368 bp, 27 predicted proteins | sample 6monrhotite_MG_2_FD_205661 | JGI IMG/M metagenome (GOLD analysis project Ga0316204, IMG submission 205661) | Microbial mat bacterial communities from mineral coupon in-situ incubated in ocean water Damariscotta River, Maine, United States -... | ecosystem: Environmental > Aquatic > Marine >... | reverse complement strand
CTACACCCGCAAGTGTTTCACCCTTCAACGCACCTGTCGCCAAATAATCCAAGAAGAAGAGAGGCGCAGCCCCCAACGCAGCCAAATCATTTACACACATCGCTACCGCATCAATACCAGCCACATGTGGACGGTCATATTCCTGGAGTAACAATAGTTTTGTGCCAACACCATCGGTTCCTGACACAAGAACTGGCTCTTGCATATCAGAAAAATTCGGTTGAAATAATCCACCAAAACCACCCAAACCAGATAAAACTTCTGGGCGCATAGTGCTATTTACCGCATTTTTAATGCGTCCTACAAAAGCATTACCTGCATCAATATCTACGCCACAATCGGCATAACTTATTTTTTCTTTTTGTATGTTTGAATCAGACATCGAGATTTCTTACCTTTAATGCATTTTCTTGAATAAAATTACGACGTGGCTCAACCGCATCACCCATCAACATCGAAAAGGTTTCATCAGCATTCACTACATCTTCCAAAGTTACCTGCAACATACTTCTGTTGGCTGCATTCATCGTTGTTTCCCAAAGCTGATCAGGGTTCATTTCACCCAAACCTTTATAACGCTGAATATTCATACCTTTACGCCCGTCTTTAACCACAATACTGGCAACATCTTCATAATGCTCAATATCCCAACGTTTTCCTTCCTGCTCTATATATGCACCATCTTTCACTAGATCTTGAATCATCACGCATATTTTTTGTGATTCTGCAAACTCAGCTGTCATCACCAAATCACGCTCCAAGCGAGACATCATCAAACGTCCGTGATCCTTACGTTCAAACTGAACCCAGAAACAACCCTGCTCTTTATCTTCATGAATCGTCCACTTTAAGGTTTCATCCACACGTGTGACCTTGTCAAAGTGTGCACTTAAAGATTCCAAACGCGTGGTTAATTTTTCTTTATCACGCATGGTTGAACCACTAACTTTTCCCGTTTCAACCAATAGCTTTAATACTTTTAAATCCAGACGTTGCGATAAACGTTGTTGCAAGTGTTGCAAACGATGAATATTACGGATCAAGCTCATCAAACGCTCACCTGTCAAAGCTTTCGCACCCTTCTTACCGTAAAACGCTTTATCATTTGCACCTAACTCAACCAAATAATCAAACAGTTCATCATCAGATGCTACATAACGTGCTTTTTTACCCTTGGCAACGCGGTACAGTGGTGGCTGGGCAATATACAAATAACCACGCTCAATCAACTCTGGCATTTGACGATAAAAGAATGTCAGTAATAACGTTAAAATATGTGAGCCATCCACATCTGCATCGGTCATGATAATCACTTTATGGTAGCGTAATTTTGAAATATCAAAATCTTCTTTACCAATACTTGTACCCAAAGCAGTAATCATCGTACCAATTTCTTGTGAGCCTAACATTTTATCAAAACGGGCTTTTTCCACATTTAGAATTTTACCTTTTAATGGTAAAATAGCTTGTGTTCTGCGGTCGCGGCCTTGTTTTGCCGAACCTCCCGCAGAGTCCCCTTCCACCAAAAATATTTCAGATGATGCAGGGTCTTTTTCCTGACAATCGGCAAGCTTCCCTGGTAAACTAGAAATATCCAAAACACCTTTACGACGCGTTAAATCACGCGCTTTACGTGCCGCATCACGAGCTATCGCAGCTTCCGCGGCTTTATCAATAATAGCACGGGCTTCTTTTGGATTTTCTTCAAACCATTCAGATAATTTTTCATTCACAGTGCTTTCTACAATCGGGCGAACTTCTGAAGACACCAATTTATCTTTTGTCTGTGAAGAAAACTTTGGATCAGGCACTTTCACCGATAATACAGCCGTCAAACCCTCACGACAGTCATCACCCGTCAAAGAAACTTTATGCTTTTTCAATAACCCATTACTACTCGCATAATTATTAATACAACGCGTTAATGCAGCGCGTAGACCTGCCAAATGCGCACCACCATCACGCTGTGGAATATTGTTGGTAAAACAAAAAACATGTTCCTGATATACATCTGTCCATTGCAAAGACAGCTCCACACCCACATCATTTTTTTCAGTATTAATGTTAATGCATCCCTTGTGCAATGCTGTGCGGCTTTTGTTCAAATACTCGACAAATGAGGTTATCCCACCCTCATATTCAAAGGTAACTTTATTATTATCACGTTCATCCAACAACTCAATATGCACACCGCTATTTAAAAATGAAAGTTCACGCAAGCGTTTAGCTAAGATATCAAATGAAAAATTGCGGTGTGAAAAAGTATCCAAGCTTGGCAAGAAACGCACTTCTGTGCCTGTACCTGTTGCTTCACCAATCACTTCAAGTGGTTTCACCGTATCGCCATACTCAAAGCGACAAAGGTGTACTTTACCATTTCGTCGAATGGTTAATTCTAGGTATTCTGAAAGTGCATTCACCACAGAAACACCCACACCATGTAAACCACCGGAAACTTTATAAGAATTACTATCGAATTTACCACCCGCATGCAGAATAGTCATAATGACTTCAGCGGCTGATCGGCCTTCTTCAGGGTGCATATCAACAGGGATACCACGGCCATTATCACGGACTGTAATCGAATCATCAGAATGAATAATTACTTCAACTTTATCACAATGACCTGCCAAAGCTTCATCAATAGAGTTATCCACTGCTTCATACACCATATGATGCAAACCAGTACCATCATCGGTATCACCGATGTACATTCCTGGACGTTTACGAACCGCATCAAGTCCTTTTAAAACCTTGATACTATCTGCGCCATATTCCTGTTGGTTTTCTTCACTCATTTGAATACCTCATATTTTCATGCCAATCCATAGCCATCTAATTTCAGATGTTGCATGTTTTGATGTATCTCCACTGATACATCACCGGGAGCTGTCATCAGCACTTGCCCTTGATGGTTATGTAAACGCTTCATCAAGCGCAATGCACGGGTGTTATCCAAGGATTCCAAGCAATCATCAAGTAATAAAATTGGCATCATACGTTTAGCCTCTTGCAACACTCCACACTCTGCCAATCGCAATACAATTCCTGATACTTTTTGTTGCCCTCTTGAGCCACACACGCGTATTTCACGGGTATCATAGCTGATTTTCAACCTATCACAATGCGGGCCTTGCATCACGCGCCCAAGTCGTTGATGCTCATCGCGTTTTTGGTGTAACCAAGCAAGCCATTCTTCTTCCTTTTCAAAGCCTTGTCCTGATATCTCAATTTGAAAAGGTAAATCCAGCCAATCATTTTCTTTGACCAGCTCTTGATTAAGCTTGTCTAGTATTATACTGCGTTTTTTATTGAGAATAAGCCCATGCTCTACAATTTGCTGCTCCCAACTTTCCAGTTCGGCAGCTGTTGCATGATGCCTAAGTAAGCGACCTCTTTGCATTAATGCTCGCAAATAACGCTGATAATGAACATAAACTGCCGGTTGAGTCGCAATCACAAGTCTATCCAACCACTTGCGACGCTCACCTGGCGCACCATCAATCAAACGTACACCCTGCGGTGCATCTACAATCAAAGAAATATGTTCAAACACATCTTTACGCTTAGCAACTTTTCGTCCTTGCAAAGACATATCCACTTTTCCTTTCTTCCCATCTACACGAATATGTAAAGGCCCATAGCGCTGTATAGTGGCTTGAATATGGAATGATTTTTCATCCCAACGGGTAAGCTGAGGGGCTTTAGCTTGGCGAAATGAGCGTCCATATGCCAACATGTATGCCGCTTCTAATACGGTTGTTTTACCACTGCCATTATCACCACTAATAAAATTCAAATGTTCACCACATGACCAGTTAAAATCTTGATGGCAACGCAAATGGTTAATATGAATTTTCTGTAAACTTAGGCGAGGTGGCAGCATTAGCGGCATCATAGGTTAATGCTTATAAAAATTGTAGTTGTATGTGTTTTACTAAATTTAGACTTTAACGCCTCAAGAAGAGCTGCAGCTTTGCTGCCTCTCACTTGTTTGACTTGTTATATTTTTTAACTGCTTGTTATGAAAGGCTGGCAATATAAGCAACGAGCATATGGCCCCAAGTAAAGCCAACCCCATATCAGACTGCGTATCCCATACATAACCTTGAGTACCAAGAAATGCCTCAGCATTTTCGCCCGTCGCTAAAGCAACCAACCATTCAATTAGCTCGTAGAATGCACTAAAAGCTAAACAAATTGAAACAATTATAAAATCGCGCCAAATTTTGCCATTTATCACATTTTTTCGAATTAATATTTCTCTTGCTAAGAGTGCCGGAACAAAGCCTTGAAAGAAGTGACCTAACTTATCGTAGTTATTTCTTTCTGCGCCAAATAAACCGTCGAATAATGGAACTTCTGCGTACGTATAATGACCACCAACCATTAAAACTATGCAGTGAATTAGCACAAATGTATATAAAAGCGGAGTTAGCCTAAAAGAATTATAGGTTGTAGCTAAAAATACAGCTCCAATCAATGCCGGAATCACTTCAAGAAACCATGTAAATTGATCTTTAGGGTTTACACTAGACCAAATTAAAATGATGATAAAGATAATTATCCAAATGTGCTTAATTTATCGACACTCCTTAAATTTAACTTGGTAATAGGGTGGGGTTATTCCCCACCTATTACACGTCTTTTTTATTGTGCACCTAAAAATAAAACAAGTAAAATATATATATCTTATTCATTCATATCAGAGCTTTAAATACGCATTGGCATAACAACATATTTAGAAGCACCATCATTACTTGTTGTTAACAAAACTGGCGATAATTGATCACGGAAGTGAATACTTACTTGCTCTGTATCAATCACACCCAATACATCGCGCAAATAACGACCATTAAAACCAATAACTGTATCAGCACCTTGAATATCTGCTTCAACAAATTCCTGAGCTTGTTCTTGATCAGTATTATGTGCTGCAATCTGTAAACCTTCCGGTGTAAAGCTTAAGCGCACATCATGGGTCACTTCATTGGCAACAATCATACTACGGCGCAATGATTGATCGAGTTTTTTACAACTTAAATCAACTTGGCGAGGGTTTTGTTTTGGAATGACCTCTTCATAAGCAGGGAATGTTGCGTCAATTACTTTACTACTAAGCGTATACGCACCACATTGAAGCCTTACTTGTCTTGTGCCCAAACTTAGACGTACTGAACTGCTTTGCTCTTCCGATATCTTACGCATTTCAACCACTGTTTTTTTAGGAACAATGCACTTTACAGCTTGCAAGGATGCATCCAAGGGCAATTCTACCAAGGCCAAACGGTGACTGTCTGTTGTTACCATGCGAAAACCTAATGTTTCATCGGTTTCAAAAAGCGTTCCTGTTAGGTATTTACGTGTTTCATCATTGGACATCGCAAATGCTGTTCCAGCAATCATTTTAGCTAACTTTTGGCTATCCAACTCAAAGCTCATTTCGGTATCATCATCTGGCATACCAGGGTAATCACTTGTACTCATCATAGATAATTGAAAACGTGAGCGCCCGCTTTTAATAATTAAAAAGGAGTCTTTTGTTTTTAATTCAATATCTTGATCTGTATCTAGTTCTTTAATTATTTCAAACAACTTTTGTGCAGAAACTGTTGTCTTACCGGGCTCTATGACTTGGGTTTCAATTGTTGCTGAAAGGGCCATTTGTAGATCAGTACCAATTATTTTAAGTGTTTTATCTTCTGCAGATAAAAAAAGATTACATAAAATAGGCTTGGTACTGCGCTTTTCAACGATAGCCTGACAATGTTGAACTTGTTGCAATAAAGATGCCCGTGAAACTGTAAGATGCATGCTTTACTCCTTTATAAATACTTAATTACAAAAAATATAGTCATCGTAGTAGTAACTGTGGATAACTGGATAACTCTAAAATCATTTATATTTCAAATAGTTACACTTTTTTTAACCGCTTAATTGTTTTAGAAAAATATGTGAATGAAATGTGCATAAAGGCCTGTATGTGTATTGTAATTTATATATATCATACTTACCCCCAAATTATCCACACTTTATCCATCCTGTTTATCATACAATATCCACAACCCTCTATAATCTTGTATTATAAGCAATGGGGATGTAATTATCATCCATAACAATGCTTTATTATAGTTAACCACGTAGCGTATTTAATAGATGCCCGATTTCATCATCAAATGAGCGATCTTTTTGACGCTGTGCATCTATTTTTCGGTGTGCATATAATATAGTTGTATGATCCCTTCCTCCAAAAGATAAACCAATTTGAGGTAAGGATGATTGGGTTAATTCTTTGCTTATATACATAGCCACTTGTCTTGGAAAAGCAAGGTTTCGGCTACGTTTATTGGATTTCATCTCTTTTGGGGCAATGCCGTAATAATCGGCGATTTTCTTTTGAATATCTTCAATAGTAATACTGCGAACAACAACATGCAGTTGTTCGCGTAAGACATTTTTGGCCATATCTATATCGATGGATTTTTTTGTTAGATGAGAAAAGGCAGTAAGACGAGTGAGCGCACCTTCAAGCTCGCGAACATTATTGGTGATCCGTGATGCTAACAAATAAGAAACATCTTGATCTAAAGTAATTCCTGCGAGTTCAGTTTTACTAGCTAAAATTGCCAAGCGAGTCTCTAAATTTGGTGGTTGAATATCTGCAACCAAGCCCCAGTTGAAACGGGAGCGTAAACGCTCTTCCAAATGACTCATATCATGAGGGTTGCGATCAGATACGAGAATGATTTGCTTATGAACTTCGTGCAGGGCGTTAAAGGTGTGAAAAAACTCTTCTTGGGTACTTGTTTTTCCAGCGATAAATTGCACATCATCAATAATTAAAACATCAACTTTACGATAATTTTCGCGAAACTGATCGGTTGATCGGCTGCCGATCGCTTTGATTAACTCATTCGTAAAACGCTCTCCTGTTCGGTAGGCGATTTTGATATTGTCTTTTTGAGATAATTCGTTGGAAACTGCATGTATAAGATGTGTTTTACCAAGCCCCACACCACCATGTAAGTAGAGAGGGTTATAACTTTCCCCTGGTTTCTCAGCAACAGCCTGACAAGCTGCAAAGGCAAACTCATTACTAGAACCTACAATAAAATTCTTAAAGGTGAATCGTGAGTCGATATTTCCATCAATTTCTGAAGGCGTAGATTTTTTTTCAGTTTTAACTTTTGCTTGCGAAAGTCCAACTTCATATTGTATATCTATATCCTGACCAAACACAGTATGGACACAGTCTTCAAACATAGAGCCGCAATCAGTCTTTAAACCGTTAATGAAAAAGTTGCTTGCACAAGAGATAATAATAGAATTACCAGACTGTCTAGCTTCAAGAGGGTGGATCCAAGCATCAAATTTTTGATTTGGTAGCTGGTTTTGTAATTGGTTAATGACATCTTGCCATTGGTTGATCCATGTGGGGTTATTCATCGTCAGAATGATACATGTGAAAGCCACTATATCTATATTCACGTTTTTATTAGTTGTTTATTTAATGCATAAATGAACCATAATAAACTAAGGGAATAATTTATATATCATTTTATATTGACATCAACGCCTTAAATTTTACTATTCGCGCCCTTTTTTATAATTGCAGGAGAACACTATGAGTTTTACATATAAACCAAGTCGCATTAAACGCGCCCGTACCCACGGCTTTCGCTCTCGTATGGCAACCCGTTCAGGCCGCGCTTTGATTAATCGCCGCCGTGCTAAAGGCCGTAAGCGCCTTTCTACCTGAATCAGAAGTTTTCTTCTAATTACCGACTTCGTTCCAAGCAAGATTTTGCGGGGATGAAGAAGGGTAGGCGTTTTTCTTGTTATGATTTTCGTTGTATCTATATAAAAAACGACTTAAGTCATGGGCGAATTGGATTTGCTGTATCGAGAAAGTATGGTAATTCGGTACAGCGTCAGCAATTTAAGCGCCATTGGCGAGAGGTCTTTCGTTGCCATATCGCTAAAGTTTCTGGATTGGATATTTTGATTATTCCTTTATCAAGTTTTCGTAAAAGCTTTGATATTCAAGAAAATGCTTTAGCATTGTTGACCAAACTTATGCAAAAGAATCCATTATCATTACAATGAAATATATTTTTCTTTTTCCTATTTACCTTTATCGTTATTGTATTTCCCCGTTTTTGGCGGATCGATGCATTTATACTCCTACATGCTCCTCATATATGATTGAAGCTGTGGAAAAACATGGCACCCTTAGGGGTGTTTTTTTGGGTATAAAGCGTTTGTGCCGTTGCCACCCTATGGCAAAAGGATGTTATGATCCTGTGCCTGAAATTATTAAAGTTTCTAACAAGTAAGGAGTTCCTATGGAACAGCGTAATATGCTATTGGCTTTCGCACTATCGATTGCGATTTTACTCGGATGGGGCTGGATTTTTCCACAGCCTGAATCAGAAGTAACTCAGTCTAAGGCAGTATCTGAAAGTACACAGAAGGTAGTTACGGATAATCGCGAAGCTCCTGAATTGAGACCCGCAGATGTGGATGTTAAATCTATTGAGAAAATATCTAGCGGTGAGTCTAATGCGCTAAAAACGTTTTACATGGACAGCGATATGATCCGTGTGGGTATGGATGACCGGGGTTGGATCACAGAAGGTGAGCTGTTAGCATATAATGAAACAACTGAACCTGATTCCAAGCATGTGAGTGCTTTACATACGGGTAAAGGTCATAATGTTTATGTGAATGCTGGTGTATTGGGTCACAAACGAGCAACACCCTTTAAACAGATCTCTTCACGCTCTACAGGCAATATGCAAACCAAAATTTTTCAAGCGACCTTGGATAATGGTAAAATCTGGCAGCGCTCTTTAAGCGTTACAAGAGGCTCATATATCATCCATGTTGAGGATCGCATTTTTATGGGTGGTGGCATGAAGATGTTCCGCCAAGTGGTGGAGCGAAACCCTGATAAAACAAAAGATACATTTTATGAGCATATGGGACCAACAGGCCTTCTAAACAATGAGTTACAAGAGCCTAGTTATGATGATTTGGATGAAACATCTGTAAAAATGACTGCGATTGGTGGCTGGACAGGCATGATGAGCCGCTATTTTATTACGGCCTTGATTAGCCAAAAAGATCAAGATTATCGTTATTATTATAAAGGTGATGGCCGCTCGTATCAGGCAGGTGTGTTGGATGATGGTATTTTAGAGAAAGAAGATGCTGTATTTACATCGGGTATTTATATGGGGCCTAAATCCATTCCTTTGATGAAAACATTGGGTGTAGGTTTGGAGCGTTCGGTTGATTTTGGTTGGTTTGCCTTTATCGCCAAGCCTATGCATGAGTTTATGATGTGGATGTTTCAATATGTTCTAAACTTCGGCTGGTGCATTGTTTTACTCGTGGTTGTGATTAAAATTATCTTCTTTTACCCAACTCATAAAGCTTATTCATCGATGGCTGGTATGCGTAAAATTCAGCCTGAAATGGTTCGTTTGAAAGAGTTATATGGCGAAGATCGTCAAAAAATGGGCCAAGAAATGATGAAGCTTTATAAAAAGAATAAAGTAAACCCTATGGGTGGCTGCCTGCCTATTTTGATTCAAATACCTGTATTTTTTGCTCTGTATAAAGTTCTTCTGATGTCCATAGAAATGCGTCAAGCACCTTTTATTGGCTGGTTACAAGATTTATCTGTGCAAGATCCGTATTTCATTTTACCTGTGGTGATGGGTATATCGATGTATATTCAACAGAAATTGAATCCACAACCTGCAGACCCTATGCAGGCGAAAATTATGCAGTTTTTACCACCAGTATTCACGATTATGTTCTTATTCTTCCCATCTGGTTTGGTATTGTATTGGGTTGTGAATAATACATTGGCGATTGTGCAACAGTGGTATGTAATGAAAAAGCTTAACGCTCTTTAGGTATTACTGACTAACTCATGAATGTTACGGCCACAACCATTGTTGCAATTGCAACACCTATGGGGCGTGGTGGTATAGGTATAATACGGCTATCGGGAAGCCAAGCTTTGGCTGTCGTAAAGTCATTATCCCATAAAGAAACAGTTAAACCTCGTTACCCTCAACTTTGTACCTGGAAGGATGTGGATGGTGAGGTTATTGATTCAGGTTTGGTATTGTATTTTCCAGGCCCTGCATCTTATACGGGTGAAGATGTGGTGGAGTTGCAAGGGCACGGTAGCCCTGTCCTTTTGCACGCTTTACTCCGTCGTTGTATTGATTTGGGTTGTGTACCAGCAGAGCCTGGAGAGTTTACCCGTAGAGCTGTTGAAAATGGTTGTATGGATTTATCGCAAGCAGAAGCAGTGGTGGCATGTATTGATGCGGCAACGGAACGGGCTGGAAAACAAGCACAGAAGCACTTAGCAGGTATATTTGGCCAAAAAATTGAGTCTTTAATGGACACCATAACGGGTGTTGTTGCGCATGTTGAGGCTTGCTTAGATTTTCCTGAAGAAGAGATACCTGAATTGTTTTTAAGCCAGTTATGTGATCAATTGAATCACGATTTAAGTGTACCTATGCAGTCGCTGTTGGCATCAGCATCCTTTGGTGAACGGTTGTTTTCGGGGGCTTCCATTGCAATTGTTGGTGCCCCTAATGTTGGGAAGTCTAGCTTGTTGAACCTACTGGCTGGGCGAGAGCGTGCTATTGTCAGTGATATTGCTGGCACGACACGTGATGTGTTGGAAGTTGATTTCGAAATTCATGGTATTCCTGTTCGCTTGGTTGATACAGCTGGCATGCGGGAAAGCACTGATGTGATTGAGCAAGAAGGGGTTCGTCGAGCCAAAGAGGCGGCAGATGTAGCAGATGTAGTTATTTTCTTGGCCGATGCTGAGCGAGAGGACACATGGCACCTTGATGGGAGTTATGACCTTGCGGTGTTTAATAAAATTGACTTGATTGACCTAGAAAAACATAACAAAATGGATGGTATTTCTTTATCAGTACACACTGGTGAAGGTTTGGATAAGCTTTTAGAGTCGTTGGCAGAGATGTTGGGAGAAAAGCTTGTGGATGGAGAGGATGTTTTTGTTACAAATGAACGTCATCGCATTGCGATTCAAAATGCTGAACGTTATGTTCAGGCTGCAATACCCATGTTGGTGTGTGAAGAGCAGTTGGATTTAGGGGCTTTAGAATTAAGGCGTGCCTGGTCGGCTTTAGGCTCTATTGTTGGTGTGGGTGATGTGGAATCTATTTTAGACAGAGTTTTTTCAGAGTTCTGCATTGGAAAATAGCACTTTCCTGTGCTTTTAAGGCGTTTTTTCTTGAACGACGGGCTGTCTAAGTCCATAATGCACATTCTAATTTTTAACTGGGTTTTCAAGCTATAAATGGGTGGATGAGATTTTTTCAGTCAGTGATTAGTAACTAATATTAGCTGAAAAGGTTTTATCTTGTATTTATATATGAGATAAACATATTTGAAAGTGATTAGAATTTTAAGAAAGTAAGAGAGAGGTATATATGTCTGTTAAGCATCCTGTAATTTCTGTAACTGGTTCTTCTGGTGCAGGTACAAGTACAGCCAAGGTCGCATTGGAACACATTTTTCGACGTGAAAAGATTACACCAGCGATTGTTGAAGGTGATTGCTTTCATAAGTATGGTCGCATTGAATTTAAAGAAAAGGCTAAAGAGTTTTCTGATGCAGGCAAGCGTTTAAGCCACTTTTCTGATGAAGCAAACCTATTTAGTAAAATTTCAGAGCTTTTTAAAGGTTATGGTGAAGAAGGTAAGGGCAAGGCTCGTACGTATGTTCATGATGACGAAGAAGCTAAAATCTACGGCGTTGATTCAGGTAAGTTCACCGACTGGCGTGATATTGGCGAAGGCTCAGACCTTTTGTTTTATGAAGGGTTGCATGGTGGTGTAGAAGAAGTTCGTCCATATACTGATTTAATGATGGGCATTGTACCTGTTGTGAACTTAGAGTGGATCCAAAAAGTACACCGTGATACTGCGATGCGTGGCTATTCTGCTGAAGCAGTGGTTGAAAATATTTTGTCACGTATGCATGACTATGTTCACTTTATTACTCCGCAGTTCACACATACAGATATTAACTTCCAACGTGTACCTTTGGTGGATACATCTAACCCATTTATCGCGCGCGATGTGCCAACACCTGATGAAAGTTTGATGGTTGTTCGTATTCGTAACCCTGATAAATGGGGTGTTGATTTTCCATGGTTGCTATCTATGTTGAACGGCTCATTTATGTCTCGCCGTAATACGATTGTATTGCCATCTTCTAAAATGTTATTGGCAATGGAATTGATTCTAGCACCAATCATTCAAGATATGATGCGAAAGCGTAAATAAGCGTAATCTTATTTATATTTATAAAAGGGGGCTTCGGCCTCCTTTTTTTATGCCTAAAAATCAATATATGGATATATTTCAATAAAAACAAGTCTATTTAGTGGTTGTTTCTTAGATGTGTGGATTTCATGTTTGTATAAATTATTCTTACGACTATGAAAGAAAATGAAATGTTTCACGTGAAACACCCTGATGGTGTTGTAGATGTTATCGTTGTTGGTGCGGGACACGCTGGCTGTGAAGCCGCAGCAGCAGCAGCGCGCCGAGGCGCAAGAGTCAGGTTGATAACACAGAATTTAGATACCATTGCTAAGATGTCTTGTAATCCAGCTATTGGAGGCATCGGCAAGAGCCAATTGGTAAAAGAGGTGGATGCACTTGGTGGTTTAATGGGTGTGTGTGCCGATAAGTCTGCGATTCAGTATCGCGTGTTAAATCAGCGTAAAGGACCAGCTGTGCGCTCTACGCGTGCCCAGTGTGACCGTCGATTGTATCATATGGCGATGCGAGAGCTTCTCGATCAACAGAGTAATCTTTCATTACATCAAGGATCGATCAATGAGTTAATCTTTGATGGGGATAGTGTGGTGGGGGTGATTGATGAGCTTGGTATAAGTCACCATGCAAAGGCCATCGTGCTTACGACAGGAACATTTCTTGGCGGACTTATCCATGTAGGTGATAAAAAGTTCGCAGCCGGTCGATCGGGTGATGCAGGTATTGATGGCTTGACGCAAGAATTGTATCAAAAAGAATTACGCTTGGGACGTTTAAAAACAGGCACACCTCCGCGTTTGGATAGGAATAGCATAGCGTGGGATAGTTTGGATCAACAGCCTGGTGAGTATGATGCACTGCCTTTTTCTGCTTTGCATACGGCTGTCACACAAGATCAAATCCCATGTGCGATTACACGCACGACGCAGCAAACGCATGATATTATTCGTGAGAACCTGTTGCGATCCCCCATGTATTCAGGTGATATTGAAAGTAAAGGGCCGCGCTATTGTCCAAGTATCGAAGACAAGGTGGTTCGCTTTGCTGATAAAGATAGTCATCAGATTTTTCTAGAGCCAGAAGGAAAAGATCATGCCGAGGTCTATCCAAATGGCATTTCCACTTCTTTACCTATTGATGTGCAGTGGAAAGTGGTGCGCTCGATTCCAGGCTTGGAGAAGGCGCTGATTATTCGCCCTGGTTATGCTATTGAATATGATTATGTAGACCCGACTGAGTTAAAGCCGACACTGGAGTGTAAGAAAGTTTCAGGTCTTTTTCATGCAGGCCAAATTAATGGCACTACAGGGTATGAAGAGGCTGCTGCACAAGGTCTCTTGGCAGGGGCTAACGCAGCCGCATTGGCGTGTGATTTAGATGCTTGGATTCCAGATCGCTCAGAAGCTTATTTAGGGGTGATGGTTGATGATTTGGTGACAAAAGGTGTAAGTGAACCATATCGGATGTTTACATCACGCGCAGAGTTTCGCTTATATTTGCGTGAAGATAATGCTGATTTGCGGCTAGGTATGACAGCTGTCCGCTTGGGTTTATATAATGAGGCAAGGCTAGGTTTTTATGCGCAGAGAGAGACGCGTGTGCAATCTATGATTGAGAAAGCCAAGGCTATGATGATTGGTAGTGGCAAAGTATGGGCAGAGCGCTTAGAAGCTTTGGGTTTGCCTTTAACACAACAAGGTATTTACTTTCCTGCCTATTGTCACAGGCAGGATGTAGATATGAATGAAGCCTTAAAATTACTTGAAGGTGGTGAAGATTTTACTATCCAAGACTGGGCGAGTTTAAAAGCAGAAGTTCATTACGATGGCTACTTGGATAAACAAGCCATTGAGGTACAGCGTTTCAAAGACATGGAAGGGCGAAAGATTCCCCATGATTTGGACTATACAAAAGTGAAGGGTTTGAGTATCGAGTGCCAGCAAAAGTTGACTGATGTTCAGCCTGATAATCTTGGGCAGGCAATACGCATTTCTGGCGTTACGCCCGCAGGCGTAACGTGCTTGATGATCTATTTGCACCAACAAAAGGTTGTGTAATGAAAGAAAAACTTGATGCATATACCAAGGAAGTTCTGCGTTTTCGTAAGGCTCTAAACTTAACGTCTATTTCAGATGCCAGTGTATTCGATCGTCGTTTTGTTCAGCCATCTGTGGCATTGGCAGGCTGGATGCCTGATACGGGCCGCTTGTTAGATATTGGTAGCGGCATGGGTGTTCCTGGCATACCTCTTTTAATTGCCAAGCCTGGTTTGCAGGGTGTGCTGGTTGAGCGTCGGAAGAAGCGGGCAGAGTTTCTGAGGCATTTGGGGCGAGTGCTGGAATTGAATGTGGAAGTTTATGATGCTGATATTAATGATTTACCATCACTATCTGTGGATGTGTGTGTAGCTCGGGCGGTAACCAATGTGCAGGGTCTGTTGGATATGTGTTCGCCGCATGTGAATAGTAAAGCTGTTGCAGTGTTCCCTGTTCCGAGAGAGCAGGGTGTGGTTTGCGCTGATGGCTGGTCCTTGAATGAGCTTGGTGATGTTGATGCAATTGAGGAGCAGCAAATACAGTGTTACTCTTGGTTGAAGTAATCATTATGTTTGGGGTATATTTTGATAGGGAAGGGGTTTCACGTGAAACATCATAATCTTGGACGAGTGATTTCAATTGCCAATCAAAAAGGTGGTGTTGGGAAAACTACCACCAGTATTAACTTAGCAGCATCGCTAGCTGTGCTAGAGAAGCGAGTTTTATTGATGGATCTAGACCCTCAAGGTAATACCACATCGGGCTTGGGTATTGATAAAAAAGAAATTGAATCGGGCATGTATGAAGTGCTGATGGATGAAAGTACCTTGCAAGATGCTATCGTTGAAACCGAGTGTGAAAATTTATCACTGCTTGCAGCGACGATGGATTTGGCGGGTTCAGAGGTTGAGTTGGTGAATAAGGATAAGCGCGAGCACCGCTTACAAAAGGCTTTTTCGAAATATAAGGGTGAAATGTTTGACTATGTGGTGATTGATTGTCCACCAGCACTAAATATTTTGACGTTGAACGCATTAACGGCCTCTGATGCTGTTATGATTACTTTGCAAACAGAGTTTTATGCCATGGAGGGTTTAAGCCAGCTTATGGATACGATACGTCGTGTTCGAGGGGCTTTAAACCCGGATTTGCTCATGGATGGTATTTTATTAACCATGGTAGATCGAAGAAATAATCTGGCACAACAGGTTGAGGGTGAGGTGCGCGAATATTTTGGACAGCAAGTGTATCAGCAAGTTATTCCAAGAAATGTGCGCTTATCGGAGGCTCCGAGTTATGGGGTTCCTGTGATGTACCATGATATTCGCTCTGTTGGAGCGAAGGCTTATTTGCAGGTTGCGCAAGAATTTATGCAGCGTCAGGGGTAGGGAAATGGTTGTGAAGAAAACAATGAAAAAACGTGCTTTAGGGAGAGGCTTGGAGGCTTTGCTGGCAGATAAGCCGACGACGGAAGTGTTGAGTCAATCCATCAAGATATTGGTTTCAAAGATTAAACCGAATCGCTATCAGCCGCGCTCATATTTTGATGAGCAAGAGCTGCAATTATTGACAGAGTCTATTCGTAAAGAGGGCGTATTGATGCCAGTTCTTCTACGTGTGCAGGGCGATGGCTATGAGCTTATTGCAGGTGAGCGCCGTTGGCGAGCATCGCAAGCGGCGGGTTTGTTGGATATCCCTGCAGTTGTACGCGAAGTGGATGACTTGCAGGCTTTAGAATTAGCGATTATTGAAAATGAGCAACGTGATGACTTAACTGCTGTTGAATCAGCAAGGGCATATAAACGTTTGATCGATGAATTTTCCTTTACCCAGCAACAGGTGGCAGAGAGTATTGGTGTATCACGGGTGCAAGTGAGTAATTTAATCCGTTTGTTGCAGCTACCCATATCTATTCAGGAAATGATTGAGCAGCGGGTTTTAACTATGGGGAATGCTCGTCCACTGGTGGGTTTGGATGCTAATAAAGCTGAAGCGCTGGCGCGTAAATGTGCTGCTGAGCAGTGGAGCTCCAGGCAAATGGAGCAAGAAGTAAAACGTGTGCAGCATGACCGTGTTGCTCACACTCCAGCACCTATAGATGCAGATGTTGCAGCGCTTCAAGATGAGTTAATGCGCACATTAGGTTTGCCCGTTACGTTACATTGTAAAAAGAATGGTTCGGGTGAGTTGAAAATTAGCTATGGTCGGGCACAAGAGCTGGATGGTGTTTTAAGACGTTTACGAGCAGCGCTATAACGCGATAGGCATACTGAGATCGTTTAATTTTTATATATTTAGTTTTTCACGCACCCACGCTTGTGTCATGCGTGCACGTTCCGTTTGAGAGGCAGATTCTAAAAGCCTTAATGCAGACAGCTGGCTGTCCAAATCGCGTGCTAAGTGGGTTAGCATGACCTTAATAAGCTTATCTGGTATATCCCAATGTAATTGATGGGCTGCTGCCTTTAAGACACGATGTAGCTCATGATCATTTTCTGGAGGTGTTATTTGCACCTGCTCCATCATACGCATACGACTAGCAAGCTCTAATGGCGCGAGCTTATGATCGGCACAGCGCCAGACCACCAGTAATGGGCGACCTTGTTCTTTGGCGCGTTCAATGAGATGGAATAATGCTGTGCCTGTGTGTTTGGGTAAGCTTTGGGCTGGCAGGTCGATACTCCAAATATTGTAGCTTTCTGCTACTTCAAGCCATGCTGCAACTTGTTGTAACGCAGATAAAGATGGTTGAATTTGGAGTCGAGCCAGCTGCGGATACTCTTCCTGTAAGGCGCGCAAAAGGTGACTCTTCCCTGCTGGGCTATCGGACTTTAACCATAATGTTCCACCTTCATTGAGCCATACAGCGAGCCTTGTACAGGCTGCGGCTGTACCTTGATGGTGAACCCACGTGTGATAACCTGGTGTGACGGGAAGAGTGAAAAGAAGGCGTTGTTGGGTCATTAAAAATTAGCTTGTTGGATAACGTTTAGGACTTATTTTCTTGTTGGGCGGCCTTGCCTGTCCAACTAACAAGATAGTGTAAGCCTGAAGCACAGGTAAGTAAAAACGTTAGCCACATGGTTATTTGCAGCAACATCGCGGGTATAACCATTGCCATATTTAATAATAATAGAACAGCATAGACAATTTGCGTAAAGGTGGTGGTTTTGGATACGAAGCTTGGCTGCATGGTGAGGCGGTGGGTGACGATTTCATAAGTGATTGCACCCAGCACAATAATTAAATCACGAAAAATAATAGCAAGAAAAACAAATAGAGGAACTTGTTCAACGATAAACAGCGTTACAAATAGACTGATAAGCATGATTTTATCGGCCAGTGGATCTAAGTAGGCACCGACGGTTGTACGCAGGTTAAAATAACGTGCAATAGCACCATCTAACATGTCTGTAATGCCTGCAACAACCATTAAAGCTAGTGCAAGCCATGCTTGTTCGGTTAGTACCATATATACAATCACTGGGGTCATGATAATACGAGCCAAAGTGAGGACATTGGGAACATTAAGTAGATGTTGCATTAGTGAATGAGCCAGCCTTGTTCATTGGGGCTAGCAATCATGCCGCGTTGCGTAAACCAATCGGCTATCCAACTATCATCATTTAGTTTAAGTTGAATGGTGTATTCACGGCTATGATAGTTTAAATAAATCGGCAAAAGACTTTGTACACGGGGGTCGGATTGTAGAGCGGTTTCTAGGGCTATTTGTTCGGATAGATTGGCTTTTTGTTCAAACAATAAGTGCAAGCTGGGTGCTGCTGAGGCCGTGATATTGCCTGCATTCTCTACAACCGCTGGTTGCCACACATAAGCATCACGGGCACGGAGCATGGTTTGTTTTACCCAGCCTTTAAGCTGTACAAATGGGTCGCCCATATCGAGATTCCGGGTCTCGCTAAATTCACCTAATTGAGACTGCCCACGCGCAGATAGTTGTGCGTGTACATCGTCAAGCCATTGGATGCGAATGGCCAGTAATGGTGCATTGGGTTTGAGTTGTACACCCAATATGCTGGCTTGTTTTTGTGCATAAGCCAAAAGTGCATTTTCGGAGCCTTGCATACTGCTACCAAATGCATTGGTGAGTTCAATGCGAAGGTTAAAGCTAGGCAAGGTACGGATATGAGGTATGCCTTGTTTTTCTAAGAGGGCCCAGACCCTTGAGGGGTTAAATTGAATGTTGCTCTTGCTCTGTTCGGGGCGTATGCGGCGAAGTAAGCCCATCGCCTGGATATTCTTCGGCACGTTTGGGCGTGCTTGTTGGGTAATAATTCGATCCCAAAGTATGGGTAGCGCCTGTTTGACCTGCTCGTTTACAGTAGGTCTGTTATCAGCTTCAAAATTAAGTGAAATGTTAAAACGTGGATCTTCTTGTGCCTGTGCGATACCTAGATTTAGTAATACACATAGACAGAGGCATAGGTATCTAAGGCAAAGAGACATTTTACTTCACCACACGCAAATGGCGATTTTTTTTCTCTGAAACCTTCTCTTCTACAGATAAAGTAGGTGCGGCGGTATCAACGGATGCTTCGGTGCTTGATGCGTCTTGTAAATCACGTGTCGCATTGACCACCACGCGGATGCTTTCTGGTACACAGTCTTCCCACATTAGGCCTTGTTCGAGCTCACCATCAGGTTGGTAAGCAGCCCAAATAGATGACATAGGAATATGGCAGCTGTGAGATTGCCCAGAAAATGAAAAATCTGAAGTGAGAGCATCATCACGAATATAAATAGGTTGCGGCATACGGCTGTTCAGTACTAAACGAAGGGCAGGGTCACCTTGTAAAAAGTCAGGGACTCCCACATCATCGCGGGTGGCATCAACAACGATATACACACGCCCATGCTTTTGAAAAAACTCATGCAATTGTTTGGCTTTGGCTGCATTCGAAAATTGAATGGTCATACGCGTTGTTCTCGTCGTTGTTTAACAGCTTGTGCAAAATCAGCCAGCAAGTCAGCCGTAGCATCCCATGCAATACATGCATCCGTAATGCTAACACCATGCTCGAGTGCTTGACCTTTGACGATGTTTTGACGGCCTGCATTTAAATGCCCTTCAATCATCACACCAATAATTTTATCGTTACCTGCACTGATTTGATCACAAATATCATGGCCGACAATGATTTGGCGTTCATGCTGTTTCATACTGTTAGCATGACTGCAATCAATCATGATGCCGGAGTTAACCTTGGCTTCTTCAAGCTCTTTTGTTGCGATAGCGACGTGTTTAGCATCATAATTGGGTTCATGTCCACCCCGTAAAATGATATGACAATCTTCATTGCCACTGGTAGAAAAAATTGCAGAACGGCCTTCTTTGGTCAGTGATAAGAAATGATGTGGATTAGAGGCTGCATTGATTGCATCAATGGCGATACGCAAACCGCCGCCGGTACTGTTTTTAAAACCAACAGGGCAGGATAAACCCGATGATAACTCACGATGCCCTTGGCTCTCTGTGGTTCGAGCACCAATAGCGCCCCAGCTTACTAGGTCGGCCAAATATTGGGGTGAAATTAAATCAAGGAATTCGGTGCCTGCAGGAATGCCCATTTCGTTGATTTCGAGTAGTATTTTGCGGGCCATACGAATGCCTGTATTAATTTCAAACGAGTCATCCAAATGCGGATCGTTAATCAAACCTTTCCAGCCCACAGTGGTACGTGGCTTTTCAAAATACACACGCATAACAATTTGTAAGGTATCGGCGTATTGATCCTTTAAGCCTTGAAGACGTTTGGCATATTCAATGGCTAAGTCGGGACAATGAATAGAGCACGGTCCAACCACCACCAATAAGCGGTCATCATCACCCAGAAGAATGTTGTGAATATTTTTCCGTGCCGTGGAAACGGTGTATGCAGCGCTATCACTGACAGGGTGTTCCGCATGAACGAGTGCTGGTGATACAACTTCTTTGATGCCGACGATACGAAGGTCATCTGTCAAATGTTGGGCTGGCATGTGCTTACCTCTTTAAACTTCGAAACTTTTAAACTAATTCAATAGTAATAATGCGTATCATGCCAGAAATGATTGTAAATTTTTAGAAAAAAGTGCGGAGTGGTTCTATAAGCCGGGTTCTGTGCCATTATTTCAAGAAATAATGGTGGTAACCATTCCTCTGGACATACCATTGCTGGCAGCCTCAAGCAGCCTACCCGAAGCCATGCGCGAACCACGCTTAACGACTCCCTATTTGACCTTGCTACGAATGGGGTTTACCTGCGCCTGTACGCGTTACCGAATACAGCGGTGCGCTCTTACCGCACCTTTTCACCCTGACCATCGCAAGCGATGGCGGTCTAGTCTCTGTGGCACTTTCCTAGGGTTTCCCCTACTGGATGTTATCCAGCATCCTGTTCTGTGTAGCCCGGACTTTCCTCGATATGCATCAAACATACCGCGATTACCCAAACCACTCCGCACGGCAGAGGCTATGAATTGTGACTGGCATAGCTAGAATTATGTGCAGATGTAAAAGATATGTTTGAGGCTAAAGGCTGCTTTGTTAGCATCGGGGCATGTTAAAATCTTTTTATTACCGTGTGAATCAGTGGAAGGTGATCCATGAGCACTTGTATTTGGGGATTTTGGCATTACTAGTGGGTGCGTTGGCTGGTTATGGGGCTTTGGTACTTCGTGTTGGTATTGAATGGGTTGCTACATTGTGGACGGGCGACACCACTTGGTCCTCTGCTCTACATGCGATTCCGTGGTATATATTTCTTGTTGCACCCGTGTGTGGCGGTTTGATTGTTGGTTTGATTAATCATTATTGGATGCCAAAAGATGAGGCTCGTGTTATTCCCGGTGTTTTGGAAGCCTTATCCGAGCGTGGCGGGCGCATTAGTAGCCGCAAAACGTTGGCAGAATTAACGAGCAATATTGTATCTGTGGGTAGTGGTGCTTCCATGGGTAGGGAGGCTCCAACGGTAGCACTGGGGGCAGCTTTAGCATCACAGTTAGGTAAGTTTTTCAGGTTGAATGAAAAACAAATGCGAAGCATTGTAGGGTGTGGCGTAGCTGCAGGTATTGCAGCCGCATTTAATGCGCCCATTGCAGGGGTTCTTTTTGCATTGGAAGTGATTTTAACAGACTATGCCATTGCAACATTCACGCCAATTGTACTTTCAGCGGTGATTGCAACGGTTATTACACGTGCCCATTTGGGTGATAACACGATGTTCTCAATTCCTGATTTTACATTAGTTTCTAGCTGGGAAATCCCTGCATATATGGTACTTGGCGTGTTTTGTGGGCTCATTGCCGCGGCGGTATTGAAGGTATTGCCAAAATCACGGCATTTGTTTGAAAAATATATTGCTAACCCTGTGTTTCGACCAGCTATTGCGGGTTTTATTTTAGGTTGTTGTGCACTGGTTGTGCCAGAGGTGATGTCCATTGGTTATGGCACAGTGGAAAATATCCTTTTGGAATCTTTTTCTCCGACCATTCAAGGTGTTGTGCTCCCTACATTATTATTTCTAGGTGTGCTTTTGGTCTTCAAAGCTGCTGTTAGTGTTATTTGTTCGGGGGCAGGTTTTGGTGGCGGCATGATTGGCCCATCATTGTTTATTGGTGTGGTAGCGGGTGCTTTTTTTGGTTTGATTGCACATAGTATTTTTCCAGAGGCCTCAGAGAGTTATGGTGCTTATGCCTTGGTAGCATGCGCCGCAATGATGGCTGCTATGTTGCAAGCACCGATGAGTTCTATTCTTATGGTGTTTGAGCTTTCTGGCAATTATCAAGTGATGATGCCATTGATGGCAGCATGCGTGATTGCAGCATTGGTGAAACGTGCTTTTGGTGAAGATTCTGCGGTAACTGAATCATTGGAGGAGCGTGGTATTGAGACTAGTTGGGGTCTAGAGCGCTCCTGGATGCGCTCTGTACCAGTGAGCCGTATCCCTTGGAAGGCTATTCCTAAAATATCAGAACATGTGCGTTTGGTGGAGCTTAAAGCTATCTATGTAAAGTCAGGTAAAGGTTGTGTGCAGGTCGTTGATGATAACGATTTAATGGTAGGGATCATCACCTTTGCCGATTTGCAAGAATGGCTACTGGACTCGACGTTAGATCAGGTTGTTGTTGCATCAGAGATAGCCAATAGAAAAGTTCTTACGATTTCTGAGAGTGATAATTTATTGAATGCAGTGACGTTGTTGGACCGGGTTGAATTTGAACAAATGCCAGTGGTGGCAGCAGATAACCCGCGTAAAGTTTTAGGTATTCTGTCGCGCAATGCGGTGTTTTCAAAATATCATAAGTTGATTGTGATGCATGGTGAAAAAGTGGATGATCATAGCCATGTTTGATTTAAATTCCGCACAACAACAAGCTGTAGAAGCAGGTGATGGCCCACAACTTATTTTAGCTGGGGCAGGCTCTGGCAAAACACGAACCATTGTACATCGCATCGGGCATTTGATTGCCGGGCACCATGCTGCGCCGCATCGTATTTTGGCTGTAACGTTTACCAACAAAGCGGCAGCTGAATTAAAGGGTCGTTTATCTGATTTGATTGGAGATGGTGGCGGCGGCGTTGTTTCAGGAACATTTCATGCGTTGTCATTGCGCTTTTTGCGTCGTTATGCTGATGCGCTGGGTTATCCAAAATCATTTCAGGTGATTGATTCCGATGATCAACGGGCTTTAATCAAGCGCATTTTAAAGGCTCGAAATATTGCCAGTGAAAAATTACACCCATCTTATTTAATTGGTTGGATTGAGCGTTGCAAACACGCGGGCCTACTGCCTGACCAAGCAGATTCACAGATGTGGAGTGGCATTGATTTGCGTGAGTTGTATGTCGAATACCAAAGCCAGCTCAAGCAGTTAGAGCGCATGGATTTTTCGGATTTAATTGTGAATACAGTGCGTTTATTGCGCGAAATACCTGATATAGCCATAGCACTGCGTAGTCGCTTTGATCATGTTTTGGTGGACGAGTATCAAGATACCAACCCTGTGCAACATGAATGGCTAACGCTGCTTTGCGCGGAGCATCATAATCTTACAGTTGTTGGAGACGATGATCAGTCGATTTATGGCTGGCGTGGTGCAGATGTGCGCCACATCCTTGAATTTGAATATGTCTGGAAGGGTGTTGCGGTTGGAATGCATCGCTTGGAAGAAAATTATCGCTCTACGGCATCTATTCTCAGGCTCGCGAATGCTATTATTTCCGATAATAGTGAGCGACATGAGAAGATGTTGAAAGCAACCCGCGAGGATGGGGTTAAACCAGCATGGAAAGTTTGTAATGATGAGTATGACGAATCGCGACAGGTTGCTCGTTTCATGCAATCCCGCCGCGATCAGGGCATTGCATGGGATGATATGGCAGTATTATACCGCTCTAATCGCCAGTCTCTGGCGTTGGAGCAGGTTTTACGCCAAGAAGATATGCCCTACCAAATTATTGGCGGCGTGGGCTTTTTTGAGCGCTTAGAAGTTAAAGATGCCTTGAGTTTTTGGGCTTTAATTAACCGCTGTGCCGATGGCATGCATTTATTGCGAATTGTTAACAAGCCAAAGCGCGGCATTGGTGCTAAGGGTCAGGCACAGATTGCTGCACAATTACTGGCATCGGGAATGCGTGCTCATGAGTGGTTGGATATCGTTGCTGAAGGCCATACCGAAGGTGTCGCTAAAAAATTACAGCCCTTGGCACAACTGATAGTGGGCATACGTGGTGAGATCGAAGCGCTGCCTGACCACGGTTTGATGGCGATTCTCGAGCAAACGACGTATATTGATAGTTTGCAATCATTTGGCGAGCTGGAAGCCGAATCACGCCTTGAAAATATCCGTACACTGCAAAATTATATTGAAATCACTATGCAGGAAGGGGTAAGTCCGATTGAGTTTATGGATCGAGCTGCATTATTACAATCGGGGGAAGAGAACGATGATGATAGGGATACACCTAAAATAAACCTTATGAGCTTGCATCGAGCGAAGGGTTTGGAGTTTGATACGGTGGTTTTAGTCGGTGTTGAAGAAGGGCTATTACCACATCAGCGCTCGCTTGATGAAGGCGATACCGATGAAGAAAGACGCTTATTGTATGTTGGCATTACACGGGCTGAAAACGCCTTGCTTATTACCTCAGCGCGGCAGCGCCGAGTATTTGGTGATATGCATTATCCATTGCCAAGCCAGTTTATCAAAGATTTGGATGTGGATGTACTGCATAAAGATCAACCTGTAGCAAAACCTTCCATGCCTGCAGTGAGTCACGAGTCAGGGTTGGATATCGGTATTGCGGTATCGCACCCAAGCTTTGGCGAAGGCGTGGTTTTAGAGCTTGAGGGAAGTGGTAATGCTACACGTGTTTCAGTGGAATTTGAGCGAGTGGGATTAAAACGTTTGATGCTGAAATATGCCGCATTGCGCGCACTCTAAGCTATATATATAGCTTTTATCATGAAGAAACGTTCATAAAAATTAGCTTGAAAGAGGTGTTTTAAGGGCATAAGTTCCGCTGCCGATTGAATGTTTTTTTGCGGAGATCTCATGCATATATTTTCAGTGTTTGAAGCGTTACAAGCACAGGTTGAACAAAAGATTATCGGACAAACGCACTTGGCAAATCGTCTTTTAGTGGCGATGTTAGCAGATGGGCACTTATTGGTGGAGGGTGCGCCAGGGCTAGCCAAAACACGGGCGATTAAGGTGCTCAGTGATGGCGTTGAGGGTGATTTTCATAGGGTGCAGTTTACGCCTGATTTATTGCCTTCGGATTTGACGGGTATTGAAATTTATAGACCACAAGATGGCAGTTTTCACTTTCAAAAAGGGCCATTGTTTCACAACCTACTGTTGGCTGATGAAATTAACCGTGCGCCAGCCAAGGTTCAATCTGCATTGCTTGAAGCGATGGCAGAGCGTCAAATCACTGTGGGTAGTGTCAGTTATCCTTTGCCTGACTTGTTTTTAGTTATGGCGACGCAAAACCCTATTGAACAAGAAGGCACATACCCACTTCCCGAAGCACAACTGGATCGTTTTTTATTACATGTGACGATTGATTACCCATCAGCTGATGCGGAACGTGATATTTTACGTTTATCACGCCAGGAAGCTGGAGTTTCTTCTAAAAATAGCGAAAGCAATGTTGTTTTAACGCAAGAAGTGTTGATGCAAGCTCGACAAGCGGTACTGGATTTGCATGTTGCTGATGGCTTGGAAGATTATATGGTGAATCTTATCATGGCGACACGCAGTAACCACACACAAACAGGCGTTGTTAAGCACTTGCAATATGGAGCAAGCCCGCGCGCGACGATTGCTTTAGATCGCTGTTCCCGCGCTCATGCTTGGCTTAAAGGCCGCGATTTTGTGTCACCTGAAGATATTCAAAGTATTGCATTTGATGTCTTGCGGCATCGTTTGATGCTCAATTATGAGGCGGAAGCAGCAGGGCTGACAACCGATGATGTTATTCGTCAGCTGATTGCACAGGTAGCGGTGCCTTGATGTTATATTTGTGATTAGGTGTCTGTTATTATGCCTATGAATCAAGCAACACAGCTTAATCTGAAGCAGCTTATTTCTATGCAGCAAAAGGCATCTGAATTGGCAGTGCGGCGGAAACACATTCGTTCACCTTTAGGTGGAGGGCACCAGTCTCGTTTGCGTGGTCGTGGTATGGAGTTTGACGAAGTTCGTGTTTATCAAGCAGGCGATGAAGTTTCGAGTATTGATTGGAAGGTGACCGCCCGCAAAGGCACGACGCATACAAAAATTTTCCATGAAGAGCGAGAGCGTCCCGTATTGATTTGCTTGGATTATCGGCAACCTATGTTTTTTGCGACACAAGGCATGTTGAAATCGGTATTGGCAACGCAAGCTGGAGCATTGCTGGCTTGGCATGGCGCAGCACAGGGTGACCGTGTGGGTGGATTGTTATTTTCAGAGGAAGAGCATCGCGAAATAAAGCCCGTACGAGGACGTAAAGGGGTGTTATCATTTTTGCATGCATGTGTGAATGCTAAAGCTTGGGATAAGCGAGCCGCCAAAGTGCCTGCGCCCAACACACTGCAAGAAGTAACAGCACGTTTACGTCACGTGAGTAGGCCAGGAAGCCTCATCTATATATTAAGCGATTTTCGTGGTTTGGATGAAGCGAGTATGTCCAATCTAGGACAATTAGCACGGCATAATGATGTAATATTATTATCTGTAGTGGATACGATTGAGAAGATCTTTCCAAAAAAAGGAAATTTGCCTGTCTTTGATGGGAATGCCCACTTTATTTGCCATGCCAATGATGATTTGCAGGCGCGTATGCAACAGAATTTTCAACAGCGAATAACGATGTTACATACATTACAGATGCAACATGGCGTGCAACATATTGCATTGAGTACGACAGATGATGTATCAGAAAAAATCCGTGAGCATGTGTGGTTGAAATGAAGGATGCCTTGGAAAAGCTTAAAGATATTCATCTTCCCGCAGTCGAGCCTTGGTGGCATTTGGCTTGGGGGTGGTGGCTTGTATTGGTGGCTGTGTTTTTGTGTGGCATTGGTTTGTATTTAGCGAAGGATTATATACGGGCATGGCGGGGAAAACATCGGGAAAGTAAAGCACTACAAAGTGATGTCAGGAATGAGTTGATAAAGATGCGTGTTACGTATGAAGGAAATCATGATGCACTGATGTTGCTAAGTTCGATTTCGATATTTCTGCGTAGAGCATCAGTGACGGTATTTGAGCGCTCAGAAAGTGCTGGTGTTATTGGGGATGAATGGCTTTATTTTTTAGATAAGCAGTGGGGCGATGAAACGCCGCCAGGGCAATTTTCGAATTCAATAAATGCAAATTTATTGAAAAATATCGTATATCAAGAAAAAATAGATGAAAATCTAATATTAAATATTACAGATCTGCTTGATTTGACAGAGAAATGGTCTGTTAAAGTGTTAAAAAATCATGTTTGAGTTTGCATGGGTATGGCTGTTACTTTTGCTACCTTTGGCTTGGCTAGCGCGCCGCTTTATGACCGTAGTACAACGACAAGAAAACAGCAGTTTATATATTCCATTTGCTGATGAAATACGGGCTTTAGATCATACGGAACATGTCTTTGTGCCGAAAAAGTCATGGCTGCTTATATTGGCTAGCTTGGCGTGGTTTTTTTTAATTCTAGCCGTTGCACGGCCGCAATGGTTGGGAGAGCCTGTGGAGGTGTCGCGCAGTGGTCGTGATGTTATGTTGGCAGTGGATTTATCAGGCAGCATGCAGATTCAAGACTTTGTTCTGAAAGGTAATCAAGTTGATCGTTTGACGGCAACCAAGGTGGTTGCGGGAGATTTCATTCAACGCAGGAAAGGTGATCGTTTAGGGTTAATTTTATTTGGTTCTCAAGCCTACTTGCAAGCACCATTAAGCTTTGATCGCGTCACCGTTAACACCTTTTTACAAGAAGCCGCTATTGGTTTGGCAGGCAAAAAAACCGCTATTGGAGATGCCATTGGCTTGGCAGTGAAACGCCTGAAAGATAAAGAGCATATATCACAGTTAGTACTTATTTTATTAACCGATGGTGTGAATACAGCCGGAGAGCTTAGCCCTGAAGAAGGTGTCGCGATGGCGAAAAAAATCGGTTTGCGCATTCATACCATTGGGATAGGTGCATCCGCGATGCAGGTGGATTCTTTTTTTGGCAGTCAGGTTGTAAACCCATCACAGGACTTGGATGAAGGGATGTTGAAGTCCATTGCTGAAGAGACTGGAGGAAAGTACTTCCGGGCTCATGATACAAAAGAATTAGAGAAAATTTATGCAATCATTGATCAGCTTGAGCCTATAGATGCTGATGCCCAGATGTTTCGCCCAGTACAGGCACTATTTATGTACCCGCTAGGCTTGGCAATGTTTTGCGTATGCTTGATTTTTGTATTGCGTTCGAGGGCGCTGTAATGGATTTATTTATGAGTCAATTTCATTTTTTACGTCCTTGGGCATGGATATGCTTATTTTTATTGTTTTTCATCATTTATCTTATGAGAAAAGCGCACCATGCTGGTGGAGCATGGCAAAAAATATGTAGTCCTGAACTTTTAAAATATTTACAGGTTGGTGAAGCTCAAAATAAACCTTTTCAGGGTGCGGTATGGGTTACTGGCTTGGCTGGTTTGTTGGCAATCACAGCATTGGCAGGGCCAGTTTGGCAGCAACAGCCACAAGTGATGTACCGTGAGGCATCGGCATTGGTGGTTGCTTTGGATTTGTCTCGCTCGATGGATGCGGGGGATGTGAAGCCAAGTCGTTTGGTGCGAGCTAAACAAAAATTAAGTGATTTGTTATCGATGCGTACAGAGGGGCAAACAGCATTGATTGCCTTTGCTGGAACGGCATATGTGGTCACGCCTTTAACCGATGATAGAGAGACTGTCTTGGCACAACTCGAAGGGCTGACAACGGATATTATGCCCAAACAGGGTGGTGATTTAGATGATGCGATAAATAAAGCACTGGATTTGTTTAAGCAGGCGAGTGTGAAGCATGGGGAGCTGTTATTTCTGACGGATTCAAATGACTTTTCAGAAGCTGTTGTGCAAAAGCTAAAAAATGCAGGCCATGCGATCAGTGTGATCGGGGTTGGTACGCTACAAGGCGCACCGATTCCTAAAGCTAAGGGTGGATTTTTTACGGATGCAAAGGGAAACATTGTTATTCCAAGCCTTGATGAATCACGCTTGCAGCATCTAGCAGCATTGGGTGGTGGTGTGTATCATAATTTGTCATTAAGCAATGCTGACATTGAACCAATTTTGAAGCGTTTGAACCCTACACTAATAGACAAAATACATGGCGAAGATAAAACAACATCAGCAGCTACGCATGATGCTTGGCATGAGGAAGGGCCATGGTTGCTATTAGCACTAATTCCCTTGGCCCTGCTTGGATTCCGGCGCGGGTTGTTGATTATAGTGGTATGTATTGGTGTGCAAGTGAAACCTGTTGAGGCAAGCAGCTGGGATGATATGTGGCAAAGTAAAAATCATCAGGCGGAAACTTTAATGCAAGAAAAAAAATATAAAGAGGCCGGTGATAAATTTCAAAATCCATCGTGGAAAATGGCGGCGCATTATCGTGATGAAAATTATAAAGCGGTGTTGCAGGATTTTGATGGAATTAGTAAGCCTTCAATGGATGACATGTATAATAAAGCCAATGCATTGGCGAAATTGGGACGTTTGGATGATGCGATTGAGGCTTATAAGGCTGTGTTGGCAATAAATTCGAAAAATAAAGATGCGCAAGCCAATAAAGCACTGCTTGAAAAGATAAAAAGAGAGCAAAAGGAAAAGGATCAGAAGAGTAAAGATCAGAAGAGTAAAGATCAGAAGAGTAAAGATCAGAAGAGCAAAGATCAGAAGAGTAAAGATCAGCAGAGCAAGGATCAGAAGAGTAAAGATCAGCAGAGCAAGGATCAGCAGAGCAAGGATCAGCAGAGCAAGGATCAGCAGAGCAAGGATCAGAAGAGCAAGGATCAGAAGAGCAAGGATCAGAAGAGCAAGGATCAGAAGAGCAAGGATCAGAAGAGTAAAGATCAGCAGAGCAAAGATCAGCAGAGCAAAGATCAGAAGAGCAAAGATCAGCAGAGCAAAGATCAGCAGAGCAAAGATCAGCAGAGCAAAGATCAGAAGAGCAAAGATCAGCAGAGCAAAGATCAGCAGAGCAAAGATCAGAAGAGCAAAGATCAGCAGAGCAAAGATCAGCAGAGCAAAGATCAGCAGAGCAAAGATCAGAAGAGCAAAGATCAGCAGAGCAAAGATCAGCAGAGCAAAGATCAGCAGAGCAAAGAGAAAAAAGCTAAACAGAATGAATTAACGGAAAAAGAAGTGAAAAAAATCGAGGCGACACAGGCTTTTGAACAGGCATTGAGGCGTATTCCTGATGATCCTGGAGGATTGTTGCGGCGCAAATTTTTATATCAATATCAGCAACAAGGCGGCGCGCCTGTGTCCAAGGATGGTAAGGCATGGTAATGAAAAAAATGCGTTATTCCATAATGCTATTATGGGTGTGTTTATTGCCACAATTGGCGATAGCAGGAACAGCAACTGCATCGCTGGATCGCTCTATCACGACATGGGGAGAGTCGGTTTTATTGCGTATCCATGTGGATGGTAGTGCGGATCATGACCCTGATTTAAATGCGCTGAAAAAAGATTTTCAGATTCTAAGTCAAAGCCAAAGCAGTAATTATAGCCTGATGAATGGCAGCTTAAGTCGTAGTACTGAGTGGTCTGTGAACCTTATGCCCAAACGGCAAGGAAGTTTAAACATACCCGCGATTTCGTTGGGTAACATGCACACAAAGCCTTTATCAGTGCAGGTCGTGGCGCAGCAGCCATTAGGCAGTAAGCAAGAGCAAGATGTATACCTTGAGGTTACAGCAAGCCCGCTTGATAGCTATGTTCAAGCGCAAGTCTTGTTGGTGGTAAAGTTGTTTCGAGCAGTGAATCTTGCTAAGGCTCAGTTGACGGAAGTGGATTTACCGAATGCGGTTATTAAAAAAGTAGGTGAAGATAAAAACTATGAAACTTTGCGTGCTCAGCGACGATTTATTGTGACAGAGCGCCGTTACGCCATATTCCCCGAACGAAGTGGAACACTCCATGTACCAGCATTGCAATTTACAGGTCAAATAGCGGGGCAAATGCGCATGCTTAATCAAGGGCGGGTGTTGCGCGTACAGTCCAAGCCACTGGATATTGAGGTGGCTCCCATGCCGAGTAACTGGCCGAAAAGTGAAACATGGCTACCAGCTGAAAACATTAGCATTGAAGAAATACCAATGGGAGATCAAGAGGAGCATTTAAAAGTTGGAGAACCGTTAACACGGACGATTGAAATTCGAGCCAAAGGATTAACAGCGGAGCAGCTTCCGACACTTTTCAGCCACACATCTTATAAAGGAT